>TARA_R110000868_G_scaffold244349_2_pt1 | contig 118101 bp, 91 predicted proteins | sample TARA_R110000868 | Tara Oceans TARA_R110000868 (sample SAMEA4397489) | marine metagenome | biome: Polar Biome; feature: [SRF] surface water layer (ENVO:00010504); material: water (ENVO:00002006), including particulate matter (ENVO:01000060) such as... | depth 5 m
TGAAAAAAGGTTCAGAGGAGCAAAGGTTAGGAGGTTCTTAGTTTTTAGGAGCTATTTCCAGCTGTGCACTATATCTTTTATGGCAAAAGCTGGCATAAAAGGATGCCGTTTCCATCTGGGCTGGGGAATTTGGGATTATTGAAGGTTTGATTTTATTATAAAACGAAAAAAGCCCGGAATATACTTCTGAGCTAATTGTTGTTTGTTTTTAATTTTATTTTCTAAAGTTTTTTCGGTCTCTATAACTAACGTAAATCAGCGGAATCATTGCTATAATTAAAAAGAATGAAATGTATAGGATATTTTTCATTATTAACTCATCACTTTCACTACTAACCCAAGTCCCTTCTTTTAATTTTAACCGAATCGTTTGCTCATTTTCATTTTCTAAAATATATTGTTCCTTAGGAAAACCATCAATCAGCATAATCAATCCCATTTTATTATGCGATAGGTCTTTGAACATGGTGTTCGTAAAGGTCAGCTCGTTGATTTTTGCAGGAATACCGATTACTTCAACAATTATTTTGGTTTCGTGGCCAAGCAAAACCATAGGGTCTTTTAGTTGTAATACCTCGGTTCCGTTAACGATAAGGGAGACATTTTTAGTAAAGTAATCAATAACTAGTTTTTTAAACTCCTCAGCTGTCTTGTATGCTTTTTGCGAATAGATGTAATCAATTTCCCCTTGAAAAGCGGTCATTGAACTTGCTATTTGCAAAATGTATTTTCCATCATCGGTCTTAGAAAGTAGTGAGGACGAAAACTCTGCTTGATGTGCATGACCAACTACTGACATCATTAACAGTAGTGTCGCTAGACTATTTTTCATTATTTTATTTAACATATTCACCGTGTAAACTATTTATAAAGTTATTTTTTCCGGCATAATCAACGTGATAGTGATACCCTCTTGTAGAGTCATAGTGTCCAAGGGAGGTGTCTAGATCTGTATATGTTTTTCCTGTTGAAGGATCTAGATGTTGGTACATTCCGTAACCATCAAATGCATATCCAATCATGGCAGCATGACCATCTGCTTGAGCTATTTGAGTTGTTTTTCCCATAGCTGCATGATAGTGGTATCCAGCATTTAAGTTGATATGTCCACCTGCATCATCAAATGGTGCCAATGTGTAAGCTGCCAAGATATTACTTGTTGGAGCAGGTGCATCAAATACTACTCCGTTAAAAGCGATACCTCTGGAACTTGGTCCGGATGAATTGGGTCCAGGACCTCCAAATGAGATTGCTGAACTTGCCGCTATTGGTGTTACAGGTAAATAATACGTGTTGCTTATTGTACCTAAGTAAGAAGGTAAGCATTGTACGCAATAATTTTTATAAGCTACACCTACATCTGGTATAGCTGCATTGGCACATTCTTCCTTAGTACTTGTTTTTGTAATTGCTCCTGTTGTAGCATTATACATCATCCATTGACTGTCTTTGTAAAATGTAGACATGTTTTTTACAAAGGCGCCATCAACATCATAGACTTCGCCTCCTTCGAGCCATATTCCTCCTTTGCTTGCATCATCAGAAATGTTACCCGGACACCAAGGGCCCATTTCGTGGTCTGTTGCTAGACTTGTTACTACAATTTTATAGCAATCAACCGTTTTTCCGTTTGATAATGTTTTAGATACAATTGTAATGGGCTCTGATAATCCAGCGCTTAAAAAGTTAGATGATTTTACATTGATTACAACGGCCTCGGAACTTGTGGTAGTATCTTCACTATCTTTAGTACAAGCGTTTACAAGTGTAAGTAGCACTGTCGAAAATAAAAAAAAGCTTAATTTATTCATACTGTTATTGATTTACTCATTAAATTGAATATTCAAAAATAGCTATCGAAATTAAGCAATCTTTAAAAAAACAGTGAACGCCCTTTAGTTTTCAGTCGATCGCTACAGTTGAGGTTTTTTTAATCTTCTATTTCGTTTCCAACTGCAAAAGGTTATAACTCCTCGTTCATAATGTTTTCCGTAATGTGATTGATATAGTTGCTCATTGTTTTTAGAGATACACTCAAACTGATTTCCATTAAATTTTCAGGAAAGAAACCAGCATTGTAAACAGCGTCTAAATCTTTTGCCTATAAATACCCCGTCAGTATGTTGACCATTAAAATTGTCAAAGAATCTTTATTTCTGACGTAATAAAATAACTAATGAAAACGGTAAATTTAGTTAGTGAAAGTTCCTTTTGTACCATAATAACTACCCGATTTTAATATATAAACACCTGCATTTAGGTAATTAACATTCGAACAGTGGTAGTGATAAATTCCAGTCGGAAAATCTGCTGTAACGGAAGTATGGCCGCCATATGCATCTAGATTTGTTGGGTATGTTCCATCTTTGTCTTTTCGACCATATATTGGAAAACCATCTCTTAAAAAGCCTACTAAATTTGCATCATCTGTTGTTGTAAATTCGCCACTTACGTGATAGTGATAGCCACTTGGACCTACGTGTGCACCACCTCTGTCAAACGAAGTTAAAATCATTGCATCTACTGGTACATTGCCGCCCTCGCGGTCATTGTAGATAGGTACTCCGTTTAATGCCATACCTATTGCGCCTAAAGCAGTTTCTTCTTTTATAGTAGCTGATGCTGGATTTGTTGGAATAGTCATTGCCAGGGTATGTTCAGAAATAATTCCTGGATTTACCGTATATCCCGTTCGTGGAGCCTCGTATTGTGGTTTGCCCACGCCCCAGTAAGGCGAAAGGTGGTTGGGCGTTCCGTTAGATTTCAATGTGATAGTATTACCACTCGTAGAAATAGCTACAGCGGTTGTATATTTAGATTGTACAGTACTTGTTACAGAAACGGAACCTTCTGTAGATGCATCTATTTCTGTTGCGTTGTCACTCTTACTGCAAGAAGTAAGGGTAAAGCTAAAAATCAAAAGGCTTATTCCGATGAATGATAGTTTTTCTTTTCTCATTTTTATATAGTTGTTAAAAATTGCGATATAAAAATAATAATAAACCATTATTAACGGTTTAGAATTCAGTGAATGCCATAAAGTTTTCAGTGAATCGAGTTAAAGCAGGTTTTATGTAGCTGTTAATAGGCAGGAACATTGCATTGATTTCTTAGCTTTCGTTTTATTGTTATAATCAAATTGTTTATTTAGGGTTGTGGACCACATTCTCTGTAAGTATTTGGGATACTTCTTTTAGTTTTCCTTGTTCGTATAATTGAGGCAAATCTTTCAAATCAGTTTTAACCGGAGCTTCATAATTGATGTAATCCTGAAAAGTCACACCATCAATTACTCGTGTATTAAAAGCTGACCTAAAACGAACACCGCCATCATTTGTTCGGTAGTTGTACGCTAAATAATCAATCTTATGGGTTTGTTTGTTTATCCAATAATGAAATTCATCATCAAAATCTTTACCGCCACCGTCCTGACCAAAAGTAACTTGGACTACATCGTACTTCTTGCCCTTGATGGTTGTTTCCTCAACGAATGTCTTATGTACCGAAGCATCTTGCAATTTGTACGGAAGCGTAGCAAAATAAATAACCGAGTTCAAGGCTTCTCCATATTTTCCAGCATCTTCGGTGCTTAATGATTGTTGTTTTGTATTGATGTATCGCTTAAAGTCATTATTAATCATTACATCTTTTATCAGCGAATCTCCTTTTTGAACTTCAGAGTAATATGTATAATTAGCTACGTTATTCTTAAAGCGGTATTTTTTGCCTCTAAATTCAAAAGAATAATCGGCATCATTATACAATTTTCCACCGTGGGCTTCGATCGCGTGATTAACTATAGAATCTGCTTTTGTGAGTGGCTTTTCGGTTGCAACAGTGTCGTTTTTGACTGCGGCGTCATTATTGTCTTTTTTGGTATTACAAGAAAATACAAGAGCCGCCGTAACACAAAGTAGTATTAGATATTTTTTCATTTTTTAAAATTATTACATTTTATAGCGAACAGAGAAAATAGTAGCGGTTTTATAAATTTTTTAACTTAACCACTATTCCCTTCTAATTTTAAAATAAAGGCTGAACGCAGGATTTTGTCCTTGCTGTCGTGAAGTATTCTCGTGATAGATTTGGACTTACTTTTTCTTTTCTTCGTCAACAATTAGTTTCAGCGAATTGATATAATCAGTATCAAATTCGATCACTCTTATTTTGTTTGGCTTAAAACTCATTTCACCTTCAAATTCCCCTTCGGATCCCAAAAAGTCGATTACTACTTCTTCCTCATCCATTTCTATGAGTTTACCTAGATAAACGGCTTTATCGGACTTTGTTGCAATTTGGAAAATCTCATATTTTTGTGCTAAAAAATAAATAATTGCAGCTATATCTGTAAGCGGAATTATTTCGGCGGCACTTGTTTTTAATCCTTTCAGTTTAATTACTCTTTCGGTAAATTCATGATCCTTGTCTTGGATAATTGCCTTTACATTTTTGTTTCTCAATATCGTATAACCATCAATTATAAAATCGACAGGATTATTTTTAATTAAGATCCAATCTTCAGTCCAATCAATAAGAAAACCACTAAAAATTTCTTTTTTGTCGTCAAATTCTATTGTAATTAATTGTCGTAAGTATTTGTCCATGCTGTTTTTTTAAATTGTCCAAAGCGGTTTTGCTACTATCAATCCGTTTTTTTTGAATCGTCACGATAAAAGTCTCTTGCTAATGTATAACTACAAAGATAGCGCAGATTTTTTATCTGTGCCCTCACAGATTGTTAAGTATTTAATTGGTAAATAAATTCAATGCCTCAAGCCTGAACATTATGGAGTAATCATCGAAAATCCAATTCTTTCTCCTTGTTTAGCAGAAGTTTCATAACCTTTTAAAGTATTAATCAATAGATCGTCATCGAGGCGAATTTTATTTTTTTCAAACAGCAGCACAACCGTAGATCCCCCGAATTTGAAATACCCTTTCTCATCTCCTTTATTAACAAAATCTCCAGAATAGGTTTGTACCATACTCCCCACCATGGTTGCACCTACTTCGGCCATGATAACATTTCCAAACACAGGGTTTGTAATGACGGAGTATTCCCTTTTGTTCAGGCAGAATATTTCAGTCATTTTGCGCAAAGCAAGTGGATTAACTGAATAATAATCACCGTCAATCTTCGTGTTAGATGATACACTTCCGCTAAGGGGAAAATGGTAACGGTGGTAATCAGCAGGGGCAAGTCGGATGATCACTAAGCTGCCATCAATGTATTTTTCAGCAAGTTCGGCATTATTTAAAAATGATAAAATATCGAAGCGGTATCCTTTGATAATAAAATCGCTGTTGCTAATATCGGCATAGGCCAATATTTTTCCATCGGCAGGGGACGCTGTAATAGTTGCGGTAGTGTCCACCGGTCTGGCATTATTCTTTAGTTTCCGGGTAAAGAAATCGTTGAAAGAGTTGTACTTCTGTTTTTGGAAGACGTTCATGTCGATATCAAATTCTTCAATAAAGGGTTGTATTTTTTTAGTCGATGAAGGACGATCCATCATATTGCCATAAATAGACGACACGAATTTTCTTTTCACCAGAGTCCACAATGTTGCTTCTCCCACTGGATTATTATACAGCCAAACCAACCACTTTTCGGCAGCCACTTTTTCTGTTTTTAACACCCCAGTATCCCTGTCGTAATATTTTATGGGAGCTTGTGGCGGCAACGGATAAAAAGCCAGTATGACAATGATGGCAAGCAATAACAAAATAATGCCCCAGCTTTTTTTAGTTTTTGTAATTTTCATGTTTGTATTCTCTTTTTATTTTTGGTCTCTATGCAGCAAAAATTTCACTGTTATCGTTTTGTTTTATTTAATCCGCGTCCGTAATGACGGGCAAGTACTTTACTGGCGCCTAAATATAGATATATACTTTTTAAAAAATATATTTTTTGTGAATAACTGTTGTTGAAAAATCGAAATCGATTTACAAAGATTTTCATGCAATCTCCACTACGTTTGTCATTCCGTGGGAATCTCAAATACTGTAAATCTTTTATCTATGTAAAATGCGGGACTGTAATTTAAGAGGATGTCAATTAGTATGGGTACGGAGTGAGAGGCGCACTCCGTTAGTTTCTAGCGGAGCCGTCTACTCGATTGGCGGTTGTGTTTTTATAGAGTTTCAAATTTTTCGTTTCTGTATTCAAACAATTTTGTAGAAACTAAATGGTCTCCGGTTTCGTTTATTTCGCTTATTGTTTTATTAAGTTTTTCTATATGTTCAATATCGTTTGTTCCTGTAATAAATATTAAATCGCGAGCAGGAATTCCGATAACAATTTCTCCTTCCACTTCAAAGTTTTCTTTGTACCAAATGTCAAGTAAGATCAAACTAGACTCATAATTTCCATCTGCTAATAAAACATAGTAACCATCTTCTCCGTGCTTTTCAATTTCGATTGATTCAGACAAGTTTTTTATGGCAATTTTCCTCAAGTCGTTTTGTTCAATATTTAATTTTTCAAAATCTTCTTGAGTTAAATAATTTATGTTTGTTTCGGTATCTTCTACATAAAAAATGAATAGTTCGTCATTGTATTTTTCGTAAGTATGATTTTTTTCAAAATCTGGATTTATGTCTATTATACTTTGAATAAATCGCTTGTCTTTAATTACGGGTAAAATATTGTCAAGACTTAACACTTCATTTGACCTATATAAACTGTCAGAAGTTTTTAGATATTTTTTTAAAATTTCTTCAATATCTTCTGGTTCTCTTATATATTCAGCGTAACAATTATAAAGAAAATGTCTGTATTCATTTGAGTTTTCAAATTCAGTTTGGATTTCAAGACCGTTTATTGAATATATTTTTAGTCCTTCAACTTCTTGAATTAAACGTTTTGCAAATTCTTGAGAAAATTCAGTTTCGTTAAGCATCTTACTTTAAATTATATGTTCTCATTTCCTTTCAGCCCAAATATTACCGCCAATATGTATATATCATCAAATATATACATCTTTTTCGTACTAAAAGTTATTTGCTAAATAGAATAGTAGAACAGTGTTATAGTAAACTACCGGAATAACTTTGTAGAATAGTTGATTATGAACGAGAACGTTTCTAGCCCAGATAGAAGAGGAAATCCTTTTTTATCCGCTTTTTAGCGGGAAAAAAGATTGTAGCGAATAGCTGGATCTAGCTCCAAATAAAAAGTCACTCCGCGGCCTAGTTTTAAATTTCAATCATAACGCCATTCTTTAATAAGTATTTTATAATTTTGCAGCTTGATTTCGGGAGTGAAACGCCGTTATCTCTTTTACTTCGTGCGCAATAAGCAAATGGAAGTTTTTGGTTTTACCAAAAGCTTGAATGCTCATTACAAATGATGCCTAACAACAATGATTAAGAAGGAAGAATATGAAAAAGAAAGTTGAAATTCTTGCACCTGCAAAAAACTTGGTTCAAGGAATAGCTGCTATAAATGCTGGTGCAGATGCTGTGTATATTGGAGCGCCATTGTTTGGAGCACGAACGAATGCAACGAATTCCGTGGAAGATATTGCCGAATTGGTGAAATATGCCCATTTGTTTAAGGCTCAGGTTTTTGTCGTTATCAATACCATTTTGTACGATAAAGAACTGGAAGCATGTAGAAAATTGATTCATGAGTTGTATGATATAAAGGTGGATGCGCTTATCGTGCAAGACATGGCAATTATGGAAATGGATTTGCCTCCTATCGTGATTCACGCCAGTACACAAGCGAATAACCGCGATCCTAAGCATGTGAAATTCTTGAAAGATGCCGGAATGCAACGTGTGGTTTTGGCCAGAGAATTGAATTTAGACCAAATTAGAGATATTGCTGCAGAAACAGATGTTGAGTTGGAATTTTTCGTTTCTGGAGCGCTATGTGTTTCTTTTAGCGGAAATTGCTATATGAGTATTGCTGGTGGAGAGCGAAGTGCTAACCGAGGTTCTTGTGCACAAAACTGTCGTCTTCCGTACAATTTGACTGATGGAAACGGAACGACATTACTTACCGAAAGCCATTTGTTATCGATTAAAGATTTAGACTTGAGCGATCAAATACCTAATTTGATTGAAGCTGGTATTTGTTCGTTTAAAATCGAAGGCCGATTGAAAGACATCGTTTATGTAAAAAATAACACCTCGTTTTTAAGAAAGAAGTTGGATTCTTTTTTAGAAAATAATGATACGTTCCAAAAAGCATCTTCGGGAAGAACGTTCTATAATTTTGTGCCAGAAATGGACAGAAGTTTTAATAGAGGGTACACGGATTATTTCGTAAACAAGCGTACAGAAAAAATAGGAAACTGGGATAGTCCAAAATCACAAGGACAGTTGATAGGTGCAATTACCGAAATCAAAGCCAATGGTTATGTGATTGAAAATCATGAGCTATTGAACAATGGTGATGGTTTGTATTTTATCAATGAAGATGGTGTGGCTGATGGGGTACAAATTAATATTATTGTGAATGATATTGTAGTGCCGAATACCTTTAAAAACATTGCAGTAGGAACTGTTATTTATCGAAATTCAGATGCGGAGTTCAACCGAATTGTAGAGAAAGAAAACAGTGCTGTTAGAAAAATAGGCGTTGCGCTTCATTTTACCGAAACTGCTGGTGGTTTTCAATTGCGTGCGGTTGACGAAGACGGTCACGAGAGTATTGCTACTTTGGAAACTGAAAAAGAGGCTGCCAAAAGTGAAGAATCTGTGATTCCGAATATCAAAAGAAACCTTTCGAAAACAGGAAATACTCCGTTTATCGTTGATGATATTGAAGTGGAGTTTGCTAGCAATTGGTTTTTGCCTATTTCTAAAGTAAATGAGGTAAGAAGAACTGTTTTAGAGCAGTTGATCGATATAAGAATCAATGAGTATCATAGAGAAGAATTTCAAATCACGAAAACCGATCATCCTTATCCAACAGAGAAATTAGATTTCACCTTTAATGTTTCGAATAAGCTGGCGAGAGCCTTTTATAAAAGACATGGTGTAACTGAGATTGAAAAAGCATTTGAATTGCAGTGGGATCCCGGAAAAGCGCGTGTAATGACCACTAAATATTGTGTGAAATATGAATTAGGGAAATGCGCCCGTTTTCAAAGAGCAACCATGGGTGAAAAAGTAGTGGAACCGTTGACTTTAAAACATGGAGAAAACGAATACAAATTGAAATTTAATTGCAAACCGTGTGAAATGGAAATTTGGGAAAAAGATGCTGAGTTAGAGTTTATAGATGAAGACGAGCAACTGGATTATGTAAAGAAAAGATAAGTTTAAAAGCACTAAATATAAAGAAAGCTACAGCAGAAATGGTGTAGCTTTTTTGGTTTTTAGTAGTCACCAATTAACAGATTGATTCTAAGGATATGTATTCGTTCTATAAACTGGCCAGGAAAATCAAAAATTATTGATGCCTCTCTATCGTTTAAACGTCGATTTGCAATCAATACCTATCGAAATATTTGAAGATTTGGTTTATGGTCGCAATCCTTTGTTCATCTTTTTCAATTAGTAATTCATGTTGTGCATTTTCTATTAAAAAAGCTTCACATGTCTTGCCTAGTTTCTGTGCTTCTTCTATAAATACTTGATGCGCTTTTGGATTAACAATTTTTTCGTTTTCTGCTGAGAATAGTATAAAAGGAGTTTTAATGTTTTTAATATTATCATTTATATAATCGAACTGTTGACACGATTTAGAAACCCATTGATAGGTAGCTCCGCCCAATCTTGCCTCAGGCTTTTTTGCAAAAGCACTATTCATTCTAGTGTATCTAATTTCTGATCCTGTGAGTTTATTATTCTTAAACACCAATTTATCAACTTGATATTTACCTTGGCCTAAAGCATATTTCGGTTTTTCACCAGTCAAGATCATAGATGCTCCACAAGTTGGTGTAACAAACCCTAACATCGGAGAAGAAAAGGCTGCTGCATTGAAATCATTAGGGTTTTGTTCTAAATAAGTCATGCCAATTGCGCCTCCCATTGAATGTGTCAACAAATATTTCTTTTCATGGTTTGACTTTTTAAGCATGTTGTCATAAAAATATTTCATGTCGTCAATGTAAAACTGAAAACTATCAATATATCCCATATCTGGATCTTCAGTCATTCTGCCAGACAAACCCTGCCCTCTATGGTCATGAATATATACAGAATAACCATTGTTATAAAGATCAAAAATTAACTCCTTATACTTTAATGCTGCTTCGGTTCGTCCTGAAGAAATAAGAATAGCTGGGCTTTCTAGTTCCGCCTGTTTAAATATTTTGTAATAAATTTTAATATTTGCTTTACCTTTAAAGTAGCCCTCTTTTCCACTCTTATAGAAGTTTTCGATAGCGGCAATATGATTTTCGTCCTTTAATTGCTGTTCCGTAGTTAACTTGTATATGTTGTCTTCTATTTGTAGCTTTTTAAAATTTACGGTACATGATGTTGTAAATAATACATATAGGAGCAATCCAAATTTTATATATCTCATTTGTTTAAAATTAACCTGGGTTCTAATATGGTTTCCTTATTAATAATTGTTTAATTTATATAACGCAATTAACTCTTCCAATGCGTTAATGTGTTTTTAACGAATTTGCTGGGAAAACGGATAGTTGTTCTGCTAAGTCAAATCTTTCTCTTATTGAACGCTGTCTTTAGCATTTGACATTCATATCCAAGATTTATAAATAAAATGCGCTTTTAAAATCCCCAAACATTTAGGATATGCATCTCTTTTCCTTTTTCATACTCCTTCTACATTTTATCTTGAAAGATAGGTTGCATTGAGATTAATTCTGTTCTGGATTCAAGTTTTCTTGTAGTTTTTTGCTGTACCTATTAATTTTTAGCTGCAGTAACACTACCATAGCAATAAAGGAGACAATAATTATAATCAATAACATCTTAATTTCTGGAACAATAGCCGAAACGTCTCCTCCATAAAAAGCTATTTTCCTAAATCCACTTAAAAATTGCGTTAATGGAATGAATTGAGCGACATTAGATATAGCACTTGGAAACGCTAAGGTTGGCCACGAAAAACCACTAAGTATAAAAGCCGGAGTAGAAATCACCATTAAGAGTTCGGTAGCTTTTAATTGACTCGGAATGGCAATTGAAAACAACATACCTATAAACATGGACGCTAATGTTAAGAGCGTGACTAAAATTAGCATGGGAAAGTTAAAGACATCGGCTTCAATTTGAAAATAAGGAATAAATAGGCTTACAATGGCCCACATGATTGGTATCATTAAGAAAAATGGGGTTGATTTTAAGGCAATATGATACAAGGAAAGCTTGCTTTCTTTTATTAGACTACCAAAATAATCATCTTCATAATCCCTTGAAAAAACCAAGGCCATGGCTAAAAAGATAATTTGCTGCATAATAGCTGCGAGAATTCCGGGTAGCATAAAGGTTACATAGTTTCCTGTAGAATTGTATAGCTTATTAAAATTAATCTTGAAACTTTCATAGGCTGCAGTCGCTTGAGTAGGGTGTAGGCCTGTTTTCTTTAACCCTTCAATTTCAATTCCGGCATTAAGCGTCATTAAAACGGACTGAATGGCTTTACTCGCTGTATTTGCATTTACGATGTTTGCCATATTTAAATCAACGCGGATTTCGGGATGTCTTTTTTGAAAAATATCGGCTTCAAAATGAGTTGGAAGTGTTATAACAGCTGCATATTGCTTTGTTGGCATTTCTGCAAGGATATTTCCTGGAGTATAGCGCACATCGCTTACTAACAAGACTTCATTATCTGAAAAAGCATCAATTATCTTATCTGAAGCAGGGCTGTTGTCTTGATCTACAATCACAATGGGTAAGTTGACGACTTTACCTTGTTGATAGACGTAGCCAAATAAAACCCCGTAGAATATAGGTGCGCCAATAAAAATGGCAAGCAAAACGTTATTCGAAAAAATACGTGAAAACTCTACTTTAACTAATCTAAAAAAATCTTTCATAGCTTTATTGCTTAAGGAGAATAGTTGCATTTAGAAAATAGGATTGGTCCGCTTGATTTGAAGTAGGAACTATCTTTAATTCATAAATGGATTCGTTTAAATCATACAATGGAGCTGTGCTTGTAATGTCGGCATAATTAGCCAGTTGTTTTATAGCGGTAATTTCACCTTTCGTTTCTTTTTTCGTGTACGGATTAACTAATGTTATCTTTTTACCCACTTTAAAATCATATATTTTTGATTCTGGTACGGTAAATCTGAAATACAGGCTGCTCTTTTCATATCCATTGAACAATGTAAAACCAGGAGTTAATAATTCGCCCACTTGAAGGCTTATCGTCTCAATAGTCATGTTCGTAGGCGCTATTAAGTATTTTTCACTTTCAGCAGAAAGCACTTCTTCTTTAGCACCAACAGCCCGATCTAATTGTCCTTTGGCTTGATCAATTTGCTCAATTCTTGCACTTTGGCTCACCTCTTTTCGTTTGGCATTTAATGAAGCTACTTGTGCTTTTGCCATTTCGAGTTTCATTCTTACTTCATCTAATTGCTGTAAACTGACAAGTGAATCTTTGTACATGGCTTGGAGTCTATTATACGATTCTTTTGCAAAGTTTAGTTGTGCCTTTCCAGCATCAATTTGACCATCAATTTGATTTAATTGATCAACAGTTGCTCCTTTATTGGCCATATTTAACTGCCCTTTGGCCGAGGTTATTGCACCTTCAGCCTGCATCATTTTTGCATTTACCTCTGGGATATCTATATAGGCGAGCGTGTCTCCTTTTTTGACTGTTTGGCCTTCTTCAACATAAATTTTGCTAATGCGTCCTGCGAGTTTACTACTTACAGATAGCGTTTCAAATTTTACTTTCCCTCGGTATTCTGTAATTTTTTCATTACTGCAAGAACTAACAACCGTCATTACAATGCTTAAACTAACTATTTTTATTGTTGATTTCATTTTTAAACTTTTATCAGGTTATTAGTAATTAAGGGCTCCTTTAGCATAAAGAAGATTTGTAACAGCTCTTCGTTGATTGTAATAGGATTCTTGTAATTTAAAATTTGCTTTTTCCAAATCATTTAAAGCATCTAGTACCTCTTTTATTGATGTTAGATTATTTCGATATTGTTTATCAATCATTTGATAAGTGTCATTAGTCAATTCAATTTCTTTCTGGATCATTTCAGTGTTTTGTAATGACGATTCATAGGTCAACTCCGCCTTGATGACGCTTAAGGCAATCATTTCATTAGCATCTTCTATTTGTTCTCCATACTTCTGGCTTTCAATAATAGATTTTTCACTTTTCAACCGTGATTGATTACCATCAAATACATTCCATTTTATTCCAGCAGCAACATACCATTTTGGATCTAACAAGGATAAATCATCTTCTAAAAATTCATAATGACCTTTTAAAGCAAGTTTTGGGATGAAGTTGCTTTTTTCCATTTTAGATTTATAAAGTGTAGCTTTTTCCCCTTCCTCAAGGGCTTTAATTTCGTTTCTCTTTTCAGATTTTGTTAAGGAATCTGTATTGAAAGGCTGTAATTGGGGATCAAGCAAAGTTAACTTCTCCTTACTTTCATTAGTCAGTTGGTGCAGTACTTCGATTAATAACTTTTTATTCTGATTGTATTCAAGCATTTTCCCAGCCAACTGTTGCTGTGCAAGTTCAATTTTTTTCCGTCCAATGGGTGTGGCTAAACCGTTTTCTATCGCTTTTCTGACATAGTGCTCTTGTTCCTTTAAGTAGTTTTCAGACGTTTTTAGGACGCGTTTAGAGGCGTAAACTAGCGCCAGTTTATCATACGTCTCTATTATGTTTATAGCTATTTTGTCCTTTTCGGCCATAGCTAAATAATTTATAGAGGCCTCTTTGTGCTTGCTTGCTTTGAGTGCATTACTTGCTTCAAATCCACTAAATAAAATCCAATCTACATCCATAGACGATTTCAAGATGTCCTTGTTTTGCAAGTTAGGAGCAGACTTTAACGGAATGCCTTGCGGAAAAGCACTGTTAAAAGGAATCCCTGCTGCCTCTTTAATAAGAAGTTTTTGTGTGGCCAACAAAAGATTTTGCGTGTCATTGTCAAAAGTGATGTCGTCATCTAACCGAGTGTAACTTCCGTTAAAGGTTACTTTAGGAAGAAACACTGACTTTGCCATTTTCTGATCAATAGTAGCCTGCTCTTTATCAAAATTTTTGATATTTATGCTGTGACTTTTGTCGAGTCCCTTATTTATAAGGTCTTTAAGAACTGGATCTAATTGCTGTGCTATAGATAGTGATGGAACGAACCATGCAAAAGCTATCAATAGAATGCTTAGTCTTGATGTGTTTATTTGCATTGTAAATGGTATTGATTTATTAATACAATACAAATTTACGGAGAAAAGTAGGGTTTACTTTTGATCTATATCAAAAAGTAAAAAGCAAGTTTATTTCAGTAAATCATTTTTTCTTGTACGACTAAGTGTTTCTTGTGTCATCCCAAGATATGACGCGATATAGCCTAAGGGCACACGATATGAAATGTCTGGAAATTCAGAGAGCATATAATCATATCGCTCTTTTGCAGTTTGAAATTGGACCGCATTTAGTTTATGGATGATCTTAGCAAACATTTCTATGGACAACAACCTAATGAATTTTTCCATTTTGTGGTACTTAGCTAACAGTAAGTCCGTTTTTACTTTAGAAATACTATATAATATTGAATCTTCTAAAATTTCCACATAGTAAAAGCTAGGACTTTCCTGAAAGAAGCTGTCTACGCTAGACATAAAATTACCATCTCCAAAGAACCATTGTGTTACTTCCTTGCCGTCTTTTTTAAGGTAATAACTTCTTCCAATACCCTGTTCTACAAAATATAATTTATTGCAAACCTGACCTTCTTGTAATAGCACCTGATTTTTTTGGACGTATTCTTTTTCAAAATGAGAGAGTACATCATTTAGTTCCTCAGGAGAAAAGGGCACGATCTTTAATATGGCATCAGTAATCATAAATATTATTTTGTAAAAGTATTACGAGTAGTAACATTCATCAAATATATACATCTTTTTCGTGCTAAATGTTATTTAGCAATTAGATTAGTCATTGACAAAACCGAGTTATAGCTAACTATCGCAGTAATTTTGTAGAATAGCTGTTATGACCTAGAACGGTTCTAGCCCAGATAGTAGTGGAAATCCTTTTTTATCCGCTTTTTAGCGGGATAAAAGATTGAAACGAATAGCTGGAGATTGCTCCAAATAAAAAAACCACGCCGAGACGTGGTTTTAAATTGTAACTTTTTGACTGGATTAACAGTACTCGTTGTATGCGTCTTGTAAGTTCTCAGCGATTAACTCAGCTGGGCGACCTTCAATGTGATGACGCTCTAACATGTGTACTAATTCTCCGTTTTTGAACAAAGCCATAGCGGGTGATGATGGAGGAAAAGGGAACATGTGTTGTCTTGCAGCATCAACGGCATCTTTATCAACTCCTGCAAAAACAGTAATTAAATGATCTGGTTTTTTTGCTCCTTCTAAACTCATTTTAGCTCCTGGACGCGCATTTCTAGCAGCACAACCACAAACAGAGTTTACTACAACTAGCGTAGTACCTTCTAATTTCATTGCGTTTTCAACTGCTTCTGCACTATGTAAATCTTGAAAACCTGCTGCTGTTAATTCAGCTTGCATTGGGTTTACCATTTCTTGTGGATACATATCGTTATATTTTAAATATTAATTTTGAATATGCAAAGTTACGAAGTTTAAAAAGAACTCCATTATTTGCATTATAAAGTTTTGTTATTGTTTGATAGTTATTTTGCGGGGAGCGTCACTATGTTACAAGTAACGAATGCTTCTCACTAAGGCTTTGATGAAAAGTGTTTTGGGACATTTTAATATTACTTGAAGATCTTCGAGATAAGAGGTTTCTTCATCTAAAAATTTAAAGATCAACGTTGGATTTCCTTTTTTAAACATAGACGAAAATATGCTTGCGCCTAGTTCATTGTGTCGGTTTAAAATATCTAACAACAGCAAGTCGTAAAGCCAGAACTTGGTTTTCGTATGAAATTGTCGCAAATCCTTCTCTTCTTGAAGAAAGGCAACTAACTGCGTTGATTTCTTGTCGGAATTTTTGAATGTATAGCCTGTACTCGCTTTTGTCCATCCTCCGGCAGTCCCTATATTGAGAACACGTTTGGTTGTTTTTTTCCAAAAAGGATAACAAGTCATAGGAATACTGCCTTGTTCTTTTTCGATTATTTCGAAATTGTGAATGCCGAGTTTTCGAATGTATTTTTCGATTTCCTGTTCGTACTCTTCTTTTGGCAAAAGGTCGTGCGAAAACAAAGTGTATTCTAATAAAGCTTCGGTGGTTGAGGTAGGCAGTACATACATAAAACGGGTATTGCCTTTTTGCTCCACCGAAAAATCCATGAAAGTAGCTTGGTCTGGATTGAAGACAGCTTCTTTACTTTTTATAAACCAACCTATAAAATGCTGTTGCAACACGGGATATTTGGTCTGATTTTCAACTTCGGCTTTGTTGTAAATACTATTAAAAACGGTATCGCAGGTGTAGCTGTCTGTTTCGGTGGCTACGAAAACGTGGTTTTCTAATTCATTTATATCAGTCACTTTTTGATTGACATAGCTGATGTTTTTTTCATTCAAAATAAACTCAAAAACTTGATTGTAAAAATCCAATCCCTGAACCATGTTGTATTGATAAGGTTCTAAATCTAAATCGCGTTTAAAATCAGTATTGGCAAAAAGTGCCAATTCCCATTTTTTTGAAATAGCGGGTTCCCAATTCCCTTTTTGTATGTTCCAGAAACACCAGGTACGATCATTTGTGTTTTTCGAATTCTCATCTAATAACAAAATGGTTTTATCCTTAAATGCTCCAGACTGCGCCATTTTATAGACTGTCATTAAAGCGGCTAAACCGCTGCCCGTAAAGATGTAATTGAAATGTTTCATATTAGTGTGAAGAATTCTTCTCAAAAATAGGTAATTCTTTTATTTTCTCAAGGATAGAAAGGAGGTCTTTCGATTTTAAATAGGACTGTTTCTGAAATAGAATAGAATAATTGGGATCTAGAATAGTGAGCGTCGGATACACCACCTGATTCTCTATTGTTGCTAAAGCGGTAGCTAATTCGTGGATTCCAGTGTTTTGTCCCGTTGGTTTAAATATGAAAGTGTGCTTGTTAAAAGTGATGTCGTTTTTACTTTCGGCATCGAATAAAACGAAGTAGAAATTTGTATTTAACTCGTTTATTAACTCTTTATTTTTAAAAGTAGTGTTCTCCATCATCTTGCAGTACTTACACCAATTAGTATGGACAAAAATGACAATGGGTTTTGGATTTTCTACAGATAGTTGCTCCACTTCGTCAAAAGAATAGGTTTTCAACTGGGCAAAACTGGATGGAATTGCTAGCATAAATAAGAAGAATAGTAGAAGTGTATGTTTCATTACTGTTTTATTATTTAAATATATAAGTCATGTAAGCGGTACGATTCATTTCATTTATAATCTAAGAAAAAACTTAAATGACTTATATGTTTCAGAAAACTTACTTCAACGTATAACGCAACCCAAAAAAGCTTCGAATTCCTTGATTGGGGCCATAAACATAACCAGGGTCAAAGGTTAAACCGTAAGGATTGTCTGCTGTCACCTGAGCATTTCCATTAGTGTCATATTGTACATCGTTGTCAAAAGGATCATTTGCTCTGGCTATAATAAAAGGATTTCCTTTGTTTGGTGTCCAATTCAGTAAGTTTTTAACTCCGGCATACAATTCTAAATTCTTGAATTTATTGAACGTGAATTGGATATTTTGAACGCTCCAAGTAGGTGAATATTCCTTTCTGGGATCTAAAGCACCAAGTAGTGGCAATCGCATCGGACCATAAAGATTTCCGGTGTAGTCGATATCTAGAAATAATTTATTCACGCGGTAAGATATTGCCCAGGTTCCGGTAAATCTTTCGGTAAGCAGTTGTCTTGTTTTAATGTTGTTTTCTGTTTTGGTTACATCCATATAGGTAACTCCCAAAATCATTTTTAGACCGCTGTTGAAAACCAAATCAACATTAGTACTGATTCCTTTTGTCACAGCATAGCCATCTAGATTTTTATAGATAATTTGGTTTGGATTGCTATCATAATCTGGAATAATGGAATTTGAAAAACGAGTGTACCAAGCCGTAGTTTCCAGGCCGATGAAGTTGCCGTTATTCGTGTAAATCTTCTTCAAATAGTTCAAATTAGCATTGTAGGAACGTTCTGGTTTTAATTCTTCCAATACGATTACATCGCGAGAACCCGTTAGAGCAGCATGTTCCTCGGTGAAAAGATTCACAATTCTAAAACCAGTTCCCGTATTAAATCGCAATACATTGTTGTCGTTAATCTTCCATTTGTAGGCTAGTCTCGGAGTAAAGATAGCGCCATGATTGCTGTTATAATCGTAGCGTGCTCCCAAAAGAACTTTGTGTTTTTCAGCTAAACTGATTTCGTCCTGGATAAATAGACTCGGAATCCAATTGATGTCTTCTTCGACTGTTGCAGTGGTGTTGTCGTCATAGTATTGGTAACGTAAGGCAGTTCCAAAAAGCAAATCGTGACCGCTTAATTTTTTATCCCAAGTTAATTGTCCAAAACCAATACGTTGTTTAGCTAGGTAAGGAATATTACCATATACAGAGTTTTGGTCGTGATCTGTATAAGAAAAGGAAAACAACATTTTTTCGGCAATAGGAAGTTCGTAAGCACCGAGTAATTCCCAACGCTTGGTATAAATGCTTTCACCATATACTTCGCTACCGCCACGGTATTTTTTCTCCCATTGCAATTCTCCTCCCCAACGGTCTTCATAAAAATAACGTCCCGCCAGCGAAAATAATTTGTTGCTCTTTCTGTTGAAGTTCCATTTTTGGAAAACGGAAATCCGATCTTGCAAGGTTAAGTCTGTAAAGTTGTCTTTATTATTGTCGATGGGGTTGCTGTAATTAAAATAATTTATTCCCGTTAAAACAGATGCTGCTTTACCCACATTTGCTTTAAAACCAATATCTACATTCACTTCTCCCCAATCAGTAGAAAAGGCATCTGCTGAAAAAACGGGGGCATTTTTGGGGTTTTTAGTGATGATATTTATCAGTCCGCCTACAGCTTCACTTCCGTATAAAGAGGAAGCGGGACCCTTTACAATTTCGATACGTTCTAACAAGGAGTTCGGAATTCCGGACAAACCATACACTGTCGAAAGTCCGCTAACTATGGGCATACCGTCAATTAACACTAAAGTATAAGGGCCTTCAAGTCCATTGATATGGATGTCTCCTGTGTTGCAAACATTGCAATTCAGCTGTGGTCTAACGCCATTTACATTTTGCAATGCTTCGAAGATATTTGCAGTTGGGTTTTTCTGAAAAAATACGGGTTTATAGACTTCGACGGGAACAGGACTCTCTAGGCGACTGACGGGCTTTAACGTTCCGGTAATGACCACTTCGTCAAGTGTGTTGTTTTCTCTTAGATTAAAATTCAATATAACTTCAGAAGAATTTGTAATTACGATGTCTTGACTTTGGGATTTGAAACCAGTGTAGGAAGCGACGACTTCATAGTTCCCTGACGGGACAGTATTAAACTGGTACGAACCATCAGCTTTACTGCTGGTTGAAGTTTTAATGTTTTTCAACACAATATTCGCCAGCTGCAAAGGCATACCGTCAGAAGTCACGGTTCCTTTTATCGTGTTTTGGGCAAACGAATTAGCACTGATTAGAACAGAAAACAGGAAAATTAGATTTTTCACAATTATATTTTAGATATTGTTTAATTAAATATTTAGACAAATCTAAAAATTATATTTGATATAACAAAAAAACATAATTATATTTGCCTCAAACAGTTGTGTTATGGGTAAGTCATTAGAGGAAGTAAACGAATCCGTTTCGACCCTAAATAAGAAGTCAGGTTTCAGGAAAATATTAGCCTTTTTTGGCCCAGCCTATTTGATTAGTGTAGGATATATGGATCCAGGAAACTGGGCTACTGATATTGCAGGAGGAAGCCAGTTTGGGTATTCCTTACTTTGGGTTTTACTGATGAGTAATATCATGGCTTTGTTGCTACAGAGTTTAAGTGCCCGATTAGGAATTGTAACCCAGCGTGATTTAGCTCAAGCTTCGAGGGAAACCTATTCGCGATTTATCAATTACATTTTATACTTTTTGGCCGAGGTAGCCATCGCCGCCTGTGATCTTGCCGAAGTATTAGGAATGGCAATTGGTATAAATCTATTATTTGGTATTCCGCTTATCGAAGGAGTGATGATTACAGTACTAGACACGTTTTTATTATTGTTTCTTATCAACAAAGGGATTCGAAAAATGGAAGCTTTTATCATAGCATTGGTAATGGTTATTGGAGTTTCTTTTATTTTCGAAATGATTTTTGCACAACCTAAAATGGGAGAGGTGATTTACGGATTAATTCCTTCTATGCCTAATGAAACTGCACTATACATTGCAATTGGTATCATTGGGGCAACCGTAATGCCACACAATTTATACCTTCATTCCTCTTTGGTGCAAACCAGAAAATTTGACCGAACTACAGCCGGAATTAAGCAGGCTTTAAAATATAATTTCATCGATTCAACGATTGCTTTGAATTTGGCTTTTTTCGTAAATGCGGCTATTTTAATTTTGGCGGCAGCCACATTCTATAAAGTAGGAATGTATAACGTGGCAGAAATCCAAGATGCACACAAGTTTTTAGCACCGCTGTTAGGAACTAAATGGGCGCCTATTTTATTTGCGGTAGCATTGATTGCTGCAGGACAAAGTTCGACGATAACAGGAACTTTGGCCGGACAGATTATCATGGAAGGATACCTAAATTTAAGAATTCAGCCATGGGTACGTAGAATCATTACGCGACTGATTGCCATTGTTCCGGCGGTCATAGTGATTACAATTTTTGGAGAAGGTGTGACGGGAAAATTACTGATTTTAAGTCAGGTAATATTGAGTTTGCAGTTGGGTTTTGCTATTATTCCATTGATTCACTTCGTAAGTGATAAATCTAAAATGAAGGGGTTTCATATTGGTAGAACAACGCAAGTAGCATCATGGATTGTCGCTTTGATTATTGTTGCATTAAATGGGAAATTAGTTTTGGATGAAATAAATGGCTGGTTAGAAGCTTCAGAAAACCCTATAATTTTATGGCTTACCGTTGTTCCATTGGCATTTAGCTTCTTGATATTGTTGCTGTATATTGTGTTTAAACCGTTTGTAACCAAATCAAAAATCGCAATTCAAAACCATTCACCACACAATCTAAAATTGAAGTTTTCTAAATCAGAAAGCTACGCTAAAAAGGATATTGCGGTTTCTGTTGATTTTTCATCTGCCGATGAAATTGCATTGAATAGCGCTTTTCAACTAGGAGGGACAGAAGCTAATTATACCTTGATACACGTAGTAGAAACTGTTGGAGCCTTGGTTTACGGTGAAAACATTGAAGATCATGAAACCTTAGTCGATGAAAAATTACTAGAAGAATACAAAGCGATTCTTTCCGAAAAAGGATTTAAAGTAGCCATTCAACTAGGATTTGGTAAGCCAGATAAAGTGATACCAGAAATTGTAAATAAGGGGAATTTTGACGTTTTGGTTATGGGAACTCATGGTCATACCGGATTCAAAGATTTAATTTTTGGAACGACCGTTGATAAATTAAGGCACAAGATTTCTATTCCATTGTTTATCGTTAAAAATTAAAATAATAAGGAGCTTAATCCCGCTTTCCGCTATATCTTTATCTTTTTTAAAGAAAAAAAAGATAAAGGATGCCGCTGCTATCGGGGCTAAAAAAACATAAAAATGACATTTTCAGAAGAAAATTATCTTAAAGCCATATACCATCTCACGGTGGTTTCCAACTCCGAAGTGAGTACTAATGCCATTGCCGAAATGATGGAAACCAAAGCATCTTCAGTAACGGATATGCTCAAGAAATTAGCCGAGAAAGATTTAGTTAATTATAAAAAATACCGAGGCGTTTCTCTAACAGAGCAAGGCAAGTTAGCCGCCAAAATGATTGTTAGAAAGCACCGACTTTGGGAAGTCTTCTTAGTAGAAAAATTAGATTTTTCCTGGGATGAGGTGCATGATATTGCAGAACAATTGGAACACATTAAATCAGAGAAACTAATTAATAAACTCGATGATTTTTTAGGAAACCCTACTGAAGACCCCCATGGAGATCCAATCCCAAATGCCGAAGGACAGATTTTAAAAATTGACAAACAATTACTTTCAGAATTGACCGTGGGTAAAAGCGGAATATGTGTGGGAGTGAAAGATACTTCATCAGAGTTTTTGAAATATTTAGACAAGCAGGGAATCGCCTTGGGCTCTAAAATAGAGGTGGTAAGTAAAGAAAGTTTTGATTTGTCCGTAAGAATAAAAGTGGATGACATGAGTTTGTCTATTTCGAATAAAATAGCCAGTAATCTTTTTGTAAAGATTAGCTAAGCTAAAGAACACTATATTTGATTTAATTAAATAGAACCCAATGAAAAATATTCTTATCGCAGTATTGCTTGTTTTTAGTGTTTCATTATTTGCTCAAACGGGGCAAAACAGTAGTTTTGTAAAGATCACTCAAAAAAAATGCCTTAAGAATAAAGGAACTAAGCTTATTTTGAAAGAGGTAGTTTCAGACTCCCGTTGCCCTGAGGGTGTTAACTGTATTTGGGCTGGAGAGGCTAAAGTTGTAGTTTCTGTTTATGAGGGTAAGAATTTCATTAAGGATGAAGAATTAGTCATTTCTGTAAAAAACCATCAAATAAATAAAGAATGGTTTATCAAATACCTATCCCCAAGTCAAAAAAACATAACTAGCATCAATGTTGTTCCTTACCCAAAACAGGGTGTTAAAATTAATCCTACAGCGTACTATATTAAAATAGGGTACATTAAATAAGTAAATAGCCATTCTTTAGTGGCTATTTGTTTTTAGTTAACCTATTGAATTGAAAGTGTATTGTTAATTTTTATTTAACCAATATAGTATGATGTTGAATTTTACTTATTGTCACTTTTGAAGCCAATTAGTTTTCGGTATTTTTCAACACTTTCCTCCAGCGCGTTCTCTAGTTCTTTATAGTGGGTGACATCTTTTATGTTTGCCACAGCGGCTATAACATAATTGTTTTCGTCTATTATTGGTCGGCCACTGATGATTACCCTTTTTTTATGTTTCGTTTCTTGGTCTTCAATTATTACTTCAACTTCATCAGATGACTCTCCTCGCAATGCTTTTTCTAACGGCAGGTTTTGAACGGGAAAGACTGTTTTTGCGTCAGGATAGAAGAGATCGTACTTAGTAGCCCAATCTAGCGTTGTCGAGGCTCCTTCTTCTTGACTTACCCCGATGATTTCTTTTGCCATGTGATTTGATAGTACAATCCTTTTTTGTGTGTCAGTGACGATAATACCCTCTCCTATATTTTCCAGAATTAATTTTAATTTGAGCTCATTGAGACGCACTAGTCGATCCGCTTCTATTTTTTCGTTTTCTAGTTTTTTGCTTAATGAGATATCTGTGATAAAAGCAATGAAGATATATTTACCTAAGACAGTGGCAGGAGATACCGTTAATTCAATATCAAACTCAATATTTTTTTTGTTTAACGCAGTAATTTCCATAGTTTTATTAATAATAGTAGCCTCGCCAGTTTTAAGGAAATTTTTAAACCCAACAGCGATATTTTCTTTGTATTTTTCTGGCATGATCAATTCGACGATTGATTTTCCTAAAACCTCTATCGATGACCATCCAAAAATTTGTTCGGCTTTTGGGTTCCATCTGATAATATTGCCTTCTTCATTTATTACTATTAAAGCATCTGGTGCTTCATTAAAGATGGTCTGCAATTGACCTTCACTTTCCTTTATTTTTTGTTCAGCCTCTTTCCTCTCTGTAATATCGCGCATAATTGATTTATAACCAGTTATTTTATCACCTTCCCTTAGTTGCATGGAAGTTTGTTCAATCCATTTTTGTTCCCCAGATTTAGTAATGATAGGAAAAGAAAAAAGTGTTTCGTCAATTTTGTTTTTAAATTGATTAAAATAGAATTCAGTCACACGGTCTTTCCACTCTGGAGAAACAAAACCTATAAGATGTTTTCCTATTATTTCATTTTGAGAGTATCCAGTCAGTTTTTTACAGGCGGGATTGATGTAGGTGAAAAAACCTTTGTAGTTAGATGTGTGGACAACATCGCTGACATCTTCCACTATTTCACGATATTTTTCTTCACTTGAACGGAGTGTTTCAATTGCTTCGGCTAATTGTGCGGTACGTTCAGCTACTTTATGTTCCAGTTCTTCATTTAGTTTTCGTATTTCATTTTCTGAAACTTTTCGTTCCGTAATGTCGTGAATAACAAGTACTCCACCCGTTATTTCGCCGGACGAATGCTGTAACGGTCTCGCTGTAGCAACCACAAATATTCCTTCAGGATTTTTATAATTTTGGATAAATATTTCTACGTTATCTACTTCCTCACCATGTAGCGCTTTTACTAACGGTAGTTCATTAGCATCAAAAACCACTTTTGTATCAGGTAAAAAGAAGCCGTATGTTGCGGCCCATCGTTCTTGTGGAATATCCATTGGCCCCATTCCAATTATTCTTTCACTGGCAGCATTCCAAATAATAAATTTGCTGTTTTCATCAACCACAATTAATCCGTCACCCATGTTTTGTATAACAGATTGTAAAAGGGTATTTTGCTTGTTCAATTGTTCCTTCGAAACAGCCACTTCGTTATCTCTTTTTTCAATAGTTGATAGCATATCGTTAAGGCCTGTAGAAAGGATGCTAATTTCATCTTTGCCTTCTACAGCCATTCGTATTTTATAATCAGCAGTATCCTTTATTGTTTGTATGGTTGTCACTAAGTTTAGAAGTGGTTTCGAAATGTATTTTTTGATTATCATAGCGATCAAAAAAGCGAGTCCGATTCCTACGACTAATAGCACAAGCCCCAGACGCAAAATATCCATTTTTATTTTGTTCAATTCTGAAAGTTCAAATCGAATAGCGACTAATCCTATGGTTTTATTGTCTTTTTTTATTTTGTTATAGACGAAAAGATTTTCATTTGTATACATGAAATTTTTTTGATCTTCTGTTGAGGTAGGGAACTGATAACCAGCAGCGGAACCTGCTTTCGTATAGGAGGCAAAAACGGCTCCTTTTTCATCAAATATGGTTGCGTTTAAAAGGTCTTTTTGCACTGTTAGTTCAGAGAGAATTTTATTTGCAGCAGCATTATCTAGAAATTCTATAGCAGATATACTATTGAAACCTAAAACCTTTGCAATAGCGGTTGAACTGATTGCTTTTCGATCTTTAAAACCTTTAATGTCGATAAGTACAAAAGCAGTAATGCATAGCCCCAGTACAAATGCGGAGGTAAATACCTGCATGAGTACGAGCTTATTTTTAATGGATATATTACGTAAATTCATCATTTAGTTTTTGTTATCAATACTTAATAAAATAATAGCTACGTTCAAGTGTGTTTTGTATTCTTATATTTTTTTATTCGACAATAATTGCGTGTTGTAATAAAAAGGAACTTATTCCAATTCCGACCTTGTTTATTGCCTTGAGGTTTACTTCAAATTTTAATTTATTTTCAACCATTACAAAGTTCATATGCGCTCCTTTTTTTCCATAGCCATTGCGCTCTGTTACTATAAGTACGGGTTTACCGGAAAAATTTGAAATTATTGTTTCAATAGGAATGGAGCAATCATACGGAACAAATAAAATATTACAAAAACCAACCTCCTTCAAATTTTTATATTGCTTAACTTCAATTTTTTTATTGTTTTGGTCAGAAAGTAAGGAGGCATTTATTGGACTTTGTTCAAGAATAGCGATCTTAAAGGGTTGGTTTTTAGAGCGGTTTTTCCAGTAAACGTAATCGGAAAAACGAATAAGAAAATCAGCTTTCAGGTCATAGTCTTTCGCTCCATTAATCTGCTGGGCAGCTAAAGGATTTGTGCCCAATAGTGTGAGCATTATTCCAAATAATAACAACTTGCTTTTAAGTGCCATATGTTTATTCTTAAAATGGTTAGCCATTATAGTAGGTACTTCGTGAGTGGCTTCGTTACTGCTATTCATTTATTACCGATAGGTTAGTAAATGGTAAAAATTTGCTGAGTGTATCAGTAAGTAAACAAAATGATAAAATCTTGTTTTTTAAGTTTAGCTAAATTTCCAGGTTAAGTAAATTTAATCATTTAAGAACCTGTAAATTAGTTTTTTATGAAATATTTAATTTGTTTTTACTACTCTTAAAACTACATTGATAATTGTTGAATTTGTTGCTTCAGAATTTATAATTTAATGATAAATTAAATAAGGTTCCCAGTTGACTAAAGTGATAGCCCTCATATGTCATTTGGGAATAGCGGCCATTGAACGTAATCAAATTATACTGTGATTTTATCAGATCTGGGTTGTTCAGAATTTCAGTTCCGGTAGCGTTTTCGGCCTTGAATTTCCATTCTGGCAACACATTTAGTAAATTATTCACATTAAGTGCGATCGTTAACTTAGTTGTTGCAAAAAAATTAATTCCTAAATCAGTGACAATTTTTGGAGTAAACTCCGTTCTTAAATTTGAATCTAAACCAGCTTGTTTGAATGTTGTTTTTCCAAAATAGGTGTTGTTAAGGCATAAATCAAATTTCTTAATTTTATAATTTGCGCCAAAAAGCCATTTGGTATTGGGTCTCGACGTAAACATTAGAGCGTTAAATGTCGCTCCAAAATTATCGCTTATAACTGGAGAAATTCTTTTGTTTTCCAATGTGATGTTCCCAGACAAATTGAATTGCATTTCCCCAGTTCCTAGACCTATTGCACCGTAGTTCATGACGATATCCAAACCTGATGTTCTGGAATCGAAGGAGTTTTCAAACCAAGAAACGGAACCAAATGAGGTGTCTACTTTGTCTCCTAAGATTATGCGGTCTTCCACTTTGATGTTATAATAATCTAGTGTTAAATTGAGTTTTTCGTATGGTTTTGCACCTATACCTAGTGTGATATTGGTTGATTTTTCTGCATCTAATTTTGGAATACCTAAAACACGTGCTTGTACAGAAATGTTATTAACTATGCCACTAATTTGGATTCCTTGGCCGGGATCGAATGAAAATTGTGATTTTTGGGTATAGATTTGGTGTAAGGTTGGTGCTCTAAATCCTGTGGAAACGGATCCTCTTACGTTAATTTTGTCCCCTAAAAACTTATATCGTGAACTTAATTTCCATACTGTCGCTGCCCCAAAATCACTGTAGTCTTCATAACGAATAGTACCGTTCACTAAGAAATTTGTGGAGAAATCATAAGCCATATCAAAGTACAGTCCCAAATTATAGCGGTTCCACTTTCCTGAATCTTCGGGTCTGTTACCTGAAAATGAATCGGCACCAAATCCATCCCAAGAGGCTTTGCCGCCTTCGAAAATTTCAAATGTTTCATTTCTTATTTCTGAACCAAAACCAATGCTTGTTTTATCAGATAGCACTTTAGTGATGTCTAAGTTCCCTACAATATGGCTGAATGAGGCGCCGCCGGGTTTAAAAAATACGGGGCTATTCTCTTGATATAGATTAATTCCATTTACATCCTGAAGTGTTGATCTATTATGGGAGTTGTTAACGGTATAGTTTTGCGAGTTACCTCCAACGGTTACACTGGCGTCAGTGTTCCATCCATTTGTTACCGATTGAAAGCCTAGGGTCGCGTTGTAATCGTTCAAATCTCCCGTAAACGTGGGATGATACCCTTGATATGAGGTTGCTGTGCCGCCGCCAAAGAAATCGAATAGGTAGGGCAGGTTATTTGATGTTATTCCGTTACCGTAACTCCAGTACGGCGTTCTGTAATTAGCGAAGGAATTTACTTTTTTGTACACATAAGCAGCATTATAATACATCTTTGTTTCATCAGATAAATTAATTCCGCCGTTTACTAAGAATTTTGCAGCTGCTGTTTCTGGAGCGCCGTTGATGTTTTTGGCGTCAGAATATTTTGTGAGAAAAGAGTTGATATCGTTTAAAGTGTTAAGGCCTTGTATGGAGCCTCCATTATCGGCAAACTCTCCTTCAAGGTCTACTTTGCCGGGTCTATTGGCTAAGCTCACCTTCGAAAAATCGATGGTGTAATTCACAAAACCTTTATCGCTAATCGTGGATCCATTGTTTAAACTTATGCCTATCATTTCACCGTCTCCTTCTGAGGTAATTCCTGTTCGAAATGTTATTCCACCATCATTAGTTCTTTTTTTTAGAATAATATTTATTACACCAGCTATTGCGTCAGATCCATATTGTGCTGATGCGCCATCTCGTAAAATTTCTACTCTCTCAATTGCGTCTATAGGAATTGCTGATAAATCAGCACCGGTTTCACCTCTTCCAGGCGAGGTTTGAACATAGAGCAAAGAACTTAAATTTTTCCGTTTTCCATTGATTAGAATTAAGGTTCTGCTGGGTCCCATATTTCTGATTTCGTAGGGGTCGAGTAAAGAAGTAGCGTCATTTACTGGAGTTTGAACCGTATTAAAAGACGGGATTCGGTATTGCAATGCTTTGTCAAAGGTTGTTTGTCCGGTTGCAGTTAATTCTTTTGCCGATACTACATCAATAGGTAATGCAGCTGTTGTATTGCTTCTGGGGGCAGTTCTGGTTCCGGTAACCACGACTTCATTAAGTCCTAGTCCGCCTTCTTCTGTTAGAAAAACATTTAAAGTAGACTCTGTAGTATCAAATTCTTGTTTAGCAAATCTGATATAGCTAAAAACTAAAACGGCACCCTCATCAACAGTAATCTGGTATGCTCCATTAATGTCTGTAGAAACATTGTTACTTGTTCCTTTTTGCGTGACGTTGACGCCTGACAAGGGTGAACCAGCGTTATCGAAAACGTAGCCAGAGATTTCTTTTTGCGCAAAAAGAAATGTGATATTCATTAGCAATAATAGCAAGGTGAACTTTTTCATAATAAGTTTATATTGGTTCTTGTTCGAATTGAAATCAAGTGCAACATACTGATTGAAAGAAGTACCCATATAACTAATTAAGCCCCCCTTTTTATACAATGAGGGAAAGGAAGAGTGATTAAGAAATCAGATGGATAGTTTTCTTGTTTTCCATATTGGTAGTTTTTTAAATTGCTTAATGCGATTGTTTTATTAGCCAACAACGACTGCTGATACGACTCTTGGGACTAATGGATTTGGGTAAAGTTTAGACCTTATATTTTGTATTAAATAGAACGTAAATTGATAGTTCAACTGTCAATGTGTACTGATGCTACGCTTTCATTGGCTTTTGTAGGTGGAAAGCCAAAATATATTGAAGTTATTAGCTAAATACTTTTCTGAATAAAGCATTCGTTTAAAACGATTTATTTAAATGCTATATAATTGTAATAGACTGATAGCGAGTGCGTATTACGCGTTTTTTACTAAGTAAATTTAGTTAATTAAATTTAGTTGGTCTAAATTATAACACTAAAGTTTTGATAAAAATTTAATCGAATAAATCTTTAATCACTTTGGCTTTATGGGTTTAGAGATATTGAAATCAGTTAGTTGTATGAGAAATTCTCTTCTCTACACTCCAGTATTTTTAAGTTTTTAAATAATTTAGTGGCATCCACAGTCGTCTTTACCACAACTTTTATCGGTTTTTTTCTTTTTAAAGAAGAATTTTTTAAGTAAAAAAACAACGGCAACTCCGAGTGCTACGAAAGCAAAAATTTCTTGAAACATATCGGTTTATTTTAAAATTTGATAAGCAATTAGAGCTACAATGTAAGCAAACGTACTCATAAAAATAAGTTGTCCTAAAGGCCATTTCCATGAATTGGTTTCTTTTCTTGTTATAGCAATCGTACTGGCACATTGCAAGGCGAAAGCGTAGAATAACAATAGTGATATTCCTGAAGCAAAATTGAATATTTTCTTCCCTGTTACTGGGTTGACTTCTGCAGCCATTTTATTTTTGATAGTGTCATCATTTCCGGTACTTCCCACACTGTAAATCGTTGCCAATGTACCTACGAAAACCTCTCGTGCCGCAAAGGAACTAATGATTGCAATTCCAATTTTCCAGTCGTATCCTAACGGAGAAATAGCAGGTTCAATGCTTTTTCCCATGATCCCTATATAAGAGTTCTCCAGCTTATACCCTGCGACTTTATTGCTAAGTTCATCTTGTGATAAGCCTGCATTTTCTGTTTTTGAAAGCTGAATTTCTTCGGCATTTTTGAAGTTCTTCCCAGGGCCATAGGAAGCCATAAACCAGAGAACGATTGATATCGCTAGAATTATTTTTCCGGCACCAAAAACGAATGCTTTTGTTTTTTCAACAACATTAAGCGCTACGTTTTTGAACATAGGCAACTTGTAGTTTGGCATTTCTACCACAAAGAATGTTTTACATTTTATTTTAAGGATTATATTTAGAATGTAAGCCGAAAAAATAGCCATTCCAAAACCGATAAGATACAATAGCATCAGCGTAAGCCCCTGTAGGTTGAAAATCCCCAATACGTAAGTATCCGGAATTACTAGTGCTATGATAATGGCGTAAACAGGTAGTCTTGCAGAGCAAGTTGTAAAAGGAGTTACTAGAATTGTAATTAAGCGCTCTTTCCAGTTTTCAATATTTCTGGTTGCCATAATTGCTGGAATGGCGCAGGCTGTTCCAGAAATTAATGGAACTACACTTTTCCCGGATAAACCGAAATTTCGCATAATTTTATCCATCAAGAACACCACTCTACTCATATAACCACTTTCTTCTAAAATGGAAATAAATAGAAACAAGAAGGCGATTTGCGGAATAAAAATTAAGATTCCTCCAATGCCGGGAATGATTCCTTGCGACACTAAGTTAGTTAAAACACCGGCCGGTAGCTCGTTATTTGCTAGTGCGCTTAACGAAGCAAACGTTGTGTCGATAAAATCCATTGGAACTTTAGACCATTCGAAAATAGATTGAAATATCACAAATAAAATGACAAAGAAAATCAAGTATCCCCAAACTTTATGGGTCAGTACGCGATCGAGTTTGCTTCTAAAATCTTTAGCAATTGTTGCATCGATTTTTAAACCTTCCTTTAAGACATCATTGATAAATTGATAGCGCTTAATGGTTTCTTTTTGCTGTAATCGTTTTAAATCGGAATGTGATTTAGTAAAAGTACCTTGAATCTCTTTTCGTTCTAAATTCAAGAAATTTACGTCTTGGGTGATTACCAACCACAGTTTGTATAATAACTGGTTTGGAAACGCTTTACGTAGGCTGTTAAAGTAGTCTGGATCTATGCTGGAAGCGTTAAGACAAGGTTCCGTTGTAATGGTTTTGTAAGTAACGATCAAATTTTTTAATTCATCAATACCAAAACCTTTTCGTGAGCTGATCAGCGCAATTTTTGTTTTTAGGTGCTCTTCTAAATAGGGTATATTTAAAGTAATTCCTTTGTATTCCATTCTGTCGGCCATGTTAATGACTAAAATGGTTGGGATTTCTAAGTCTTTTATTTGGGTAAATAACAGTAAATTACGTTTCAGGTTCTCTACATCGGTAACTACGATTGCTACATCTGGATATAATTTATCGTTTTTATTCAGCAATAATTCAATAACAACATTTTCATCAATGGAGCTGGCATTTAGACTGTAAGTTCCAGGTAAATCTAGGATGTTACCTTTAACGTTATTGGGTAATTTACAAAAACCAATTTTTTTCTCAACCGTGATTCCCGGATAATTCCCTACTTGTTGATTAAGCCCGGTAAGTTGATTAAAAACCGAAGTTTTTCCTGTATTTGGGTTACCTATTAAGGCAATGTTAATATTCTGATTGATCATTAAATCTTGATTTTGATTAGTTCAACTTCAATCTCTTTGGCTGTTTCAACTCGAATAGCTAAATGGGAACCGTTAATGTTTAAATATAAAGGGTCGCCAAAAGGTGCGATTTGAAGCAATTCAACCGTATTTCCAGGCAAGCAGCCCATTTCGAGTAGCTTTAGCGGAATGATGTCAATATCAAAATCCTTGATAATGGCTTTTTCCCCTTTTTTTAATGAATTTATCGTTGTTTGCAAGTCTTATTTAGATTGAATTAATATTGCAAAAATACATATTATAATACTAAAACGAATGATAATTATCACTTTTATAACGTCTGTTGAATAAATTGAGACCACGGAAAAATAGTAAATGGGGTAGTGTCGAAAAAGTAAAAATTAGTATTGTTTAGGCAGACTACTCCTTGCTTAGAAAATTAATATCGGTTATCAATTTTTCGATGTCTTCTTTTTTGGTGCCATCATAAAAACCACGAACTCTTTTTTTAGCATCGACCAATACAAAGTTTTCAGTATGAACCATGTCGTATAGTTCGCTTGGCTTTCCTAATTTGACAGCCAAATACGATTTTCTAGCCATTGTATAAATCTCTTTTTTATCACCAGTAACCAGATTCCATTTTTTATCGTCAACACCATATTTAATTGCATATGCTTTTAAAACAGCTACGCTATCTACTTCCGGAAATACGGTATGAGAAAGCAGCATGACTTTTGGGTTATTGATAATTGCTTTTTGGACTTCAAATAAATTGGCAGTCATTTTTGGACAAATAGAACCACAAGTCGTAAAGAAAAAATCAGCTACATAAATCTTGCCTTCATAATCTTTTTGAGTGATGGTTTTTCCGTTTTGGTTGACAAATGAAAAGTCAGCTATGGTGTGGTATTTACTGATATATTGTACTGTACTGTCCACTAATTCAGGATTTACGTCAGCCGGATTGTATATGGGAAGTGTTTTATTAGGTTTGAGAGCAACATAAAACAAGTATAGTGTAATGACGGAGAAGACTAGGAAAACACCAATAAAAATGCGGTATTTCTTAAAAATAGATTTCATAAAAAATAATTTTTGCAAAAATACAAAAAAGGGAGCTTTTTACCGCAAATTTATGCCGATGTAATTTTAATATGATAAGTTACACTTTTATATTTTTTATCAATAGCTTTGTGATATTAACTAACTCAATTAAAAAAATGAAAATAAAACTGAATAAAGGGCTTCTTTTAGTGATTCCCGCAATAATTGGCTTTGCTGAGGGTCAAGCTCAAACTACTACTTCAGTTAAAGAACCAGGAATAAATGTTTCTTTCTTTGATAATAAAGTAAAGCCCGCAGATAACTTTTTCCGATTTGTAAATGGAACTTGGCTTGATGAAACCGAAATTCCAAGCGATAGAACTTCTTGGGGAAGTTTTAATGAATTACTTAAAAAAACGGATAAAGATGCCTTGACAATTTTGAAAGATGCTTCAAAAAACCCGATTTATAAATCGAATACTGATCAAGGAAAAGCAATAAACCTTTTCAATTCAATTTTAGATACCATTGCAAGAGACAAACAAGGGATTAAACCTTTAGCTCCTTATTTGGCCAAAATTGATAAAGTAAAAAATATTCAGGACTTACAGAAGTTGCTAATTGAAATGGAACCTATTGGAGGAATAGGCTTTTTTGGAGTTGGCGTTGGAGCTGATGATAAGAATAGTGCTAAAAACTCTTTAAGTATTGGCGTGGCTAGATTAGGGTTGGCAGATAAAGATTATTATTCTTCAGAGGAAAAAGATACCAAAGAAAAAAGAGAGAAGTACGAGCAACATATTGCTAGAATGCTACAGTTAGTCGGAGAGACTGCAGATCAAGCCAAAGTAAATGCGGCTAAGATTCTCGCTTTAGAAATCGAAATGTCTAATCCACGTTTGGACCGAGTGGAACGCAGAGATGGTAGGTTGCAATACAATCCGATGACTATTGCAGAATTGCAAAAAGTAACTCCAGCGATAAATTGGAAAGAGTACTTTACTGGAATTGGTTTTACAAAGTTAGACAGCGTAATCGTTTCACAACCCAAGTACATGAAGGCCTTGCAAACTATTTTCACAGAAAATAATGTAGTTGCTTGGAAAGAATATATGAAATGGAATTTATTAAACAGTTCAACCGCATTATTATCTACACAAATTGAAGAAGCTAACTTTGATTTCTACGGAAAAACTTTGACTGGGGCGATCAAACAAAGACCTCGTGAAGAGCGCGCTTTGCAAACTGTTAATGGAACTGTAGGGGAAGCTTTGGGTAAATTATATGTTGAGAAAATGTTTCCTGCTGAAGCAAAAGAAAAAGCAGAGAAAATGATTCGTAATATTATTTTGGCGTACCAAAATCGTATTAGTAATTTGACTTGGATGTCAGCAGAGACTAAGGTAAAAGCGGTTGAAAAATTGAATAAGATTAGCATTAAAATAGGTTATCCGGACAAGTGGAAAGATTATTCTAAATTAGAAATAAAAAGCATTGCTGGTGGTGGAAGCTATTTTGAAAACATGAAGAGTCTTTCCCGTTGGAATTTCCAAAAAGATATCGACAAGTTGGATAAAGCAGTTGATAAAACAGAATGGTATATGTCACCACAAACGGTAAATGCCTATTATAACCCATCGTATAATGAGATTGTATTTCCTGCAGCTATTTTACAACCACCTTTCTATAATTACCAAGCTGACGAGGCTGTGAATTATGGAGGAATCGGAGCTGTAATTGGTCACGAAATCTCTCATGGATTTGATGACTCTGGTGCTCGTTACAATGCTGATGGTAATCTAGTAGATTGGTGGACTGCCGATGATTTAACGCAATTTACAGCTTTAGGGACTGCGCTTGCTGATCAATACAGCGCGTTAGAGCCTTTGCCAGGAGTTCATGTTGATGGTAAATTTACTTTAGGTGAAAACATTGGTGACTTAGGTGGAGTAAATGCCGCTTATGATGGTTTGCAATTGTATCTAAAAGACAATAAAAATCCAGGACTTATTGACGGATTTACTCCAGAGCAACGTTTCTTTATCGCCTGGACTACAGTTTGGAGAACTAAATCACGTGATGAAGCGATTAAAAACCAAGTAAAAACAGACCCGCATTCTCCAGGAATGTACCGTGCTTATGTTCCAGCACAAAATGTAGATGCTTTTTATCAAGCATTTGATATTAAAAAAGGAGACGGTATGTTTATTGAACCTGATAAAAGAGTTAAAATCTGGTAGTTTTTAGACTGCTACAATAAAAAAATCCCAAGTGTAAGCTTGGGATTTTTTAGTTTTAAAAAAAGTAACTCTCAACAGATGTTAAAATTATTTCAATTGAAAATTACTTTTATATATTTAGGGACTATTTCAAATAGTTGTGAATAAGGATTATGAAATTAACTAATTAACTAAAAAAATGAAAAAAAACAGCAATAGGTCGCTTCTTTTTGTGATTCCTGCACTCTTTGGACTTACAGTTACACAGGCACAAACAGCTTCAACTGCAAAAGAACCAGGTATTAATGTCAGTTATATGGACAAGGCAGTAAAACCAAGTAATAACTTTTTTCGATATGTAAACGGAACGTGGTTAGACAATACTGAAATTCCGTCTGACAGAACACGTTGGGGAAGTTTTGATGAACTAAGACAAAGGACAGATGCAGATGCTTTGGCAATATTAAAAGAAGCCGCAACAAATCCAAAATACAAATCAGATACTGATCAAGGTAAGGCCATTAATCTGTATAAAACGATACTAGATACTATAGGCCGCAATAAATTAGGGATTACACCATTGAAACCCTATTTGAAAAAAATTGATGCCGTTAAAAACGCTAAGGATTTAGAAGCCTTATTAATCGAAATGGAGCCATTGGGAGGAATTGGTTTCTTTGGAGCTAATATTGGTGCTGATGCGAAAAACAGTAATAGAAATGTAATCAGTGTGGGGCCTGGAGGAGTAGGTTTGCCAGATCGTGATTATTATGTTTCTGAAGATGCCGATTCAAAAGAAAAAAGAGAGAAATACGTACTTCATGTTGCTAAAATGCTTGGATTCCTTGGTGAAAAACCTGCCGAAGCTAAAGTACATGCCGAAAAAATTCTAGCGCTTGAAATCGAAATGTCGAAACCCAGATTTGACCGTGTAGAAAGAAGAGACAGAAGAAAGTCGTATAACCCGATGACAATTGCTGAGTTACAAAAACTAACTCCGTCGATTAATTGGAATACTTACTTTACAAAAATAGGTTTGAAAAACGTAGATTCTTTAATTGTTTCACAACCTAAATACATGGCTGCTTTTGAGTCCATTTTGAAGGAAAATAAAGTCAATGACTGGAAAGCGTATATGCGCTGGTCATTGTTAAACAGAGCATCAAGTCAATTATCAACTGATATTGAGGAGGCAAACTTTGAGTTTTACGGAAAAGCATTAACAGGTGCGGTAAAACAAAGACCAAGTGATGAACGCGCATTGCAAGTAATCAACGGACGTATAGGTGAGGCTTTAGGAAAGCTGTATGTTGAGAAAAAATTTCCGGCTGAAGCCAAAGTGAAAGCGGAGAAAATGATAAAAAATATCTTTGTTGCTTTTGAAAACCGAATCAATAATCTTGCTTGGATGTCTCCGGAGACTAAAGTGAGTGCAGTTCAAAAATTAAGGAAGTCTAAAATAAAAATTGGATATCCTGATAAATGGAAAGATTATTCTGCTTTAGTAATAAAGAGCCCAGAAGAAGGAGGAACTTATTTTGATAACACTAAAAACATGGCCAAATGGCGTTTTGAGGAAGATCTAGCCGACTTGAATAAACCAGTGGATAAAACCAGATGGGGAATGTCTCCACAAACGGTGAATGCTTATTATAATGCTTCATACAATGAAATTGTATTTCCAGCAGCGATTTTACAGCCGCCATTTTACAATTACCAAGCTGATGAAGCGGTAAATTACGGTGGTATTGGAGGAGTTATTGGGCATGAGATTTCTCATGGATTTGACGATTCAGGATCACGATACAATGCTGAAGGGAATTTAGTGGACTGGTGGACAGCTGAGGATTCCAAACAATTTTCGGCACTGACAACGGCACTTGCTAATCAATACAGTGCTTTAGAACCTTTACCTGGAACTTTTGTTGATGGTAAATTTACCTTAGGAGAAAACATTGGTGATTTGGGGGGTGTTAATGCGGCTTATGATGGTTTGCAGTTGTATTTAAAAGAAAATGGAAACCCGGGCTTAATTGATGGCTACACACCAGAGCAACGTTTCTTTATTTCTTGGTCAACGATTTGGCGTACTAAATCTCGCGACGAAGCGATAAAAAACCAAGTAAAAACAGATCCACATTCTCCAGGAATGTACCGTTCTTACGTACCATTACAAAACATCGACAGCTTTTATCAGGCATTCGATATTCAATCAAATGATGGTATGTATGTTGCACCAGATAAAAGAGTGAAAATCTGGTAGACAGTATTATTTATATAAAAAAATCCCAAGTTAGCGCTTGGGATTTTTTGTTTTATAGCTTTTGCAAAAGCGTTAAATTGATTCTTTAAACTTTATTGGCTGCTGCCAATCTCCGAGTTTTTCTAATAGAATGATTCACCATATACAAACCAAAAATTGTTATTGCGCCTCCAATTGCAATTACCATTGTTAATGATTCTCCAAAAATCACTGAGCCTAATAGGACCGCGACAATTGGGTTGATGTAGGCATAAATACTACTTATCTCCGGTGGCAGTTTTTGTAGCATATAGATGTAAGCAATAAACGTTAATACAGAGCCTATAATGACCAAGTAGGCAATGGACCACCAGGAAATTGCGGGAATGGACATAATATTAACTCCTGTTCCAGTTGCACCTGTAACCGCAAAAAGAATGAAGCTTGAAAGTAACATTTGCAATCCAAGGCTAAAATAAGGATTAAAAGTGGCGGCTTTTTTCTTAGTATATAAACTTCCAAAAGCCCAACTAATCGTTGCGATAAAGGAAAGTAGAATCCCAAATCTAAAATCAGGTTGAAGGAAATCACTCATGTGATCATAGAAAATAACACAAACACCGCTAAAGCTTATTATGAGTCCCAGAATTGCTAACCTTGCTAATTTTTCGCCCCTGAAAAAAGTAATAATAACGATCCATAGCGGGAAGACCGCGTTTAAAATTGCGCCTAACCCACTACTGATGAATTTTACGCCCCAGGTACTTAGTCCGTTACTTAAGGCAAAGTTAAGAATGCTTAAAATGATGATTGTTTTCCACTGTTTTCCCTTTGGCCAAGCCTCTTTTTTATACAAGAAAAAGGAAACGTAAAGTACCCCTCCAATAAATTGTCTAATTCCGGCGAGTTGTAATGGAGGCATATGCCTGACTCCTTCTTTTGAAGCAATCCATGTGGTTCCCCAAAAAAAACATACGCAGCATAATGCTATTATTGGCAGTCCGACAGCATTTATTCTGGTCGAAAAAGCAGCTTTTATTTTAGTTCTCACTTTATAGATTCATTATTGTAAAAGTATAGTCAAGTTTGTTTACTAATTTATCGGTTAAAATTGTCTTTCCAACCGAGGGTTCATCGTGTTTGAACGTAGGTGGAACTAAATTTAGTTCCAATGCTTTTTTTGTATAATATACTTCTCGCGAAGGGTGTACAGGGGTGGCCGCATTATAAGTTTCTCCCCAGGATTTTTTTTCAATTATTTTAAGGATAATGCCGATGCAGTCCGCCTGATGGATTAAATTAATAGGTGCATCGGGGTTATCCATGTTTTCTCGACCTGCAATAAATTTAATTGGATTTCTATCTTCACCAATCAAACCTCCAAAACGAAGTACAGTAGTTTTAAAACGACTGTTACTATGCAAAACATCTTCTACTATGGCTAATTGTTTTCCGCCTTCAGAATCAGGGTTTAATGGGGTTTCTTCGGTTATTTGATCATTAGAATCGCCATAGACTGAGGTTGAACTAATGAAAATCACATTTTCAATTGTTGATTTTTCGATAAAAGGGATTAAAGCCTCAATTTTACTTACAAAGTTTTCTTTGTTAGTTCCTCTTAATTTGGGCGGAATATCAATAATCAGAATTGAGCTGTCTTTCAAGAGATCTTCGATCGCACCAGTAACCCCATCGGTTTCGATTGAAATTAAAAAGGGATTAATTCCGGCCTTTTCTAATTTTGAAATCTTATTTGCCGAAGTCGTAGTACCATTTACACGAAAGCCTTTTTCTAATAAAGCTTCCGCCAAAGGGAATCCTAGCCATCCACAACCTAAAACGCTGGTGTTTTTCATTTTAATATCCTATTTTAAAGAAATGTAAATAGCATTGCAATCTGAGTTAGTACAAATTGACTGCTGCAAATTTCAATAAAATTATCTGACTTTGGCAGTATCAGTCGCAATTATTATTCTTTCTTTTTTTAGGGGAATAGAAGGTAGTGCAACAATGGGTGTTTCAATTGCTTTTGCTGTTGGTTTTATTGTTTGTTTGATAACCACGGCATCTGTTAGGACAAAAGGAGTTGGCATCATCCAAGAAGCTCTTTTTGTAATTGAAAACAATGGGTTTCGCATTAAATCAAATGAAGATTCCATCAATTCCATATCAAATACAGATCCTGCATTGATATTGAATTCCATTTCTAAAGAGGCGTTGTCCACTACGTAATAACTTAATAGTTTCTTTCCTTTACGATTAAATTGGGTGTCTTTTTGATTGATGTGAGTAGCTCCATTTGCTTTTAAATCATAGAATTCCATTTTTTTATTGGCAAAAATATCATAACGATTTACGGCTCGGTTAGGAGAAATTCTAATTTTCAAATACCTTTTGTTTCCGGCAGTACTGTCTTTTAAGAATGCGACAGTGGGTTTTTGAAGTTGTTTTTTTGGAGCGCTAGCGGCATAAGTGAAACCAGAATTGTATTTGCTGAACAATGGGGTTTGATTCAAATCTTTAGCGGGTTTTGGGTTTTCACCCAAATATTCTTTGGTCCAAAAATCAAGGTTTACATCATAAGTCGCCCAACTAGCTTTATCGGTATCAGCATTGTAGAGGTACAACAAGCTGTTCGATTTTGCCTTTCCTGGTTCATAACCGGATTCGTAATGTGCTTTCGCAAAAAAGCCAATAGAGAGCATTAAAAAAAGAAAGGACCACAATCCTTTTTTGGTAAAATGACCAAAAGTAGGTAGCAATAATCCAAACGATAAAACAGTAAGTATAGCACTTCCAAACAAGACTTTTAAGCCCAAGCCTATTGGGAACATTTGTATAAATGGAACTAATAAAAGCAATGCAGGAATGCTTAAAATAAGATTAAGTGTTTTATTGTTCTTTTGAGTGACTATGTAGTAACCAAATAGGAATAATCCGAAATAAACAGGAATGATTAGAAATCCGGCACCTTTTAAATAAACAGCTAATAGTCCATTAATTACTAACCAAATAAATAAAGGGGCGACATAATGATTTACAGCTACTTTTTTAGATGAAAGAAGGTGATAGAAAAACAGGGTTATTGCTAAAGCCAGCAATACAAAAGCCGCAATGTAATCATGTCCATTGTAGGTAAATCCATTTAATAGATCGTTATACTGCGGATATAGTTTTAGTAATCCTTTCCAACCGAAAAAAGTAATCAGCCCGGTTAAAATTAGGGAACCTAAAAATGGTATAAATCCTCTCATAACTCTTTGAATCGTTAGTATTTTTTTACCAATTCCGATAAAAACTAAAAATAGAAAGAGTACAAATGCTATAATAACCATTGGTAAAACCCAACTAAAAGGATAGCTTACAAATGTAAAAGGAATGGTAAAATAGACATAATCTTCAGTAGATTTTGTGGTGTTCAAATTAGCATTCGAAAAATAACTCAACAAAGGCATTAAGTACGTTCCTTGGTGTGCTAATGTATTTTTGTTTAAATGACTGATGTCATCTTGGGCGGTATGGTAATTATAATGGTCATCGATAAACGCGAAGTTATACCCTTGAATACTTTTTTGTTCTCTAAAAACGGTTAAGTCAGTATCATTAGGCAGCATTTTATAAATACTGTACATTAATGAATTTGATACTGGAAAAGTTGTTTCTGCAGCTGCAAATTCTTTTACCATACCCGCATTTCCACCATTTGTTTCCATTAACATGTAGCTTGGTCCAGAAGTACCTCGGGCTTCGAAATTAAGTACGAGTCCCACTTCTTTTGCCCAATTGTGTTGTGTTACAAAAAGTGCCGCTCCATTTAACCCTAATTCTTCTGCATCCGAAAATAGGATAATAATATCATTTTTATGTGGCTTTTTAGTATACAAAAAGGCACGAACACTTTCTAAGATTGTTGCCACTCCTGAGCCGGCATCGCTTGCACCATGTGAGTAGGAATGTGGGGCACTGTCGTAATGAGAAAGCAAAAGCAGGGCTTTGGAATTATTAGAGGACCCATTTATTCGAGCCATAATATTTTTTGACTTTACTAAATTCCCCCATTCTGTCAAAGTATAGCCTTCCTGTGTGGAAGTTTGCAGTCCTAACTTTTGTAGCTCTTTTTGTAGATAAGCGGCAACCTGATCATGGTTTTGAGAACCAACATAGTGTGGTTGCTTCGAAATTGCTTTTACTTTTCCTAATGCCCTTTCAGTTGAAAATTCAGAAAGTGGTACTTTGTTATCTGAGGTCCACTGCGGCATCATCGTAAGAAAAAGTATTGCCAGAATTGCTAGAATAAAAATAACGGCAAAAAGGGAGGAAAGACTTCTTTTCATATTTTGGAAATTGGGGGTGTGGTATTAAATATCTTTTTTGACTAACATATAGTAATCATTGTCTAATAGCATATAGCCTTGATCATAAAGGAAATAGTAGGTATTCCCAGTTTTAGTATTCAATATGTTGGTAAAAAAATCAAAATCAAAACCCTTGCTAAAGAGTTTAGCTCGGGTTGTTTTTGATTTTCCTTCGGTGTTAAGTTCGGATAGAATACGATAATTCTTGCGCAACTTGTTGTTGATGTTGCGCATGTAATTATTACTGTCTTTGTTGATTTTGTTATTATAGGCGTTACGACAACCGTCACTACAGAATTTTTTGTCCTCACGACCTACAATTTTCTCACCGCATTCTAAACAATTTTTCATGATTTTAATTTTTTCAAACTATACAAATCGTGTCTTCTGTCTTTCATTGTGTTTACACTTCCATGTTCGTGCAATTCTTTCAGCAAGTTAATATCGACATCTACAATCAAAGTCATTTCGGTATTTGGTGTTGCTTCAGCTTTGATTCCGTTACTAGGAAACGCAAAATCAGAAGGGGTATAAACAGCCGCTTGTGCATACTGAATATCCATATTGTTTACTTTTGGTAAATTCCCAACACAGCCGGCAATGGCCACATAACATTCGTTTTCAATGGCTCTTGCTTGAGCACAATGTTTTACACGTGTATATCCATTTTGAGTGTCGGTTAAGAAAGGAACGAATAAAATATTCATGCCTTGATCTGCCATTAGACGAGAAAGCTCTGGAAACTCCACATCATAACAAATCATAATCCCTATTTTGCCACAATCGGTATCAAAAGTCTGGATAGTGTCTCCGCCTGTAATTCCCCAATGAAAAACTTCGTTTGGTGTAATATGAATTTTACGATACATTTCATTAGTACCGTCACGTTTGCAAAGAAAACCTACGTTATACACGTGTTCATTTTCTATAAAAGGCATACTTCCTGTGATGATATTGATGTTGTAAGAAATAGCAAATTCTTGGAATTTTAATTTTACAGCTTCTGTATGTTTGGCTAATTCTCTAATCGCTTCTGCTTCAGACAAATGGTTGAAGTCAGCCATTAATGGTGCCGTAAAAAATTCAGGAAATAGTGCAAAATCACTTCCGTAGCCAGAAACGGTGTCAATAAAAAATTCGGCTTGGTCAAAAAGGGCGTCTAAATTAGTTAACGAACGCATTTGCCATTGAATTAATCCCAAGCGTACCACACTTTTAGTCGTGTTAATTAATTTTGGGCTATCATCATAGTAAATATTATTCCATTCTAATAAAACGGCATATTCTAAAGATTCGGTATCGCCTTCAAGGTAATTTTTAAGTACACGAAGTTCATGGAAGTCATTACTTAGCTGAAAAGATAAAACAGGATCGTAAATTTCTTTCTTCTTTACTTTTTCGATGTAAATTTTAGGAGTAATTTCATCTTTAAATTTTCCATAATTGGGAATTCTTCCCGCAAAAATGATAGATTTTAGATTTAATTGTTCACATAGTTCTTTTCTAACATCATATAATCGGCGCCCCAATCGAAGTCCGCGGTATTGAGGATTGATAAAAACATCAATTCCGTATAAAACTTCTCCTTCAGGGTTGTGAGTTGAAAATGAAAAATTTCCTGTAATTGCTTTATAAGAACGTGTTTTAAAAGCGAAATCTTCGGTAACCAGCAAGGATAGTGCCGAACCAACTACAATTCCATCTACTACAATTACCAATTGTCCTTCAGGAAATTTATTTAATAAAAGTTCTATTTGATCTTCTTTCCAAAATGATTCTGCCATTTCTGGATAAGATTGAATCATTGATTTTTTTAATTCTTTATAATCTTCAATTTGTAAGTTGCGTAACTCAATTGATTTAATAGTTGCAGGCATAAATAAGTTTTAATTTCTGCTAAGATAGTAAAAACATTATCCGTTTATAAACGATTACAAGTATTTACAACCGAAAGTAATTGAACGTTAACCGAATAAATTTTTAAAAGCATCTAATCTTTGCAGTGTCGAAATCAAACAATAATGGTTTCAATAGTATACACCACAAAAAAAGATCTGAAACGAGTTCAGATTAAAACATTTAAATTTTACACGCCATGAATGCATTAAGAAACAAAGTACAGTTAATTGGACACCTAGGAAATGACCCAGAAATCAAAAATTTTGATGGTGGGAAAAAATTAGCCAATTTTACATTAGCCACTAATGAGAGCTACAAAAATGACAAAGGAGAAAAAGTAGAGGAAACACAATGGCATCGACTAATTGCCTGGGGGAAAACGGCAGATATTATTGAGAAATTTGTCACTAAGGGTAAAGAAATCGCAATAGAAGGGAAGTTAACTCACAGAAGTTATGACGATAAAAACGGGGAGAAACGATATGTTACTGAGGTAGTCGTAACAGAAGTCCTTTTGTTAGGAAAGTAGCCTTAAATGAAGTAAAAATAAGTCCCGGTCTGCAGTGTTTTATAAACCTGCAAATCGGGACTTTTTTATATTGTAATAAACAAAGTCTATTTGTACTGTTTGTTAATCCTTAGGCAAATCAAATCTAGGACATCGTTTGCATCTTTTGTCTTCTCCTTTTTTATATTTTTCACAGCATTCGGACTTAAGGCCTTTTGCGTTCTTGCCGTTTTCAAGGAGTTCTTTTTTATCCTTTTTGGATTCTTTATTTTTTCTCTTTTTACTCAATTTGTAAAAAATTGTAACCGGAATAAAGGTGCCTTGTTATATATAGACCAACTAGTGATTGCTATTTGGATCCCTTTACATTTGGTTGTTGAATGTCTCTGTCAAATAAGTATAAACCTCCTTTATCATCGCCTATCAGGTGGATTTTATCTAAGATGTTTTTTGCTTGTGCTTCTTCTTCAATTTGTTCTGCGACGAACCATTGTAAAAAGTTGTGTGACGCATAATCCTTTTCAGTAAGGGCAATATGGACCAGTTCATTTATGGCGTTGGAAACAAAAACTTCATGTTTATAAAGTTCTTCAAACATTTCCTGAAATGTTTCGTAATTCGTTTTTGGCGCTTTTAATTCGGTTACTTGAGCATGACCACCGCGTTCGTTTATAAACTTCATTACCTTAAGCATATGCACACGTTCTTCATCCGATTGAGCATACATGAATTTTGAAATTCCTTCTAAACCATGAGTCTCAGACCAAGATGCCATAGAAAGATAGATTTGCGAAGATTCGGCTTCGATATGAACCTGTTTGTTAAGCGCTGTTTCAATGTTTTTAGATAGCATAATAAAGTGTTTCTTGTAAAGTTACAAAAAAGCGACTACTACTGATTCATGATTTCTTGAAAATAATCTACAAATTGTCCTAAATGTAAGCCGTCCATTAATCCGTGGTGTACATGAATAGACATGGGCATGGTTCTTTTTCCATTTTCAGAAACTGTCATTTTACCAAAAGAGATTTTGGGGCAGCTATCAGGAAAAGTATAACTTCTAGCATGCGATAAGGAAGTAAAGTTTATCCACGGTATTGCCGAAAAGTGAATTACGTTATCATTTTCAAATGTTCGTGTAAAAATACCAGTAGTGCTTTGGATACGTTCAATTTCGGTTAAAGCATTTTCTTTAAAGAGATCAAAGTTGGGGTCGTATTGGATTAAAGAGAAGCCAAAAGTACCATCAGCACGTCCTATTGTTGCTGAACCGTCAATGCGATCACAAATGTATATTTTGTCCTCTGAAATTCGATAGCGAAAAGGCTCATTGGTATTGACTGCAACTAATGTTTTGTGTAGATAATAAATGAAAAAGGAAGCTCCTAGCGCTCTTGATTTTGCATAGGCATTTGTACAGTCGATTTGTACAGTAGCACCAAAGAATGGTTCTTCAAATTGTCTAAAAAAATGGAAATGCTCCTTACGGGGCCAATTGTCGAGATCTATTAATGTTTTCAAGGTTTTCGTTACTTTATTTATTGTTCAAAAGTACAGCTATTCTTTTAATTTGTCAATTGACTGCTGAAGTAAATATGGATTCTGCTAATAGTGTTGGAACTATTTTTTGTATTTAATAAAATAGTAGGGTAGATCGAAAAATAAGGGTATAAAAAAAAGCCCTAAAAGGAATTCCTTTTAGGGCTTTTGTATAATCTAAGAATAAATTATTTTATTCTGAAAGTAACTTTTCTAACTAATTTTCTAGCACCTTCTGAATCTTTTTCAACTGAATTGTCTTCACCAGCAGCAATTACATTCAATCTTGAAGCATCAATATTAGCTTTCATTAAAATCTTTTTAACGTTAGCAGCTCTTGCGTTAGACAATTTGTCATTGTAAGCAGTTCTTCCTAATTCGTCAGCATGACCAATAATGTCAACAGATGCAGTAGGATTATTTCTTAAGTAAGTTAAGATGAAATCAATACCTTCAGTAGAAACTGTTGTTGGATTAGTTTTGTCAAAATCAAAGTAAGTAGCTACATAACCACCGTTGATTAAGCTTTTGATTAATTCGTTATTAGTTGCAGTAGATTGATCTTTTTTGTTAACGTAGTTTGCCATTAAATAGTTCTCCAATTCGTCAGGAACGTTATTTTTGTTTAAGTCAATAGCTCTACCTTTAGAATCAACCATTACACCAGAAACTGTGTTTTTTTCAAGATCTAAATAATCAGCAACACCATCTTGATCAGTATCAATCAACATAGTTTCAAGATTGTCAACTCTTTCTGTTAAAGCTAATACATCTTTATCGATAAGAGTTACCCAGTCAGCATGTTTAGCATTTTTACCTAAGTAAACTGTTACACCTACAGTACCATTAAAAAGAACTCCACCAAATCCTCTTGAACCAATAGGACTTCCTCCGTCAAACGCAACATTTTGTTTTGCGTTAAGGATAGTTGTGAAATCTCCTGTTAAAGCGATTCTGTCAGATAATTTGATTTGTCCAGTTACACCAGCCATGAAATTACCCATTCTGTCTTTTACATAAGTAGGATTTTCTCTTTCTAAAAATGATAAACCAAAACCAGTGTGAGCTAATAAACCAATAGTATTAGTCCAAGTTTCGAAATTCATGATTCTTCCTAAGTTAGCTACAGCTTGTAAATCTGCTCTGTAGTATTTTGAATCAAAACTTTTTGAATCGTCACCTTCTGTAAAGCTATTGTAACCAAAGTCTGCTTTAATACCAAATTTGTTGTTAAACATGTATCTAACTCCTAAATCAGCAACATAAGGACTTACTACTGCAGTTCTTGTACCTGCACTCATAGGTCTCATAGGTTTGTTAAAACCGCCAGCTACTTCAACTGACCATTTGTTAAATTCAGGATTAATCGTTTTTACAGGCTCTGTTTGAGCTGATAATGTTGCGAATGCCGAAGCAAAAACCAACGTAAGTATTACTTTTTTCATTGTTTTCCTATTTATTAGAATTAATGCAAAAGTAAGACTTTATGTTTAATAAGAATTTTCGAACAGTAAATTATGTAAAAATTAAAATAAATTACATAAAAAAAAAGGGAAAATGTAAAATCATAGGCTTTCTATTGCATATTTATTAAGATAATATGCGGTTTTCGATGTGATTCCATTTTCTAATTTGATAGGCATTGGATTAAAAACCAGTTTTTTAGTAGGAAAAATGCATGTTATTGCAATTGTTTTAGCACATCAGTCATTTTTTCATATGCCATGAAATTTTCATGCACTATTTTGTAGTCGATTTTTTCGTGCGCCCAAGTCGTATGAAATGGAATATGTACAGCATGTCCTCCAATAGCTAGAACCGGCAAAACATCTGATTTAAGTGAGTTGCCAATCATGAAAAATTCTTCTGGTTGTATTTCCAATCGTCTAATCAAGTCGGTGTAATCAACCTCTTGTTTATCAGACATCACTTCAATATGGTGGAAATACTTTCCTAATCCCGAATTGTGTAATTTTCTCCGTTGATCTAATAAATCGCCTTTGGTGGCTACTACCAACTTATATTTTCCGTTCAAAGCTTCAAGCGTCTCTTCTACACCTTCAAGTAACACGATGGGTTTCTCCGTTAATTCTTTTCCGTACTGAATAATGCGTTCAATTACTTCAATAGGAATAGTATTATTCGAAATTTTCATTGCTGCTTCAATCATCGAAAGGATATACCCTTTAATACCGTAACCATATAATTTTAAATTGTCAATTTCTATCTTGAATAGTTCTTTTGAAATTCCCTGGTGGGAAAGATAATCGCTCATTAAACTACAGAATTTTTCTTCTGTTTCAGCAAAATAGGTTTCGTTGATGAATAAGGTGTCGTCTGCATCAAATGCAATTACTTTTAAATTTTTCATTTTATTTTTTTAGTACTAAGAAGGAATTCTTCTTAGTGTTTTTATATTATATTTTTTATCGACAGGGTTTTGGTGTAAAAGGTAATTCGGATACCCAAAAGTAAAATAAGACCACCAATAATCATATTTAAGGTAATTTTTTCATCCAGAAATAACCAAGCCAAAATGGATGTAATAACTGCCTGCCCTAATAAACTTAACGATACTCGAGTTGGGCGCATGCTTTGAGTCGCATAACTAATGGATAACCAAGCCATCAATTGACATACTACCGCCTGAATAAGTAGAACGAACCAACCCGCATCTGAAAAACCAGAAAAAGGTTCGTTCATCACAATGCATACTATCGCTAAATATACTGTGGACGCCATTAAACTGATGGTCATAAACGATAGCACATCCATTTGAGAAAGTGCTTTTTTACTCACTAATAAATAAATAGAGTAAAATATCCCTGATAATACGGCGAGAATAAAAGCGTTGTCAAAATCCAATTCTAGAAAAAATTTGAAACCCACTAACATCGCCATTCCAAATAAGGCTACTGTCGTTCCAATCCAAAAATTAGTTGCCGGTTTGGTTTTTAGAAAGACATATGAAATAATACCAACCCAAAGTGGAGATAAATTAGTTAATAAAGAGGCTTGAGTCGCACTTGACTCTTGAATGGCAATATTCCAAACCGCAACATCTGAAGCGAATAATACACCGCAAAGAATGGCTAGAAATAAAATATTTTTTTTAGGTAGTTTGAGCTTTTTTGTAATCAGCACATAAGGTAAAAGCAAGGAAAAGGCAATTGCCATTCTGTAGAATGCAGAAATCAATCCTGGAGTTAGTCTGAGTTTGACCAAAATTGGAAAAATAGAAATACAAAGTATTCCAAAAGCTAAAGCTAATCTTGGTTTTGCGTTCGTCATTTTTTAATCAGCGAATTTTCTAATTATATATTCCTTGTTTTTATTATTATAATATCCTAAATAATAATGGTTATCCACCTTAAAAAGTATTTCAGTAGAAATATCCTCCAGTGTATTATAAAATTCTCCTAGCTTATTCACTATGAAATCATCGGTATTTCTATCCAAAAAATTTCCTTCTGCATCTAAGATAACACTGCAATATACTTCTTCGGGTGTTGAAAAAGGATTAAAAGGTTTTTGTAGAAAAATAAGTTGTTCACTATATTGGGCACTTGGCCCTGAATGCCCTCCAAAGTTCTTCATTTGCATTTGCATATTCATAGTGTTTTGTGGCGTCATATTCTGCCGCATCGTCGACATCATATTAAAATTATGATAGGATTGGGAGGTGTTTATAACAGGGACAGCGCCAAAAGTTAGAAAGTAATCATTTCCATACTTAACACAATTAATGCTTAAGTTTTTATTGTAAACCTCTGATAGGAATTGTAAAGGTTTCTCAATGATTTTATCTCGTCCAAAGTCATCTCCTGTTTTTAGTATTTTTGCATTTTTCAATCCCAAATCGATACTGTCATTTATCATGTATTCCTTAATTAATTTACCGTTCAAATCTTTCAAATCGATTTTCATTTTCTTTCGGGTAAGTTTTATTTGATAAATCTTATCCTCAAAAAGAAAAGAATTTGTTTTAGTATTTTGAGGATTGGAATCTTCAATAAAAGGCATAGTGATAAGGCTGACTTCTGTTTTAAGAGTTTCTAAATCAATTGAAATTAACTGAGTGAAATTGATATTATGATCTAACGTTATTGTGATTTCTTTTTTATTCGAATATATTTTTCTCCTATTTGCAGCTCCACTCAATCTGGAAGGGACATCAAGATTTACAATTTGAGTATTACCAAATTCAGGCGAAAGTACGTTGTCATAAAGTGGGGAAAGCTTGAAATTTTCATTGTAGAATTTTTGTTCTTTTAAATCAATAGCGTACGCTTTAATAATCAAATTTTCGTCAAAAACATATAGTTTCAGCATAGAGGTTTTCTCTTCTATAGTCAAAAGATATAATTTGTTATTCTCTGAGAAGTTACCTAAAACTTTTTCATTTATTAAAGGCAATTGTTGAGTTACTCCTCCTATATTTTTAGATTTAAAATTGAAGCTCTGAGCATATATGTTTTTAAAATCTTCAGAAGCCCAAAATAACCTTATGTTTTCGTTACTTTTATTATAACCAATCATATTGCTATAATTACTGCTTTTTGGACTTACAGTTGTAATCGAGTCTTTTATATGCATATTTTGATCTAACAAAATAGCCTTGACTTTCTTATTGTCGCTAACAAAAAAAGTTGTGTTATGGGTCTCTTTGTCAACAATTTGAAAAACGTCTTTGTCTTTTTTTAGGGAAAGAGGAAATGAGTTTAAGAGTTTCTGAGAAAAACCACTTCCATAATATAACAATAAAATTGCTAATATAATTTTTCTCATAATACGGTTGGTTTTTTTAATAAGATAATTAATGCATTCTGGTAAATATATTATTTTAATTAAAATAAAAATGTCAAAAAAAATATTTATTTTCTAAATAGATTTTTTGACATTTAATTCACTTTAGAAATATAATTAATTTATAGTCTCGCCGTTCGCCGCTTCAGTATCTGGATTTACAAAAACTAATTTTCCTTCAGCATTGGTGGTCATCAAGATCATTCCTTGACTTTCCACACCGCGCAGATTTCTTGGAGCCAAGTTGACTAAAACAGTCACTTTTTTTCCAATAATATCTTCGGGTTTAAAGCTCTCTGCAATTCCCGAAACAATGGTGCGAACGTCAATTCCAGTGTCTACTTTCAAAATCAAAAGCTTATTTGCTTTCGGCATTTTTTCTGCTTCTAGAATCGTTCCTACACGCAAATCCATTTTGGCAAAATCGTCAAACTGAATCGCTTCCTTTTGAGGTTCTACTTTTTTGTTTTCGGCAATGTTGGCTGTTTTTGTAGCTTCCAATTTGTCTATTTGTTTCTGAATTTCCTCATCTTCAATTTTGGCGAAAAGTAATTCTGCTTCACCAATTTGGTGTCCTGCTACAATCAAATCAGAAGTTTCTGAAATGGTAGCCCAAGATAACGGAGATTCTATTTTTAATATTCTTGATAATTTAGTCGCTGTAAACGGCAAGAACGGTTCACAAAGTGCACTCAAAGCCGCTGCAATTTGCAAAGCCACATACATTTGAGTTTGCACGCGCTCTGGATTGTCTTTGATTACTTTCCAAGGTTCTTCATCAGCTAAATATTTGTTTCCAAGTCGAGCTACGTTCATCAATTCACCTAAAGCTTCTCTAAATCTATATCTTTCAACTGAACTAGAAATTACCGCTGGATATGCTTTCAATTCCGTTAAAGTTGCTTCGTCAACCTCAGAGAATTCGTTTGGCGCTGGAACAATTCCGTTATAATATTTATTGGTTAACACCACAACACGATTAATGAAATTACCATAAATCGCAACTAATTCATTATTATTTCTCGCCTGAAAATCTTTCCAAGTGAAGTCATTATCCTTAGTTTCCGGTGCGTTAGATGTCAATGCATAACGCAAAACATCCTGCTGACCTGGAAATTCTTCTAAATATTCATGTAGCCAAACTGCCCAGTTTTTAGAAGTTGATAATTTATTTCCTTCTAAATTTAAGAACTCGTTTGCAGGCACATTGTCTGGCAAAATATAACTTCCTTCCGCTTTTAACATTGCAGGGAAAATGATGCAATGAAAAACAATATTGTCTTTTCCTATAAAGTGAACCAACTTCGTGTCTTGATCTTTCCAGTAAGGCTCCCAGTCTTTTCCTTCGCGCAAAGCCCATTCTTTGGTAGATGAAATATAGCCAATCGGCGCATCAAACCATACATATAATTTTTTTCCTTCGGCACCTTCAACGGGAACATCAATTCCCCAATCCAAGTCGCGTGTTACTGCACGAGGTTCTAGTCCGCCATCAATCCAAGATTTTACTTGTCCGTAAACATTGGGTTTCCAGTCGTTTTTATGTCCTACAAGAATCCATTCTTTCAAGAATTCTTCATAACGATCCAAAGGTAGAAACCAGTGTTTTGTTGATTTCATTATAGGAGTTTCTCCTGTAATAGTTGATTTTGGGTTGATTAAATCCGTAGCGTTTAGCGTAGAACCACATTTTTCACATTGATCTCCGTAGGCTTCTTCGTTACCGCATTTTGGACAAGTACCAATTACAAAACGGTCTGCCAAAAATTGATCAGCTTTTGCATCATACAATTGCTCGGTTACTTGTTCTATAAAGTCTCCTTTTTCGTATAAAGTTCTAAAAAATTCCGAAGCCGTATCATGATGAATTTTTGCCGAAGTTCGAGAATAATTATCAAACGAAATTCCAAAATCAATAAAGGATTTACGGATAATTCCATCGTATTTATCGATTACTTCCTGAGGAGTAATGCCCTCTTTTTTGGCTTTCATTGAGATAGCCACACCGTGTTCGTCGCTTCCGCAAACAAACAAAACATCTCTTCCTTGCAATCTCAGGTAACGTGAATAAATGTCAGAAGGCACGTAAACTCCCGCCAAGTGGCCAATGTGAATTGGACCGTTTGTGTAAGGTAATGCCGCTGTAATCGTATATCTTTTTGGATTCTGTATCATGATTCTATTTAATTGGGTGCAAAAATAAGCAATAGAATTTTTATTTGGAGCAATTTCCCGCTATACGTTGCAAATATATTCACTGAACTCCGCTGTATATAAAAGTTAGCTGAAGTAATCTTTTACTTTTTAATAGCAAAAGTAAAATTTTTTTTACCACTGTCGGGGCTAGAGATTTTGGGGTTCCAAATTATTTGTCATTTTAAAATGCAAATTATTTGTCGACAAACTTGTAATGCTGACGAAGGAAGATCCGAAGATTTATCTTCGTCTGACCGAGAAAGAGACAATGGGAATTTTGGACTATTCTCTTTGATTTGTGTTTGAAAAATTTCAGAAAGTCGTTGTTGAATCTTCATTGTTTTTAATTAGGGATGGAGTTACTTGATGAGATTTCTTCGTTCCTCGGAAAGGCAATATCGCGTAAAGACATTATAATAGGACCATTTAGGTGGTAAGTTAAGATCGCAACTTATTGATGTTTAATTAATCTGTTGAAATAATACTACTCAAATGAAATAGATAATTTTTCATAACTTTGATTTTAGATAATTGAAATTGCAGAACTGCTTTAGAGTGTTTACTTAGACCAATATTTCTATCTCTTTTAAAGCAACTTTGTGGGACTTAAGGAGAAGACAAAGGGTCGATGTAAAGCATAGTTTTAAATAGCTAGAGCAATATTCAAATTAAATCGAAGCCGATGAATAAATCCTACATAACGTGTTTAGAGTGTGGTACTGTTAATTTAAATAATGAGTTTTGCAGTAATTGCGGTGCTTTATTAGATGTAGTTTTAAAGCGAAAACTTGAAAGCGAAAAAAAGACTCAGGACAAAATCAAACAAAAAGAAAAAATTGATAAAGAGCCTAGCAAAATTGAATTTTTTTTAAAAAACGGCGCAGAACACCCCAACATTATACTGCGGACTCTTTTTCAAACAGGCTATTATATCTGGCTTTTTTTTGCAGTAGTTATTGGAGGACTTATTTCGCTGGTTATAGCAGCTGCAGCTGGTTAAACAAAAAATAGAAATGAAAATATCGAACCAAAATCGCCATGATGCTTTTTTTAAAAGACGGGCGAAGACTAAAAACATCACGGCACTAATATTCACTAAAGCGTTTAATTCTTCGTGGGGAATTGGAGCGCTTTTAACGGCTATTTCAGCTTGGACAGCGGGTATTTTATATGTTTAGAAGAGTTTTTTATGTGGTAATGTTGTTCACTGCTTTGACAATTTATTTGATGCAGCGGCTGAGTATGCCATTACCTTCTTTGATTAATAACTATGTTAATGACTTACTATGTCTTCCTCTATTACTGGGTGCGATGACATTTGTAATCCGACGTCTTAAAAAAGATAGTTCCTTTCAATTCTCAATTGGTTTTGTCATTTTTTTGGCGTGTTATTATTCTTTGTATTTCGAATATTATCTTCCAAGAGTTAATCCAAGATACACGGCAGACTGGATAGATGTAGTTTTATATTTTTCAGGCGGGATTCTTTTCTACTTTATTGAAAAGAAGAAAAGCATAAAAATTGTTACAGGAGTTTTATGAGTAAATTAAAATTAATTCAAACAAGCATTCGTGCTATCGGTTAGATATTAATCCGTTCTTGTTTTCGGTAGACTTATATTTGTAATCATAATTAAAGAAGATTGTATATCATGGCAAAAGGACCCGAAAAAAACACTAAAAACAAGGCTTTACACACCAAATTGCTAAATCGGAAAAATGCAAAATTGCAAGAAGAAAAAAAGGAAAAGGCATTACGTTTGAAAGCTTTGGTTACAAAAATGAATCAGAAGAAGAATAGTGAGGATTCTGATATAAAGTAAATCATTTTAAACCAATTTTCTCTTTTTTTAAGGTGTTCTCTAGAGATTTTAAAATCTTAGTTATTCTGTTCTGTAGTTTTTCGGGCTCTATAATTCCGTATAATATCTTTTAATACTTCTGAAGTTAACTCAAACCTTTTTGACAAAGGATTTCCTTCGCAGCGCACGATACCATTCGGATCGAAGATAATACAATGAGGTATTCCGTCTATTTCTAATGATTTATATGATTTACTTCTAGTGCGAATTGCGCTATAGTATTCAATTTTAGGATCTGTGAATTTATCGATTTTTCTTTGAGTTTCAAAGCTTATTCCAATTATGATTAAGTCGTTTATAAACTGGTATAATTGTTTTGCAAGCAGGACACCAAGTAGCCCAAAAATCAATTAATATAAACTTTCGTTTTGTTTCGGGCTGTTCTGAAAGCCATTTTTCTACAACTAGGTTAGGGGCTTTTTAATTGATAAATGATTTCGCCCATATTTTTTTTCTTGAGGAAAAGTACTTACAACAAATAAAAAGCCAATCAATAACATTATTTTTCTCATTATTTATTTTTTAGTCTTTCAAATACATAATTTTTTTAAATTAATGTACTTTAAATCGGACTGCATTAAGTTGGTTAAAAAATTTTGCTAATTAGCGATGAAAAGTTTTTTACGTTATAAAAACGAAAAATGCAGTGGGAATTAGGTGCTGGATGTTCTAATAACTGCAATTGATGTGTTGCCTATGAAAAAATAATTTTCTTGTATAATTTATTGTTGTTATAATCGAGTTCTAAAATATAGATGCCAGAAGCAGCCTTATTTTGAAGTTGAAAGCTATAGTTAGTACCGTTAATTCTAGCAATAGTGTTATAGATTAAAGTGCCTTGAATGCTGTATATTTTAATATTTACAACCGTATTGGTAGCGTCTTTTAGCGTAATATTAATAGTGTTTTCTGTAATAGGGTTAGGATATACATTTAAAAAATCCTTAGGTCCTATTGGAGTAGTATCTAAAGATGAGTTTTTAAATATGGGTATTTTAGTAAAAGTGCCGCCTAAAACTTCTGTAGTTTGTGATTCGCTCATGCCTAGCCAATCCTGCATAATCGATAAGTAAATTTGTCTAAAATCGAACTGCATAGCTACTTGGTCTGAAACGGTGGGATTTAAAGGTAAGTTTGGCGAACTCCCTATCATTCCAGAAACAGGATTTTGGGTTGTTACGGCACTTGGACCGGTATTCAATGCCGCTCCAAAGAAAATTACTGGTGCAGCAGCTCCGTGGTCGGTTCCTAAGCTTCCGTTACTTTTTATTCTTCGGCCAAATTCACTAAAGGTCATTCCGGTGACTAAATTCGACTTCCCCATTAATTCTAAATCTTGCTGGAAGGCGTTTATTGCTTTAGATAAAATGCTTAAGTTATTGGCGTGGGCACCTTGGGTTTTGTCCGTAGTGTCTACTTGACCGCTGTGTAAGTCAGAAGAGTTGGGATGATTGACAATATATATTGGAGTTTGCAATCCGCCGTTGATCAGTTTGGCAACAATTTTTAATTGGTCACCAAGCTTATTCGAACTTGGGTAAGTAGCTGTTTGTGATTGTGTGCTGTTATATGCATTTTGAATCGCGCTTCGATATACATTGCTTTGATCTTTCATCAAACGTAAAAAAGTTAACTCGGTTCCATAATCAGAATTAGGTGCTGGATCTGTAATTTGGTTAATTACATTCAGTAGGGAAGTAGGATCAGGAGCATTATATCCCATATTGATATTTGGACCTTGCAAAGAAAATGGCAAAGTTGAGCCTATTTGAATCGCCAAAGGGTCAGGCATGGAACTATTAGGAAAACCAACAGGAAAACCTGGGTATATTTTATCAAGCGATCGACCTATCCAGCCGCTATTCAAATCTTGATTACTATTAGAAGCTGTAAACCAAATATCAGTCGCTCTAAAATGACTGTAACTAGGATTGGGGTATGAAACTCCTTGTATAATCATTAGTTTCCCATCGTCATGTAGATTTTTCATTTCTGACATGGCAGGGTGAAGGCCCGTTGTACTATTATTATCCAATGACAAAACAGCGTTTTGATTCATTAAAATGTTTGATCGTGCATTGTTTAAATTAGTCCATTTGTCCAAAGGAAAAACAGTGTTTAAGCCATCGTTTCCACCATTCATTTGAATAATTACCAATATTTTCCCACCATTCACGGCAGCGTTTGCAAGAATGTCTAAGGCATTACTGTCAATGGATGAGGACGCCATAACAGGAATTCCATTTAATGCTAAAGGGATTGTGGCTATTGCGCTAGTTTTTATAAAACTTCTTCTTTTCATTTCAATGGTTACATTAATTGGTATTCTGCAAGTTGAGTAAGGGTTACAAGCAATGATTTTAGCCTTGTTTTTACGCTGTTTTTGTTAGTAGTATTCGAAGTGTCATTAAGGTAAAGTGTCCAAGCGGAAGTCCAATAATTATTAGTTGTTTGATTAGAAAGCAAGGACTGCGTTTTTATCTGACCTTTTTGTGTTGTGCTGAGGTCGATTGGTAATAAAAACTTTATACATTCTGCGACTAATAAATCAGGGTCGGAACAAGTAGCAGGGTCAAATTGTTGAATGAAAGCAATGGAGTCAACTTCAATACGTGTTGTCAATAAGTTATAAGTAAGGTTGTATCCGTTAAATACTCTGTTTAAGAAATCGAATCTTTTTTGTGTCGTGCTTGAATTGATCCAGTATTCGTGAAAAGAAGGATTTTGATAAAAAGCAACCCAGCCAGAAACATTAGGAATTTTACCCATTGATTGTTCTAGTCCACCTAAAATAGTATTGTTGTAATAGTTCCAAACTTTATATTGTGCTTCAAAATTAGTTTGATCAGCAACAGTATAATTCAAGTTGAAAGTTCGTAAAGTACCGATGACCAAATCGAAAGGAGATTTGATGTAAACACCTCGATTGGCCATATCGTAAAAATGTTGACTTTTGAAAAGTTGGTCTAATACCGGTGCTATCTCCCAGTTGTTAGTAACAAATGTTTGTGCCATTGGCGTAATTATCGTTGATTCTATTGTAGCGTCGATGTCATAATATACAAAATAACGGTACAAACGGCGACAAATATATTCAGAAACCACCTGAGTTTTTGAGAAAATCATAGTGATAAAATCATCTAATTCTGATGCGCCCGCATTGTTGATTACTGTATTGTTAAAGAACGAAGAGAATTGTTTGTTGCTCGTTTCGTGATAGCTGTTGTCAAATTGTGTGATAGGTGTTGCAGTGTTCAAATTTATAACTCGCCATCCTGTTAAAACTTTGGCGGCTTGTTCAACATCTACTTCAGTATATTGGCTCAAAGGATCTTTTCCTAGTGTAAAAAGCTCCATTACTTCTCTAGCAAAGTTCTCATCTGGAGATGTTTTTGTATTAGCTTGATTATTCAGGTAATACATCATAGCAGGTTGAGTAGCCATGTTTCGAATGAGTGTTTTGTAGTTGCCCAGCGGGTTGTCTCGAAACATCTTCATGTAAGAATATAATATTCGGCAGGAGTTTGTTGATGCATTTGAGAATGGAGATACGCGAACAGTATCAAAATCTACTGGAATGAAATGGTACCAAAACCAAGTCATTTTCTCTTTAATACTAATGTCTTGGTTACACGCCAATCCAAAATTCCATTGAGACAACGAGTCAATCCTTCTAGAATTAGTTGTGCTAGTTCCTGAAGGCAATGGGTCATTAGTCCAATCAGCGCCGTAGGGCAAATTTTTTTCGTCCGGCGAATAGTTATTATATGAATTTACGGGAGCTGAAGGCGGAGTCTTATCTACATTTAATATTTTATCGACGGCATTAGTCATGCTCATGGCCTGTAGTACATCTACATCTGTTTTTTTGTAGCCAAATCCAGTTCTTCTTAGTAGATGTAGTATTTCTGCTTTTCCCCATGCTCCATTGTAGGAACTGAGTCCACTACTTACAGGGGCAACTCGATCTGCGAAATCTGATTTTTTTGAAGTTAAATTACTTTGATATCTCCTTCCAATGAAGCTTTTACGGGAATATTTGTTAAATAATGGATCTCCAGGATCTTGATTTATAGTAAATTTATTAAGTATCAACTTAAATAAATTTCGCCGATTTATAGTTTTATTCATATAAGAAATACTTAATTTACTAGTGTCAATTTGGTTCAGAGGTAGCGCTACATTTTTGTTATAATCTTTCTTTTTTTTATTAGAAATGACTTTGTATCATTTTTTGATAATTGAAATATATTTAGGTTATAAATGTATATAATATTTTTACAGTTTTTAATTTATTTTTAGGGTTGAAAATTTCGATAGTAAATCCACGAACAATTTTAATCCCTCGTTATTTTACCCGAAATTTGCAGTCAACCATTTAAATATTCTCACATGGAATTCGGAAAAATAATTATTTCAGAAACCGCTGCAACTAGCGAAAACCCTCAAGACGTTATCAACTCTAATATTTCGGTAATCAATTTAATGCGCGAAGAAAAAATTGACGACGACTTGATTCATGAAGATGCGTTGATGAGTTATTATTTAGATTATTATACTTCCCAATATACCGAAGGTAATTTTGCACAGTTTGTGTACAATTCACAATGGAATTTAGAACTAAACGAATTAATTGAAGAAGGTTTGCAATTGTTGGGAGCCGAAAAGCATTTAGAATTATTCCAACAACAATGCAAGAAAGTCAAATTGATGAGCTCTGTAAAACGTGATAAATTCTTCAAAGGAAAACTGGAAGGTGTCAACCCAGTTAGAGATTTAATGAACAGTGATACTTTTTTCGAAATAGAAGAAAATTTAGTTAACCTAAATGCTGAATTTTTAAAATCCCACCCTGATCTGGAAGTACTTTCTGTAGATGATATGTTTGCTACACTAGAGGAATTTGTAGGACACGAAATAAAGAGAGCTTAGTTATTTGAAGGCGATGTGCTATAAAAAACGGAACACCTTAGCGGTTTTTGGAACATCAATAGTCCTTTCAGTTAGGACTTATTTGTATCATATTAATCAAATAAAACAATTGGTTTTTTAATTTGGTTATCCACGATAATGTATATTTGTAGTATATATAATGTATTTAATTTTGAAACGCTTATGAATTTATTATCTGATGCAACAAGGGAAAAATTTAAAAAAGTTAGCACACCTACGATAGCGAGCTGTCTTTTTAAAAGAGGACTCAAAAATCAATTTATTCAAAATGTTAAACCATTAAGATTAGGAAAACCAACAATGGTTGGGGAAGCATTTACGTTGCGATACATTCCTGCAAGAGAAGATTTGAATCCTATGGAAGTATTTAGGGATCCAAAACATCCGCAAAGAGTAGCTATTGAAGAGTGCCCTAAAGGAGCAGTTTTAGTTATTGATAGTCGTAAAGATGCTAGAGCAGCTTCTGCTGGAGATATTCTGGTAACTAGATTGATGATGCGTGGTGGAGCGGGTATTGTAACTGATGGCGGATTTAGAGATTCTACAGGAATTGCTAATTTAGAGATGCCAGCTTATCATCAAAGGCCTTCAGCACCTACTAATCTTACGTTGCATCAAGCTATAGACATAAATGTTCCTATAGGATGTGGTGATGTAGCCGTTTTTCCTGGTGATGTAATTGTAGGTGATGATGACGGTGTGATGGTAATTCCAAGGGAGATTGCCGATGAAGTTGCTGATGAATGTATTAAAATGACACTCTATGAAGACTTTGTTTTGGAGCAAGTTGCTAATGGAAAGTCCATAATAGGTTTGTACCCTGCGACGGATGAAAGTAATCTAGTGCTATTTGAAGCTTGGAAAAAAGACAAAAAACACTCATAATCACTACGTTTTATAAAGAACTTGATATAATAGTAAAAGGCACAAGCTGTAAACGAACCGTTTAAAGCTTGTGCCTTTTTCAATTTAAGAGGTGCTCTATTTTGTGAACTCTCCGTTTAATAATCTCCAAATGGTTAATGGATTCCCTTTTTTTAATGCTTCTGGCAAAAGGAAATCAGGATAATCCTGAAAGCAAATAGGTCTTGCAAATCGTTTTATAGCATTTGTTCCAACAGAGGTTGATTGTGCAGCTGTAGTCGCCGGATATGGACCGCCATGTACCATAGAATGACAAACTTCTACACCCGTAGGATAGCCGTTTAGGATTAGACGCCCCACTTTTTTTTCTAAAATTTCGAAAAGTTCACTGTATTCGGCAAAATCTTTATCAGTGCCAAAAATGGTAGCTGTAAGATGTCCTTTGAGAGTTTTAGCTGCTTCAAGAACTTCGATTTTTGTTTGTGCTTCAACAATGATATTAGAAGGACCAAAATTTTCTTCTTCAAAACCGGAATTTTCTAAGAAAGCGCTTGCAGTTGTTTTTAATATTCGTGCAATAGCCGTAGTTGGTTCGGTGCTTGGTTGTCCTTTTCCTATTTCTAGAATTGTATTTGAGACAAGCGTGGTCTCTATTTTAGTATTGTAAGCTTGGCTGATTTCAGATGTCAACATAGTTGTTGCAGGAATACCACTTATTTTATCGATTAAGAATGAATTGAAAGCATTCGAATTTTCTGATTTCTCAATAAAAGTAAGCCCTGGTGCAGTACAAAATTGGCCGCCATTTAGTGTAATTGAACCCGCTAAACCGGTGGCTATCGTTTCAGATTTTTCTTCTAGAATTCGGGGTAATATAAAGACAGGATTTGTACTTCCCATTTCTGCAAAAACAGGTATGGGTTCTGGTCTTGTATTAGCAATATCAAACAAAGCTTTTCCTCCCTTGAAAGAGCCGGTAAAACCTACGGCCTTAATATCGGGATGTTTTACTAACAATTCTCCCACTTCATTTGTATTTCCTTGTACTAAGGAGAATATTCCTTCAGGCATTTTACAAACTTGAATTGCTTTTTCTATGGCAGTAGCCACCATTTGCGAAGTCCCTGGATGAGCGGGATGTGCCTTTACAACTACCGGACAACCACCAGCTAAAGCAGAAACAGTATCTCCTCCTGCCACCGAAAAGGCTAACGGAAAATTACTGGCTCCAAAAACAGCAACCGGCCCTAGCGGTATAAGCATGTGTCTAATGTCTGGTTTAGGTGCGGGGATTCGGTCTGGAATTGCCGTGTCGATTCTGGCATCAATCCATGATCCTTCGCGTACCACAGTAGCAAATAGTTTCAATTGATTTACTGTTCGCCCTCTTTCTCCTTGTAATCTGGCAAGTGGTAGAGCCGTTTCTGAATGACATTTTTCTAATAGTGCGTCTCCTAGATTTACGATTTCAATTGCAATCTGTTCTAAGAAATCAGCTATAGAATTTGAATCTTTTTTTCGATAATCATCAAATGCGTTTATTGCTTTTTGCACCGCTTGATTCACTTCTTCTACTGACGCATTGGTAAACACATCATCTATTGGTTCGTTACTTGCTGGATTGATTGCATAAAAGGTTTTACTGGTACTCATTATTTTGATGTTTTATTATTTTATATTTAGCACATGACTCTTTCCTTTTGCATTAACGTAAAAGAAAACAGGAATAAATTGTGGATTGTTTTTTATTATCTTAAAAAATAGATATATTTGGCAAACCAAATTGGTAAACCAAATATAGAATTAAAAATAACGAAAAGCAAACGTAAAATATTTCGGTTACTATTATGAGGTTGTGACATTACGAGTAATAGGAAGTTCAAACAAAAAAGCACAAGAGATTTTGAGCTGAAATAATACTCTTTTTTCAACGAAATAATACTTTGTCTTTAAAAGGAATAGCAACGGATGGTTCAGATTTGGGATTAATTTTAAAAAAATAGGGATGAATTGCATTAAAAATAATTGGTTAAAAGTAACCGCTTTAGGATTGCTGTTCTTGGTGTTTCAAAATGGAATAGCGCAAGGGCATCCAAGCTTAGTATTAACTAAAAAAGGAGTTCAGGAAATAAAATCTAAATTAGGAAAAGTACCTCTTTTTGACGCATCGGTTGCTGAGGTTAAAAAAGAAGTAGATGCTGAAATGGCTTTAGGAATTGATGTGCCGTTACCCAAAGATTTTTCTGGTGGATATACACATGAGCGCCATAAAAAGAACTGGTTGATGATGCAAAGAGCCGGTGTTTTATACCAAATTCTTGGCGACAAAAAATATGCAATTTATGTCAAAGATATGTTGATGGCTTATACCAAATTATATCCTACTTTACCATTACATCCTCAAGAGCGTTCTTATGCTCGTGGAAAACTATTTTGGCAGGCATTAAATGATTCTAACTGGTTAGTATATGCGAGTCAGGCTTATGACTGTGTGTATGATTTTATTGGCGCTAAAGATCGAGCGCTTATTGAGAAGGATTTATTCAAACCTTTTGCTGATTTTATTTCGACTGGTTCTCCTCAATTTTTTAATCGAGTGCACAATCACAGTACTTGGGGGAATGTTGCGGTTGGGATGATTGCTTTAGTTATGGATGACGCTGAATTACTCGATAGAGCCTTGCATGGATTGAAGGAGGATGGGTTGCCTCCTGGAATGAAAGACAATGATGGTGGATTGATTAAAAAAGAGGGTCAAAAAACAGGGTTTTTAGCAAATGTAGATGAGCCTTTTTCACCTGATGGATATTACAATGAAGGACCCTATTATCAACGTTATGCTATGTACCCTTTTATGGTTTTTGCAGAGGCATTACAAAATACTAAACCGAATTTAAAGATTTTTGAATTTAAGAATGGAATTCTGATTAAGTCTGTTTATGCATTGTTGAATTTGACTAATTCAGATGGAGAGTTTTTTCCTTTGAATGACGGTCAAAAAGGAATGTCTTATTATTCAAGAGAATTAGTCTCGGCGGTAGATATTGCTTATTTATATGGTGGTAGAGATGCTTCTTTGCTGTCTATTGCTGAAAAGCAAGGACGTGTACAGTTAGATAATTCAGGAATGGCAGTGGCTTTGGGAGTTAAAAATAAATTAGCGAAGCCGTTTGTAAAAAAATCAATTGACTTATCAGACGGTTCGGACGGGGAGCAAGGTGGTGTGGCTATTATTCGAAATAAAGCCAAAGATGATGAATTTACATTGGTAATGAAATATGCTGCTCAAGGATCGAGTCATGGACATTTTGATAAATTGTCATTTTCATATTACCAGAATAGTGATGAGGTATTACAAGATTATGGATTGGCACGATTTGTTAATATTGAACAAAAAGGCGGTGGAAACTATTTAAAGGAGAATTCTACTTGGGCAAAACAAACCGTTGCGCATAATACGATTATTCAAAATGAAACTTCCCATTTTGAGGGTGATTTTGAAAAAGGGAACTTGTTTTCATCTAAAAAATATTTATATGATGTAAGCAATCCAAAAGTTCAAATTATCAGTGCGACCGAAGATAATGCGTATCCTGGAACTGCAATGCATCGTACAATGGTGTTGCTGGAGACAGAAGGATATGAGAAGCCATTGCTGCTAGATATTTTTCAAGTCGATTCTAAAACTGCTAATCAGTACGATTTACCGTTTTATTATTTAGGGCAAATGATGTCATCTAATTTTAAATATGAAACACCAAAGACTTTAGAACCTTTAGGGAAATCATATGGATACGAACATTTATGGAAAGAAGTAGTAGGAAAAGCTGCTGCTGGAAATACTAAGTTCTCCTGGTTGCATGAAGGAAGTTTTTACACTTTGACTTCGGCAACTCGCCCTGACGATGAGTTGTTGTTAGTTCGGTTGGGAGCTAATGATCCAAGTTTTAATTTGCGAAGAGATGCAGGAATTATTATTCGTAAAAAAAACACTCAAAAAGCAACTTTTGTCAATGTTATAGAAGCACATGGAAGTTATAGTCCCGTAACAGAGAATGCATTAAATGCTTCTAGCTCGATTGCTAACGTTGAGCTAGTTTATGAAGATAAAAGTTATGTAGCAGTAACTATCGAAAATAAGAATGGAAATGTTTCTTTGTTTATTTTAGCAACAGCAAATAATTCTGCGGATAGAAAACACACATTAGAAATTAAAGGAAAAACCCATTCATGGGTTGGAGCACATTATAGTTTAACAATTAAATAAATTAGTATGCAAAGTTTTGGAGCAAGTTCAGCGTTTTTAATAGGAGAAGAGATAGAGTGGGAAGTAGTAGGTGAAGGAGTTAAGCGCAAGATCATGGGTTATGATGATAGCATCATGCTAGTGAATGTGGATTTTAAAAAAGGAAGTATTGGGCCTTTGCACGAGCATTACCATGCACAAGTAACCTATGTAGTTAGTGGTGAATTTGAAGTCACTATTGGCGATGATAAAAAATTGCTAAAAGGGGGTGATTGTTTTTACATTAAACCTCATGTATTGCATGGTGCTTTATGTTTGGCTGATGGTGTTTTGATTGATGTTTTCAGTCCAATACGCGAAGATTTTATGAAAAAAGAACATTATTAGTTTATAATAATTAATTATTTGGTTGAAGGTAAACCGCAAGGCATTCATTAGAATGTTTTGCGGTTATTTTTTTTGTAAATTTTTTTCGAAATTTAAAAAGTCACTATTCACGGGGTATTTAAAGCACAATTTAGTATTGACTTCAAGGTAGGTAGTACCTCTGGCATATGGTTCGTAACAATGCTATTAATTTTTAATATGCTGAAAATTAAAAAATTAACGCTATTTTAAAGGTTTATATAAATAAAAGAGACTTTTATTTTTTTTAATTGAAATTAGTTTCTATATTTGGTTCTCCAAATTGGTTTACCAAACTGGTAAATTGTTAAATGAGGGTTTCATGAACCAAGTAAATTTTAAATAAAATTATCAAAATGAATTTACAATTTTTAAAAATTACACTTTTTACATCCTTGGCTATAGCTACTGTTAGTTATGCACAGGATAAAAAGGAGAAGAAGACCAAGGCAAATATTGATTTGTCACATTGGACTGTGACAACACCGGCAGAAGATCCTAATAAACCTGGTAAAACCTTAGATTTAGATTATCCAGAAATATTAGACTTTGCCTCCAATGACGCCATTAAAAAATATATGTATGAAGATCCAAAAGATAAATCTATTGTTTTTTATGCTTATCCATCAGGGACTTCAACAGCCAACAGTCATTTTTCAAGATCAGAATTAAGGGAAACAATGGTAACTGGCGATAAAGATGTGAACTGGACTTTTGCTCAAGGAGGAAGAATGAAAGGGACTTATGCGATTGATAAAGTTTCTAAAGAGAATGATGGGAAGTACAGTCGTGTTATTATCGCTCAAATTCATGGTAGGCTAACAGATGAGCAACGGGATTTAATAGGTCAAAAAGACAATAATGCGGCCCCAATTTTGAAAATCTACTGGGACCAAGGAAAGATTAGAGTGAAAACTAAAGTCCTAAAGAACCGTAACGCATCTTTAAAAGAATTGCTTCCTGCTGATGCATGGGCTGATGATGAAGGGGTCAATTTTAAAGAAAAAGTAGATTTCAACAGGTTTACTTTAGAAATTAAAGTTTCTGACGGTAGATTAGAAGTGATTCTAAATGGTTCAGAATCCTTAGTTTATAATGATATTAACATTAAAAAATGGGGTGTTTTTGAGAACTATTTTAAGGCTGGAAACTATTTTCAATCGAAGAATGAAGGCTCATTTGCGAAAGTAAAGATTTATTCTTTAGAAGTATCTCATTAGGAATGTATTAACTCGGATTTTTAAAAAAGGTTCTTTTTGATTTGTATATTGTTTTTTTTTATAAATTTACCAACCAATCTGGTTAACCAGAGTTTTTAATTAAATTTAGAATGTATGAAGTTAGAAGTAATTGCCAGAAAAGATAATAAGGAATCCTTAAATGAGATTATTGCAAAGATTAGAGATTATATAAATTATAAAAATTTAGAACCACAGGATAAACTTCCATCTGAGCGCATGTTGTCAGAAAAGTTTGGAGCGAGTAGAAGTAGTGTTCGTGATGCTATCCAGAAATTGGAATTTTACGGTATACTAAAATCAATTCCTCAAAGTGGAACCTTTGTTGCTAACATTGGTAAAATAGCAATCAATGGTATAATAGATGACATTTTGAGATTAGGAACATCTGATTTTAAATCATTGGTAGAAACGAGGATTTTAATTGAATTAAAAACTGTACGCCTAGCGGCCACTAGGAGAACAGAGGAAGATTTAGTAAACATCAAAGCCGCTTTAGATGCTTATGCAGATAAAGTAGTTACTGGTGAAGATGCGGTGCAAGAAGATTTAATATTTCATTTAGCCATTGCCAAAGCGAGTGGAAACAGTACGATTAATAGTTTAATGTTAATCATTACTCCTGAAATTTTGACCAACTTCGAAAAATATCATGTTTGTGATAAAAATGAGAGTGATGGTATTGAAAGGATAAAGGAACATACCGAGGTTTATGATGCTATTGTTGCTCAGAACCCACAGTTAGCAAAACAAAAAATGAAGGAACATTTCAAAGCATTATATGAATATTGTTATAATGTAAAAGAATAATAAATGACATTAGTAGCGAAGAATGTACTCAGGAGCCACAGTACATTTAGAACTTAAAAACAACTCTTTTTTTAGATTTTAATACAAATTTTACCTTATTGAAAAATACAGGTACAGGTGAATTTTGGCTTTTTTTTAAAGCTAAAATAAGCTAAAATAAATGGTAATACTATGAAAGTAAAAGGATTAAGATGGTGGATTATAACATTGATATGTTTAGCTACAGTAATTAATTATATTGACAGAACAGCATTTGGAATCATGTGGCCAGAGATGGGTAAAGATTTAGGAATGGATGAAGCGGACTACGCCATTATGCTAAATATCTTTATGATAACGTATGCGGCCGGAAAGTTTTTATCTGGAAAATTGTACGATATGATTGGAACTCGTTTGGGTTTTACAGTATCAATTATATTGTGGTCTGTAGCGTCGATCTTTCATGCCTTCGCCAGAGGATTATTTTCATTAACTCTTTTTAGAGGGCTTTTAGGATTAGGTGAAGCGGGTAACTGGCCTGGTGCTGTAAAGAGTAATGGAGAGTGGTTTCCGGTTAAACAACGTGCCATTGCGCAAGGTATTTTTAATGCAGGAGCTTCATTAGGTAGTGTTATCGCTCCCGTTCTTATTGCCTTTTTATACGGGGCATATGGTTGGAGAATGACTTATATAATAATTGGAGCAATTGGAGTTCTATGGGTTATTCCATGGTTGTTTATTAATAAATCCACTCCAGAGAAACATCCTTGGATTACTGAAGAAGAATTAAATCTTATTGTGGATAGCAGTAAAGCGGATGGTGGTACTGCTTCAAATGTAAAAGGCTTAAGTGTAGTGAGTATTTTGCAACATAAAGAAGCTTGGGGGGTATTAGTAGCTAGTTTTTTCATAGAACCTATTTGGTGGTTATTTGTAGGCTGGATGCCATTGTACCTTCATTCTGCATATGGTTTTAGTATTGTTGAAATTGGTTCTACTATTTGGATATCTTACTTAGGAGGAATGGCAGGAAGTCTTTTAGGAGGTTGGTATTGCGGGAAATTAATTGAAACAAAATCAGTAGATGCCGCAAGAAAGATTACGATTGGGATTGGTTGTGCATTGATTTTAATGGGATTGTTGGGGATTATCTTTTTAGTAGATGGAGAAAGCGCTATGTCGTTTATATACATTGTGGCTTTGGTGCTTTTTGGATTTCAATTCGCTATTGGAAACTTGCAAACCTTATCAAGTGATTTGTTCAAAGGACCATCTGTAGGAACCTTAGCTGGTTTAGCCGGAAGTGTGGGAGCAGTATCAGTAATTATTATGAACTGGTTGATACCAAAAATCACAACAGTTTCTTATACGCCAGCATTTATTATCATCGCAGTATTAGCTCCGTTGACTATAGGGTCAATACTATTTTTAATAAAAAAGATACAACCGGTAGCATAGAAATAAGTAGCATAAAAAATAGAGTAAAAAATAAGGATTTTAAATAATTAAAATAGAGTAAAATGGGTAAAGTAGAAGGAAAAGTTGCAGTTATAACTGGTGCAACTGGAGGAATTGGTTTCACAGTAGCAAAAAGATTAGGTAAAGATGGATATACTGTGATTTTGAACGGTATAGAAGATAAAGTTGGTGCTGAGAAAGTTGCAGAACTTACTGCTGCTGGAATTAAAGCTGAATATTACGGATTTGACATGACAAATGACGAAGAAGTAACTGCTAATATCACTCAAATTGGTGAAAAATATGGGAAAATTGATGTTCTTGTAAATAACACTGGTGGTATTGGTGTTAGAGCTAGATTTGAAGAAATGACAACTAAAGAATACAAATTCGTTATGGCTTTGAATCTTGATTCTGTATTTTATGCTTCAAGAGCTGCTATTCCTTTCCTTAAAAAAGGTGAAAATGCTTCAATTATTAACTATACTTCAAATGCTGCATGGAATGGTGCAGGACCTGGAGCTGGTATTTATGCAGTTTCTAAAGGAGGAGTACAATCAATCACTAGAGCGTTAGCAAAAGATTTAGCTGAGTACGGAATTAGAGTAAATGCAGTATCTCCAGGTACAATTGATACTCCGTTTCACGCTCAAATTAAAGCGACTAAACCTGAAGTTTTTGCTTCTTGGAAAAGTAGTGTTTTATTAGGAAGACTTGGTGAGCCAGAAGAAGTAGCTAATGTAGTTGCTTTCTTAGCGAGTACTGATGCTTCTTTCATAACAGCAGAAACAATCCAAATTGGTGGAGGTCAAGCTTTAGGGATATAATTAAGTTTTTATAAAATAAGGAACTTTAGGGATTTGAGTAAATGCTTTGAATCTAGGTATGACGGCAAATCGTTTTCACGATAATTAACAAAAGATCATCGGATAAATAGTGCAGTTGGAATACCTTTAAGAAGAGAAGGAAATACCTCTGAAGTAGCAGATTTAGCTCTTGATGAATCGTCCTTCTTAACTAGAAAGGAATGATATCAATGGAGATTTGGGTTCTAGCTAAAAATAAATTAAGTTACAACCTAAAAACACGGTTATTTATAAACCGGTTTAAGATAAAAAGCAAAGTGTTACTTTGCTTTTTGTCTTTGTAATTAATTATTTTTTAATAAATTTTGAATTTAATAAAGATGAAAAAAGTTATCACTTTCGGTGAAATTTTACTCCGTTTATCGACCGATAGACATTTGAGATTCTCTCAAGCAGAATCTTTCAAGGCTACTTATGGTGGGGGTGAATTTAATGTGGCAGTTTCATTAGCCAATTATGGTATGACTGCAGATTATGTGACTAAGATACCTAATAATGAATTAGGAATTAGTGCCTTAAAAGAAATGCGTAAGCTTAATGTAGGCTGCGATAATGTTTTGTTTGGTGGAGACCGACTAGGAATTTATTTTTTAGAAACAGGAACTAGCACACGAGCCAGTAACGTGATCTACGATAGAGCAAATAGTTCTATGGCTGATTTGCAAAAAGGAGAAATTAACTGGAGAGAAATCCTGAAAGGAGCGACTTGGTTTCATTGGAGTGGTATTACACCAGCTTTGTCTCAAAATGCAGCCGAAGCTTGTTTAGAAGCAATCGAAATTGCTCACGAAATGGGCTTAACTATTTCTACCGATTTGAATTACCGCGCAAAACTGTGGACTTATGGCAAACAACCCAAAGACGTAATGCCAGAAATGTTGAAGTACAGTAATGTAATCCTTGGCGATATTGATACGGCTTATTTTATGTTAGGTTTAGATAAGGTGGATCCGGATTATACAAAAGGCGAGACATTACCAGCTTTGTATAATAAAATTTTCGAACTATGTCCTGAAATGAAATACGTAGCTACAACGTTGCGTTATTCTGTAAGTGCCTCTCACCAAAGAATTGGTGGTGTCATGTATGATGGTGAAAAAATCTATAATGCCGCTGTCCAGGAAGTAACGCCTGTGGTAGATAGAGTAGGAAGTGGTGATGCTTTTATGGGTGGTTTGATTTACGGATTAAACGAAGAGCCTTTAGATAAACAGAGAGCTTTGAATTTTGCTGTTGCGGCTTGCTGTTTGAAGCATACTATTTCAGGAGATTATAATTTAGTAACTAAAGGAGAAATTGAAAAATTGCTGTCAGGGGATTTTTCAGGTAAAGTTTCAAGATAAATATTTAAAAACTATGGCTCAATTTACAAGAATAGAAGTAGCACAAGTAATGAAACAAACAGGAATTGTTCCTTTGTTTTATCATAAAGATATAGAAGTAAGTAAACAAGTGTTGAAAGCATGTTATGACGGAGGTGCTCGTTTGCTAGAATTTACTAGTAGAGGAGATTTTGCTCATGAAATTTTCGCAGCTTTAAATAAATATGCCATTGCCGAATTGCCTGGAATGATTCTAGGAGTTGGTTCTGTAACAGATGCGGCTGCGGCTTCATTATACATGCAATTAGGAGCTAATTTCATCGTGACGCCAGTTTTAAGGGAAGATATCGCAATTGCTTGTAATCGTCGTAAAGTGTTATGGTCTCCGGGTTGTGGAACGCTTACAGAAATTGCAAGAGCAGAGGAATTAGGCTGCGAAATCGTGAAGTTATTCCCTGGGGATATCTATGGTCCACAATTTGTAAATGGTATCAAAGGGCCTCAGCCCTGGACTTCTATCATGCCTACAGGAGGAGTTTCTCCAACAGCTGAGAACTTGAAATCTTGGTTTGATGCAGGAGTTACTTGCGTAGGATTAGGTTCAAAATTGATCAAAGCAGATAATCAAGGAAACTTTGATTATGAAAAGATAGAATCTTTAACTAGAATGTGTATTGACATTATCAAAGGTTTTAGAAAATAAGACACACAATAACAATTAGCAGAGAAGTTAATTTATCAAGTATCCCAACATGCAATTATTTGTTTGTTGGGATTTTTTGTATCTGTTTTTATGCTAGTTAACTTTTGTTAAAGAAGTAGGCAGTAAATATGATGCATAAAAAAACACCCAATAACATCTTGTCGAGGAAACAAGGGTCATTGAGTGTTACAAAAAACAAAAATCTAATACTAACTTCTATTTTAATTTTAATAAAACTATATATTTTTAGTAGCCAGCATTCTGAGTAATTGTAGTTTTAGTATTTGTTACAATTTCAACATTTGGAATTGGTGATAAATCAAATTTTGGATCATCTACTTTGGCTTGTAATTGGGCGGTGGTCGATGGAGCATCAAACTGGTTGTAGTAAGGAGCCATAACTAAAAAGTGATTTTTCATCACTTCTTTTGCGTTAACAGTTGGCATTGTGGTTTTGAAACGCAACAAGTCAAACCATCTTTGGTTTTCCATTGCAAACTCCCATCTTCTTTCATTTGCAACAGCTTTCTCATACAATGCCTGTGTGCTAACATTTGCAACAGTTACAGCAGTTGTTATTGATCTAGTATGTACTTGGTTTAGATATCCTAAAGTGGTTGTATTATAGACTCCAGCAGCTTCACAATACATTAATAACACATCGCTATATCTTAGTACCGGCCAATCTAATTCAGAGTCATTTTGAACAGAAACTGCGATATTATGTTTTCCTGACCAAAATAATTGACTTGTAGCAGGAGTAGCTGATTTTGTTTTTATATTAAAATCTCTTCTTTTATCAGTAGTTGCATATGAGCTGTATAATTCTGGAGTTGGATTATTGTAACCTCCTCTTGTTCCTGTTGGATAAACCAATCCAGATATTTTTTGATCTGTGGTACTTGAAAATAAATTAGACAAAGAACTTCCGTAACCTAATGCTCCCGATTTAAAACGAATAGCAAAAAGAATTTCTTGATTTAATTCGTTTGTAGAAGAGAATACATCAGCATAAGGAGTTGTACCTGCTGTAACAAGTGAGTGTCCGCTAGCAGAAATAATATCTGTTAGTAAAGGTAAAGCATTCGCTTTTTGATTTAAAGTAAGATATACTTTAGCTAATAGAGCCTCTGCAGCCCATTTTGTTGCAGCTCCACCAGTTCCCGCTGTAGCTGAATATTTTGCAGTTGTACAATTATTCTTAGCATTTATTAAATCAGCAATGATGAATTTATAAATATCAGCAACACTTGATCTAGGAATTAGCAAAGCTTCATCTGGTGTAACGATTTTATCTATTAAAAATACTCCGCCATAGGTTCTTACTAAATTAAAATAATGATAGGCTCTCATAAATGAAGCTTCACCTGAAATTCTCTTTCTTTCAGAAGCTGACAACGGTAGAGGAGTAACTGGAGTATCGTAATCAATTGTTCCAGATGCAGCATTGTATGAGTTTCCTAAAGCTTTAGATAAAACATTTATACTGCGTATACTTGTATAGGTTGTTGCCCAATATTGTTCTATAAACAGATCAAAAGAAGGTGCCTCAAATTTATCATTACTAATAATTTGTAAGTTTTGTGGATTAGTAGTCCCATAGTTATTAAGGTATGTATTGTCTGAACGTACTTCAGACAACATCCATTCATAAGCAATTGGTGCTCTTAACGTACTATAACACCCATTTAATCCAACACTAAAATCAGTTGCGGATACATAAAAATCAGCCTGATTGGGTTTGTTTATATTTTCAATATCTAGGTTGTCTGAGCAACTTACTAAGGAAATTATAGAAAATAAAATAAACAGTGTATTTATTTTGATACAATTTTTCATATTTATATTTTTTTAAAAGTTTTAAAGACTGCCTCAAAAGGAATATTTAAATGAGGCAGTTTTCATCAATTGTTTTATTAAAAGCCAATTTCTATACCAAACAGAATTGTTTTTTGTATTGGAAATCCACCTCTTTGATAACCATCAATCAATGCACTTGTTTGTGATGTTCTAGCTTCAATATTTATACCTCTATACTCATTATTTGTTACGAATAACAAATTCTGACCAGTTAAAGAAAGTCTTAAATTCGATAATTTAAGGTCTTTTGCGTTAAAGTTGTATCCTAAAGAAACCTCTCTTAAAGTGAAATAGGTGGCGTCTTCGATTGCGTTATCAGTAAAAAGCGGATTAACTCCATTTGTAAGATAAGGCGTGTTACCATCACCTGGATTACTTGGACTTACCCATCTATCTCCCATGTAATTTGTAACTCTTTCTTTAATTTCGTTATAATTAATATCACCGTTTATTAAATCACCACCAATTACTCCTTGTAGAGTGAAATTTAAATCTAAATTTTTATATTTAAAATAATTAGTAAAGCCCCAAGTGAAATCTGGATATGGATTACCTAAAATAACACGATCTTTAGTATCAATTACTTTATCCCCGTTTACATCGACAATTCTTAATCCTCCTTCTACAAGGTCTCCTGTTAAAGTTGATGTTAAGCCATTTGCTTTAGCAGCGTTAATATCAGCAGTACTATTCCATACTCCGTCTGTTTTATACCCAAAATAACTGATTAATGGTTGTCCTACAATAGCGTAGTTGTTTAATCCATTTCTACCATCGATTGTTGGGGAAATTAGAGAAGTTTTATCTCCTAATTCAGTGATTTTATTTTTGGCTTGTGACAAATTAAAATCAGTAGTCCAAGTAAAATCTTTTGTTTTAATATTTACTGTAGATAGCTCAATTTCAAATCCTTTGTTTTCTAAACTACCTGCATTAGTAATTACTGAGCTTGATCCTGTTATTAATAGCGCAGAATTTTCAAGTAATAATTTTTCGGTATTCGATTGAAATACATCTATATTTAGGTTTACCCTACTTTTAAACATAGACAAATCAAATCCTAAATTAGTTTGAAAAGTTCTTTCCCATGTAATGTTTTTATTACTATAGACACTAGCTAGATTTGCTAGTCCTGTACTAACTGTACCATTACCTACACCACTCACATAATTTGAGCTATTCAAAGTTTCTTGGTATAAAAACGGTGTAATAGCATTGTTTCCTGTTGCTCCGTAACTAGCTCTAAAGGCTAATCTATTTATTACTTCTACGTCAGCCAAGAAGTTTTCTTTTGATACTACCCAACCTAAAGATACAGCTGGAAAACCTCCCCATTTGTTTCCTACATCAAATAACGAACTTCCATCCGTACGGTAACTAGCACTTAACAAATACTTGTTTTTATATGCATAATTCAATCTTCCTAGAAACGAAGTTAAACCTACTGTGATGTCAGATTGAACTGGTTGTAAAATAACCGTAGCATAATTTAAGTTTCTAATCGTTTCACTTGAAAAAGTAGTACCTGCAGTAACTAAGGACTTTGTATTTGTTGACTGGTAAGTAAATCCAGCTAAGGCTGTAAAATCGTGGTCACCAATCGTTTTATTGTAATTTAAAGTGTTTTCTGTTAAGAAGTCGAAGTAAGTTGAATTAGTATATGTTGCATAATTTGGATTCCCAAAACGTGCGGCATTTGTTTCACCTGTTTGTTTTCTTGCAGAATTTCTAAAATAGATACTTTGAGTCGTTTTGAAATCTAAACCTTTCATGATTTCAAAGTTCAAACCAGCATTTCCTTGAAAACGAAATTGATTTGTATTATCATCTTGTTCTGTTAAATTACGAATTGGATTTGTATTCGAAGTGTTGAAAGGCCTATTTGATGTACTGTTAGATACAGTATAAGGATTACCTTGAGGATCTATACTTGAATAGGATATCCCAGAAAAATCGTCATCTTCTGAATAATCTCCTACCTTTATATTTCTACTAGGATCTTGTGCATTAATATAATCCGCGGTAGCTTGAGTATGATATAGAGGCATGAAGCTAGGGAATCTAGCAAAGTCTATAAAATTGGCAGCAGGTTTTTCCGTTTTTGTATTTGAAGGATTCAAATTAACATTTAATTTAATTTTATCTGTTAGTTCGGTATCAAATTTAAACCTGAAATTTAATTTTTGGAAATTACTTTTTAACATTAAACCTTCGTCGTTTTGATATCCTGTTGAGATGTAAAATTTACTTTTTTTAGATCCTCCAGAGACATTAAACTGTATATCTTGGTAAAACGCATCTCTTAAGGCTGTGTCTTGCCAATCTGTACCTTTACCACCTAATAACTCTTTTTCGATTGCATATTGACTTTGAAATTTACCTAAAGAACCAATTGTACCTGCAAGAGTTTTAGAGCCTGTCCATAATGGATCTGCTACTCTTAAAGCCGATTCAGCATACAGTCTCTCTACATAGTCCATTGTACTCATAACATCGTATGTTTCGTAAGCGCTTTTAACACCGGACATGTTACTGAATTTAAACTTCGTTTTACCCTCTTTACCCTTTTTTGTGGTAATTAAGATAACACCACCTGCACCTCTAGAACCATAGATAGCAGCAGAAGCGGCATCTTTTAATACTTCAACTGATTCTACGTCGGCATTGTTTACGGACGACATACCATCTGGCATTGGTTGACCATCTACAACGATTAGTGGACCTGATCCTGCATTAACAGAGCTAATACCTCTTATGTTTATTTGTGTATCAGAACCTGCTTCTGATGATATGTTTTGTACTCTAACACCCGCAATTTTCCCTTGAATCGCTTGATCTAAGCGGGATACTGGAGCGTTCTCGATTTTATCACTCTTCAACTTAGCAACAGATCCTGTTACGCTTGAACGTTTTTGAGTTCCGTAACCAACAACTACTATCTCGTTAAGTTGATTATTTGCTTCCAATAGTGAAACATTAATTACTGTGCTCTTACCCACAACAACTGATTTTGTATCAAATCCTAAGTAAGTAAACTTTAGAGTTGACTTTGCACTATTTGCTACTACTGAATATTTCCCATCCAAATCAGTTACGATACTATTGCCATCAACAGAAACAGTGGCATTGGGAATAGCTTGACCAGTATTATCAACAACTTTTCCTGATATTTTAATTTTATCAGTCTGAGCGCTCATAATAGATGAGAAAACTAGGAGAAACATTAAAATCGTTTTTTTCATAATTTAATCCTTTTTGTTAGTTTTTTTTGTTTGAAATAGCCTTTCAATTTTTATTGCTACATCGATTAAGTCTGTTTAAAATATTGAGCCTTTTGTTAAATCAAAACTAAACAACCAAACTGGTTAACCAATCAACAAAGCAAACTTAACTTTTTTTTAACCAATAAAAAATAGGAAAGGATATAAAAATTAAAAAAAAGGGAATAAAAAACACAATTCTCTATTATTGTTGAATTTAAATAAATAAAATTAGTATAAATTAAGTTTTTGTTGTTTTTAATTCATGTTTTGCATGATTTATTTTATCGCTATCAGGTCTACAAAGTCATTTTATATAAGAAATAGACTATGAATAAAAATGATTTTCGAAAAAAAAGATAAAATATTAGAATCTGGTAAACCAGTTTAAAAAAATAATTTTAAATCAGCCTCAGCTTCGAACTAAAAAACATCGTTGAAACTTTTATAATGTTTAGCTGAACTACTGCCAATGCTTATATCATAGAATGTTATTTTTTTTACATATTAAATAATTTTTGATGAGTTTTTTTTATTTTTTTGGTGTTTTTAGAAGTTTTTATTGCATAAAATGCATAAAAGTTTTTTTTTACAAAAAAATAATACATATATTTGGTGAACCAGATTGGTAAACCAGATTGGCGCATCAGTTTTTTGCTGAAATACTATTTAATTACTAACCAATAAAACATTACATATAAATGAAATGCAAAATTTAATTTAAAAGGATTCTTTAATCCTTTAATTAACTAATTTAATCACTAACAAATTGACCATGAATTTAAAAATTAAACTAACATTAATGCTACTATTGATATTCAATATATCATTATATGCACAAGACGGATATAAGTTATCTGGTAAAGTATCAGATGAAGGAAAATTGCCCATTCCTGGAGCCAATGTAAGTATAGCCAAAACGACAAACGGTGTGGTAACGGATTTCGACGGAAATTTCCAATTGGAAGTTAAACGTGGAGATGTACTCCAGTTTTCGTATTTAGGTTATGTAAAGAAATCTATTACTATAACAAATCAAAAGACACTTAACGTAGTTATGGTTGAGAATGAAAGTCAACTTGACGAGGTTGTAGTTGTTGGTTATGGTTCTCGAAAAAAGAGTGACATCACTGGAGCTGTATCTTCGATTAAGGCCGAAGAAATAAATGCATTTCCTTTAGCAGACGCAGCTCAAGCCCTTCAAGGACGTGCGGCGGGTGTAGTGGTTCAGTCTAATAATGGTGGTGAACCAGGAGCGCCTATCGCTATAAAAATTAGAGGTAACACTTCTATTGGTGCTAGCAGTTCTCCTCTTATTGTGGTAGATGGTTTTGTAGGAGCGACTATGCCACAGGCTAGTGATATTCAATCTATCGAGGTTTTAAAAGATGCCTCAGCAACTGCTATTTATGGATCTAGAGGTTCTAATGGGGTAGTTATGGTTACTACTAAAAAAGGTAGAAATGGAAAATTAACTGTTGAAATGAATAGTACTTATGCTACTCAAAATACTGCAAACAGAATAGATTTATTAAATGCGGATGATTTTGCAACTTATCAAAACAGGATAATTACGAATGGTGGCGGTGGTACACCATATATTCAAGGGTCTGCAAATACAGATTGGCAAGACTTAATTTATAGATCTGGAAGTACAGCTAATCATCAACTTTCTTTTTCTGGAGGTTCTGATAAAATGAATTTTTATGCTTCGGGTAATTATTTTAAACAAGATGGGATTATTATTAATTCTGATTTTGAAAAAGCAACATTCTTAACAAACATAGATGCGCAAGTGACTGATAAATTAAAATTAGGGCTTAATCTTTTTGGAAGTAGATCAATTAAAAATGGAGTTGCTACCCAATCAAATGGGTCAGTTTCTGGAGGTGGAGATGATGTGATTACATTAGCAATGAGAATGGCGCCAGATCAGCCAATAAGAGTAGCCGATGGAAGTTTTTCAACAAATGATAAAATAGGGGATGAAGTTGATAACCCGTATGCTGTTGCAACTGAAAGGTTAGACAATACTAAAACGGATAACTTTAGAGCAAATTTTTATGCCAACTATGATATTATAGAAGGGCTAGCTTTTAAAACTACTTTTGGTTTAAGTAATGAAAATAGAACTAGAGGGATTTTTCTGCCGTCAACATTAATAAAATCTGGTTCAGGTGGAGGAAGGGCTACAATCGAAAATTATCGAAATTCAAATATATTGAGTGAAAATTATTTGACTTATAAAAAAGAAATAGGTAAAGGAGATTTAACTCTATTGGCCGGATATTCGTATCAAAAAAATGTTACAGAAAGATTCTCTGCTGGGGCTACTGGTTTTCTTTCCGATAGTTTTTCTTTTTATAATCTAGGAAATGGAGCAACTTATTTACAACCAAGTTCTTCTTTAAGTGAATGGGAAATCTTATCGCAATTTGGTAGAGCAAATTATGATTATGATGATAAATATTTAGTAACTGCTACGGTAAGAAGAGATGGAGCTTCAAATTTTGCAGCCAATAATAAATATGCTATTTTTCCGTCAGGTGCTATAGGCTGGAAAGTTTCAAAAGAAGACTTTTTGAAAGATAGTGAAACTATTTCGAACTTAAAATTAAGAGCAAGTTATGGTGTTACAGGTAATCCATCGATTGCTCCTTACCAATCATTAGCAAGTTATTCAAGTATTTATGCCTCTAGTAATGGGCAAACTGTAAATACTATTACGCCATACCAACCGGCCAACCCAGACTTGAAATGGGAATCTTCATACCAAACAAATTTTGGTGTAGATTTAGGATTGTTAAGTAACAAGGTAACGCTTTCGTTAGACTACTATAATATTGATACTAAGGACTTAATTTTAGAAAACACGGGTTTACCTCAAACATTAGGCTACCTTAATGATAAAATTTTAGCAAATCTAGGACAGATTAACAATAGAGGATTTGAAATTACTTTGAACACTAGAAATATTACTAATACTAATTTTAGTTGGACTACCGATTTTAATTTATCGACCAATAAAAATAAAGTAGTGAAGTTAGTAAAGGATATTGATTTGTTTGATAATGCCGCTCCCAGTTATATGTCCGGTACTATTAGCAACACTTCTATTTTAAGAGTAGGTGAAGAAGTTGGGCTTTTTTGGGGATATGAATATAAAGGGGTTTATCAAGGAGGTGCTTTACCTACAGGAACACTTACTTTGCCAGGTGGTGTAGCCGGGGATCCATTATTTGCAGATACTGACGGTAACACTAAACTTGAAGCAGCGGATAAAACAATAATTGGTAATCCTAATGCAGATTATACTTTTGGTATAACTAACAATTTTAGCTATAAAAATTTTGATTTGAACATCTTTTTCCAAGGCTCTCAAGGTGGAGATATTTTTAATATGACTAATGTACAGTTGTTTAATGGTGATTCAAATACGACTCAAGACTTTTTTAATAGTGCTTGGACCCCTACCAATACCGATACAAACACACCTCGTGTTGGAAATAATAGTAATAGAGAGATTTCTTCTCGTTTTGTAGAAGATGGTAGCTATATTAGATTGAAAAATATAGCAATAGGGTATAATTTTCCATCGAAAGTGATTGAAAGTTTAGGTGTAGAGAACCTTAGGTTGACCGTAAGTGCACAAAACTTATTGACTTTTACAAAGTATTCTGGTTTAGATCCTGAAGTGAACTATTTTGGAAGAAGCGGTGATAATAGCAGATCGGCCAATACTGTTCAAGGGTTTGATTTTGGAAATTATCCAACAGTTAGATCTGTAAACATCAGTCTTAATTTGAAATTTTAATCAAATAATTAAAAATACAAAATATGAAAACATATAAATATTTAATCCTAGCTTTAGTAGGTTTATCAATAGCTGGATGCTCAAATTTAGAAGAAGAGCCTGTAGGTTTGTTGTCCCCGGAAGGTTTTTTTAGCACTCCTAAAGATATACAAACAGCAGTGAACGCTACTTATGGACACATGATTAATGAACAGTTTTGGGGAAGAAAACAAACCATAGCATTAATGTTACGTTCTGATATGGTGGATCTTGCATCTACAGAAACAGAAAGAATGGAGATGAATAATCTTACTACTTTGACTGATAATAAAATGATTGACAACTTTTGGCCAAGATCATTTCAAGCAATTGCTGCGTGTAACGAGGCAATTGCAGGTGCTGAGCATGTAAATGTAGCTGATGCGGTTAAAAATCCAATTACGGCACAAGCTCACTTTATTAGAGCATTCATGTATTTTCATCTAGTAAGACAATTTGGAGCTGTTCCTTACATGGATAGTCCGGCAATACCAGCATCGGCAACTATCAGTAGAGCGCCAGCGGCACAAGTATATGATAAAATTATCGCTGATTTGGAATATGCAGTAACTTGGTTGCCTAATACAACGACATCAAGAGCAATACCTTCAAAAGCAGCAGCACATTCTTATTTGGCTTTAGTATATTTAACAATGTCTGGGAATACAGATAATGCTGTGCTTTTAGCAAAAGCATTTAGCGAAGCTAAACATGTTATTGATAATAAAGGACTTTATAATTTAGATTTAGATGGAGATTTTCAAAATTTATTTAATGCCAATAAAATTGATGCTTCTAAAGAGCCAATATTTGCATTAGATTATAATAATTTTGAAGGTGCTGACAATGGTTATGATCAATTAGCTCCAATGACGGGTATTAGAGGAGATGATAGAAATCAAGGTGGAGGTTGGTCTGTTGCCGTTCCAGCTCTTAAAGTATATACGACTTGGGATGCAAACGATTATAGAAGAGCAGTAAGTATGTCTGATGGAGCATCAATTAATGGGACATTAGTGCCTTATACTAATTTCACGATTAGTGGGCATAAGTTTGCTAAAAACCGACCTTATATCGCAAAGTATGATCGTTATCCAGGAGCTTTTGCTCGTATAAATGCTAGAGCAACAAGTCATAATTATTCTATGATTCGCTATGCAGAGGTGTTACTAATTGCTGCCGAAGCATCTATCACAACTAATAATGCATTAGCACGTACTTATATCAATGAAGTGAGAGCGAGAGCTAGAAAAGGTGGCGCAACTCAGAAAGGTGGTATTGCAGTTACAGTTGGTGCAAATGCTCTACCTGCAGACCTTACCGGAACAGTTACTGTTGCAGATGTACTAGAAGAGCGTAGATTAGAGCTTGCTTTTGAAGGTATAAGATGGTATGATATTGTTAGAAGAAAAATGGGCGGTGCTCCATATAATGTATTTGGTGCTTCTGGACTAGAAGGTGCGAAAGCAGGTTTTACCGCAGATGATTATTTATTACCAATACTTGCAAATGAGATAACAAGGAATCCTAACTTATTACCTCAGAATCCTGGTTACTAAGTGTAAAGTAAGTTTTTAATAAACAAATAGTTCTTCAAGAGGAACTAGGACAGATTAGCGGATTGTCAAAAATGATCCCTAAAAATAGAATTAGTTGATTAGTTTTGTTTTTATTAGATATACCGACATGAATTTCATGTCGGTATATTTTTTTAGAATCCATTAGGAGAAGGTTTGAGAAGGAGACTTCTAAGCAGTTAAAGTAGCCATGACGACTATCTAGTACTAGATTTTGTTAAATCAATACTGTAACTCATTTTAAGTTGAGTTCTATCGGCACTATGAAACTGGAGAAGCTTGAAATTATATAACTCCGTAAAATTAAGTCTACAAGCACGAACATTTGGGCCTAATATTGGCAAATTCCTTTTTGAATGGGATTGTTGAAAAATGCTAAAATTAAAAGAACAGAGTTTATAAATTGTATGTTATAAAATTAGAAAAATAATAGCCACTAATTGTCTCGGATGTGAGGTCATTAGTGGCTATTTTATAGTAAACCGTCAAAGGAGCTAAAATGGTTTGTTGCTATTTAACATCATATTCTATTGAATCTCCTGGCTTAAGCAACGCTTTTTTAGTTGTTTTTTTATTTGTAAAAGCCATTTGCAATTCGTTTTTACTTAACGATTGAATTGTCAATTTGTTTTTGTCAAGCTTTATAAAGACATCTCCTTCTTCAGAAAAACTAATTTGAATACCGTTCAATTGTAGTTTTTTAACTGAGAAAAACACCGTTAGATTTTCTTTAGACAATGAATTTACTGGAGCTCCTTCAACAGTCCATTTCGAACTATTTACTTTCCATCCTTTTAATTGTGGATTCGTTTTGTCTTCATCTATTCGGTCTTCAAATTTCTTAAAAGGAACAATTGCTGTAATAAAACTGTAAGCCGAGTTCTTGTTCTTAGAAACCACAGCCCATTCTTTACCTCTCGTTCCTGAAGTTACCACTGAATCTGTGGCTGTCAATTGGTAAATATCGCTGCCGGAACCATCGCTAAAAGAGGAGCGAAGTAATTTAGGTGCTAATTCTGTGCTATAATGACCTTGCCAAACTTGTTTGTATGTATGTGGTTTGTCTGCTTTGAAATTGTCCTTAACAATCCAAAAATCATCTTTTAAATAAATAACTTGTCTCGAATAATTGACTCCAATGTTTTCAAAACCATCATGACTTCCTATAAAAAGATCTAAATCTTTGTTGGTTTTCCAAGCAATCGTTTTGGGGTGTGGTAAGGTTTTAAATTTGCCAAAACCACTTCCTCCTTGATTGCCTCCATAATCTTTTCCTTGTAGTTCATTATCAACCAAAGCCACGTTTTTAACCATTGAATTTTTGAAAAACTCATAATCTTTAAGGGAATAGCGTACTTGATAGTTGGGTAAAATAACCTGACCATTTGCCATAGCTTGAATTCCTAGCATATCACCATGTTGATGATCTGGTTTATCAGGGTCTAATCCGTTAGAAATAGCCATCATTTTATCGTCTTTATTCCAGCCTTGGCGCATAATGTAATAGCCAGTTTCGGGAAAATCTACAGAGGTAAATTGAGGGGTTTTCTTTTCGAGATTGCTTAGCATTTTTAATTGCGCATCATTCAAAAACCAAAACATATCCGATTCGACATAATTATTAGCAAAATAACCCATTTCAGGATCTGAGAAGAGTAAATAACCCAATGTTAATGCTCCTGATATGTCATTTTTTTCTGCCCAAGGTTCGTTTGTGTCATCAGAAAATACGGGTGCTGATTTATCAGGAAATCCAATTTTAGTTAAGGTGGTAAACAGCGATTTTAGTTTGTTTTCCCAAACTTCGCCTACTTTTATATTGCTGTTTTTTGCTAATTGGTACACATAATAATAGGTGTCAATATCGCTAATGTGATAATGGACCGTGCGCTCAAACTGAAATCCGTCTGCATTGATTTCTTTAGATAAGTGCTGTTCTAGAATAGTCATAGCACGTTCATTCCATTTATCAGAATCTTTAAAGTCTCTAAATAAAATGGAAAGCATTGCTAAGGCAGACATACCTCGTGTTTGATGATTTCCTGGAACAAAGTCGGCATTGCTTTCATAAAGATTTGAAGCATGCTGTAATAATGTTGCAATGGTCGTTAATTGATCTTCGTCAGAATACTCTTTTTCTCCCAAAAACATATTGTGAATCTCTAACCAGTTTAGTATTCGATAACCAGATCGAAAGGCTTCATAGGTTCCATTACCATCTTCTATGGTTTCATATTTATGGACTTCTAAAGCGGTATTCAGCGATTTTAACTGGTTTTTAAAGTAGTTTAAATACTCCGGGTTTTTATTTTGATAATTGTAGTACAATGCAACATCAACCATTTTATGTTGGCGTGCTAAGTGGCGCATTGCATAGGCATTTACTGCCTCGCCATTCTGGTAAGTATAGGGCAATTTCCATTGGGCAACTGCAGGATACTTAACCATATGGTCTAAGGCGCGTTCTGTATGACCGTCTTTTGCGTCAGGATAAGAAGCTTCGTAGGTTTTGAAACGGGCATCATTATTTTTCCAATTATAAAAATAACGTTCCGAAAATTGGTCTCTAAAATACTGTGCTAATTTAGCATTAGTTATCGCATTTACGCCACCAAGTACTTGTTCTACTTCGGGTTTTAAATAGTCAGCTAATTTGTTGTTTACAATGACTTTTTCGGCAGCGATATCCTGAGCATAAGCGTTTATAGAAATAGCACAGCTCAAGGCTATGAGACTAAATTTTAAGTATTTCATAGCTAGAATTATTAGTACATCAACTTCATTTCTAGGTTTTGAACAATCTCAAATTTCCCTGAATTGGTAATCGTATTGTTTAGCGGTTCTTGTCCTTTTTCTCCCCATAAAACAGCAATTGTTTTTACTGGGTTATTTGTAAATGTATTGTTTGAAATTTCCACAAATACAATCCCTCTATTTTTAATTAAAATATGTTCTGGTTGTGATTTTCCGCAATTTGTAAAGGTGTTTCCTTGAAGTTTTAGGTTTCCACCAATGGTTGACTCGTCATAACCACCACGGTAATAATCCAAAACTAATCCTTGAATATTGTCAAATTTAGAGTTGATAAAAGTTACAAATTCGGCATTGTAATCTCCACCGTCATTGGTTTCTTTATTTAATAGAAAACCATTTTCGCAGTCTTTAATTACTGAGTTTTTAACCAAAATAGTATCTGAAAACGATCCTTTTGATATTTCTAAAACATTTTTAAAGTTAGAAATGGCTGTGTTTTCGATATGTAAATCATACCCTTTACTCATGTTTTTGTCTAAAGTTGTAAAGGCATTTTGCGCCTTATTCCCCATAAGGATAATGTCTTTTAAGATTAAATTTCCTTTAGGAAGCATTTCAAAAGCTGTTTTAGCAGAAGTAAATACTAGTTTAGATCTCTTTTTAGCATCGCTAGAAGTAATGGTAATTTCTTTGTCAATAAGTAGCGCTTCGTTAACTTTAAAAGTGCCGCTTTTCAATACAATAATATCTCCAGAAACTGCTTTTTTAAGTTGGTTTACAAGTTCTGTTGAACTAGAAACGGTTATCTTGTTTGCTGCTGCTTTAGGTTTTTCAACCAAAAACCAGTTGGTACCAAATCTGCTTTTGTCTACTAAAATAGGGTTTGCTTTAATTGGATTTACAATTGCACCAACACTATTGTTAGCTGCAGTTCTATCATTTCCAAAGAAATCTTTAGTAATGGTTTCAAAGTCAAATCCAGCATATACATTAACATTGTTTTCTTTCAATACAAATAAATCGGTTGCTGCTTTAGTAACTGAAAAAGCGGTAGTGATTAATCCTTCTGGTTTAACTTCACTTTTATTTTCGTTGTTAATAAAGTTATTTTTAAAATTAACACCATCAACTTTATCGTAATTTACAATAGGGTTTGTATCTGGAATTTCATTGTAAATTAAATTATTTGCTATGACTACGCGCTCAGGACGTGCAGAACGAATTTCAGACTTAGGCAATACTTCTTTTTGACTTACATTAGAACCTACGCTAAACTGCCAAGGTGATTTGCAATCAATAAATGAATTGTAAGCAACGACAACATCGGTAACTTGGTTGTAGCGATTTAAGGATGATTTTGGAATACCATTCATAACTGCAATAGCACTTCTGAAAGAATTTCCATTTATTTTGTAGAAATAGTTATTTGTTATCCAATGTCCCGTATTTACGACGCGAATACCTCCCATTTGTTCAGAAATATCATTTCCTATGAAAACGTTTCCGTCAATTTTAGCGTAATTTCCGTGTCTTAAAACTAAAGACCCTTCACTTTCAAAAAATACATTATTTTTGAATTCGTTAAAGTTAGATTTGCTCGAAATAATTTCTACTTCACCATTGCAACGGTCAAATAAGTTGTTGTAAACATTCGTGTATGACGGTGTCATTGAAGTTTCACTATCGCCTATTTGAATCGTTTCTCCATGTGGTCCTCCTTTACGGGGTCTTGGCCCAAAGTGGTTGTTTATTATTTGATGGTAATTATTAACATGTTCGTTACCATCAAGGAATACTCTTACAGTTGGTCCAAAATTAGATTTCCCAGTAATATAATTATTGCTTAGCTCATTATGTCTACCCCAGAATTCCACCCAATGGTCGCTTACATCTCTGTCTGGCTGCGTGAATTCTTCAATAACACATTGTGTAATTTTGCAATTGTTAGCAATAGAGTCATTGTTGATTTTAAATTGAATCACGGCATTAGAAGGCGTATATCCATTTTTGAAATATAAATCTCTTACTTCTAAATAGCTACCTGCTAATTTTAAGTTAGAAACTCCTTCGATGAAAACTTTTCCTGCAGTTTCGGCTCTCAAAACAATTGGGTTTTCTTTAGTTCCTTTTCCGTAAAATTTAATTTCTGCATCTTTCCATATACCATTAGCTAAAATGATATTATCGCCTGGAGTGCTGTTTTTTATAGCATTCCGAAGCTCGGTTAGGGTCGTTACTTTGATATTGTTTTTCGGTTTCAAGTTATTTGCTAGAGCTATTTCTTTGCAGGAAATAAGTATAATTAGCATACTTAAAATGGATACGATTCTTTTCATTATCAATTAATTTGTAAAATTAGTTTTAGTTTTTATTTTAACTTTTAGTCTTCTTTCCATAGTTTTTGTACGCTCTTTAAATCTCTTTTCATCGCATCAAAAACTACTTTTTTATCTACTGTAATGGTTTGTTTCCCTTGTTCTGCAACTCCCAAGTCATATTCAATATGCAAGGACACTGGCGGTTTGTTCTAAAAATGACTACTAAAGTTGCTTAACTATTGTAAAAATTAAAATAATGCAAAAAGCCTATTAATGCAGATAATCGCAACGGCTTTTTGCAAAATAAAAATAAAACTAAAACCAAAACCAACTATTCAACTTTTATTTTTCATAGCATTCGCTTTTTAAGTGCTGGAATATTTAAAGAGTTCTATGTTAATCTCTTTGCAATTAAACCTTCGTCCGTATAAACCACAAACATATATGATGTTTACGCATGCGCGATGCTCTTTTTTTTATTTTTCTCGCCTGAGCAAGGGCGACAACTTCTCATTTCATTGAGAGTTTGTCTAAACAAGTCAACTTAAATTTTACTGCTAGAGCAAAATCAAACAATCTTATTTTTAGTAGCGCAACATTTGTAATGCCCTACTGGCTTAAACATCAATTACTTCAATTTGATTAAAACTGGTGAACCAATTTGGTTTTCCAAATATATGTATATATTTTAATTAAACAAATCAATTATAGAGAAATTATAAAAAAAGCCTTTATTAAGACATAAAAAGCTAAAGTTCGATTTAGATTCAGTTGAAAGCATTAGAATGCAAAACGTAAAAGATAGGTTGGGTTTAAGAATTAAATTAGAAATTTAAGGCTTTGCTAAATAATTATTATTAGAATATTCCACAGAGTTCCGCAAATAAAAAAAAGCAGAGCTACGAAAAAGAGGTTTAAAACTTTACGAATCTTCAAGTACCCTTTGTGTTTCTTTGCGAAACAACTATTTTTTAAACCATATAAATAGTTATTTCCCCAAAACTTTGTCTGATAAGTCTCAAACATTTCCTTAAATTTGCTTTCTTTATAGATATAAAAACCCAAGAGTTATAAAATTCAAGCTATGTTACAAATTGCATTTATTAGAGAGAATCAAGAGAAAGTAATCCAGGCTTTGGCAAAAAGAAATATGGATGCCAAAAGTGTTGTGGAAGATGTCGTGAAACTAGACGAACAACGTCGTGCTACACAAGTAGAGTTAGACGGAATTTTAGCTGAATCTAATAAATTGTCCAAAGACATTGGCGAATTGATGAAAAACGGCGAGAAATCGAAAGCCGCTATCCTAAAAGAAAAAACGGTTTTAAATAAGGAGAAAAGCAAGAAGTTAGCCGAAACAGCGGACGCACTTGCTGCTGAACTTACCGAGAAACTATATACATTACCCAACCTTCCGGCAGATATTGTACCGGTAGGGAAAACGCCAGAGGAAAATCTAAACGTTTTTGAAGCGGGTGAAGTTCCTGTTTTGCACGAAGGCGCGCAACCACATTGGGAATTAGTAAAAAAATACGACATTATTGATTTCGAGCTAGGAAATAAAATAGCCGGAGCAGGATTTCCGGTTTATAAAGGAAAAGGAGCGCGATTACAACGTGCTTTAATCAATTATTTCTTAGATAAAAATACAGCCGCGGGTTATAATGAAGTGCAAGTGCCTCATATGGTAAATGAAGCTTCTGCATACGGAACGGGACAATTGCCAGACAAAGAAGGTCAAATGTACCATGACGCTACAGATAATTTATATTTAATTCCTACGGCTGAAGTTCCCGTAACAAATATGTTTAGAGATGTAATCTTAAACGAAAATGAGTTACCCGTTCTTACTACAGCCTACACGCCATGTTTCCGTCGTGAAGCAGGTTCTTATGGAGCGCATGTACGTGGATTAAATCGTTTGCATCAATTTGATAAAGTAGAAATCGTACGTGTTGAACATCCTGATAAATCATACGAAGCTTTAGACGGAATGGTCGAACATATAAAAGACATCCTTAACGAATTGAAATTACCATATAGAATCTTACGCCTTTGTGGTGGAGATATGGGATTCACATCGGCATTGACTTATGATTTTGAAGTGTTCTCTACTGCGCAAGACCGTTGGTTAGAAATAAGTTCAGTTTCTAATTTTGAAACTTTTCAGGCCAATCGTTTGAAATTGCGTTTCAAAGATAAAGACGGAAAAAACCAATTAGCACACACACTTAATGGAAGTTCATTGGCTCTGCCAAGAGTTCTTGCAGGAATCCTTGAAAATTACCAAACAGCAGAAGGAATCGTAATACCTGAAGTTTTACGTCCGTACTGCGGGTTTGATATTATAGACTAATTATTTTAGTCATCAGTCTCCGTTTTCAGTCTGCAAAGTTGCGAATGAAAACGGAGAACTGAGACTGAAAACCTGAAAATTGCGATTCATGAAAAAGCTCTTTCTATTTATCACTTTGTCATTCTCGCTGTTTGCATTTGCTCAAAACGAGCAATTAGCGCAGTACTACTATGATAAAGGAGATTTTGAAAAAGCTAAAATGGGGTATGAGGAATTATTGCTCAGCGTCCCACAAAACATGCAGTATTTTTTAAGGACTGTTGATTGTTACCAACAATTACAGCAATTTGACATTGCGGAGAAAGCAATCCAAATGCGACTAGACAAATACAATCAGGGAAACCTTTTAGTAGAACTGGGTTATAATACTCAGCTACAAAAGAATCAGGCTAAAGCCAAAAGTTACTACGACCAAGCGATAGACCGAATCAAGAAAAATCCGAATGAAGTCTATGGTATAGCCAATTCATTCGAGAAAAAAGTGTTGTTAGAATATGCTCTAAAAGCGTATCAAACTGCTTCAGAAGTAGAACCCAAATATAATTTCAATTATCAGAAAGGATTGCTTTACGGGCAATTAGGTAATACAGAAATGATGATTTCTACTTTTTTGGATGAATCGTATGCGACTCCGCAAAATTCGATAATGATTCAAAATCAATTGTCTCGTTTCATGACAGATGACAGTGATGCTAACTTTAGTGAAATGCTCAGAAAAGGATTGATTGTGCGGGGACAAAAAAGCCAAGATTTGTTTTGGAACCGTTATTTAAGCTGGTTTTACGTGCAACAAAAAGAATTTTCTAAAGCCTTTATTCAAGAAAAAGCCATCTATAAACGCAATCCGGAATCCCTGTCTAATATAGTCAATTTAGCGCATCTTGCCGTTGAAGAAGACGATCAGGAAATGGCAGTTGAAATTTTAGGATTTGTATTGGAAAACACTAAGGATCTTGAATTACTTGTTCAGGCAAATACCTATTTGATCAGCATAAAAATAGAAAAGGCAAAGGAAAAAGATTTTGCAAATATCAATGCAGAAATAGAAGCTTTGTTGACAGAATATGAAATCAGCCCTTTTACCTTATCTTTGCAATTAATTCAGGCGCATTTTGTGGCGTTTAATTTAAAAAATCCGGAGCAAGGAAGAGCAATTATTAAAAAAGCGCTTGATTTACGATTGGATGATTATAAAGTCGCGCAGGCCAAAATGGAATTAGCGGATATTTTACTTTTTGAAGAAAAATTCAATCAGGCATTAATCTATTATTCTCAGATTGAGATGGATTTGAAAAATGATGTGGTAGCGCATGAAGCCAGTTTGAAAGCAGCTAAAACGAGTTATTTTAAAACTGATTTTGTGTGGGCATTGAAACAGTTCAAGGAACTAAAATCAGCCAATACCCAACTCATAGCAAATGATGCACTAGAATATTTTCTATTGATAAATGATAATACGGCGGCTGATTCGACACAAACAGCCTTAAAGGAATTTGCAAAAGGAGACTATCTTTTATATCAGAATAGAAATCAGGAAGCGATAGCTCAGTTTCAATCGATCTTGAAAAATTACAAGGGACAGGAAATAGAATCGGTTACCTTATTGCGTTTAGGAAAGATTTATGAGAAAACAGCCGACTATAATTTGGCTTTAAGCCAATATCAAGAAATTATTGACCATCATAGCGACGGTATTTACATTGATGAGGCTTTGTTTTTTTCGGCTGAGATTTATAATAAAAAGTTGAAAGAAGTAGAAAAGGCCAGGCCGTTATATGAAAAGATAATTTTTAATCACGAAGACAGTATTTATTTTGTAGAAGCCAGAAAAAATTTCAGGCAATTACGGGGAGATACTAATTTATAGTTTAATGGCTTAGCCGATCAAACAAATCAACATTTAAAAAGTAAGAAATGATTATATACAACGTTACCACAAACATACATGAAAGCGTTCATGACCAATGGATGATATGGATGCAGCATAAACACATTCCTGAAATTTTGGCTACGGGAAAATTTACTGCCGCCAGATTAGTTCGCGTATTAATAGAAGAAGAAATGGGCGGTGTGACGTATTCGGCGCAGTACACAACAGATAGTAAGGAGACACTGGAAAAATATTATCAGGAAGATGCACCAAGATTTCGTGAAGAAGGAACAAAGTTGTTTGGAGAAAAAATGCTTGCATTTAGAACAGAATTGGAAGTGATTTCTGAACACTAAATTCAGTATTCAGTTTTAAGCGTTCTGGCAATAGTCGGGAACCTGCTTTTGCATAGTTGCTAAAAGTAAGTTACAATCAAAATTACACTTAGTGCATTTGTGCCTTTGTGGAAAAACAAAAGAAAATGGAAAAAGTAAAAGCCAAAAAACACCTCGGACAACACTTCTTAAAGGATGAAAGCATCGCTAAGGATATTGCCGACACGTTGAACTTGGAAGGGTATGATGATATATTGGAAATAGGGCCTGGGATGGGTGTTTTAACTAAGTATTTGTTAGAAAAACCGGTTACTACTTATGTAATTGAAATCGATACGGAATCCGTAACCTACTTGGATGAGAATTATCCAAAATTGAAAGATAAGATTATCTCAAAAGATTTTTTGAGATATAATATAAATGAAATCTTTGAAGGGAAGCAGTTCGCTATTATCGGGAATTTCCCCTATAATATTTCGACGCAAATTGTCTTTCGAACATTAGAATACCGCGATCAGATTCCTGAATTTGCAGGAATGTTCCAAAAAGAAGTGGCACAACGTATTTGTGAAAAGAAAGGAACTAAAGCATACGGGATTCTGTCTGTTTTAGTGCAAGCTTTTTATGATGCAGAATATTTGTTTACAGTCGATGAAAATGTTTTTATTCCGCCACCAAAAGTAAAATCGGGTGTTTTACGTTTGCGAAGAAAGAAAGATTATAGTTTGCCTTGCGGGGAGAAGTTGTTTTTCACCGTAGTTAAAACGGCTTTTCAACAACGTCGTAAAACCATGCGAAACAGTTTGAAAACAATGAATCTATCTGATAGCTTAAGAGAAGACCCAATCTTTGACCTTCGTCCAGAACAGTTAGACGTTGCGCAATTTATTGAACTTACCCAAAAAATAGAAGCGGATGGAATTTAAAATCAGCAAAAACTTAATACTCGAATTAGAGCAACACATTGTCAATAAAAACGATAGGGAACTTGAAGCCTTATTGAATGACATGCACCATGCCGATATTGCTGAGATTTTGGATGAGCTTGATTTTGATGAGGCAACCTATATTTTTAAAGTATTAGACAGTGATAAAACCGCAGAAATTCTTCTTGAACTAGAAGATGATTTGCGTGAAAATATATTAAGTCGCCTGTCGGCAAAAGAGATCGCGGAAGAATTAGATGAGCTGGATACGAATGATGCGGCCGATATTATCGCCGAGCTTTCTCAGGATCTAAAGGCTGAAGTAATCTCTGAATTGAATGATGTTGAGCATGCAAAAGACATTGTTGATTTATTGCGTTATGACGAGAACTCCGCAGGGGGATTGATGGGGAAAGAGTTAGTGAAAGTAAATGAAAACTGGAACGTGTTGACTTGCGTCAAAGAAATGCGCATCCAGGCTGAAAACGTTTCTCGTGTACATTCTATCTATGTGGTTGATGATGAAAACAGATTGAAAGGAAGACTTTCATTAAAAGACTTGTTAACTACATCAACAAAAACAAATATCACTGATATTTATATTCGGAAATTAAACTCCGTTAACGTAGATACTGAAGATGTTGAGGTGGCCCGAATCATGCAGAAATATGATTTGGAAGCTATTCCTGTCATTGATGAGATGGGTCGTTTAGTAGGGAGAATTACCATTGATGACATTATTGATGTCATCAGGGACGAAGCAGATCAGGATTACCAGTTAGCTGCGGGTATCTCGAAGGATGTAGAAGCGGATGATAGTATTTTAGAGCATACAAAAGCACGATTACCTTGGTTAGTTTTAGCGCTACTAGGAGGTTTTATCTCCGTAAAAGTGTTGGGTTTATTTGAAGGCGCTATGTTAAAACATGGAGAATTGTTCTTTTTTACCCCTCTAATTGCTGCAATGGCAGGAAATGTAGGAGTACAATCATCGGCAATTATTGTGCAAGGTTTGGCAAACAATACCTTGACAGGATCTTTGTTTAGTCGATTGATGAAAGAAGTATCTCTTAGTTTGCTTAATGGGTTAATTCTCGCAGTAATACTATTCGTAGGAAGTCATTTTCTTTTGGATGTCGAAATTGTTATCGGTTTAATTGTTACTACGGCATTAATGTCAGTAATTATAATTGCGTCGCTTATAGGAACGTTTGTGCCGTTATTGTTGGATAAATTTGGTATTGACCCTGCACTAGCAACAGGACCGTTTATCACGACCAGTAATGATATCTGTGGGATTCTTATTTACTTCTCAATTGCAAGAATTATTTTAGGCTTTTAATTTCAGAGTTCTGATTTTTAGTATAATCACAACTTGTTACTGATTGCTAACTTATTGATTAAAAAAACAAAAAAAGTAGAAATGAAAGTACATATAATAGGAGGGGGAAACCTTGGAACTTCAATCGCAATAGGAATATCTAAATTTTCGAAAAATAATCAAGTTACTGTAACTAGAAGAAATACGGCCAGTATTGCTTATCTAGAAAAGGCAGGAATAACTGTTTCGTCAGACAATACACATAATATTGAAGATGCGGACGTAATTATCCTTACTATAAAGCCATATCAAGTGGATGTCGTTTTGGCTGATATACTTCCAAAAATAACAAACAAAACAATTGCTTCTGCAGTAAGTGGCTTGTCAATCGAAGCGCTTCAAAGTAAGATAGGAGACAAAAACCAGGCTATGAGGATCATGCCTAATATTGCAGCACAATTTGGAGAGTCTGCAACTTGTATTTCATTCAACGAAAATAATCAATCGCAAGCTCAGGCTGTTATTGCTTTGTTTCAGGACTTAGGTACTGCTCCTGTTATAGATGAAAAATTAATGGATGCCGCTACTGTTTTGGCTGCGAGTGGAACTGCTTTTGCCTTGCGTTACATTAGAGCATCAATGCAGGCGGGTATCGAAATAGGATTTGATTGGAAGACGGCGTTGGCCATTTCGGCACAAACTGTGAAAGGGGCAGCTGAAATGCTCATGGAAGAACAAGTGCATCCAGAACAATTAATTGATAGAGTGACGACTCCTAAAGGCTGTACGATTGCGGGACTTAACGAAATGGAAATGCATGGATTTAGTTCCTCATTGATTAGAGGAATCAAGACTTCTTTAAATCAAATAAAAGGTTAATTTTAAAAGGTTGTAGTGTGAGATTTAAATAAATAATTTTTGAAAGTGCTTATTGTTAAGTTGTTATGTCTGCTGTGCTTTGTAAGACAAAAGTGTAATAACATGTAGTTCGTCGGATTATATTACCATACATCGAAAAACAGTCTAAGTGTTTTATTTAAATTGTATTTTAATGTAAATTTGTAATAGCCCTATTAATCTACTCTTACTTTTCTATCTAGTGGTATAATTGAAAACTAACAATTAATATACATTATGATGAAAAATTTACTTTACAGTTTTTACGAAAGAATTTCTAATTTTTTATTTGGAGGAGAAAAAGTTTCGCCATTTTAAAGAATTGAACCAGGTGTTTTAATAGAACTTACTGATAATAGTATTCAATATGAATAGTATTAGGTGGAAAACCATTTCTAAATTTAAATAATTTGGAAATGGTTTTTTTGTTTTTCAGCTTGTCGCAATTCGAATGTATTTAGCTCTTAAAACTATAAACCGTGTTTTTTTTCATTAATTTTGATTTCTAACTTAGAAATCATTTTCATGGATATTAAAATTCTTCATATTGATAGCAACAATGCCATTTTAATGAGGCAATTGCAAGAACTGGGTTTTGAAAATCACGAAGATTTTACTTCTTCGAAAGAGGAAATCGAGGCCAAAATACAATCATACCAAGGAATAGTAATTCGGAGTCGTTTCAAAATCGACAAAATATTTTTGGATAAAGCCACTAATTTACAGTTTATTGCCCGTGTAGGCGCCGGCCTTGAAAGTATTGATTGCGACTATGCGATTGCAAAAAATATAACGCTGATTGCTGCTCCCGAAGGGAATAGAAATGCGGTTGCTGAACATACTTTAGGAATGATTCTGTCACTTTTCAATAATTTGAATAAAGCAGATAGGGAAATTCGATCAGGACATTGGAACAGAGAAAGCAATAGAGGTCATGAGTTAGACGGCAAAACCGTTGGTATTATAGGTTATGGTAATATGGGAAAATCCTTTGCTAAAAAACTTCGCGGTTTTGAAGTGGACGTATTGTGCTATGATATTCTGGAGAATGTTGGTGATGCCAATGCAAAACAGGTTTCTCTAGAAGAATTACAGCAGAAGGCAGATGTGTTGAGTTTGCATATTCCATGGACACCTGAAACCAATAAAATGGTCGATGCTGGTTTTATCAATGCTTTTGCGAAGTCTTTCTGGATTTTTAATACTTCTAGGGGCAAGAATATCGTAACAGCAGACTTAGTGGCTGCAATGGCCGCAGGGCAAGTTCTGGGAGCGGGACTGGACGTATTGGAGTATGAAAAATTGTCTTTTGAAACCCTTTTCCAAGAAGATAAAACTCCTGAAGCATTCCAATATTTATTAGAGGCTAAAAATGTGATATTATCACCGCATGTCGCTGGATGGACTTTCGAGAGTCACGAACGTCTAGCGCAAGTTATTGTAGATAAGATTAAAGTAAAGTATTTCGGTGAAGATAAAATTGCGGTCGATGAAAAACGAGTTACTGGAATAGGTGGATTGTTTTTTAAGTCAAAAAATTCTAAAGAATTGGTTGCTTGGTATTGCAAACACTTAGGATTAAAAACAGACGACTATGGTTCTACCTTTTGGTGGAAAGATAATAAGGGTAATAATTGTTCTACGCAATGGTCTCCATTTGCAGAGGACACGACTTATTTTGCACCTAGTGAAAAACAATTTATGCAGAATTTTAGAGTACATAACTTAGAAGAGTTGCTGCTGCAATTGAAAGAGGAAGGTGTCACTATTGTTGGAGAAATGGAGAGCTATGATTACGGTAAATTTGGTTGGATAATGGACCCTGAAGGAAACAAAATTGAACTTTGGGAGCCAATTGATTACATTTTTAAATAAATTTTAATATATTTATTCTTCAAATGTTGATCAACTAATCAATTACTATGGAAAACTCAAAACATGAAGCGTGGAATAGCCCACAACCAGTTCATGAAGACAATAAAAAAATAGCTGCCGGTTTATTGGCGATTCTTCTGGCGCCATTCGGGATTCATAAATTCCTTTTAGGATATACGACAGAAGGAATAATCTGGCTAGCCATTAGCCTTTGTACTTGTGGTACAGTTACTGCCTTGCTTGGGCTTATAGAAGGAATAGTCTACTTGACAAAGTCAGACCAGGAATTTTATCAAACCTATCAGGTTAATAAAAAAGGATGGTTTTAAACATAAAAAAGTCTCGACATTGTCGAGACTTTTTGGTTTTATTATCGAAAGAAAACTTTAATCCTCTTTTTCGGCTAATTTTCTTTCCAGTTCTGCCTGAAATTCTTCCATAACAGGTTTCATTGTGCTTTCTGGAATATCTGCAATCCTTATGTACATCAATCCATCAACAGCATTGTTGAACAATGGATCAACATTAAAGGCAACCACTTTTGCATTTTGTTTGATGTATTTTTTGATTAAAACCGGTAAACGTAAAACACCTGGTTCCAACTCATCGATAATTTTGTCGAATTTATTTAAATCAGCTTCTGTTTCATTAAAGATAAAATCTTTATCAGCATCTTTCAGTTTTACCTTATAGGCTTTCTTAGGGTGGATATACTGCGCTATGTAGGGATCGTAATAATTTGATTTCATGAACTCAATCATCAACGATTTTGAAAAATCAGAGAATTGATTACTGATACTTACACCGCCAAGAAGAAATTTGTGTTCCGGAAAACGCAAAGTCGTATGAATGATTCCTTTCCATAGTAAGAAAAGGGGCATTGGTTTTTGCTGGTATTCCTTGATGATGAATGCTCTACCCATTTCGATAGACTTGTACATCATGTCATGTAATTCTGGTTCAAAACGAAAAAGCTCATTCAAGTAGAAACCTTCGATGCCATATTTAGGGTAGATTTCTGAGCCTAAACCCATTCTATAAGCTCCCGCGATTTTTTTTGCATCCTCATCCCATAAAAAAAGATGGTGGTAGTATTGGTCAAATTTGTCCAAATCAATAGACTCATTCGTTCCTTCGCCCACTTCCCTAAATGTGATTTCACGCAAGCGACCTATTTCATGTAGAATATTTGGAATTTTATTGGCTTCAGCAAAAAAGACTTCATAGTTTTTGCTGTGTAAAAGTCTGCAATCTGTGTTTCTTAAAGCATCGACTTCTGCAATCATTTTTTCGCCATTGGCGGGAGTTGCGATTTCTTTGGGGCTTTTAGGAATTTTTAAAGTTGGAGGAATCAGTAATTTACTTTCTTTCTCATATGGATTAGCGAGCATATAGGTTTTCTTTCTCAAGAATTCCGAATAGGCGTCGATAGTTTTGTATTCGTTTTGTTCAGCGACAGATATAGGTTTTCCAATTCTCACTTTTATAACACGATGCTTCTGGCTAAAAACTTCTGAGGGTAATTTTGCAGTACGAAAGGTCCCGCTAATTTTAGAAAGGAAGTAAAATAACCAACTGTTTTTAGCGTGAAAGTAAATAGGAACAACGGGAACTTGCGCTTTACGGATTACTTTAATTGCTCCTTCTTCCCATGGTTTGTCAACCATAAGTTTTCCGTCTTTGTAACTAGAAACTTCTCCTGCTGGAAACATTCCAAGCGGTTTTCCATCACTCAAGTGACGTAAAGTTTCCTTGATCCCTATTACGCTTGATTTAGCATCCTTATGATTTTCAAAAGGATTGACAGGCATGATGTATTTTTTGAGAGGCTCAATTCTATGCAATAAGAAGTTTGCAATTATTTTGAAATTTGGTTCTCTCTCGAGCATTAATTTCAATAACAAAACACCATCTATACCACCTAAAGGATGATTAGAAATGGTTATGTAAGCACCTTCTTTTGGTAGTCTTTTAAAATCCTCTTCGGGGATTTCAAATTTTATTTGTAAGTCGTCTAATATGGCATTTAAGAAATCAACATCTTTTAAATGTTTATTACCGTCATAAAATTCATTAAGCTTAGATATTTTTAATGCTTTCATTAAAAGCCAGCCGGAAAAAGTTCCCAGAATTCCATATTTTTCAGCATTTATTGCTTTTGCAACCTCTTTTGCGGTAACTAAACCCATTTACGTATTGTTTTTTGAGCGAAAAACAAAGATAAACAAAAAGTCTATTATTAGGTTATTTCAGGATTGTATTTTCTGGTTTTTTCTACTGTTTCATGTGTATTTTCATTACTTTTGAAATTCAAAATTATATCAAAATGAAGATTATATCTTATAATGTTAACGGAATTCGTTCTGCAATTTCTAAAGGATTCATTGACTGGTTACAACAGGCAAATCCTGATGTGGTTTGTCTTCAAGAAATTAAGGCGTCGCCGGAACAACTTCCATTATTGGATTTTGAATTAGCGGGATATCCTTATCATTATTGGTTTCCAGCTACAAAAAAAGGATATAGCGGAGTTGCTATTTTATCAAAAATAAAGCCGAACAATGTCGTTTTTGGGACGGGAATTGAGCATATGGATTTCGAAGGAAGGAATATCAGAGTGGACTTTGATGAGTTGTCAGTGATGAGTTTGTATCTGCCCTCAGGGACAAATAGTGAAAGATTAGATCATAAATTTATGTTTATGGATGATTTCCAGAATTACATTACAGATTTAAAGAAAGAGATTCCTAATCTTGTGATTTGCGGTGATTATAACATATGTCACGAAGCCATAGACATACATGATCCCATTCGAAATAAAAAAGTATCTGGTTTTTTACCGGAAGAAAGAGCTTGGCTTGATGCATTTTTGAATAATGGGTTTATCGATAGTTTTCGTTTTTTAAACAAAGAACCAGACAATTATACCTGGTGGACGATGAGAGTTCCTACTGCTAGACTCAATAACAAAGGATGGCGAATCGACTATTGTTTAGTAAGTGAACCTTTAAAAGAAAGAATAAAAAGAGCTCTTATTTTACCCGAAGCAAAACATTCTGACCATTGTCCCGTTTTAGTAGAGATAGAGTAGACTTATAATAAAATGCAACATAATTTTAAAGTATAAAAAATGATAAAAAGAATTTCACTAGGATTGTTAATTGTAGCGCTTTCAACTTCTTGCGTTTCCAAGAAAATCTACAATGATTTAGAGAATAAGTTCACCGATTTAAAGAAAGAAAACAGAACTTTATCTGATGAAAACTCAGCTCTTTTACAAGGAAAAAATCAACTAGAGCTGGATCGAGATGCTTTGAACACAGAGCTAAGCAAAGTGAAATCAGAACGCGACAAATGGCTGGCTGATTATGGTGCTTTGAGCAATAAAATGGAAGTGATGCAAGAGTCTTACAAAGCATTGGAGAAAAATAGCAACGAGGCATTGCAAAGTAATATGAGCAAGAATCGTGATTTACTTTCTCAATTAGACGCTAAAGGAAAAGCTTTGGCAATTGAACAAGAGCGATTAAGTAAAAGTGCTCAAAGGTTGCAAGAATTGGAATCATTGATTGCTGCTAAAGAGGCAACCATGAAAAAATTAAAAGAAACACTTTCAAATGCATTGAATAGCTTTGAAGGGAAAGGCTTGACCGTGGAACAAAAAAACGGTAAAGTATACGTTTCTATGGAAAATAAATTATTATTCAATTCTGGTAGTTGGGCTGTAGGTTCGGAAGGAAAGAAAGCAGTTGTAGAACTAGGGAAAGTATTGGGAGACAACCCTGATATTTCAGTTTTAATCGAAGGACATACGGATGATGATCGTTTTAGTGCATCAGGTCCTATAGCTGATAACTGGGATTTATCTACTAAAAGAGCCACTGCTATAGTTGCAATTTTAAGCGAAAACAAAAATATTAATAAGCAAAACTTAACGGCTGCAGGACGCGGAGAATTTTCGCCATTAGCTAGTAATGCATCAGCAGAAGGAAAAGCAAAAAACAGAAGAATTGAGATTATCTTAACGCCAAGATTAGATGAAATCGCAGAAATGTTGAATGAAATAAACTAAATAGTATAGTTTTAAATTTAAAAGGTTCAGCCGTAAGAAGCTGAACCTTTTTGTGTTTAATATAGTGAACGTTTCTAAAAAATCTGTTAACGGTCTACTATGAACTGTCAATAAAAGGTACATTTGTAGCTACACGCTTTTGATTTTTTTAAAACTTTTAATGTAATATATGAAATATACAACCCTACCCAATACTGAAATAAAAGTTAGCAAAATATGCCTAGGTACCATGACTTTTGGTGAGCAAAATACAGAAGCAGAGGGACATGAGCAAATGGACTATGCGCTTGAACACGGAGTTAACTTTTTTGATACAGCTGAGATGTATTCTGTTCCGGCGCGTGAGGAAACCTATGGTAGTACGGAAAGAATTCTTGGAACCTGGTTTAAAAAAACAGGAAGAAGGGAAGAAGTTGTTTTGGCATCAAAAATTGGAGGTCCTAACCCTAATTTTGCTTATATGCGCGATACCACTGACTTCTCACCTGCAAGTATAAAATATGCGTTAGACAACAGTTTACAGCGTCTTCAAACAGACTATATTGATTTGTATCAATTGCATTGGCCAGAACGTAAAACAAATTTTTTCGGTCAAAGAGGGTTTAAGGTGCAAGAAGATGATGCTTGGGAAGAAAATATTCACGCCGTTTTAGATACATTAGGAGACTTTATAAAGGAAGGTAAAATTAAGCACATCGGACTATCTAACGAAACGCCATGGGGAATCATGCGTTTTCTGGAAGAAAGTAAACACCATAATTTGCCGAGGATAAAAACAGTTCAAAATCCTTATTCATTATTGAATAGGCTTTATGAAACTGGGTCAGCCGAAATTGGCTATCGAGAGAACGTGGGATTGCTAGCTTATTCTCCTATGGCTTTTGGAGTGCTGTCTGGAAAATTCCTAACGGGAGAAAAACATCCTAAAGCAAGGATTAATTTGTTTCCTCAATATTCAAGGTACAATAGCGTCCAATGTACCGAAGCAACAAAGCTCTATCAGGAGATTGCTCGAAAAAATGGGCTAAGCTTAACGGAATTGTCACTGGCTTTTATCGAACAGCAGCCTTTTGTAACTAGTACGATTATTGGAGCTACAACAATGGAGCAATTGAAAGAAAATATAGATACTATTCAAGTCTCATTGTCTGATGAAATATTGAAAGCAATTGATGAAGTACAGGCTATAATTCCTGATCCGGCTCCGTAGTGAGGCGTAATGAAGTAATCATTATAAAAACCCAATAGGTGACAACACTTATTGGGTTTTTGCTTTTAAAGTTTTTTGAATTTTAAAATTCAAACTCTTCATTAACTGACAGCGAGTCAATCGGTATGGAATCTTGTACTTTTAATTGAAGATAAGATTTTGCTGCTCCTGAGATAAGTAGGGGCTGCGATTTGTAAATCGTATCGTCAATGCTCAGTAGCCCTCTTCTAGTCATTATGTTCGTTAAAAAGGATTCCTGTTTAGTAGCAAAATCTCTTAGTTTGCCTTGATCATTAAACTGATACATAAATTTTTTGGGGCTTGGTATGATTCGAGCCAGAAATAAGCATTCGTTGAAGGTTAATTCGGAAGGATTTTTCTGGAAGTAGAAACGACTTGCTTCACCTATTCCATATACATTGGGTCCCCATTCAATAATATTAAAATATACTTCAAGCATGCGTTCTTTGCTGACGATGCGGTTGTTTTCCAAAATGTAAACCAACAAGATTTCCTCCAGTTTTCGAGACACCGTTTTTTCGCGGGTAAGGAAAACATTTTTTATCAATTGCATGCTAATCGTGCTAGCACCACGAGAGAATTTTTTGGTTTTTATGTTTTTGACAATAGACTGTTTGAACGCTTCATTTATAAATCCATGATGGGAGAAAAAAGAAGGGTCTTCGGTTGTTAAAACACATTTTCTTAAGTAAGATGATATTTGGTCTGTCGGTGTGTAATTTGGATTAGATGCGCCTACTAAAATCGGTCGTTGCAGTACATCTTTTATAATTGCTCTGTAGACGAACTCCCCGTTCAGTTTGGTGAGATTTGCTTCTCCGTATTTCGTTATTTTTAATTTTTCCTTTTTCAAATTGCTGTCAAAAACTAGTTGGTCTGGTTTGTTTTGATTGAATTTAAAATCCAGTTTGTAATCAAAGGTTCCCTCGGCCTGCATCCCTTGAAAATTAGTAAACAAGCCATCAGGGAGAGAGGATATAAAATCCTGGGCTTTCATTTTAGGAATAACCACTTTGAGTTTGTAAATGGTGTCGGCTTCCGTATTATAAGACATGTATGGGCGGAATTTAACCTGATTGAATTGCACCGTGGAACTGCTGTCGACTGATATAAAATTAGAGCCCAGCAAGAAACGATAGTCAAACCGTGCATTTTTGATTACAACATCTTTACTGGCTATTTTAGGGTGGTTTATCCTAAAGTTGGTGATCGAAGTGAAACCATCAATATGCAATTCGCCGCCACTTTTATCGATATTTTGGATGTTTAACCGAATCGAATCAAAACTAGACTTTAGGTTATACCTTTCGTCAAAATACGGAACTTTTATAGCACCGGTGTCTTTGTTGAAGATTCTAATATCTGCTTTTTTATTTCTTGGGTCGGCAAAACCGCTAATTTTCCAACGCTGAGCAAAGGTATTAGTTTGGACATCTATGGAAGTTTCGAGCTCCTTATCAAAAAGGACCAATTTTTTAATATCGATAGTTGCTTTTTTACCATTATCATCTAGTTTAAATTTCAGGTTTTCGACGCTCATATCCGTTGGGACTAAGTTTAACGCTTTCGAAATAATTCGGTAAGCAAAAGCTGCATAATCTCTTTTTTCGTTGGTATTTGATTCTGCATTGTCTTTTTTGAGAAATGCGGCGAAATTTTTCACAGTTCCTTTCTGTACAAGTTGTACCATTCCATTTTTAATTTCCAAAGTGCCCAGTTGCACATCTCCTAATAGCAAATGCCAGAAATTAATACTGGTTTTCATTTTTTGGATGCTAAATAGTGTATCTACGTTTTTAGGGACTAAGGTAATTTCAGTAAGGCTAATACCTGAAAATCCGTCAAATGAGGCTTTTTTTATAGATAAATTGCTATTGTACTTTTGCTCGATTTTAGTCGAAGTTTTTTCAATTGCTTGCTGTAAAATAGAATCTCTAAAAACAAAAAAACCGATAGCGATTAGGAATAGGAATACCACAAACACTTTCAGGAGTAAAATTATCTTCTGTTTTCCGGTTTTCATAAATTGTAGGCTATTTTAAGAATCGATTGAGAAACAAATTTAAAAGAATATATGCTAATCTCTTTTTTAAAGTGGAATAATTATGGGATAGGAGATAATTTTTTATTTCGGTCATAAAAAAAACTACAATAATTGTGTATTGTAGTTTTATAGTAGGATGTTTTATGATTTAAATAATGCCAAATCTAAGGGGTAAATGACGTTATTTTTGATTGTAGAATTTTTTTACTTTGGCAATGATCTGGTTAGAGGTCATACTATCCGCCGTTTCAACTGACTTTAGCTTACTAGCAATAGTCGATTTTTCACCGTTGATTTTTTGTTGAAGTTTTGTTTTTGTTTCTGCAGGTCCAAAAATGTAAAGTTCATCAGATTCATTAACAGTGGATATAATGTCTTTGAAATAGCTGTTAATTTGATGCTTCTTTCTTTCATCAAAGGATTTTTGAGAGTCAATATGTTGACCGCCAAAAAAGCTTCCTTTGTCACCTTCTTTATCATGATATACTCTATTCTCAAGATCAGATTGAATTTCACTAACTGCTTCTTTTCCATCTTCGAGAGTTACAATGATTGCTTTTGTTGAGTCAATCCAAATACCTGTTTGCTTTTTCATCTTTTATACGTTTAATAATGTTATTAATTATAGTAGACAGTTCTAATTTTAATAGGAAAGTGATATTAAATGCGTAGTCTAAAATTGCTTTTAGATTGATAGTTTCGAATCAATGATTTATCAAAAGTCAACACCATAGTAGCCTTTAAAAGGGAAAAAAGATTCGTTTTATAAAAATACGAAATAAATTAGCGATAGCATAAAAATTAACATGTAAATAACTAAAGATCAATATGAATAATGTGCGATGATGTAGCTTTGTTTTATTTCTGGTTTGAAATTTTAATTGATTTTTATCCAAAAAGCATACTGGCTACATCTTCTATTTTTGCTACAAGTTGAATTTTTATTCCGGTATTTTTTAATGTAATTTTATTGTATTTGGATACGAAAATAGTGGAGAATCCCAGTTTTTCGGCTTCTTGAATGCGTTGATCAACGCGGTTCACAGGACGAATTTCTCCTGATAGACCAACTTCTCCAGCAAAACAAAAATCTTTGTTCACCGGAATGTCTTCATTAGAGGATAAAATGGCCGCTACGACCGCTAAATCAATAGCTGGGTCATCTACGCTAATTCCGCCGGTGATGTTTAGAAAAACGTCTTTGGCTCCTAAGCGGAAACCAGCTCTTTTTTCCAGAACGGCCAAAATCATATTCAGTCTCTTGGCATTGTAGCCCGTTGTGCTTCGCTGCGGTGTCCCATAAACTGCAGTGCTAACTAATGATTGTATTTCAATCATCAATGGTCGCATGCCTTCTAAGGTAGAGGCAATCGCTGTACCGGAGAGTTCTTCGTCTTTATGCGAAATTAATATTTCGGATGGATTTGAGACTTCGCGTAGTCCGCTTCCCAGCATTTCATAAATTCCAATTTCAGCAGTCGAACCAAAACGATTTTTTAGTGATCGTAAAATACGGTAGACGTGGTTGCGATCTCCTTCAAATTGCAAAACAGTATCAACCATGTGCTCCAATATTTTTGGTCCAGCAATGTTTCCGTCTTTGGTAATATGGCCAATCAATATAACGGGAATGTTGGTTTCTTTGGCAAACTTGATTAGTTCAGCTGTTGTTTCGCGTATTTGAGAAATACTTCCGGCCGTAGATTCAATGTAGTCGGTGTGCAATGTTTGAATCGAATCAATGATTACGATTTCGGGGGCAATAGCTTCAATTTGCTTAAAGATATTTTGCGTTTTTGTTTCGGTAAGGATATAACAGTTGTCACTCGATGTAGTAATTCTTTCGGCTCTCATTTTTATTTGCTTTTGGCTTTCTTCGCCAGAAACATATAAAGTTTTGTAGGGTAATTTTAGTGAAATTTGAAGCAACAATGTACTTTTTCCTATTCCGGGTTCACCGCCTAATAATATTAGGGATCCAGGAACGATACCGCCTCCAAGTACTCTGTTTAATTCCGAGTCAGTAGTGTCCATGCGGATTTCCTGTGTAGAATTGATTTCATTTATTTTTAAAGGCTTGGGTGCTTTACTTGTTACGGTTGTTTCACTTTTCCAGGCTACTTTTTCTTGTTTTTGGATAATTTCCTCGGCTATGGTATTCCATTCTTTGCAGGAGTTACACTGCCCTTGCCATTTTGCGTATTGGGCGCCACAATTCTGACAGAAAAAAGAAGTTTTTACTTTTGACATTATTTTTTTTGTGTTAAACTTTTCATGCTGTCATATTTATCAAACATCATGTCTTTTGTTAAGTTGCCAATCTCTTCTAGTTGAGATGCTTGTTGGTATTTATTAGCTGCTCTTTTTGCATCACCCATTTTCTCATACATTAAGCCCAATTGATAGGAGGCTAACATTGATTTTGGGTAGTTTTTATCGGCAATTTCAGCTAATTTATCTAGTTCATTATAAGCGTTGTTTTTTAAAATAGCAGCTTCAATTGCTTTAAAGTCATTTAGTCTGACCGGAATCTTTAGTCCTAATTTATTTGAGATTAAATCATATTTATTTGTCAGATAATCAACATATCCACTTTGAAGGGTCACTATTTTTTCTGTAAATTCAGATGAAGAAATGGGTTTGTAGGAGTCGAAAATTTGATACAAGGCGCTGGGAATCGAGTAAAGAACCAAAGAGTAATGAGAAGCATTTTGAAACTCATCATATTTATAATCAATATTTGAATTAGCAATGGTTTTTAGGTTTGCATCTAAATTTTTTATCGGCTCGCGAAGTTGTCTAATATCGCCATCAGCTGATGATTGATAGTAGAATATGGCTTTTTTTGCTTGCGCAATTTTTTCCGGAATTCGAGATTCCATTTCTGGGGCAAACTCGGGACTTAATGAGATATAGGCATCAAAAAGAGGATTGTCTTTGTAAAGGAAAAAATTCAAAAAACCGGCGGTAGTATCGTGACCTGCAATTATTTTAAACGGAGCAATGCGGTATTTTTTTTCAATATAGGGTAGTAATTCTCCGCCAATAAATTCAAAAAAGTCAGCTCCTTTTCCAGAAGGTAAGCCGTTGTCATTGTTAAAGCGGCAGTCCTCCATTCGGCTATTTCTTTGATTTATTCCAATAACAATAGTTTCTGGTAAGTCATCCCAATAGGTTCCATAATCTAAAGCTCCATAAAAAGGGTCGAATAAGTATTCGCCATCGAGTAAAATTAGTAGAGGGTACTTTTTAGTTGGATTTAGCTCATAGGTAGAAGGTAATCCCACGGTTATTTCTCTAGTTGTTCCTAACTTTTTTGAGGTAAATGATTCTGTGGTTTTTTGAGAAAACATAGAAAAAGTAAAGAATAGCAATACGAATAGCTGTTTCATGATTTAGAGGTGTTTAAAAAAATTAATTTTATTCTAAATGGAGTAGCAATATAAGACTTTAATTACTTTAATAAAAAAATAGAATCTGTAAAATAGTTTCATGCTGAAAGGGTATTTTCAGCATGAATATACAATAGTAATGGTCTTCAAAATACAGCGGTAAATTGAAGAGAGGAATTGATTTTAAATGGCTTAAGTCAAAGAGTTGTCGTTTTCATTTGGAAAAATAATCCAAGGCTTGAACGTTTTTGCTTCTTCAAACTCTAAGGTAGCGTAGGAGATAATAATGATAATATCATCTTTTTGGACTTTTCTTGCGGCTGGACCATTTAGAGTTATTTCACCTGAATTACGCTCTCCTTTTATGGCGTAGGTTTCAAAACGTTCTCCGTTGTTGATGTTTACAATAGAAACTTTTTCACCTTCAATAATATTTGAGGCGTCTAACAGGTTTTCATCTATAGTAATACTACCGATATAGTTTAAATCGGCTCCGGTTACTTTTACCCGATGAATTTTTGATTTTAATACTTGAATTTGCATGCTACAAAAGTAAATTAATTTAATGAAATGGTGTCAATCAATCTTATGTTATTGATGGTAACTGCTATGAAAGCGCGGTAGTTTTTACTGTCGCTTTTTCTTAAACAAGGTGTAAGTGTTGTTTCATCTGCGATTTGAAAATACTCTAGGTCAAAAGAAGGGTGTTGGTCGAATGATTTTTCTACCCATTTTGTTACGTCCGTGGCGCTATTTGTTTTGAATTTTTCTTTTGCGAGATTTAAAGTTGTAAAAATTAAAGATGCGTCTGATCGCTCTTGCTCTGTCAATCGCTCATTTCTAGAGCTCATGGCGAGACCATTGGATTCTCTGTAAATATCGCATCCAATTACATTGACCTTCAGCTTACTTTTCGATACCATTTTTTTTACAATTTGCAATTGTTGGAAATCTTTTTCTCCAAAATAAGCATTTGTAGGGGTTACAATTTCGAAAAGACGTTTTACGATCGTTCCTACTCCGTCAAAGTGACCTGGTCTGAATTTTCCTTCCATTTGATTTTCTAATCCATCAAAATCGAAAGCCTGGGACAGTACTTTTCCTTCGTAAATATCATCTACTGCTGGAGCATATAAAATGATATCAGTGCTTAATCCGCTTATTTTTTCTATATCTGCTTCTAATGTTCTTGGGTATTTTGATAAGTCCTCAGGATTGTTAAACTGCGTTGGATTTACAAAAATACTAACCACAGTAGTGTCGTTTTCTGCTAGTGACTGTTGCATTAAGGAAAGGTGTCCTTGATGTAATGCACCCATTGTGGGAACGAAACCAATTGTAGAATTTTGAGTCTTAATAGATTTCAAATAGTCTATCAAAGCTGCTTTTCCATAGAAAATAGGCATGGGTATTTTGTTTAAATTTAGTGCAAACATAATATATTAGTTAATAACTGCATAAATTTTTGTAATTTTGCGTGGTTTTTATTACCAATGAATTAAGCAAATTACAATATGAAAGATAAGAGGATATTATACGTATCATCTGAAGTGGTGCCTTACCTGGCTGAGAATGAGGTGTCTTTAATGTCATATGACGTACCAAAGATGATTAATGATCAAGGTGGGCAAATCAGAATTTTTATGCCGAGATATGGGAATATTAATGAGAGAAGACACCAGTTACATGAGGTAATTAGGCTTTCAGGGATGAATTTAGTTGTGAATGACTTGGATATGCCTTTGATAATTAAGGTGGCTAGCATACCTAAAGAGAGGATACAAGTGTATTTTATTGACAATGATGAATACTTTAAAAGGAAAGCGACATTTGCTGATGAAGAAGGAGTAATGTATGCTGACAATGATGAGCGTGCTATTTTCTTTGCAAAAGGAGTAGTTGAGACAGTTAAAAAACTGAATTGGGTTCCAGATATCATTCATGTTCATGGCTGGATGGCGGCAATGTTGCCAATCTACATGAAGCATTATTATAAAAATGAAGCGTTGTTTTCCGATACGAAAATTGTTACATCGGTGTACAGTCAGTCGTTTGAAGGAATTTTAGATGCTGAAATGATTAATAAAATAAAGCTTGACGGGGTTCCTTTAGATGCGATTGCTGATTTAGAAAATCCAGATTATGAGAGTATTATCAAAGCAACAATTAAGCATTCTGATGCTGTTATTATTGCTTCGGAGGGTCTGTCTCCAAGTTTAACAAAATTTATAGAATCTTCAGGAAAACCTTTTTTACCTTTCGTCCCTAAAGATGAATTCGCGGAAGCGTATACCAATTTTTATAAAGACGAGGTTCTATCAATTTAAACTTTTATTATCGAATATGTACAATAATTCTTTTTTTAAGAAAATTCTATTAGTTGCGTGTGTTGTTTTTCTTTATTCTTGTGATAAAGACTATAATTCAATTGGAGATGGTCTGATAGGGGACAATCATTTTGATTTTGTAAAATACACATCAAGTGTCGTGTCTTATAATCAAAAAGTAGGGCCCATACAATCAAATAATCTTAGCGTAAATTCATTAGGAATTTATGACAATTCTGCTTTTGGGACAACCACAGCAAATTTTGCAACACAAATAGTTTTAGAGTCTGCTAATCCAACGATCGGTATTAATCCGGTAATTGAAAGTGTTGTTTTAACGGTTCCATATTTCAGTACCTTAGTATCTACGGATGCTAATGGAGATGGGACGTATAAGTTGGATTCAATTCAAGGTCCTTCAGATGCTAAAATTATGTTGAGTGTTTATGAGTCTGGGTATTTTATGAGGGATCTTGATCCTGCTGCCAGTTTTCAGGAAGCTCAAAAATATTATACAAATCAAAATTCAGATTTTAATAATGCTAAGATTGGTAGTCGTTTGAATAATTCTTCGGATGCAACTCAGAATGATGCTTTTTTCTTTAGTAATGCGCAATATAAAACTACAGTAACTACAGATGGAAAAGATGTAATTACTCGTGTTGCTCCTGGAATGCGTTTGGATTTGAATATGAGTTATTTTAAAACTAAAATAATTGATGCTTCAGCTTCAGGTAAGTTGGCTACTAATGATATTTTTAAAGATTACTTTAGAGGATTGTACTTTAAAGTTGAAAAATCTGGAAGTAGTGCTTCTAATATGGCTTCTTTAGACTTTAAAAAGGGTAAGATCACTATTAAGTACAAAGAAAACACATCTGATACTGATGCTACGAGAATTGATAAGTCGATTGTGCTTAACCTTACGGGAAACACGGTTAGTTTATTAGATCAAAGTAATACCAATACTTCTTATGCTAATGCGACAAATGCAGCAAACATCAATACAACTGTTGGAGATTCAAAATTATATCTAAAAGGTGGTGAAGGTTCTATGGCAATTTTAGAGCTTTTTAATACAACTGAATTAAAGACAATTAGAGAAAGCGGATGGTTGATAAATGAAGCTAGTCTTGTTTTTCATGTGGATGCAACTGCTTTAGGAACTGCATCTAAGCCTAACCGTATTTATCTTTATGATTTAAATAATAATCGTCCAATTGTAGATTATTATAATGATGGAAGTGCTGGAACAAATGAAAAAAACGGAAAAATTGTTTTTGGGGGTCTTTTAAATACTGTTAAAACAGAAGACAACACCTATAAAGTAAGAATTACAAATCATATTAGGAACTTAATTAAAAATGCTGATTCTACTAATGTAAAATTAGGCGTAGTAATCACAGAAGATATAAATACCATAACTTCATCTAAGTTAAGAAGTACAAGCGGTGTTATTTCACAATTCCCCAAAGCTTCTGTTATGAGTCCGTTAGGTACGGTTTTTTACGGTAGTACTGCAGCGGTTGCTGATGACAAAAGATTGAAACTTGAAATTTATTATACAAAACCTAATTAAATAAAGTATGTGTGGAATTGTTGGATATATTGGTCATAGAGAAGCTTATCCTATAGTAATAAAAGGGTTAAAAAGACTTGAGTACAGAGGGTATGATAGTGCCGGTGTTATGATATATGATGGTGATGCCATTAAATTATGTAAGACAAAAGGAAAGGTTGTGGATCTTGAAGAACGAGCTTCAAAAGAAATCACGACTAATGGAACAATAGGTATTGGACATACGCGTTGGGCAACACATGGTGTTCCTAATGATGTAAATTCACATCCTCACCTTTCTAATTCTGGGGATTTAGTAATAATTCACAATGGAATTATTGAAAATTACGCTCCTTTAAAAGTAGAGTTAATTAAGAGGGGTTATGTTTTTCATTCTGATACAGATACTGAAGTACTTGTGAATCTTATTGAAGAAGTTCAAAAGAATGAAAATATTAAGTTAGGAAAAGCAGTTCAAATTGCTCTTAACCAAGTGGTGGGTGCTTACGCGATTGCTGTTTTTGATAAAAAAAACCCAAATGAAATTGTAGCGGCGCGCTTAGGTAGTCCGTTGGCAATTGGTATTGGAGAAGGAGAATATTTTATTGCTTCAGATGCTTCTCCGTTTATAGAATACACTTCAAATGCGGTGTATTTAGAAGACGGTGAAATGGCTGTTATTAGATTAGAGAAAAAGATGAAAGTAAGAAAAATCAAAGATGATTCTTTGGTTGATCCTTATATTCAAGAACTTCAAATGAATTTGGAGCAAATTGAAAAAGGAGGTTATGATCATTTTATGTTAAAAGAGATATACGAGCAACCTGACGTAATAAAGGATACCTATAGAGGAAGACTTCATGCTAATGAAGGGATAATTCAAATGGCTGGAGTAGAGGACAATTTAGAAAAGTTCTTAAACGCAGATAGAATTATTATTGTTGCTTGTGGTACATCGTGGCACGCAGGATTAGTTGCTGAGTATATTTTTGAAGAATTTGCAAGAATATCTGTAGAAGTGGAATACGCTTCAGAATTTAGATACAGAAACCCAATAATAAACAGTAATGATGTAGTAATTGCTATATCTCAATCTGGAGAAACGGCTGATACAATGGCTGCTATTAAATTAGCGAAAGAGAATGGAGCTTTTGTTTTTGGAGTTTGTAATGTGGTAGGCTCTTCTATATCGAGAGAAACTCATGCAGGTGCTTATACACATGCTGGGCCAGAAATAGGTGTTGCATCTACTAAAGCTTTTACGACTCAAATTACTGTATTGACCATGATCGCTTTGCGTTTGGCTAAAGCCAAAGGGACATTGTCTCTTTCTGATTTTCATATGTATTTGCAAGAATTAGAGTTAATACCTGAGAAAGTAAGAGAAGCTTTGGAAACTAACGATCGTGCCAAAGAAATTGCGGCTACTTTTAAAGATGCCCCTAATTGCTTGTATTTAGGACGTGGTTATAATTTTCCAGTTGCACTAGAAGGAGCTTTAAAGCTTAAAGAGATATCCTATATCCATGCTGAAGGTTATCCTGCTGCAGAAATGAAACATGGTCCAATTGCTTTGATTGATGAGCAGATGCCGGTAGTTGTTATTGCTCCAAAACAAGGTCATTATGATAAGATTGTAAGTAATATACAGGAAATTAAGTCGAGAAGTGGAAGAATTATTGCTGTAGTGACTAAGGGCGATACTCAGGTTAGGGAATTAGCAGATTATGTTATTGAAATCCCCGAAACTTCAGATGCGTTGTCTCCATTGATTACAACAATACCATTGCAACTTTTATCATACCATATAGCGGTAATGAGAGAATGTAATGTGGATCAGCCGAGAAATTTGGCGAAATCAGTAACGGTGGAATAAGAAATTCAATAAATTCATACAAAAAAAAGCAAGATGTAAATCTTGCTTTTTTTTTGTTTAAAATATTTAAAAAGCTCAATTTTTATGATAAATGCATTTTTTTAACAAATTTTATATGTATGCATAGTATTTTAATGAATTTGAACTAAAATTTTAATTTTAATTGATAAAATAGCAATGTCGGAAATGTTAAAACCGCTTTAAAAAGCTAACAATAATGGAAAATTTTTAACGTTTTTTTATTAATATTAAAAATAATTGTACTTTGGTCATCTAAATCAATAAAATTCAACCAAATGAAAATGTATTTACTTTTATTGTCATTGTTTTTTTGCAGCTTAAGTTTTGCTCAAAATTCGATTTCAGGTACCGTTACTGACAGTGATGCTCAATCAGTTATTGGAGCTAACATTAAAATCGTTGGAGATGACGCCGGCACGGTTACTGACGGTGAAGGGAAATTTACTTTAACGTCCTCGAGTCAATTGCCTTATGTGATTGAGATTTCAAGTGTTGGGTTTATTTCGACTAAGGTTACTATTACGACAAAAAACCAAAAGGTAAATGTCACTTTAAAAGATGAGGCGAACTTACTTAATGAGATTGTGGTGTCAGCTTCAAGAACTCCTGAAAGAGTTTTAGAGTCTCCGGTTACGATCGAAAGAATGGGAATTGCTGATATTAAAAAGTCAGCATCTGCTACTTTTTATGACGGATTGGAAAATTTGAAAGAAGTACAGATGAATACAAGTAGTTTGTCGTTCAAGTCTATCAACACTCGTGGTTTTGCAACTGTTGCAAATACGCGTTTCATGCAGTTGGTTGACGGAATGGATAACTCTTCTCCTTTGTTGAACTTTGTTCTTGGGAATATGATTGGGGTGTCAGAAATAGACGTTCAAAGTGTTGAGTTGCTTCCAGGAGCATCTTCTGCTTTATACGGGGCAAATGCATTTAATGGTATTTTGTTCATGAATAGCAAGAGCCCATTTACAAGTCCAGGAATTACTGCTTACGCAAAATTTGGACAAACAAGCCAAAAAGCAGCTGGTTCAAACGACTATGTTGATTACGGAATTAGAATGGCACATGCATTTAGTCCAAAGCTAGCTGCAAAAGCTAACTTTACATACATGCGCGGTACGGACTGGTATGCTACAAATTATGATGATAAGACCGTTGCTGGAAGAGATAGAAATCATGTGAATTATGATGGTGTCAATGTTTATGGTGATGAAGTTACTACAAATATAAAAGGAGTTGCTGCTGGACTTTTGGGTGCGGGAGCTATTACTCAGGCTCAATATGCAGCTTTTAATAATATCCTTCCTAACTATAATGTAAGTAGAACAGGATATAACGAAACTGATTTAACGGATAATAAAGCTAGTAATACTAAGATTGACTTCTCTGTTCATTACAAGCCTTTTGCAAATGATCTTGAGGTTATTTGGCAAAGTAAGTTTGGGTATGGTAATGCAGTTTATCAAGGTGCAAATAGGTATTACTTGAATAACTTTTTTATGCAACAACATAAATTAGAGATTAAAGGGAAAAACTTTTTCGTGAGAGGATATACTACTACAGAAGATGGTGGAAACTCTTATGATATGCTTTTTACTGGTATTAATATTAATAGGGTGTGGAAAGATGACAAAACCTGGTTTGGTCAGTATGCAGCAACGTATGCTGGTGCTACTTTGAATGGGGCAACACCTGAAAACGCACATATTGCAGCGAGAAATGTAGCAGATACAGGTAGGTTATTGCCTGGTAGTGCTGGATTTAAATCAGCTTTTAATCAAGTAACTAATGAAGCAAGCGTGCTTTCAGGGTCAAAATTGGTTGACAATTCTAAGATCTACCATTCAGATGCAAATTATAACTTTAAAGATCTAATTAAATTTGCTGAAATTCAAGTTGGAGGTTCTTATAGAGAATATCAATTGAATTCTCATGGTAGAATATATACAGATAAAGATGGACCTATTTTGTACAATGAATATGGAGTTTATACGCAGTTAACAAGGAAGTTCATTGACGACAGATTGAAATTCACAGGTTCTATGCGTTATGATAAAGCACAGAATTTTGACGGGAATGTTTCTCCAAGAGTATCTTTAGTATATTCAGGTGGTGAAAGCAGAAGACATAATTTTAGAGCATCATTTCAAACGGGCTTTAGAAATCCATCTACTCAAGATCAGTACATTGGTTTTAACGTAGGTAGTGCAATTTTATTAGGATCAGCTCCGGATAACTTGACGAGATATAGCGAAGTGCTGCCGGTTGCGACAGTTACGGGTCAAGCTTTTGCTGGTGGTTCAAGTGTTACAATCACAGGATTAAATGCCTATAATAATTCATATACAGCATCATCAGTGAGAGCGTTTTCAGCAGCTGGAAATCCTGCATTGTTGGAAAAGACTAATATTGATTATGTTAAGCCAGAAAAAGTGAAAGCTTTTGAACTAGGTTATCGTTCATTTATATCAGGCTTTTCAGTAGATGTTAATGGGTATTATAATATTTACAATGACTTTATTGGAAATCTTAATGTAGTTGCACCTTTATATGGTACTACTCAAGATGCGCCAAGTGGAACTCCTAGCGCTACAGATCCAGGGTTTCAATCGGTACACGCGCTTTCAACTGGAAATTTTAGAGCTTTTCAATTGTACACAAATACTAAAGTTGAGATTGAATCTCTTGGTTTTGGTCTAGGTTTGTCTAGAAAAGTATACAGAGATTTTGAAGTAGGGGTTAATTATAATTTTGCTGAATTTAAATATGATCAAGCAAAAGACCCAAGTTTTGAAGCTGGTTTTAACACTCCTAAGCACAAGATAAAAGCGTCTTTCGGAAACGAAAAATTATTTAAAAACTTTGGTTTTAATGTAAGTGGAAGATATAGCAGTGCATACTTATGGCAATCTACTATGGTAGATGGTATAATCGATGCTGCTACCGTAATTGATGCTCAAATTAATTATGAACTTCCTAAATTAAAATCAACGCTTAAGTTAGGGGCTTCGAATATAGGTGGTAAAGAATATGCGCAAGTATTAGGTGCTGGATTGATAGGGCAACAGTATTTTGCTTCTTGGACAATTAACCCGTAATACTTATAAAATTTTTAAAAAAAACATACAACCATGATAAAAAATTTCAAATGGCTACTATTGGTTTCTTTAACCTTCGTAGCGTGTAATAGTGATGACGCCGTAGTGGTAGTTTCTAATTCATCTGACGGATTGCCTTTAACAGCTGGGACTGCTAATTTTTCAAAATATGTTGCATTAGGGAATTCATTGACTACTGGTTATTCTGATGGAGCCTTGTTTATTGAAGGTCAAAAAGCATCATATACAAATATAATTGCGACGCAATTTAAAGCAGTTGGTGGCGGGGATTTTAAAATTCCGTTTATGTCAGACAATATTGGTGGATTTAAAGTTAATGGAACTGTGTTTGCTGGGGCTAGAATGGCTTCGACAGGTGGTGGAGCTCCAACTGCAGTCGCAGGAACTCCTACAACGGAGATTTTAACTTCAATAGTTTCGGGAGGTCCTTATAATAATTGTGGTGTTCCGGGTGCGAAAAGTTTTCATTTGCTGTCACCGAGTTACGGTAGTGCAGCAGGTATTTCTTTAGGAACAGCTAATCCGTATTATGTTCGTTTTGCTCCAAATGGTACTACTTCCGTTTTGGCTTATGCAATGTCTCAAGCGCCAACTTTCTTTTCGCTTTGGATAGGAAATAATGATGTCTTGGGTTATGCAGTTAGTGGGGGAGATGGAACAAATCCAATTACACCTTCTGCAGGTCCTGCAGGTGCAGGTTTTGATGCTACTTATGACGCTTTGATAAATACATTGACCTCTGGAGGGGCTAAAGGAGTTGTCGCAAACATTCCTTACGTAACTACAACTCCATTTTTCACGTACATCGCGGCAAATCCAGTACCACTTAGTGCAACACAAGTGGCGCAGTTGAATCCGTTATTTGGTGCAATGAATAGTATGTTAGCAGCAGCTGGTCAGCCAGCTCGTTTCCAGACTTTAGCAGCTACTTCAACGAATCCACTTTTAATTGCAGATGAAATGTTAGCGTATGATGCTACTGCTTTGTTTACTGGTGGATTTACTCAAGCAGGATATCCGGCAGCAACTGCGGCATTTTTAGGAAATCTTTACGGTAAAGCACGTCATGCTAGTAATGCTGCAGCAAGTAGAGATTATATTTTATTAACTGCAGGTGCAACTATAGGAACAACTAAGGCGGGTTATCCGGCTACTAGTAGTACAATTGGAGTAACTTTCCCTATGGAAGACAAGGCAACTTTAACTGCTAGTGAAGTGGCTTTGATAAAAACAGCTACAGACGCTTATAATGCAAAAATCAAAGCGGTTGCAACGGCTAAAGGATTAGCTTTTGTTGATGCTAATGCTTTAATGGCACAAGTTGCTGGTCCTGGATTTTCGGCTAATGGATTTACAGTAACATCTGCGTTCATTACAGGTGGTGGTTTTTCTACAGATGGGGTACATCCTTCTCCAAGAGGCTACGCAATGATTGCAAATAAATTTACTCAAGCAATTAATACGACCTATGGTTCAAATCTAAAAGCAGTTGATCTAGGAAATTATAGAATATTATTTCCTAAAGCTCTTTAAAGTTTAAAGTTAAGTTATATAAAACCATCCCTAAACGGGGATGGTTTTGAGTTTTTACCCTTTTCATTTTCATGTTTGTCATTTGAAAATGGGATATTTACAAAAGGCTATGTTTTTTATCAAAAAAAATATTGATTTTTTATTTTAAAAAATTATCTTTGCACCCTGAGAAAAGGGTCTAATCGATATGTTTCGGTTAGTTCTATTTCATAAACCTAAATAGCTATTTAATAAATACATAAGTAATG
>TARA_R110000868_G_scaffold294140_1_pt1 | contig 118024 bp, 66 predicted proteins | sample TARA_R110000868 | Tara Oceans TARA_R110000868 (sample SAMEA4397489) | marine metagenome | biome: Polar Biome; feature: [SRF] surface water layer (ENVO:00010504); material: water (ENVO:00002006), including particulate matter (ENVO:01000060) such as... | depth 5 m
CAAGAAGAACGAGCCTGACCGGGCACATAACGACCCTGCGTTTAAGCGGCGAGCCAAGTTATAATTAATAAAGTTCGGAACCCTAAACGAGTCCAGCTTAAAACGCTTGTTATACACATGATTACATGCCTATTGTTGAGTCTGAATAGCACTTTTCCGTTTCAGGTAGTTCATGCCATTCTATATCACTATAGGCAAAACACATATGGTAACAACCACCACCAACATTTCGTCCTTCGCCATTAATCATGCAATCCACTATGCATTTATCACCTTCTAAACCTCTTTCGTGGTGAAGAGCAATTACACACTTTTCGACTTCTGAAAGCTCCACAGTAGCGGTTTCTAAAACAGAAGATAATGGTTGCTTCTCAGGTTTTTCGCTACAATATGAAGCAAAAAACAATAGTGATAGAATTAATATGAATTTGTACATGTGTATAACGACGCTGCGTTTAAGCGGCGAAGGGTTTTCGGTTGAATTGAAAGTAACAGAAATAACTAGTTACCTGAAAATTAAAAAGTGCGGAGCCAATACCCGAGTCCGACTTAAAACGCTTGTTAGGCATACGTTTATTTATTAAATATTCTTTAGATTTTCTCTTATCGTTTTCTCAGAGTAAAATGATCTTATACCTTTAAAATACCTATAATCGTTCTTTTTTAATTCAGTATGGAACGCATTAAATAGTTTGAAAATAAGAGGGTGTGATTGATCATTTGCTAGGGCAATTACAATTTGTTTAAATTCTGGTAGCATTTCCCCATCTCCACCAATTTTAGGATCATAACTAAAAATGTAAGTATTAGCTAAACCAGCCATGAATAATCGTGTATACAACTTAAAATAACGTAGGTTCTTATTAATTAAATCAGGGTTTTTAGCAGAAAGCAATGAGGTTTCCCAATTTTTAATTCTATTAACTAATACATCGATATCACCTGAATATCCTTCTCCAAAATCTTCTTCAGTTAAAAGCATGCTAACATACTTATTTAAAGATTGGGAATTCGAATTTGTAAAATACTTTTTATAAATCGACGGTGAATAAGAAACATACACTTCTTCCGTTTGTGACAATTTAAGATCTAGTCCGGCATATTTTAAAGAATCTGTATATCTCTTACTCTTATTTGAATACTTGTCTCTGAAATAACTTGGGACATAGTGATCATAAAAATGATAGGTTTGCTCATCAGCGTATTTATCATAAAACTCATCAAAAATTACAAAGATGGAATCCTGTTGCTGTGAGCTTTGACATTGAGTTTTCAATAACAAATCAGTTAATGCGATAACTTCACGACCAGACTCAAACGTCTGAAAAGGCATGTTCTCAAGTTTTTCTTGATAATTGCTAATTGGACAATTGAATAAGAAGAATATTAAAAACAGCTTCATTTGAACTTAAGTATGCCTAACGGCCCCGCGTTTAAGCGGCGAAGGGTTTTCGGTTGAACTGAAAGTAACAGAAATAATCAGTTACCTGAAAATTAAATTATGCGAAGCCAGTACCCGAGTCCGACTTAAAACGCTTGTTATATGACCGAGTTTATTGATATTTATTTAGTTTACTAGCTAGAACTTTTGAGTTTGTTAAAGAATCGATTTGATTTGCAAGCCTGTGAAATTGGTTCATCAAAAGTTCCGCTTTCTTACTTTGAACTATCATAGAATCCAATTCTTGTTGAGTTAGTATTCCGCTTTCAACTCTGTAGCGGTAGCTTTCCAAAAATGGTTCGACAAGTAAAGCACATGATTGTTCTTGGACTAACTTTTTTGTCCCACCTTTAGCAATTGTAATTTTCGTTTTTGGTTGATCAGACATTGTTGAAACGCAAAGATCATCAATGTTAGTTGGATAGCTTATAAAACCGATAGAATCAATAGCGCCAAATAATGAATCAACTTCTAACGGACTTATTTTACCTTTTTCTGTTTTCTTCTTTAATACAAAACCACTTCCCTTAAAAACATATTCTCCATTCTCAAAAAGAGTCAATTTGTAATCTGGGCAAAATCCAAAACATGGTGTTCTCTGAAGTTCAATATAATTAGTACTCGTTTTCTTTAATGAAGAACAACCTGATACAAAAATGAAAACCAAGAAAACAAAAGTTAATTTATTCAAATCAGATTTTTAGGACATATAACGACCCCGCGTTTAAGCGGCGAAGGGTTTTCGGTTTTTGTGAAAGTAACAGAATTAATCAGTTACCTAAAAGTTAAATTTGCGGAGCCACTACCCGAGTCAGCTTGAAACGCTTGTTATGTGGCAAACGCTTTTTTTGCTTACTCATTTTTTTAAATCTGTAAGCTTGGCTGTATAAGTTAAAGAATCGAATCTATTTACAATCTCGTTTCTTTTTTTATCAGATACACCAGCATGAAACCATACTTTAATCCGAGTTTCACCATTCGCATCAACTCTGCTAAACCCTTTTACACCTTCAATATTGGTTTCAGAGCTAGTAAAGGAGCTCAATTCCTCGTATGTAATATCTTCTCTAAATGTAACTAAAAGCTGATCTGGTTCTGCCAGCTGAATTGTAACGATTATATAAAATAAAACAGGAAGAGTAAATGACGTAACAATAGCTGGAAACCATGTTTTCGGTCGGCTAATGTATACAGTCAATATTGAAGAAATTGAAGTTCCAATGAGTAAGCAAAAAAGTACAGGAAAACTAAATGCGCCAATCCAAGGACCTAGTACTAGGATCAACAAAAGAATAAATCCAATGGTGAGAATAAAACTAGTTAATAAAGCTGAACCGTAGGAAATAAGAAGACTTTTATGTGTTGTCTTTTTATGCAAAAAATGAAGAAATGGGTAGATAAGAGTAGAGAAAAGGACAACCCAAAATGCAAAACCTCTTAAATCACCTGCACCGAACCATTCATTTTGAGCAACATGAATAAAAGCCGAACCCCAAGAGGCAATGCCAAAGGAAACAGAACCAATTAGTGCTGAAAAGTCTTTTATTTTCTTATCCATTTAGTTTGGATGAATTGCCACATAACATATTATTAGGCGAACGAGATGAACCAGATAAAATTCGCATAATATCTTTAATACTTGTCTCAGGCTAACTAAATAGCCTATCTGTGATATTATCCGAATACTGATTCGTATATCCTCCAAAACTTTTTTGTAAGGACTTCCTCATTCACCGGTCTTATAAGATAATAGTAAAAATATAAGTATCAATGCGATGGGAAAGAGTAAACTGCTTACACAGGTTAGAGAAGAAATACGCAGAAGAAATTATAGCTACAAAACGGAGCAATCATACACCTCGTGGATTAAAAGATATATCCGGTTTAATGGAACGGTACATCCTGGCGAACTTACCGATAAAGATGTGGAACGATATTTAAACTATTTAGCCAATGATAGTAATGTTGCTGCGTCAACACAAAATCAGGCGTTATCTGCACTTGTATTTCTATATAAAGAAGTACTTCGTAGAGTATCGATGGATCTGAAAGGAATAGAGAGGGCGAAAAAACCTCACAGAGTACCTGTTGTTTTATCCGTTCAGGAAATAAAATCATTACTCAGCTATGTTAACAAAAATTATCTGTTAATGTGTGAACTCATGTATGGTTCTGGCTTAAGAATCTCAGAATGTTTACGACTCAGAGTCCAGGATATAGATTTTGAAATGAACCAAATCAGCGTTCGATCTGGAAAAGGGTTAAAGGATCGCTTGGTTATGTTACCAAGGCTATGTGAACCTGAATTGAAGGTGCAAATCCAACAAGTCATCAAAGTACATACGTCGGATATTAAAATGGGGTTTGGTCAGGTGTTACTTCCTAAAGCGCTAGCTAAAAAATATCCTGGCGAAATAAAAGAAGTACGATGGCAGTACTTATTTCCCTCACAAGTGCTTAAGAAAGATCCAAGAAGTGGGATCATTCATCGGCATCACATTTCTTCCAGAGTTGTACAAAAAGCAATTAAAAAGGCTTCTGGACTTTCAAGAATTCAAAAGAAAGCAACTGCTCATACTTTACGCCATAGTTTTGCTACTCATTTACTACAAAATGGATATGATATAAGAACAGTTCAGGAGCTACTCGGACATAAGAATTTGAAGACCACAATGATATAAACTCATGTGCTAAACAAGGCTGGCAATTATTTGAAGAGTCCTGTGGATTTATTATGATAGTTAATAATCTTCACTAGGTAAGTAGAGTAGTGGTACATAAAAGGGTACAGTAAACTGAAATAATAGCTTTAAATAACCAATAATAGATATTATTAATACACTCATAATCGATTGGTCGTAGGTTCAAGTCCTACCGGGCCCACATAGTATAAAAACCAAAAAAACCTGTTTAAATGCCATTTAAACAGGTTTTTTTATGCTTTTTAGTCATTACAATGAAAATTTAGGAAGTGAAAGAATTTCACTTTTACACATAAATTGTGTAAATAGGGGATACAGTTGTTCACCTAGTTCCATAGCTCAGCTATAGAATGCGAGCCAGAGGCTCTGCCTCAACCTTCAAAGTGCCCCAATGATCTCTTAAGTCTGAGACTTAAGAGTGAATGTTAAGCAAGTCTGAGACTTGCATGAAGGGCAGTGAAAGTATAAAATAGCAGGAAACTGAAGTCTGGGGACTTCCAGAGCTTGTACTTTCAAATTACAAACCTGAACGATCGTGGGATATTTTTTTCCTAGCTTTCAGTACTTGCATTAAGGCTTAGTTCTTTTAGATTAAGCCTATGGCAGGCTTCAAAATCTATAATCATCAACAAGCCCATTTCATTACCTTTGCGGTAGTAGACTGGATAGATGTATTTACAAGACCAGCGTATAAGAAAGTGATTATAGAAAGTCTCAGGTATTGTCAAAAAGAAAAGGGGCTTAGAATTCATGGTTGGTGCTTAATGACCAATCATATCCATTTGGTAGTTAGTGCAAAAGAAGGGTATAAGTTATCAGATATTCTCAGAGACTTTAAAAAATATACAGCGAAAACAATTCTGGAAGACTTAGAAAACAATCCGAAAGAGAGCAGAAGAAGCTGGATGCTATGGATGTTTAGAAAGGCAGGGAGCCAAAATTCAAATAACAAGAAGTATCAGTTTTGGAGACAAGATAACCGTCCCATGGAGATCACAAGTAATGAGTTCTTTACTCAAAAAATGGAATACATTCATTATAATCCAGTAAAAGAAGGATTTTGCTATCAAGCCGAAGAGTATCCTTTCAGCAGTGCTTTGTGGTATAAAGAGAGGAAAGGGCTGTTAGAAATGGATGAGATATTGATCTGAGTGAAGTGAAGTTAAAAACTTCAAGAGCTAAGAGTTTTAAGTCACAGACTTAAAACATCTTTGGGGTAAACAGTACAGATGGAACATATACAAAGACTGAAACTTCTGTCGAAGTAGCAAGTACATCAATTTTGGATAGAATAAAAGAGAATTTCACAAACTTTCCCCCTGATCTCTTAAGTCTGTAACTTAAGAGTGATAGTTTAGCAAGTCTGCGACTTGCATAAAGGGATAGTTTTTTGAACTTCAGGAAATATGGGGCTAGCAATATCGCCATATAGACCTGTAGGTGCTTTAATGGAAGTTAGAAACTTCAGGAGCTATGAGTTTTAAGTCTCAGACTTAAAACATCCTTCGAGTGAAACTCGATGAAGTAATCTCATTGTATAGACTTAGAGCGTTGATGATGAGATAACGTCATCGAGGGGGCTCGAAATTAAATTCTAACTTAAGTGCCCTTCGAGATCGAAGTTTTTAGAACAGAACGGTAAAAATCTAATACAAATTCGCCATTTTGAAGAAATTATCATTTTTCATGATACTATATTCAGAAGATCGTTTCCATTTTTGCACAGCTTTTAGTGAGAAATCATCCAAATTGATTGGTAAAATTGGAGATGAATAGTTTAAATCCTCCTTTTTTATACTGGCTGGTAATGTGGCAATAAATACCCGGTTGGAAATCTTTTCATTTATGTTCCCATCCAGTAATATGACTTCTAATCTGGCTGCGGGGTAATTATCAGTGTATAGTATATATTTTAGATACGACATTGCATTTAAGATTAGTTAAAAAGAGTCACCCGGGTTTCAAACCGGGTGACCTAGAAGGACATTGGAGATCATCTTCTCCTATGTGTTTTGTCTCTATCACTGTACCCCAAAACTCATAATTAATGCTTTAATTTTCCTATAAACTGTATTTGTATTCATAAAAGGTTGGCTGTATGTTTGCCTTGACTTCGGTAGTTAAGATGTCGTCTCGGGTCACTAAATGCATCGCCAGAAAGTCTGAATCTGGATACCACTTTTGTGGTATTACCTGACGATGTGCAAATCATTCAACCTAATGCTTAATCACTTACTATTATGAGTACTCCTAATACTTCTTTTATCCAGTATTCACCTTATATCCGTCTTACAAAAGATGAATCCGGCAATTATACACTCTGGTTAGTTACGTTTATTCCTCAGAACTATACCATACCAAATGAGCCAACGGTAAGTGCTACAGGTTCAGATATTCAGGTGAGTGTATATGTAGAAAGTGGAGGAGCGACCCCTTCCGAATCCTGGGAAGTACATTCTTTAAAGGTCGCATTACCTACTCCGTCCGGTTCTGGTGCATCTGTTAATGCAACGGTTTATTTAGATGACCCTGAAGATGAAGGAAGTTCCAAAATTCCTTTTGATGATGCAGAAGAAGAATAGCTTTTCTTAGTCAGGAACAGCTATGATAAGCGCTCTTCTAATAATATTCTCTTGTATAAATTGCTCAGAAACCTCAGTTGGTTCGAATGAATTCTTAGTTCAAGATCAGCTGGAGTTTTTAGCAAACAAAGCAGAAGACACCTATCCGGAAAAGCTAGATTCTACTGTTTTTTATGCCAATAACCTGATCTCTATTATCAGAGAAGAGGGAATAGTTTCAGGATATGAAGAGCAAATGCTTGATTTACTTGGACGTACCTATCGGAGGATGGGAAATACAGAACGTTCCGAAGAGTATTTTCTTGTAGCTATTCGATTAAGTGAGCAACGCGAAAATATAGTTCAACTCGGTGATTCCTATAATCGTATTGGGTTATTATATCGTGCAATAGGCAGATATAAAGAGGCTTTAGAGAGTTATGAGAAGAGTTTAGATTTTAAGCTTCAGGTTGGCGATGAAAATAGCTCCGCCGGGACCCTGAATAATATGGGAAACCTTTACCGGGCAATGGGAGAAAAAGAGAAATCATACAATAGTTTCATTCAGAGTATAGAAATCAGAAAAAGGCTTGGAGAAGAAGAACGTGCAGCTTCAGCATATCTTAATCTTGGTAACTGGATGGCAAGTGAAGCCGAATATGAAAAAGCTTATGATTTGTATAAAAACTATTACAGAATAGTTTCTTCTCAAAAAGATACTCTAGCTATGGCTTCAGTAAGCAATAACATGGGTAATATTTTTAATTTGAAAGGAGATTTAGATGAAGCTCTTAAACTTTATGTAAGAGGAGATTCTTTGTTCAAATCTTCTGGAATACAAGATAATCTTGAAGCAACCCTTAATACTAATATTGGAGTCATACTTACAAAAAGTGGAAATCTGGAACAGGCCATTGAATTTCATAAAAAAGCTAAAATCATTTCAGAAAGATTTGATGATAAAGAGGGTATAGGAACTGCATTTCAAAATATTGGCCAGTCTTTTGAAAATATGGACGAGCCGGATTCATCCTTATACTATTATGAACGCGCAATTGAAGTGTTTGAACCCTTGGGAAATCAAGAGCAATTGGCTCAGGTGTATGAAAATATTGGGGTGATTTATAATCAGGAATCAGCTCCTGAGTTTGCTTTGAATTACTTATTAAGAGCTGCTGAAATTTTCGAAAAGGCGGGCAATGATCGCTCGCTGGCTAACCTGTATAACAATATTGGATCGAGTTATTTTTATCTGGAGCAATACAACCAAGCGATTAATTACTACCAACAAAGTTTGGAAAAAGCGACGGAAACAAAATATCTGGAAGTTCAGGAGAGAGTGGCTTCAGGTTTAGCTGAAGTATATGGTGAGGTCAGTGATTTCAAAAAAGCCTTCAAATATCAGCAGTTGAACAATGTATATAAAGACAGCCTGTTGAATCTAGAACGGGTAAAAGTAATCGAAGAGCTAGTTACCAAATACGAAACCGAAAAAGTAGAAGCAGAAAATAATCTCCTGCTTGCTGAACAGGCTCAGAATGAAGCAACCATCCAGCGTAGAAATGCAGAAAACCGGGCTTTACTTATTGGATTACTAGCACTAGTTGGAGCAGTTGTGGGTATTATAGCTTGGGTGTCTTACAGCAATCGAAAAAAGAGAATTATCGCAGAGCAAAAAGAATCATTACACCAAACGAAGATAGATTCATTGCTTGATCGACAGCAGCTCGAATCAGTTTCGGCTATGTTAGAAGGACAGGAGAAAGAGCGTAAGCGACTCGCCGCAGAATTACATGACCGATTGGGAAGTATCCTATCGTTAGTAAAAATGTATTTCAGTTCGCTGGATGATGACATCAAGGAAAAGCAACCTGAATTGCATGCTTCTTTTACCGAAGGAAATCAGTTTCTGGATGATGCTTTTAAGGAAGTCCGGGCGCTCATTAAAGAGATGAAAGACGGAACCACTTCAGGTGAGGGACTCAAAAAAGACTTGAAGGAGCTCTTGGCAAAAATAAATAAACTAGGAATCGAGATTAAGAGCCGAATAGAGCTGGGCAAAAAACTGGATACTATTGTAGAGATGAACATTTATCGGGTTATCCAGGAGGCGCTCAGTAATTCACTTAAATACTCAAAAGCTGAACTCATTGAATTGGTATTGACTGATAAAGATCAACTTAAAGTGATGATTAAGGATAATGGTGTTGGATTCAATGCAGATAACATTCCTCAGAAAAAAGATGGGGATTTGAGTTATGGGGTTGGAAATATGGAAAACAGGGTTAAATTATTGGGCGGAGAATTTGAGTTAAAAACGAAAGAAGGACTAGGTGTTATCATCGAAATTAAAATTCCTCTTACGAATAAGGAAGGAATCTGGGGAGTCCCCGAATTAAATTAAAATGACAAAACTTATTCTTGTAGACGATCATAAAGTCTTTTTGCAAGGGATGGAAGCTTTACTATCCCGTTCCGAAGATTTCGAGGTATTAGCAACCTTTACCAGCGGACTGGAAATGATGCGCTTTCTCGCGGAAGGCGAACATCCTGATGTGCTACTTCTTGATATAGAAATGAAAGCCATGGGTGGAGTAGAAGTAGCCGAGAATGTACTTAAACAATATCCTTCGGTACGTGTGATTATGCTCAGCACCTACTTCAATGATGGATTTGTTCAGCAATTAATGGAAAGTGGAATATCGGGATATTTACTTAAAAGCACTGGGTTTCCTGAATTAAAAGCTGCGATTACCAGAGTTGCAGAAGGGAGTTTTGCCTTCAGTCCTGAAGTAATGGATGTAATTGTAAAAGGATTTGGTTCCAAGGAAAAAAAACCTGGTTCTTCTCAAAGTGGAGATTCTAACCCTCTCACCGATCGTGAAATTGAACTCGTTCGCTTGATTGCTGACGAGCTCACCATGAAAGAAATCGCGGAAAAACTCTTTCTTAGTGAACACACAGTTAAAACGCATCGCAAAAACATTATGGGCAAAATGGATGTTAAAAACACCGCTGGGATGATCAAAAAGGCGTTTATTCTTGGGTTGATTGAATGATTCAATATAGAATTAAGAACGATTCAATTAAAAATTTTCGGATCATTGCGAGCTGAAGGTGCTCTGCCTTAACCTGCAAAAAACGGGTAACCATGAACAGGCGGAGCCTGAATGTAGAAGTTCTTCAGCAGAGTTACGGAACCCAATGATCTCTTAAGTCTGCGACTTAAAGAGTGCTAGTTTAGCAAGTCTGAGACTTGCATTAAGGGATAGTTTTTGAACTTCTGGAAAGATCAGGAAATATGGGACTAGCAATACCACCATATAGACCTGTCGGTGCTTTAATGGAAGTTAGAAACTTCAGGAGCTATGAGTTTTAAGTCTCAGACTTAAAACATCCTTCGGTACTTGGTAACCAGTTAGCGAAGATCAATTTCACTCATTCTCCAAGCCATTTAAAAAACTTTGCCATTCATTGGTATTTAAATATTCAGTGAGTTTTTTTCCAGGGCAAAGAGTTTCAGCATAATCTTTATGCGTTTTGATTTTGTCTGAGGTTACAGACTTTTCTTTTGCTAAAAAGTCAGTTACAACTTTCAAAGAAGTGATCTGATCTTGCAATAATTCTTGTTCCTCAAAATTACCCAGAACTACTATTAATGCGTGACCTGAGGGATCATAAGTAGTATTAGTGTCTCCTTTATATTCTAATGGACGTCCTTCAAATATTTTCCCCTTTCGATCAATAATGTAGTGGTACGGAACGTCTATCCATTTACGATCATTTCTGCTCCATGTTTGTAGGTTTTTTAAATACTCATAAGTATCCTTTTCGTCTTCATAGATTTCACCACCGTGATGAATAGTAATATAAGATATTGTGTGTTTATAGCTTTCTACTAATGAATCAGTACTGCCCCATTCAGCACGGTTAATGAGCCATTCCTGAGCCATTGTGCTGTTTAAGCTAGTAAGTAAAGTAAAAAAGAGTGTAAATGTAATTTTCATAGCTAAAAGATAATTCAAACTAAACTTAATAAAACAAAACCATATTATTTTTACTTCATCAATAGCATTTTATTGGAAATAATAGTGCCGTTGAATTCTAACTGATAAAAATATACACCACTCGACAAACCAGTAGCATCAAAGGTTACAGAGTGGATTCCTCGATTTCGAACTTCATCAACTAAAACTTGTACTGTTTGTCCAACTATATTGAATATTTTTAATTGGATAATTCCATTTTCTGGCAAGCTAAACTCTATTTGAGTAGATGGATTAAATGGATTCGGGTAGTTTTGATTTAGCTTTAATTCCGTCGGTATCTCAGTTTCTTCCCTATTTTCATTTGATATCATTAGTGCATCGAGATCTGGGACAAGATATTTTTTGTGAATCACATTAGTAGGATTCGACCCAGCCCAGCGAAGGTACATTCCTGCATCGCCGGTGGTATGTACATACTCTACAGTAATCTTCTTTTTTACACCTTCTGTCATTGCTATTTGTTGACTGGATGTAACCTCATTTCCATCAATAAATATTTTAGCAGTCCCGTTGATGGTACTCGCTGAAAAGCGATAGTTTCCTGAAGTAGGGCTCTCAACTTCGCCTTCCCATCGAGCACTAAAATTATTACGGGGTATTCCAGGTATTGGTCTTCCTGCTCCCCAGTTCCAGGCAACCATAGGTTCTTTTCTTATAACCTCATCACCTGTGAAATCATCATTTGAAAAATAAGTAGCAGTTAATCCACTGAGTGAATCAGAATCTTCTTTAGCCACGCCTTGCCCATGAAATTCAAACCAATTAAAATTTCCGATACCATCGGTGTTAGCAATATTTGTGAAAACAAAATAAACGTCATGAGTACCACCTGGATTATCCAAATCGCTAGTAAAATAATCATAAGTTTGCCATCCCCCTGTTAATGATGTTTGAATAGATGCAATAACAGGGCCATTCATTTCATCAATTCGGACTTCAACATTTGCGGGATTTCCTTCAGAGGCGTAACGAGCAGTTATGTATTTAATATTCTCGAAGTTCATAGGACCAAATTTCAATGCAGAACCATTGTTTACATAACCCACATTTTGACCTCCACCCAAAAAATCTCCAGTTGTTTCAAGCTGAACATCGAATAACTCTAGAGCATGCTCTGCTTGTTTAAGTTTAGGCTGGAGAACAGCTAGTGCATTTCCCGTAAGAATCGTATTTGCTCCGCCTCCATCATCTTCAAAGGCAGCATTGAATACATAAAAAACATTATCAGGACCATCGCCATGACTTACAGTTAAGAATTCACCTTCACAACCATTACTTGGTCCTGCACCATGGGAATGATCATCGTGACCAATAGAAGGTTCTGTTTCAATAGCTGAGCACTCAATTCCATTTCCTATCGAGCCTTGTTCTGCATCATTAACTGATACTTTATACTCAATAGTTTCTCCTTCAATATAAAAGCCACCATTTACAGGATAATCAATTGTAACATTTGGAGCTGAGTTTCCAGCAACGATCTGGACCTGATCAATGGAGGTTTCACCATCTGGATCGGTAACTGTAAGAGTAACCAAGTAAGATCCAGCTTCTGTGAATGTGTAGCTTGGAGATGCTGTGCTATCATCCTTAATATTATCACTATTAAAATCCCAAGAATAACTCAAGAAATCGGCATCTGGATCACTGGAAAGTTCAGCAGAAAAATTTACTGTTAAAGGAGTCGTCCCGCTTGTTTTAGATGCTTGAAGAAAAGCTTGGGGAGGTCGGTTCCCTAAATTTTCGACATATTCAATTTTAATAATTCGTGCATCATCATTTCCTCCACCAAATCCAGTTCCCCATTCTATAACGTACATAGCGCCATCTGGTCCAAACTGCATATCAATCGGTCGATTTAAAACGAGATTATCTAAGAAAGGGTTGATTTGTAGAAGATTTCCATCTTTGTCATATCGTACTTCCTTAATCCAATTCCGAGTCCATTCCATAATAAAAAGTGTGCTATCATAGTATTGAGGAAAGCCACCGGTTTCATCATTAGCAGGATTGTATTCAAAGAAGCCACCTGCTATTGCCGTTCTATTACCTTCTTCAAATTCAGGACGTTCAGGTGTAAAGCCATAAGTATAGTATAGCCAAGCGGGTTGTGCGGTAGGGAGGTTAGTTGCACCGGTATTATTTGGAGAATCATTAATCGGAGCTTCACAGTCAAAATCACTTCCTGAAATTCCAGTAGCATAATCATAATCTACATAAGGAATATTGTTGGCAATACAGTAAGGCCATCCAAAATTACCACCAGTTTTAGTTCGATTAAATTCATCATATCCAACGGGTCCACGATTTGGATTATCTTCTCTTGAATCAGGACCTACTTCACCCCAAACTAATTCATTAGTGTATTGACTGATCGCCATTCGATAGGGATTTCGAGTTCCCATTACAAATATTTCTTTCTTTCCCTGAGCAGAATCAGCAAATAAATTTCCCTCTGGTATAGTAAAAGTTCCATCATCTTCAGGATGGATACGTAATATTTTCCCTCTTAAATCTTGTGTATTAGCAGAAGTACGTTGAGCGTCCCATGGTTGTCTTCCTGGACTTTCATCTATTGGAGACCAGCCATCGGCAAACGGATTAGAATCATCTCCCGTAGCAATAAAAAGGTTTCCATTAGCATCAAACTCCATATCTCCACCAGAATGACAACATTCTGCACGTTGGGTAGGTATTTTTAGCAATATCTTTTCAGAAGCAGGTACTATTTTATTATCTGCAAAATCAAATCTGGAAATACGTTGTTCAGTAGCTGACGATGGTGAATAAAAGAAATATATCCATGAATTTGTTTCAAAATCTGGGTCTAGAACAACACCGATTAATCCATCTTCTTGGCCATCATATACATTAATATTTCCAGCTGCTTCTATAATGCCAGTACTTTTATTTCTTAGTTTTATTGCACCACCACGTTCTATATACATCACATCAAGGTTTGGAAGAACTGCAAGCGAAACTGGATTAATTGGATTATTATCAACAACTGTTACCTGATATTTTTCGTTTATTGTTCCCTCATATTGACCTTTTACATCTCCACTCGCATAGAAAATCCCCCCAAGAATATGTTGTAAGAAGTTGGGTTCAGTATAACTTGCTTCAGTATGTCCGCCACCAGTATACCATGCTCTACCACCGCCATAACTATGTAACCAAGCAATTGGGTGGTCATACCCCATATTTCCACCTTCGTAAGTTCCCTCATCAAGTGTCATTAATACATGAACATTACCTCGTGGGTTTTCTTGGTAATTGTACCATTCGTCAGTTCTAACCCAGTAATCTGGTAAAAAAGATGTAGAAGGGTGAACTTTGTCTGCCACTTCTATAGTAGCTGTAGGTGTTCCCGGAGGGTGACTATCAAAGTAAGCACCAACTAAACCTCCATACCATTCCCAATTATATTCAGTATCAGAAGCTGCATGAATTCCTACATATCCTTTTCCTCTTTTAATATACTCTTCAAAGGCTGTTTGTTGTTCAGCGTTAAGGACATCTCCGGTTGTACTTAAAAATATCACAGCATCATATTGAAGAAGATTTGCCAATGTGAATTGAGAAGCATCTTCAGTTGCATCTACTTCAAAGTCATTATCTAGCCCAAGTTGTTGAATTGCGGCGATGCCTTCATCGATAGAGCTATGCCTGAAACCTTCGGTTTTAGAAAAAACGAGGACCTTAAAGGTATGCGCTTGAACTACGGTGTTTACAAAAGTGAAAAGAAGAAGGAAAAAAATTGATTTTTTCAAAATAAGGATTGATTGAAATAATGATGAATAAATAGTATTAAAAGCAAGAAAAACGCTTCTTTAAGTATCAGCATAATGGTGGTTTTTTTCAACTGATAAGAATTCTCATGAAAAAAATGCTTGTTATAAAAATGGGTATTGCATTGATAAAGTCAGTGCCAAGAATGGTTATCTTTGCACTGAATATTAACTTTATTTCATAAGTAACATTTTATTAGAAAGCATTTTGCCATTGAATTCCATTTGATAAAAATAAACCCCACTAGACAAGTTTGAAGCATCGAAATTTATTGAGTAGTTTCCTTTTGTTTTCATTTCATTTACAAGAATACGCACTTTTTGGCCAAGCATATTGAATACTTGAAGTTTTACCTCACCTGAGGTTGGGATCGAAAAACTAATTTGTGTTGTAGGGTTAAAGGGATTAGGATAATTTTGATTAAGGGCAAACTCAGTTGGTAATCCGAGTTCATCTTCAGCGCCAACCAAGAGCGATTTAGTAATCTGCATATCGTTAAAGCTGAATAACCATCCCTTTTTATCTGTTTCAGAATCAAACTCAAATCGTATGATATGTGATCCAATAGTCAAAGGTATATTTTTTACTGAAATAGGCTGCCAGTTTTCCCAAGCGCCGGTACCTAAAACATTTCTTTTACCACTTACGTCCTTATTATCCACTTTTAAAGTAAAGTTGCCAAAACCTGGTACTGTAGCCATATAAGGAGTAATATCATACTCTCCTTCTTCTTCAACGTTTATTGTATACTCAATCCATTCACCAGCAACAATCCAATAAACAGCAGTACCTCCACCTATTGATTGCAGATCAACTCCTTCGTCTGGTCGATAAGCTAAGCCAATATTATCTTTTTCAGCATCATGGTATGCGATGCCTTCGCCTCCATTATCATAATTTTCAGCTTCGATTTTTGCGGGCACTGTTGGTGCTGTACCATTAAAAGGAGTTCCATTACCCAAAACAGTAATTAGCACACTATCAACAGTTGAAAGTTGCTCTTCATTTGTAACGGTTAAGTAAACCATATAATCACCGACTTCAGTGAATGTATAAGAAGTATCAACGGCGGAACTGGTAGTTATTCCAGCAAAATCCCAATAATGATTAATTCCAGAATCATTTCTATCGAAACTCTTACTACCTTCAAAATTAATAGTAAGTGGAGATTTACCAGAAGTTTTATCGGTAATTAATAACGCAACTGGGGCATTAACGTTTATATCAGAAGTGGATTCTGTCAACATTTCACCAGCAGGGACATCCATAGAATATCCATCAGAAAAATCTACCGTTTGTATAGTGCGTTCAGGGTTATAGGCTATATATGTTATGTCATTGGCACTATTCTTAAATACAGAGTAAGTTGGAATCGAAGATGTAATGGTTGTGTCCATTCGTCCCAACTTTTTCAAGTTATAAATCCAGTGTAAAGTATGCGCTCTCGATTCACCATCGAATGGTTCATAATTAACATCGGCGTAGTATTTTGAAAGAGCAAGGTCCGCATCGGCTAAGGCCAAATATTCCCAGAAAACATCTTTCCAAGTATTAGGTTCACCATTACGTTCAGTGACTACTTCGTTAAAGTTTGCGATAACATGATCAGGATGTCTACCCAAATAGAATGAACCACTTGTGATGGGTAAAAGGTTAATTCCATGAATAAATTCAGGGTCAGCACCAAACCAAGTTGAATGAACACCTTTACCTCCCCAAACCATACCAATAGCAACGTGCGGGTAATTCTCGGGGAATACTTCGTTATCTACATCGAACCAATATTGTTCAACTGCTGTGGTTTCATTAGTATGAAGGAAAATACCGAGATCTCTGATTTCAGTTTGTCCAGTTGCAGCCCCCCATAAAATTACTGCAGATGCAAAGTTCATTGATTCAGAACTGGACTCTTGATTATTACCATCACCAAAATCCCCATGCCCAGCTGCCCATGAATGCCCCGCATAAGAATCATGAGATCTCAAAAATGGGAATTGAGAGTCACTTCGATCCCAGTTGTTTGAATCTTTAATTAAAAGATTAACCATTGCACCCCAGTTTTCTTGAGAAGCCCAGGCAGAATCGTATTGTGCAATAGTAGCGGCACTCATAATGGCATAACTTGAATGAAAGTGATGATCATTTATTTGATTATCAGCACCATAACCAGAAGGGTATCCTGTTAACACATCCCAATTTTCGTTATATGAATATTCTTGTTCTCCACCAACCGTAAACCAATCTTGAAGTCTAGTTTTTAAAGCAGAAATGAAATAATCGCGTTCTTCAATTGCGCCTAATTGATCAGCAATTCTAACTAAAGAGGCAAACCTGCCCATAGCTTTCCCGTTTTCATAAGAAGGGCCAGCATTTAGTGTTTCTGATGCAACAGATTGAACCATTGCTAATAACTCATCAGGGTTATAATCTCCTTGATTTGGTAAAGAAGGAAGTACACCTGCAAACTTAAGTTTAGTAGTAAACTCGCTCCCTTCATAAAGTTTCATGGTTCCGTTCGGAGAAACATAAGTATGATCAGTTAGTATTTCGGAAACATATAACCATTGGTGGCGATACAAGGCAGTAAGAGTTTCGGCTGAATTTTCATTACCAGCTTCTTTCAAGTTAGTTTCATAGGTATAAGTAGTGGTTAGTGTGGCTGAAGTTTCATCATAATTCCAGCTAACTAAACTATTTGTGACATAGGCATAGGCATGTTTTCTAAATAACTCGAGAGTTTCTGAAGAATTATCAGGTAAAAGAGCTACTGATAAATAATCTTTTCCAGCTAATGTAGATTCTAAAGTTGTTGTTCCAGTCCAAACTGAACCAGAAGGCGCAAAAATTCCATAATGTCTTCCATCGACTGTAATCCCCAGAACTCCATCATTATTCGACCATATTGTAGGGGTTGAGTTAGATGTAATAAGAGCATTACCACCTGAAATTGTAAAAAATGCGTAAGGCAGGCCATGTCCAAATGTAGCTTTCATAGTTCGAGTTCCGTCGTCCCAAAGTGCTGTAGCTGTCCAATCACCATAACTATCAGTAACAGTTTTAGCAGCATTTAGATTTTTAACGCCAACAGTAATTTGCTGAGAAAAAGGAAATAAATAATCGGAAGCTGGAAAAATTGGATCAGTAGTATATCCCATTTGAAATCCATTCCCTCTAGTTTTCAAATTTAAAGGATGAGCATACATTACATTCGAATGTGGGTCACTAAAAAAAGGAAAAATTAAACTGCTCCAGAAATCATTTGTTTGTGCTGGAAGCGTAAAATTTGGTGATACTTTAGGTAAAACATTAACTCCAGAAAAATTTTGAGGTCCGATTTCTCCTGAAGGTAAACTAGTGCTATAACTTCCCAGACCAACGGATACAGTTTGTGCATGTACCTGATTGATAGAGCATAAAACGAATAATGATAAAATTAAAAAGTAAAATGTAGAACAGAATCTTTTAAATAAAATGGTAAAAATTTTTGTAAAAGAAGGGTTGAAAACCATATAAATAGTATGAATTAATGTAATTATGCATTTTACAAAATTGAGAGCCGTAATCCATAAATATCTTTTCTTTCTTGTTGCTCATCCAAAGCCTTAGTATCATCAGAGCAATTATTAAAAGGGACCATCTTTTTGAAAAAGAATTCATCAGTTAAAGTAGCGCATACTATCGAAGCTAAAGAAGGCGGATTAGGAACTTTTGGCGGAGTCTATACTCCATCAATACTTACCATTCTAGGTGTAATTATGTACCTAAGATTTGGCTGGGTAGTTGGGAATGTAGGTTTAGTTGGTAGTTTAATTATTGTAACGCTTGCTACTTCTATTACTTTTTTGACAAGTCTTTCAGTGGCAGCTATTGCTACAGATCAACAGGTTAGAATTGGCGGAGCATATTATATGATTAGTAGAGCTCTAGGTATAGAATCGGGTGGTGCAATTGGCATTCCATTATATATAGCTTTAGCACTTTCTGTAGCTTTATATGTTGTTGGGTTTGCGGAAAGTGTGGTAGGTGTATTTCCTGAACTAAGCTTACAATGGGTTGGCATCGGAACAACGATAGCAGTTACAACCTTAGCTTTGATATCAGCGAAAGTTGCAATCCGGGCCCAGTATATAATAATGGTTGCCATAGCAATTTCGTTGATCTCGTTGGTTTTTGGTAGTCCTGTTGAAACACCTTTAGCAGATGAGGTGCAAAATTTAAGTAGAATACAAGAACCATTTTGGGTGGTTTTTGCTGTATTCTTTCCTGCAGTTACGGGGATTATGGCAGGGGTTAATATGTCTGGTGATTTAAAGAATCCAACAAAATCGATTCCTACTGGAACATTCGCTGCCATAGGAACAGGGTATATAATTTATATCGGGTTAGTAATATTACTTCACTTTTGGGCCGATCCAGAAATGTTGATTCAGGATCCCTTAATCATGAGGAAGATGGCATACTGGGGAGATGCTATTCTTCTTGGTGTTTGGGGAGCAACATTATCAAGTGCGGTTGGAAGTATTTTAGGTGGTCCAAGAGTACTTCAAGCTCTTGCCAAAGATAAAATATTACCAAACTGGTTATCATGGTTAGGAACAGGAAGTGGAGAAGATGACGAACCCCGTTATGGCACTCTTTTTACCATGGGTGTTGCACTTATTGCAGTTTGGTTTGGTGATTTAAATCTGATAGCTCCAATCCTTTCCATGTTTTTTTTAACTACTTATGGAGTAATAAATTTAGCCGCAGGAATTGAGAAGTTATTAGATAGTCCATCTTATCGACCTACATTTAAAGTGCATTGGAGTATTTCATTAATAGGGGCTTTTGGTTGTTTCTCAGTAATGTTCCTTATCAATCTTACAGCAACATTAATTGCCCTTATTTTTGTAGGAGTGATTTTTTTCTGGTTAGAAAGACGTGAATTGACCTCAGTTTGGGGGAATGTCAAAAATGGACTTTTAATGGCAGTTATTCGAGAGATGCTACTAAAAATAAATGATGATTTTGAACCAAAAACATGGAGACCAAGACCATTAGTTCTTTCTGGTTCACCTCGCAAAAGATGGCATTTAATCGATTTTGCTAATTCCTTAACACATAATAGAGGAATTTTAACCGTAGCTACTGTACTTAAAAGTGAAAATTTAGAACGTGTACGTCTTGAAAGAATGGAAGATGAGATAGGGAGTTTTCTAAAAAAAAGGGCAGTAGAAGCATTGGTAAAAGTCGTTTCTTCCAATAATCCATTTAAAGGGTCTGTAAAACTTGTAGAAGCTTATGGACTTGGAAAGTTAGTACCCAACACCATTGTTTTAGGAGGTAGCGAAAATCCAGAGATACGAGAAGAATACTGCGATATGATTCGGAGTTTTTACAATATGAAGAGAAATGTAATCCTTATTCACGGTGGAGAAGAAGACGAAAACAATGAGATGGCGCATACTTTAAAACGAAGAAGAATTGATTTATGGTGGGGAGGTTTTAAAGGAAATGGAGGTTTAATGATGATTTTAGTTTATATGCTCCAGAATAGTGTTTCATGGAAAAATGCTGAAGTACACCTTAAAATTATCGTAGAGCTTGAAGATGCTGTGGAAGAGATACAAAAGAATATGAGAAATATCGTCAATCAAATTCGTTTTGATGCTGAGATTGATGTAATTGTTTCAGATGGAAAGCCATTTCAGGAGATTTTTAAAAATAGTTCAAAGGATTCCGACCTTATCTTATTAGGTATGGCAACACCAGGAAAAGAATTTACTAAATACTATGAGAAAATGCTTTCTCAAACGAAGGATATGCCAACTACAGTATTTGTTTTAGCTGCGCAAGATATTTCCTTTGGAGAGGTTTTAATTCCAAAAGATACAATGGTGGATTAACTTATTTAAAATGAAGTTATATCATCTCCGCTAACTGCGATAACTGAATAATACTTTCCATCCATTATTACTCTTTTCGCTACAACAATATTTCTATAAATAATATTTGTTTTGAAGTACGCAAAATTTTCAGTCTCCTCATTATTTTGAATAGTCTTGGATTTGATACTTGTACTTATAGTTTTTGATAGTCTTTTTGCTGCTTCATTTTTTGCAATTAGCCAAGATCTGTTTTTATTGTTCACTAGTTCATTAGTAATCCCAAGTGAATACCAAATTCCATTTTTACTTATTGGAGCAAGTGCTAAGGATTCAAGATCCGGAATATTAGAGGTGAACTCTTTAAGCGAATTATCAGTAGATGAAAAACAATAAACAAAACCGTTGTTTATTTGAGTTTCTACAGAATGAACTTCTTCCGAAAATGTAAAGGAAGAATCCATTACACTAAGTTCTGGAAACTCATAATATTTTTGATTTCCATCTTGAAAGATTTCTATATAAACAGACAAGAAGGTATTGGAATGAAGGTCTTGCATAGAACTTTCGCAAGCTCGTTTTATAGTAGTATCTGCCACTTGGTCGTTATATGTATATACACCCATGCCATGTACATAATCTTTATTAACTAAAAAGGGAGGGTTTTCAGAAGGGGGTAAAGAAAAAGTGCTTTGCGAAAAAACATTTTCGCAAAGCACTAAGAGAAAAAAAGAGAAAAAGAAATATGGTTTAATCATTTCCTACGTTAGAAAACTCATCCTGTAATTCTTGATATGCTTTTGAAGCCTTAAATTTAGTATAAAGTTCTTCATCTTTTGATAAAGCATTTTCGTAGGCAGCTTTAGCAGGTCCAATAGGCATACGCATAATTACAAAACATCGTTGATCAACATTTCCACTTGGACGGTCACCAACAGCAATAGGCATACAACGGTTACGAACAGAGGTTGTATTGTTAAGAGTTTCATCAGTTGTAATTTTATTTACGTTAGTGAAAGTTGCATCATAATTTTGTTGATCAGCACTAGTTACAGTTTCTAAAAAGCTTTTTTGTAGAGCTTGTACCTTTGCTTCGATCTTAGCAGCCATTGCTTGGCGAGCTAAATTTTCAGCTGATAACAAGGTAGCTTGTTGAGTAAACGTACTACCAGTAGCTTGGTTAACTGTGTATAGGTAATTCTCATCATCTGCAGGAGGCATGCTTGACCAGATAGGTGCTCCATCTAGAACCTCATTTGAGCGTATTAATTCGTCGTTATTCATTTGTGGTATTGAACCAGACTGTGCAACTTCTTTTGATCCGCTGCATCCTACAATAAGTAGTGCCGAAAAAGCAAGGAAAGTATATTTAAATAGTTTCATAGTGTTCTTAAATTTGAATTTTCAATGAGACCAATTATATTTGAAAAAATCTAATTAGACAAGTATTAAATAAACTATATGTTTAAGTAGATAAAGTATTTAAATAACTAATCTATAATTGTTATTACAATTAAGAAGTTAGTTGTAACTGGGTATATATTATCGTGGGTATAATAAATTTAAGAAGATTTTTTGGGGCTTCAGCTACAAGTTTAGTCTTAGTTCTTTTAGTTTTTAGTACTGATGTTAAAGCACAAACAGAATTTGAAAAGTGGAAAGCTGAACAAGGCAAAGAATTTCAGGAATACAAAAATAAATTCGATCAAGAATTTATTGAGATGTTGAATAAAACTTGGGAAGAAATTGGTATAAATCTTGGCAACAATGCTTATAAAGAAGAAAAGCCCGATGATATTCCAGTGTTTCCACCACCACCTCCAAAGCCTAAAGTTGAAAACCAAAGATCTGGTGATAATATTCTTGAAGAGAATATTGATGACACTAATATCGAAATTGATTTGGAACCAATTCGCTTACCACCTCCCCCTACACCAAAGAAAAAAATAATCAAGAAAACTACACACTTTGGTAGTGTTCAAACTTTACCACTTACGATTCCTTTTTTTTCAGATAGGTTGTTGGTAGAATATCCTAATATGGTTAAAACGAGTCTAAAACCAAGTGACTTTTCAAACGGAAAAATAGATAATAAATCAATCGCCAAATTTTGGGATGTAGTGAGTAGTGTAAACCATGAAGAGTTTATCAAATATACTTTAGACCTAAAAAAAGAAAAAGGGTTAAATGATTGGGGGTATATTCTTCTAGTAAATGATTTGTCAAAAAGCATATTTAGTGGTTCAAGTAAAAACCTTGTTCGGCTAATGAATTGGTTTATTCTTACTAAAGCAGGATACGAAGTAAAAATCGGGTATGATCAAAATGGAGTATATAATCTTTTTAGTGTTTCAAATAATATTTTTAATACCAAATATTACACACTTGATGGAAATAAATTCTTTCCAATAAATTTTAATAGAGAAACTCAAAACCCAGGGAAAATCTATACTTATTCAGGTAAACATAAAGAACAAATTAGAAAACTCGACCTAACTATTGATTCATATCCTGATTTTATTGCTACGGGAAAAGAGACGGTGAAAAATCTTACTTTCGATTATGATGGTAAAACCTACAAGCTGCCCGTTTCTATTAATAATGAGGTAGTATCATATTTTGAATACTATCCTTTAACCGACCTAGGTGTTTTTTTTACAGCTTCATTTTCAGATGCAACTAAAGCCCAAATTTATTCAGCTCTAAAACCCATTTTAGAAGGGAAATCAGAACTTGAAGCTGTGAGTATTTTATTAAGATTTGTACAAAAAGCTTTTGATTATAAAACAGATCAAGATCAGTTTGATCGCGAAAAGTATATGATGCCAGATGAGGCACTTTTTTACGACTATTCTGATTGCGATGATCGGTCAATAATTTTTGCAAACTTAGTTCGGGAACTCTTAGATTTGAAAGTTGTTGGGTTGAGGTATTCAAGGCATTTAGCTGTTGCGGTAGCCTTTAATGAAAATGTAGATGGTGACTATCATATGCATTTAGGTGATAAATTTACCGTTGCTGATCCAACGTTCATAAACGCACCAGTTGGGCTTACGATGACTAGCTATAAGAATGAAGACCCAGAAATAATTTCAATTGGCGATTAATACAGCACCATGAAATCGAAAACACTTCTAATTACACTTTTTTCAATTTTCTTTACAGGAATTACTCTTGCCCAAGATACCGCAGACATAGAAATAATCAAGAATAGTGGAGATTATTATACAGGGGAATCTTGTGGAGAAAATCAAAATCAAACAAAAGAATATGCTTTAAGTAGCTTAATCAGTTCAATCTCGGTTAAAGTTAGTGCCGATTTTCAATCTACCAATACTTTACAAGGGGACGATAAGAATGTGAGTTTCGATCGTACTGTTGAAAATGTGGTAAGTACGTATGCATCTGCTTCACTAAATAACCTTGAACAGATCAATGATAGAAGAGACTGTGGGATTTTTGTTTTCTTATACATAACAAAAGATGCAGTAGAGGCAACTTTTCGAAATAGAGCAAAACTAGTTCAGGATATTTTTAAGAAAGCTGAAAGCTATGAGCTAAAATACAACTATGCATCAGCTTTAAAATACTATTACTTCTCAAATATTTTACTTAACTCAATACCATCCAATATTTCCAGTGAACTTGAAGTTGGCGGTTTAGGAATGAATGTTGAAATCCCATCCAGAATCTCATCGATATTGTCTAATGCTAGATTTGAAGTTATAAGAGATGAAATGCTTTCAGAAAAGAAAAGGGAAATTACTCTCGGAGTAACCGTTGACGGATACGATGCTAAATCATTGGACTTTGAATTCTGGGATGGTAATGAACAAATTTTTGCAAGATCTCAGGATGGAACAAGCATTATTTCGTTGATTGGGTCGAGTGTAAAACTCACGAAAATAAATGTAAGTGTGAAATATAAGTACTACGAAAATAAAGACGAGATAAAAGAAGTTGGTGAACTTTGGAATTTAGTTTCTGCAGCAAATATTAAAAGTTCTCAGGATGTTCGATTAGATGCTCCAGTAATAAAAAAAGTTGAAGAATATGGACTTGCCGATGTTGAAGAAAATGCTGCATTAAATATTACTTCGTCAGTAGGCGAGGCTGTTTCATTAAATGATGGATCAAGTTTAAATGAGATATCAAATGCTATTGAAGCAGTAAATATTGAAGAATTGATGCCCGAGAATATTGATAACTTAAAAAAGTACTTCAATCAGGATATCAAATTAAACTCGTGGGAGAACGACGATTTCTTATCAGATAAACTAGCAAGAGTAGAAAAATTCAATAACATAGATATCTCAAGTTTATCGAGCCGTCAGAATATTAACAATACCTATGAAGGTTGGGAGTTCAGACAACTTACAGCAAATACATACTATCCTAGTTTAAGCATGCAAAGCAAGGAATATCTGGTTCCAGATTTTGATTCTACAGGAGCTTTACAAGATGTTAATTTTGGAATCATGGACGATATCTATGATGGTTTCAAGAGATCTTCAACTTTTGGAAAGGATTGGGATAAACGCCAAGTAATCATCAAATTTGTCGAAAAATATAGAACAGCCTATTTATCTAGAGACTTATCTCAATTAGATGTAATGTTTGCAGAAGAAGCGGTAATTATTGTAGGAAGAGTGCTTAAAGTTGATGAAAAAGATAACACAGATTTTGTGTTTGAGCAGGAATCGGATAAACAGCCATCTGTAGAGTACTTACAATTTACTAAAAAGGATTTTCTAAAACGGCAGGGTGAATTGTTCACATCTAAACCTGATATCCATCTTGGGTTTACAACTTTTGATATCCGAAAGAAGAACGGAAAAGATGGGGTTTATGGAGTAGCAATGCGCCAAAGTTATACGTCAACCAATTATTCTGATGAAGGGTATTTATTTCTACTTATAGATTTTAATGGAACTCAGCCAAAAATTTATGTTAGAGCTTGGCAACCTCAGGAATGGGACGAGGATTCTTTGATTGAACTCGCAAACTTTAATGTAAATTTTTAAAATTCAGTTAGACTAAGGTGGATGAATGGCTATGCAGTTAAGGTTAAACGGTATTAAACTACTGTTTCTTCTAACTTTTTTATCTTTATTCTTTGTGGTTGAGAGTTACGCTCAGGGGCAAGGAGATGAAATTCCAAAAATGAGAATTGTTAAGGTTGAACCTGCACCATCAAGTCAAATTATTAGGTCTTCAGACATTGATAATTATGATGATAATGGAGAGCTTGGAGCGGGTTTGATCATACAATCTGACATTTCAGATCTTACCATTCAAGCATCTAATGGTATTATTAAGCAAGATCGGGTTGCAAATGAGTGGAGAGTTCTTGTATCACCTACTGAGCGATTACTAACAATTTTGTCTTTAGAATTTGTTGAACCTTTAGAGATTATTTTAAGAGATGAAGGTGTAGAATTAGAGTCAGGAAAATTTTGGATTATACAGGTTACTGGAGATAAGGCAACGGTAGATCAATCTGTGATTTTTAATATAGATCCAACTGAGGCAGTTCTTAAAATTGATAATGGAGAACCAATACAAGTTACTAATGGATCCCATGCAACACAATTGAGTATCGGCACACATACTCTAAGTATTGAAAGAGCGGGTTATGAAACACGCTTCGATACGGTAGACGTTTCTTCTACAAATTGGAACTTTCAATATACACTATCCAGACTCGTTAGAGTTGAAATGAGTATTAGTTCTAACCCAGTAGGAGCAATTGTATACATTAATGACCAGCCTGCTGCTGAAGGGGAAACCCCATTTAGAAAATACTATTTTCCTGGAGAGTATGTAGTAAGGTTGATTAAGCCTGGCTTTGTTGATTTAACTAGAACGGTACAACTTTCTTCAACCAATAATACATTTCAGTTCAACTTGCCAGAGAATTCTGGGTTCATGAATATAGAAACGATTCCAACAGATGCAGTTGTAACATTAGATGGGCAGGTTTTTCAAGAGACATCTAATGTTTCTGTACAACCAGGAAATTATTTACTTAGCATTACAAAACAAGGCTTTAGACCGTATGAAGAAACGGTTAATATTACCTTAAGAGATACGTTGCAGAAGAACATCGAATTAGAGATGATTAAAGGTTCCATCTATGTCTCAACTAGACCAAATGATGCTGATTTGGAGTTGTATAGAAATGGAGTTCGGGTACAAGGATGGACCAAAAACTTAGCAGATAAAACGCTTCCAGTTGGCAACTACGAACTAAGGGCAAGAGCTATAAATCATGATTCATATTCCGAAAGCTTTACTCTTTCTGAAAACGAAGAAAGAGTATTTACAATAAATTTAGTTCAAACTTCTGGAATTGGGTCTTTAACAGTGAAGAGTGTCTTTAGCGAGGCAGAATTTAATCTAAAGGGCATTTCATCAAACAATAGATTGAATATGGACTTTTCACAATCACCAATTGATGTTCAATCTCTGAATTATGGAAATTATATTCTCTCTGTAAAGAAAAGAGGATTTAAAGTAGTAGAAAAGGAAATTTCGATTAGAAATAGTAATACAGATATTGTCTTACTTGAAGAGTTTATCCCAAAAAGTAAAGGAAAAGCTTTTTTTAGATCATTATTTATTCCTGGGTCGGGTCATGGGTATTTAGGGAAAAAGGGTGCTGGGTTTTTATATTTCGTAGGAAGTGCAGCCGCAGCTGGATTTACCATTAAATCATATTTAGATTATCAAAGTGATTACGAGGCATATACGATTGCAAAGAGTAATTATGATAATGCAACTTCTAATTTCACAAATGCATTTAATGAATATGAAACCGCTTTAAAAACTGCCCAAGAAAGTAAGAATGGAATAATTTTAGGAGCGACAGTTTTAGCAGTAGTGAAGGGGTTAGAGACGTTTAGTATTTTTGTACAACGTTCACCAAAAAGAGAATTGAAGAGGGCAAAAGTCGGATTTAATCCAACTATTTCAGGAATTAGTATGAATATAGATTTTTGATGAATATGACGTGGCTACATAAAACTTTTTGTATCGGACTTTTACTCATTATTACTAGTTTTGGGTGCGATATTCTTATTTCTTCTGCAGGTGGAGAAGTTCCAGATGGGGAAGTAATTCCAGATAATCCCAGAGATCCTGATAACCCTACGGCAACACTTCCTAGTATTTCTTTGAATGATGGCTTTAGCTTTGACCAAGTTTTTGAGGTTAATTCAAAAACAATAACTTTAACTTGGGAACCATCAACAGATGGGTTGCAAACTGATTTATCTTATCGATACAAAATTGCATCACCTAACGAAGTTTTAGCAAATATTTCATATTCCAGTATACTTACCACACCTAGCGTTACTTTTTCAAATCTTCAAGAATCAATTTCAGGCGAAACGTATAGTTTTCAAATTGAAGTAAGTTCAGCAACTAATACATCTTTAGCACCACTCGAATTTTCAGGTAGTTTTAGAGTAAATGCTTTTCAAAGTCAGGCTTTTATTTTCAATCCTAATACAATTAATAATAATGGAGATGGCACCTATACTGCTAAATTATTTATTGATGAAATTCAATCAACTGACAATCTTGCCGCATTAAAGTTAGATATTATTTTTGATAGCTCACTTTTTTCAGTGTCTGAGTCTGAAATTACTGTTTATGAAGATGCAAGGAGTTTTCTATATAATTCAAATGTAGAGTTTATAACCTTTACAAAGGTCGTTGGAGATACAGTTCGTATCGAAACGGGCATAACCAATTCCAGTTTACAATCATTTAGTGGCGGGGGAGCAATTGGAGAGGTTCTATTTACAACCAATCAAAGCAGTTGGAATAGTAGCACGATATCAATTAGCTCATCTTCTGTTCTTAAAAACTCTGATGGGCAAGATATAAGTATTATAGAAACTGATTCTGCAATTATTGAGGAATTTTAAAAGTATGGAAGCACAGATGATGTTTATCAAAAAAATACTATTAGGAATTACCCTCACTTTATTTAGTGCTCATATTTTTGCACAAGAAAATAAAACACCTATTCTTTCTTCAGATGAGACTATCAATGTTCAAAATACAGAAACACAGAAACTAGGTTCTAACAATAGTCTTCAAAAATCGAATATCGCTGATATCTCATACTTTTATGACTTTGAAGACGGAGCTTTCCCCTCAAATTTTTTCTATACCACTAACGGTACATTTACATTTGATGAAGTAACATATACTGTACCAGATATACAGCCAACGTTAGAGGAATCATCAAACAGTTATTTAAGTGGAATAAGCATTAGAGGTGCTACTATAAGTGATGGACAAGCGTCGCGTGTTTTTATAAGGTTTCCTCAAATTGGATCGAACGGAGGAACTTTTCAGTATCGATATTCGGTAAGTTCTGAAAGTGGATACGATAAATTTAGGGTGTGTATTAATGGGAATTGCCCAGAAGAATATGTTTATTCTGGTATAATTGACTGGACCTTAAGTCCAGAAATTAGCTTAGCTGAAAATGATAGTTCAGTATCATTTATCTACTACAAAGACGGAAGTGAATCTATTGGACTGGATACCTATTTTGTTGATAATATTAGCATAGTAGATTTTGAAACGGATGTAGTAGAACCTACTGAAGAAGATGTAAAAATCACAAAAATTCTACCAAGTTCTGGTGTTTCAGGAACAGAGATAGCGATTTATGGATCAGGTTTTACAACTGCCACAGCCAATACGGTAAGTTTTGGAAATGTTGATGTTGCTGTAACGGCTATATCAAGTACTAAATTAATTGTTGAAGTTCCAGAATCAGCTGTGACAGGTACAAATAGTATGTCTGTTTCAAATGCAAATGGAGATGAAGGTTTTGCTGGTCATTTTACAGTACTCAATGAAAGAGAAAATATTGACTTCACAAACCGAACAATTTCAGCGAGTAGTGGTGGGTTAAATGGGGTTTATTCGGCAGACTTAAATAATGATGGAAATATTGATATCGTTTCGCTTTCTCAAAGTTCAGATAAAGTAGTTTGGTTTGAGAACCTTGGTTCTGGAAATTTTAGTTCAGAAAGAGTAATCAATTCCTCAGTGGTAGATCCATATGACGTTCAAGTTGCAGATTTAGATGATGATGGAGATTTAGATGTATTTCATGGATCTATAACGAGTACCCAAATTACTTGGTATCCTAATAATGGCAATGAGACCTTTAGTAGTGGGATCTCAATTTTTACTGGATCAAATTCACCAAGAGGAGTTCACGCAGCTGATATTGACGGCGATGGAGACTTAGATTTGTTAGCGGCAGCATTGAATAGCAATACCATTTTTTGGCGTGAAAATCTTGGAGATGGTGATTTTAGCGGTCCTAATCAAACTATAGATAGTAACATATCCAACGCCTACGATATAACAACAGATGATTTAGATAACGATGGAGATTTAGATGTAATCTCAAGCGCAAATTTTACCGGGAATATTTATTGGCATAGAAATAATGGAGATGGCTCCTTTCAAACTCAATCCATAGTGAGTTCAGCTGCTACATCAGTTAGGTTTATACATACGGCAGATTTAAATGGAGATGGTGATGTGGATATACTTTCAACTCAAATTGATGGTATTTCTTTTCATATAAATGATGGAAATGGTTCTTTTGAAACAAATGCTAATCCAATTAGTGGGTCTTTTGATGCCCAGCTATACGATTTTGATGGTGACGGAGATATTGATTTTGCTCTCACTACTGAAAATCCAGGTGGCTTGGCTTGGATTGAGAATAATAATGGATCCACTTCCCTAATAGACGAATTATCTGAAGGAGAATATTACATTGCTGGAGCTGATTTCGACAATGATGGAGACATAGATATAGTAGCCACTCATGTAGGTGAAAATTCGGTGTATTGGTATGAGAATGTAGAAGGTGTTGTCTCTTCTTCAGATGTTATTATTACAGATGTTTATCCCAAATCTGGGGCACCAGGAACAAATATCACGTTATTCGGAGATAATTTTTCCGCTACCACTTCATCAAATACAGTTACATTTGAAGGAACAGCAGCTACCGTAGTTTCTGCTACCGCAACCAAATTAGTAGTTACTGTTCCAGATATAGAAACCGAACTTTCTGATATTGCTGTAACTGTTAATTCGGTTACCTCTATTTTCCCTGATCCTTTCGCGGTGTTAAAAGAACAAAGCATCAATTTCTCAGACCCTACAGTTATTACGGAAGAGGTTGATTTTCCAACCAATGCTATAACAGTTGATCTAAATAAAGATGGGAAACTAGATCTACTCTCAATCTCTCTTCTAGATAATAAAATTGCTTGGTACGAAGGTAATGATGGCGTTTTTGGGAATCAGGTTATAATTAGTGAAGAGGTTAATCTGCCAACAGAAATTAAAGTCGCAGATATAAATGCAAATGGTTCTTTAGATATTTTGGTAATAGCGGATGAGGGGGTGTATTGGATTGAAGGGAATGGGGATGGAACATTTGGCAGTCCTAACGTTGTAGATGATTTAGTTTCTGGAGGGAAAAGTGTTTTTCCAGCCGATTTAGATAATGATGGTGATCTAGATATTATAGCAACTGAAACTAGATCAAATACCGTGAATTGGTATGAAAATAACGGGAATGGTGTATTTGGAGATAAAAATACAATTGCTACTTCTTCAGTGGCAAACACCCCTTTTAGTGTTGTTGCTAGCGATTTCAATTTAGATGGAAGCATAGATATTGCATTTGCAAGTAAAGGGTTAAATAGAATCACCATTCTTCAAAATAGTGGAAATACACCACCTGCGTTTACAAATAGAACAATTTCTAATTCAGAGACTTCCATTTCTGAAATTGCTTTAATTAATGGAGATAATGATTCAGATAATGATCTAGTTGTAAGAAATAATAACTACCTGTCATACTTTAGAAATAATGGTAGTTTTTCATTCACTAGATCAACCTACTCTAGCATTGCAATAGGGTTGAATGAAAATTTATTGGTTTCAGATGTTGATGGCGATGGGTTTGATGACATTATTACTTCATCCTCTAGTACCAACGAAATTATTGTGTACAAAAACTCTGGAATTGCTTCTTTTTCTTCCACTAAAGTAATTGCAACTCCAGAAGAAGATCCTAGTTTTATATTAAGTGGAGATATAGATGATGATGGAGATTTGGATGTTATTTATACTTCTGATACAGGTGATTATATATCACTTATAGAAAGTACAGGCCCAACAGTTAGTATTGCAACCATAGAGCCTAAATCAGCAGTAATAGGAGAAACGATTACCCTAAGAGGTGTTTTATTTTCCGAAACTCCTTCCGAAAATATAGTAACTATTTCTGGTGTACAAGCCACCGTTTCAAGTGCAACTAATAATGTTTTGGAAGTAATACTCCCATCTTCTTTGGAGCCTGGAAACGCAAAAATTAGCGTTTCTAATGAAACAGGTTCGTATGAGTATCCCGATTTGTTTTCCGTTTTAAAAACTGAAGAAGCAAATTTCGATATTATTGAAACTTTAGTATCGTCTGGTATTGATCAACTTTTCGGCTTAGAGTCTGCTGATCTAAATGGGGATCTAAATTGGGATTTAATAGTAGCATCAAAAGGGCTAGATAGAGTTTATTCTTTCTTTGGAACAGAAGAGAATGGATTTAATTCAAGTCTACAGATTGGTGCTTCACAAGTAAATGGTGTTGAGGAAGTAACTTCTGCAGATTTCGATGATGATGGAGATATTGATATTGCTACAGTTTCTGTATTTGATAGTCGAGTAATGCTTCATATTAATAACGGAAATGGCACATCATTTACTTCTAATACCACAACCATAATATCAACAGCATACTCAACTCCAAGAAGTATAAAATCTGCAGACATAGATTTAGATGGTGATGTAGATGTTGTGGTAGCTTACAATGCAGGTGTCATTGCTTGGTTTGAGAATTTAGGCGATGGATTATTTAACAGTACTCCTAATGCCTTTCCAACAGGTTTGGGTAGTATTGGGTTATTACTAGATGTTGCTGACATAGACAATGACGGTGATATAGATATATTATCAGGCTCTGTCGATCAAAATAGACCTATATTTTATACAAATAATGGAGATGGAAGTTTTGATGAAACACCCAAGGTTGTAGGAGCTTCTTCGGTTATTCCTACAAAAGTATTTGCTGTAGATTTAAATGGAGATAACTTTCCGGAAATTTTAACTCTGAATAGCTCTAATAATACGATTGCTTGGTATACGAATTCTGGAGGCACTAGCTTCTCAACAAACCCAGTTATTTATCAACTTAGTTCTTCTCCAGTTGACCTTACTACATCCGATTTCAATGGAAATGGGAATATTGATATCGTAGTTGCCGAAACATTTGCTAATCGAATTTCTTGGTTTAAAAATAATGGATCTGGAAACTTCAGTACCAATGAAATTATCTTAGATTTTATTAATCCAGTAACTAGTCTGCATTCTTTTGATGCAGAAGGTGATGGAGATAATGATATTTTTGTTAGTTCAACATCAGGAGACAGAGTTTCTTATATAGAAAATTTGGGACCTTCCGTACCATTAAATCTCAACTATACAACTACAGAAACAACCGTAGATCTTACCTGGGAAGAACCAATCAACTTTGATGCCTTTGGGTATAATATATATCGCTCAACGTCTCCATTTGAAGACATATCGAGTGCTACCAAATTAAACGGCATAATTAATACCACAAATACCTTTTCAGATAATACAGTAATTGCAGGAACTACTTATTATTATCGTATTTCTGCTATTGAAAATGGCACGAACGAAGAGACAGGGTTAAGTGAAACTCTAAGAGTAAAATTTAGAGTTAAAAGTATGTTTAGTGTATCAAAAAATGCAGGATTACCTTTTGATTTAATCACTGTATACGGTTCTTATTTAAGTGCCTCTACATTTCAGTATTCCATCGATTTTATAAATGAATCTACGGCTACTTCCTCTTCAGCTGAAACAGCTACAGAAAATAGTGTAAGTTTTAGAGTTCCAAACAGCCTTTCTCCAGGTAGTTATACAATAAGAATAACAATTGACTCGAAAGTCTTAGAACTTCCGCAAAAGTTCACAGTTTTATTTGACGATAGCGGGAATTTCAGAGATAGTACCCTTATTTCTGATAACCTAAATGGCCTTGAAGATATTATTACATCAGATGTAAACAATGATGGAGCTCTTGATTTGATAGTAGCAGCTTCGGAAGACGGTTTGATTACTGTTTACTTAAATAATGGAAATGGAGTTTTTGGCGATGGAGAGCAAGTTGCCAATGCTTCTGGAGTTTATCGTTTAGTAGCGGGAGACATAAATGGAGATAGTAATAATGATATCATTTATGCTTCATTAGATAATAATGTAATAGCTTGGTTACCAGGAAAAGGGGATGGGACTTTTTTAAATAAAATAACTCTCATTTCAAATGTGTCGTTACCTTCGGCGCTCTTTTTAAGTGATGTCGATAATGATTCTGATTTAGATGTTTTATATACCGATGAAAACACAGATAGAGGTTATATCATCATAAATAGAGGCGATGGAGTCTCATTAGAGAGAATTACGCTATCACAAATCGCAGATGTAGCTACCGATATAATAATGTCTGATTTGAATACAGATGGGCTACTCGATATTATACATGTTTCATACGGTGATGATAAACTTTCTTGGTACAGAAATGACGGAGCCAACCAATTTACCGCACAATCAGTGATCTCTGTTCAAGGGAATGGAGTTATAAAAGTAGTTTCATCAGATATCAATCGTGATGGTTTTCAGGATTTAGTTACAATTTCTGAACTCGACAATGAAATTAATTGGTATCTGAACGATGGTAATGGAGTATTCACAATTCAAAGTGTTCTACCAATACTCGGAGGAGTAAATGATCTAAATGTGGAAGATCTAACAGGGGATGGATTTCCTGAGATTATAGTTAGTTCAAGTTCAGGAAATCTTATAGGATATCATGAAAATCTGAATGGGAATTCGTTTTCAAGTTTAACTATTGTACAAGAAATTGAAGATCCTAGTAGTTTTACTTTAGGTGATTTCGATAAGGATGGAGATTTTGATATAGTTGGTAATTCTTTCTCCTCAAATAAGGTCATTTTGTTTGAAAACTTGGATAGCCCCCCAGCTCCTCCAGCAGACTTTACAGTTACAAAACGAATAGGTAAAGCTGAATTATCGTGGTCTCTAAACACAGAGCCAGATATGAGTGGTTATTATATCTATAGAAGTGAAAATCAGGACTCGATATATTCTTTTTTAGAAGAATTAGACGCAAGTACAACGAATTATAGTGACGTTGAACTAAAAAATAGGAATGAATATTTTTATTTTATTAGCGCATTTGATACTTCCTTAAATCAATCTTTTTCTCAAGTAGAAAGCATTGTTGCTTTAACTCCACAAGTATCTAGAATACAACCTAATAACGCAGTTTCAGGGGAAAGAGTAAGAATCTTTGGCGTTGGTTTTTCTGATCAGTTCGGTCAAACTAGCGTTAGTATTGGAGGTGAATCTGCTGCCATTCAATCAGTTGATAGTACAATTATAGAGATAGAAATTCCATCAGGAGTATTAGGTAAATCAGAAGTTCAAATTACTAGTGAAGGAATAGAACACACATCACTAACTCCATTTGAAGTTTTGAAATCTGGAGATGGTACTTTTACGAGCGGAACGGTGCTTACTGGCTCTGAAGGTTTTACAAACTCTAATGGGAATGTAATTGGAGCTGACATCGATAATGATGGAGATAAAGATGTTGTAGTTGTTCTTACAGAGAATTCAAGTATACAATACTTCCCAAGTAGTGGTGGTAGTCAGTTTGGAGATATATTACCTGCATTTCAAAATGATTTAGGAACTATAAAAAAATTAGTTCAAGTAAACCTTTTTGATGAGAATTACCCTGATTTTGTTTCTATACCTAGATCAAATAATAGGTTTGATATTCTTAGAAATAATGGATCTACAGGAAGTATTTCAACCATCTACGACCATGCTACTTTTGTTGGTCAGAATATAATACCAGAAGATATTCAAGTTGCCGATATGAATAATGATGGCGCTAACGACATTATTATAGCTTCTTCAGGGGATAGTAAAATTAATTGGTATCAGAACTTAACGCTTGGTGATTCAGTAATTTTTTCTTCACAAAAAATTATAAGTCAAAATGCAGCAGGTATAAAATCAATTTACCCAATGGATTATGATCTTGATGGGGATACAGATATTCTTGCCACTACGATATCAAGTGGGAACCAAAAAATTGTTGTATATCGAAATAATGGAGATGAAACTTTTACCGAGGTTTTAATAAGTAATGCAGCTTTAAACCCAATTAAAGCTCTCCCAGTAGACATCGATAATGATGGAGATGAGGATGTAATATCCATTTCTACTGGGGATAACAAGATCGCTTATTATATAAATACGTTTGGAGTTTTTGGAAATCAAGTTGTAATCAATAATTCAATATCAGGATTATCTGACATAGTTATTTCTGATGTTGATGGGGATGGATTAGACGATATTTTTGCATCATCAACTACAAATGGGAATACGTATTTACTAAGGAATAACGGTTCAGGTTCTTTTGGGAGTCTAGAGTTGATAAACGAAGATGTTGCTACCGTTAGTAATATTACATCAACAGATATTGATAATGATGGAGATTTAGATTTTATATCTAAGTCATTTACTGGCAATAAGATAGTTTTTCATCGAAACATCACGACTACAGTATTAACAATTCGGGACATTGTTGTAGGCGATGGTTCCAGTAATTCAGTGTATCATACCTTGCTTTCTCCAGAAAATGCTATTGGTATTATTTTCAACGAAGACATAAGTCAACTGCAGTCACTACCATCTATCATGGGCTCGCAAACTGTTTCACTAGATGGAACGGATGGAAATTCCTATCCTAAAAGTCCTGCCTTTAATTCTAATGATGATGCACTGATAATAGGTTATAGCAGGTTTTATCCACAAGATGTTTTTTCCGTAAATATCGATTCTGAGTTTCTTTACGACCAAAGTGAAGGTGAATTTCTTATTGATGGAAATTCAAATGGAATTTATGATGGAGCAAACGATAATGTACAAAGTCATCAGATAACAGTAACACAACTTGGTGACTATAATATTTCGGGATCAGTAGATTTTGATGATTTAATTTCATTTTCAAATGCATGGCAAAACAATTCATTGTTATATGAACTTGCGCCTTTTGATATTAAAACTGGTTTTAGTTTTCCAAGGGTAAAACCAAATTATGGTACTGTAGGATATGATATAGAAGATTTAATTACATTTATCAGGCTATGGGATTTATCTCAGGCAAATAAATCAAATACAGAAGCTTTACCAAAAAGAGCGAAAACGATTGCTACTCAAGGAAATAATTTCGGAGATGCATCATTTTTAACACTTTCCGAAAACGTGGATAAAAAGAACTATTCCTTTAACGAAGTGAAGGCATCAAAAAGTTACTCGATTAAGCTAAATCACCCTGATACTGTGTATGCCTTAGAAATTAGAATCGAGTTTGATCCTCAAGAAATGCAAATAGATTCGGTTATTAGTAGCTCTATATTTGATGATAAGCAGGGGGGTAAAACATTATTTCTTTCCCATGTTGATTCAATAAACGGGACAGCAACCTTAAATCTGGTTAATTACGGAAAGCTAAATCTAATAGGAAATAAAGAAGTAGCAACACTCAATTTTAGTTCAAAAAGTAATATAGACTCTGAGGTTAATATTCATTCCGACATACGAATAGTTGGTAAATCTCCATATTTCGAGTTCACAAATAAATCAGTTGATTTAACAGACTTATTTCCGACACAATTTAAGCTCTCTCAAAACTACCCAAACCCATTTAATCCATCTACCACTATTGAGTATGAACTTGCAGAAGCTTCAAAAGTAAGTATACTTATTTACGACGTATTAGGCAGAAATGTAGCTACTCTGATTAACCAAGATCAAAAGCCAGGTTATTATCGTCAAAAATGGGATGCTTCAAGGTTTGCCTCAGGAATGTATTTGTATATGATAAGAGCAGAGAGCATATCTGGGAAAACGTATACTTCAACTAAAAAGATGTTATTGATTAAGTAAGTATAAAAAAGTGGCTATTTTTTAGGTGCTTCTTCTTTACTAGAATTATTCTTGATTAGCACATCAGTTTGAGCTGCAAAGAGATCAAAAATTGGAAGCGTAGCAGCTCCTAACGCAGCTGCATCTACACCAGCTGTACCACACTTAAAAATAGGGGCAGGAGTTTTAAAGTCATTTCTTAGGGAAGTCATAATACCGGGTAAATCGTTGGCAATATCCTCGAAAATTATATGAGGTAAACGCCCACCAAGAATTATTACTTCTATATCAATCATGTATTGCGTTACTATAAATACGGAGGCTAAGTATTGTTTAGCAAGCTGCAACCAATTTAAAAAAACAGGATTCTTATCAAGAAAAAGATTGCCCAATTCTTCTGGTCTTTTTACGATAATATCAGATTCACGAAGCCATTGATATAATTTTGTTAAGTTAAAGTGCTCACCAACATGAGGGTGATCAGAGTCACTTATGGGGCTTTTCTCACCCATAAAAGGAAAATAACCAAATTCACCGGAATTCTGATTTTGCCCTTCATATAAATTGCCTTTTAATACTAGACCACCACCAAGCCCAGCACCAAAAAAAGCATATGCAAAATTTGAAATATTTTTACCTGCTCCGTACCATTTTTCTCCAATAGTAGCAGCGGATGCATTATTTTCAATAAAGATGGGTACAGCAATATGCTCTTTTAACATTTTTCCAATCGGAACGTGATTCCAATTTGGAAAAGCTTTTGGGTTAATCGTATTACTTACTTCATTATTTTTATTAATATCTAAAGGACCAGGAAGTCCAACACCAACACCACAGATATATGCATCTCCAACTTCTGGAGTTGAAGTAAGTTGCCTAACGACAGATACCATGAGCTTAATAGCTTCTTCAGGAGAGGGAGTATCTACTTCATGAAATATTTTCGTTTTTACGTTGCCCGCTAAGTCTACTAAAATTCCTGTAAGATGATCACGGTTAAAATCCAGCCCTACCGAAAAAGCTCCATCAGGGTTTACTTCTAGTGTTGTAGAAGGTGCTCCTCTTTTTTTCTGAAGTTTTTTCCCTTCTTGAACAAAATTCCGTTCTAATAGCCGATTTACAATATTAGAAACAGTTTGAGCAGTAAGACTTGTTCTTCTTGCAACATCTGCTCTAGAAATTGGCCCCTGCAAACGAATAGTTTCAAAAACAATTCTGAAATTATAAGCTTTCGTATAAGTTAGATTAGTACCGGTAAGCATAGTGAGTCTTTTATTCCATACAATTTAGTAAATAAAATAAACAACCATTCTAGTCAAATAAAAAGGATTAAAATTTCAATTGAAACATAGTTTATTTTAGAATCCTAAATGATAGAAAAAACAAACCTTATCTCATCATAAGGAAAAGCGGTTCCAAAAAATTTTGCTTTAATCAAACAAATTGACTAATCTTTAATTGATCAATTTGTTTGATTAAATAGAAGTGAGTAGTTGTGCTTACTCTCAGAATTAACAAGTTAGAGTGAAATACTCAATAAAATCGTCAGAACATCAATTTGACTTATGATTAAAAAACTCAGATTACAAAACATACTTATACTACTAGTAGTATGTACTTTTAGTTTATCAGCTAGATCAGCAGAAAATCTCTTTTTTTTGGGAAATGAATTGGAAGCGCTTCGTACGGATGTGCAAAAATCAGGTACTGTTTCGGGTACAGTAAGTGAAGCTAGTACAGGTGATGAGTTAATTGGAGCGAATGTATTAATTAAAGGAACCTTAAAAGGTACTTCTGTTGATGTAGAAGGGAAATTTAGTATAAGAAATGTTGAAGCAGGATCTCAAGTACTTGTGGTTTCATACCTCGGTTTTCAAACAAGAGAAATTCCTATAGAAGTACTTGAAGGTGAGAATATTGAGATTACTGTTGAGCTAGAACCTCAAGGCTATGAAGGAGAAGAAGTAACAATAACAGCTCAAGCAAGAGGACAGGTAGCTGCAATAAATCAACAGCTTTCTTCAAACACTATTTCAAATATTGTTTCAAAGGATAGAATAGAAGAATTACCCGATGTAAATGCGGCTGAATCAATTGGGCGTTTACCAGGTGTGTCAATTCAAAGATCGGGTGGAGAAGCTAGTAAGATTGTGGTTAGAGGGTTATCTCCAAAATTTAGTAATGTCACAGTAAACGGTGTTAGAGTTCCATCTACAGATACTAATGATAGAAGTGTTGATTTGGCTTTAATATCTAGCAATATGCTTGATGGAATTGAAGTAACTAAAGCGTTAACACCAGATAAAGATGCTGATGCATTAGGTGGTACAGTAGATTTAAAATTACGAAATGCTTCTGAAGGATTATCAGGTAATTTACAGATTCTCGGAGGGTACACTGCTTTGCAAGAAACCTATGGAAACTATAGAATAGCAGCTTCATTAAGTAATCGTTTTCTAGATAATAATCTTGGAGTTATACTAAATCTCAACACAGATAGATACGATAGAAGTGCAGATTCATTTAGTGGAAGCTATGAGAGAGTTACTTTTGGTAGTAATGAAGGAGATATTCCCTATACACAGCAGATAAGACTTACTGAGAATAATATAGAAAGGAGTAGGCTTGGAGGAAGTGTTATTCTTGATTATAAAATTCCGAAGGGAAAGGTCGTGTTTAATGGAGTTTATAATAAACTAAAAAACGATGGATTGAGAAGAGGTAACAACTTAATCTTTGAAGGTGCACAAAAGCATCAAGAGTATACCTTAACAAAAGGTTTTAACGAAACCGATATTTTCACATCTGCTTTGTCAATTGAACAAGATTTTGGAAGATTATTATATGATGTAACATTGGCATCTACATCTTCAAACAGCGAAAGTCCTAGGGATTACAATTGGGTTTTTTGGGAGGAAGGGGCTGGATCATTTAATTCTACGAACTCTCCGGATACTCTCAGTCCACAAGCATTACCTAGCATGTTTAATAACTTGTTAAGTAATACAAATTTATTCAGTCTATCTGAAAGCTCAAGGAAAACTCAAGAAGATGAGATTTCAGCTCAAGCTAATATTAGGGTTAACTTTGAGTTAGGGGATGCTATTAGTGGTTATGTAAAAGGTGGATTCAAATTTAGAAGCCTTGATCGATCTAATGATCAAACAGAAATAGGTACAGGTAATACCCCATATTACGGAGGAGGTAGAAATTTTAGACAAGCCATTGCCAACAGCCTTCCTCAGTTTAATTTAGATCCTGAAAATAGACTGCCCATAGAACCATTTTTATCTGATTATTCAAGAGATAATTTTGTGGGTGGTAACTATAGTTTAGGATATACCGTTGATCCTGACCTAATGTTATTAATTAATGAAATAGCTAAAGAGAATCTTGCGTACGTAAATTATTCTGGACGAGGGTCATTGGGAAGCGATTATGTGGGAACTGAAGATTATTCGGCCTTTTATTTAATGTCAGAATTAGAAATTGGGCAATACATCACGTTTATGCCAGGCTTTAGATATGAAGGAGAAGAAACAAGTTATACAGCTAAATACTATGATAGAAATGATCCTGCAGTAGGTTCAGCAGCTCCCTTAGAAAGCTATGTTTATAAAGATACTACCGCTACAAGAAGTGGCGATTTTCTTCTACCTATGGTTCATTTACAAGTAAAACCACTTGAATGGTTGAATCTTAGATTAGCGTATACACAAAGTATATCAAGACCTAACTTTAATCAATATGCCCCGATAACATATTATAGTCCCTTATCGCAGTATGCAAATGCACCGAATGAAAACTTGAGGTCATCAAAATCAACTAATTTAGACGCTTCGCTATCGGTTTATCAGAATAAGGTTGGTTTTTTTACAGTATCAGTTTTCCAGAAAGAAATAGAGGATTATATATCATTTATACAATTTAGAGCTGTTCCTGGACAAACAATAATTCCAGATTTAAATATTGAAGCCGCTGGTAACAATGTATTTACAGTTAATACGGTAATTAATAACCCAAATATTGCTACTGTAAAAGGTATTGAGTTAGACTGGCAAACAAATTTTTGGTATCTCCCTTCACTACTTAAAGGTCTTGTTTTAAATATTAATTATACAAAACTAACCTCCGAAATAGCGAATCCAGCATTTATTGTTGAGCAGGTACCAATTGAACCCCGCCCAATTCGACCTCCTTTTTCAACACAAGTATTAAGGGATACATCAACAGTTAGTACACTACCTGATCAACCTGATGATATTTTAAACTTGACATTAGGATATGATTACAAAGGATTTTCAGGAAGGTTTTCAATCTTTTATCAATTAGGTACAAATACAGGTAGAGGTGGAGATCCGTTTTTAGGCTGGGATGATACATTTAACGATGACTACTATCGTATCGACGTTTCTTTACGGCAAAATATTTTTGAAGGATTTCAGGTGTATGCAAACTTAAACAACCTGAATTCAGAATCAGATCTTTCCTATCAATCAAGCAAATATAGATACCCCACGAATGAACAGTTGTATGGATTCACAATGGACGTAGGATTTAAATATGAATTTTGATTTAACAAATAACCTAACACTAAAATCAATTCCAATAAGGAGATAAACATGAAACAAGGTTACAAACTAGTACCAATAGTACTATTTATAGTCGGAGTACTTTTTTCAGGTTCGTTAAAAGCACAGGATACTCTAGTAGTAGAATGGCTGAACGAAGCACAAACAGAAGTACTTAGAAACTCACTCTATGAAACTATTCTCGCAGATACTACTGCTGAAGGTGAAAGAGTAGCAAACAGAGTATATAAACTTAGACAAGGTGGTTTTTACTACATCCAAGAATCCATTCAAAATAATGGCTGGCACCTGAATATAGTTGGAGAGCCTGGCGATCCTAGTGATGAAGCTGCTAACCCTCCAATGCTTCAAATTACTACAAGATTAGATGGTAATACACCAGGTAAAATGTTCAATATTAGAGGAGATTTTACACTTAAAAATGTAATTTTAAATGGTAAAACTACAGATGGTGGTTTACAGTATGAAATCATTGATGTACGGTATGATAATGGACAATTTACATTTGATAATGTAATTTTTGAATATGCACAATGGGGTATTATTGGATTCTACTCACCTGGAGCAGATATCTATTATACTAATAACCTGTCTAGAAATTTCCTCAATGAAAGTCAACCATGGGGTGGTCGAGGCTTCTCTGTTTGGTCAGATGCGGATACAATCTGGGTGGAAAACAATACGTTCCACAATGTAGGGTTTACAACAATACAAGTAGAAGGTGCGAGTGCTAATTTTGTTTGGTTTAATCACAATACCATTGTGAATAATGGTCGTCAATTAATGCTGTGGAATTGGGTAAAAGAAGGATATTTTACGAATAACCTTATTCTTAATCCTTTCTGGCAAGGTGAAGATGCATCACAAATTAGTGCGGAACGCTTAGCATCTGATGACCAACAATATTCAGGCTTATTTGTTGTTGATCCTATTCCATCTCAGTATGGACTTGATGCACAACGTAAGTTCGTTATTGCAAATAATGCATTCCATTTAGAAGAAGAATACGATACATACTTTACTACAGACAATGATACGTTTGACATTCGTAGACAACCTCTGGTTAGTGTTGAAGTAGAGAATTTTTTCGGTGATTATGATAATATGGTTATCAAAGATAACATGTTTGATCAAGGTGAACCTGGTTTTGGAGCATATGCAGATAATCATGCAGAAAGAATAAATTTTGCAACTGACCTACGTAATGGAGTAAACCCACCAAGAATGTATTATTGGGATCCAAACCGTCTTGCTTCAAATGAGTCAATTCAATGGCCACTTCCTGATGATCTTGCATATACAGACGCTGCGTATATGGAAGGTGGAGTTACAGGTTACCCAATGGGTGATTTAAATTGGTTCCCTTCTGAAAAATCTGATTGGCAAGCCAATAAAGATGCTGAAGCACAAGCAATTTTAGATCAAGTTGGTCCTGCTCCTGAAGTAGTATTCCAAGGTACACTTGAAGGAGAAAGTGGAATATTTACAGGGGATGCTGAAGTTGCTTCTGCACCAGACAGAAACTTAGCTCGAATTGAGGCTGGTGGTAATATTGTTTGGGAAGGTGTTGATGTAACTGCTGGGTCCTACGATTTAGTTGTAAGTCACAGAACTTGGTATGCAGATGGAAGCGTAGCTCGCCAAACAGACTTGGTAGTAAATGGTGGAGCTTCTACCCCTATCCAGATTGGAGTTGAACAAGATGGAACTACTTGGTCTCGTGTAAAAGTTGAGGCAGTAGCTTTAGATGCTTCCAATACGATTGCTTTGAACAAAAGCTGGGGCTATATGGAATATGAATTTGTTCAAATTTTAGAAGCTGGTACTGATACCGAAGTTATGAAACTTTGGCCAGGTGAAGCAGACCTTGTAGGTGGAGGTAGTTTTCTATGTTCTGATGCTGAAGGCACATGTGCTAGAGGAGATGGATTCGCTGCATTAGGTTCAGGCGGTAGTGCAAGCTACACATATGACGCTCCAGGAACAGGATCTTATGTGGTAAGGCTAAATGCAATGCTTACTGCAGAAGGCTCAAGCGACTTTGAGTTGTTTATTGATGACGTTTCTTATGGTACTGCTACTATTACAGGAAATGTGAATTCAATTCAACAAATTGACTTTTCAGGTGTAAACTTAAGTTTAGGTTCAAATGAAGTAAAAATTACTTCTACTGGTTCAGTTGGAGTTGACTTTGTTGACTTCTTCTCAGTAGGAACTCTTTCTACTCCTAATGAAACAGAAGAAAAAGCAGAAGGATTTGAGCTTTCTCAAAATTATCCAAATCCTTTCAACCCTTCTACTAACATCAACTTTACGCTTCCAATAGCTTCAGATGTTCAACTAACAGTGTTCAATCTGTTAGGACAGAAAGTAGCAACTCTTATTAGTGAAAAAAGAGCTGCAGGTAATCATACTGTAAGATTTGATGCCAGAAGCTTGTCTTCAGGAATCTATTTCTACCAGTTAAAAGCTGGCAATTTCACTTTACAACGTAAAATGACGTTGATTAAATAATCATCTTTTTATAAAGATCATTGGATGGCAGTTGATCCTGCCATCCATTTTTAATTTGTACATAGGGTAGATGATCGCTAACTAAGGCAATTATTTCTAACCCTTAAATTACAGCCATGAAACTACACTTAATTGACGCCCTTATTGTACTTGCCTATCTACTTATCACCGTAGTTATAGGTTTTGCACTCAAGAAAAAAGCCCAGCAATCTAAAGACTCTTATATGCTTGGTGGTAAAACACTTCCATGGTATATGCTTGGTTTATCAAATGCTTCTGGTATGTTTGATATTTCGGGCACCGTTTGGTTGGTTACTATTCTCTTTGTGTATGGGGTGAAAAGTATTTGGCTTCCGTGGCTTTGGCCGGTTTTTAATCAAATTTTCTTAATGATATTTCTTTCAATGTGGCTCCGGCGTTCCAACGTATCTACAGGTGCAGAATGGATTGGAACACGATTCGGATTTAAGCAGGGAGCACAAAAGTCTCACATTATTGTAGTTGTTTTTGCATTAATTATGGGACTTGGCTATCTCACCTATGGTTTTATTGGTTTAGGTAAATTTGTAGAAATATTTGTGCCATGGGAGTTTCTAAGCGTTTATATCCCATTTACGATTGCTCCTGAATATGTGCCTCATTTTTATGGTATTATTTTTACCTGCTTTGCCATTTTCTATTCTTTACTAGGTGGTATGATGAGTATCGTTTGGGCTGATTTGGTTCAATTCATCATAATGGCTGTTTCAGGAATTGTGATTGGGGTAATCGCAATGATGGCTCTTTCAGAAAACACGTTACTAATACCTGAAGGTTGGATGACTCCATTTTTCGGTTGGGAATTGAATATGGATTGGAGTTCTATAATTCCTGAAGTAAATGATAAAATACGTTCTGATGGCTTTTCTCTCTTTACAGTGCTCTTTATGATGATGGTATTTAAAGGAGTACTGGTAAGCTTGGCAGGTCCTGCTCCAAACTATGATATGCAGAAAATTCTTTCTACAAAGTCTGAACGAGAAGCAGCACTTATGAGTGGATCTGTTTCTCTTGTACTAATGCCGATTCGATATTTTATGATTGCAGGATTTGCAGTTCTTGGGCTCCTATTCTATGAAGAACTCGATTTGATGGTACCGGGCAGAGGATTAGATTTTGAGCAGATATTACCCTCTGCAATAAATCAATTTGTTCCTATTGGTTTTTTAGGATTATTACTAGCGGGATTATTAGCAGCATTTATGTCCACCTTTGCTGGAACTCTTAATGCAGCACAAGCCTATTTAGTAAACGATATTTATATCAAATACATCAATCCAAAAGCTGAGAATGCTAAAATTCAGAGCATGAACTATGTGGCTGGTTTAGGAATGGTTGTGGTTAGTATTGTTCTTGGGTTTTATGCAAAAGATGTCAACGATGTATTACAATGGATTGTGGGTGGATTATATGGTAGTTACGTAGCTGCCAATATGTTAAAGTGGTATTGGTGGAGATTTAATGGAAATGGCTTTTTCTGGGGAATGGTGGGTGGCTTAATCCCGGCCCTAACCTTTCGCTTTATTTTCGATGGTATATTAGATACATATACATTTCCACTCATGCTTCTCATTTCATTTATTGCGTGTTTAATTGGTACATATTCAAGCCCACCTGTTGATGAAGAAGTATTAAAGAAATTTTATAAGTCGGTTCGTCCTTGGGGGTTTTGGAAACCAATTCACGCTAAAGTTGTTGCCGAAGATCCGAACTTTGTTAGAAATTCAGGATTCAAGAAAGACATGCTCAACGTTGTAATAGGGATAATCTGGCAAACTGCACTTGTAGTGTTCCCAATCTATTTAGTACTAATGGAATTTGTGCCACTTGGGATTAGTATCGGAATTGCAATAGTAACCTCATTCATCCTTAAGAAAACGTGGTACGACAAACTACCAGCTTAAAAAAGGAATATTAAAAATAGAAATGACTGATTTATTCAAAAGAAGAAAAGCATTACTTGAAGCAAGCCAAAATGAACTTGTTGATAGAAAAAACCATCCAGAAGAAATTGGTAATGGGATTTATACCCGTTATTTGAATCCGATTTTAACTGCGGAACACACCCCATTAACATGGAGGTACGATTTCAATCCCGAAACTAATCCATTTTTGATGGAGCGCTTTGGTATTAATGCAGCTTTTAATTCTGGAGCGATTAAAATTGGTGACAAATATCGATTAATAGTTCGAGTCGAAGGTAACGACCGTAAATCTTTTTTTGCTGTAGCAGAGAGCACTTTGCCAACAGAAGGTTTTACGTTTTGGGATGAACCTATTACAATGCCAGAAACAAATATCCCTGATACAAACCTGTACGACATGCGTGTTACTAAACATGAAGACGGCTGGATTTATGGCATCTTCTGTACCGAGCGCAAAGATACTAGAGTCCCCGCAAGTGATACTAGCAGCGCTGTTGCACAAGCTGGAATTGCCAGAACTAAAGATTTCAAAACTTGGGAAAGGCTACCTGATTTAAAAACAAATTCAGATCAGCAACGCAATGTAGTACTACATCCAGAATTTATTGATGGAAAATATGCACTGTATACGCGCCCTCAAGATGGATTTATTGAAGCAGGTTCTGGTGGGGGAATTGGGTGGGGGTTAACAGATTCGATGGAAAAAGCAGAAGTTGATCATGAAATGGTAATTGATCAGCGTGTATATCACACCATTAAGGAAGTAAAAAATGGACAAGGTCCATCTCCTATAAAAACAAAAAAGGGATGGCTACACCTTGCCCACGGTGTTAGGAATACGGCTGCTGGATTACGGTATGTACTTTACCTTTTTATGACTTCCTTGGATGAACCTTGGAAAGTAACTCATCGTCCCGGAGGCCACTTTATAGCACCAAAAGGAGAGGAACGAATAGGTGATGTTTCTAATGTTGCTTTCGCAAATGGTTGGATTGAGGATGAAGATGGGAAAATATTTATTTACTACGCTTCATCAGATACCCGAATGCATGTTGCTGAAAGTAGTATTGATCAATTGATCGATTATGTCACAAATACTCCTGAAGATGGCTACCGATCTTTTACAAGTGTAGAAACTGTCAAAAGCATTGTAAATAAAAATAAATCGGTAGGAATGGATTGATATGTCTGAACAGGAAATCCTAAACACCTTATGCGATCAGCTGGGGCAAGAATTTATGGAAGACTTACTTCCATTTTGGACAAAGTATGCAGTTGACGAAGAAAATGGTGGTTTTGTAGGAAGGATTACTTTTGATAATCAAAAAATATATGACTCTCATAAAGGTGGAATACTAAATGCCCGATTACTGTGGGCTTTCTCAGCAGCATATAATAGGTTTAAGCTTCCTGAGCTAGAGGAGGCAGCTAAAAGAACATACTCTTATTTTAAAAACAATTTTGTAGACAAGAAATATGGTGGATTCTTTTGGATGATCGATGCAAAAGGAAATATTGTTGACGACAAAAAGCATATTTATACTCAGGCTTTCGGTATATATGGTTTGGTTGAGTATTACTCAGCATTCAAAGATAGAGAAGCGTTAAAACTAGCTTATAATATTTATGCACTTATTGAGAAGCACGCTGTTGACAATAAGTATGGGGGTTATTTCGAAGCATATAGTCGTGAATGGAAGCTGAATGATGATGTTCGCTTGAGTGCAAAAGACAAGAATGTTCCCAAAAGTATGAATACACACCTTCATATTCTTGAGGCATATACCAATCTATATCGATACGCTCCAACCGATGAGTTAAAGATAAAATTAGAAATGCTCATTGAGTATTTCTGTAAGTACATTATTAATAATGAAAATACAGGCCTTATTAATTTTTTTGATGTCGATTGGACTCCAAAGTCGAGTATTACTTCCTACGGTCATGATATTGAAGCAAGTTGGTTATTAGTTGAAGCTGCGGAGGTTTTAAAAGACAAAGATCTTATCAAAAGAACAAAGAATTTTGCAGTTTCTATTGCTGAAGCTGTATATCAAAATGGCGTTGATTCAGATGGAGCATTAATTAATGAGGCAAAAGAAAACATAATAACAGATTCTGATAAAGATTGGTGGCCGCAAGTAGAGGCTATAATTGGTTTTTTGAATGCATATGAAATAAGTGGGGATTCTAAATTCTTAGATGCTTCGTACAATTCTTGGGAGTTTATAAAAACATATATGATTGATAAGGAAAAGGGAGAGTGGTTTGAGAAAGTCAGTAGAGACAGAGTTCCTTATCAGCTAGATAAAGTACGGTCATGGAAAGGTCCTTATCATAATATGCGCGCTATTTTAGAAGTGATTACTAGAGTTGATCGAATTAAAGTAGAATCTCTTGTAGAAATAAAGTCAAATTGAAAGTATTAGTAATTATGAAATCATCAAGAATTAAGAACTTCAATACTAGTAAGCCTATGAAAAAGAAAACGACTCTTTTTACTGTTTTCTTTTTATCGATGATTATAAGCTTAGTACAAGCTCAGGTAGATAATCGAATCTCCTATAACAATCAGGAACTGTGGCTAAATGGTGGAAATGTAGCTTGGGTTAATTTTGCTAATGATGTAGGTCCTGGTAACACGCCAATTAATGATTTCGAAAAAATGTTTACTCAGGTAAATGAAAACGGTGGAAATGCGATGCGTTTTTGGGTACATATTACCGGAGGTACAACTCCTGAATGGAGTGGAAATAATGTGATAAGTCCTGGTGCTGGGACTATCGAAGACTTAGAACAAATTCTAGACTTAGCTTGGGAAAACAATACGGGTCTTATTCTTTGTTTGTGGTCGTTTGATATGCTCAGGACATCAAATGGTGCAGGTTCGACTAATAGAGCAAAAGCTTTGCTTGAAGATTCAACACTTACGGAAACCTATATTCAGAATTCTTTAATACCAATGGTTGAAGCATTAGGAGATCATCCAGCTGTAATAGCATGGGAGATTTTCAATGAACCTGAAGGAATGAGTAATGAGTTTGGGTGGGATTTTACAAGACATGTTCCAATGTCTGCTATTCAACGATTTGTAAACCAAACAGCAGGAGCTATTCATAGAACTAATCCTGATGCTTTGGTATCAAATGGAACGTGGAGTTTCCATGCATTAGCAAATACAACAAATGGAAACTCAAAAAATTACTATTCTGATACCGAGCTAATCTCTGCTGGCAAAGATAGTCTAGGAACACTCGATTTCTATATGGTTCATTATTATGATTGGGGTGGAACTGCTCTTTCTCCATTCCATAACAACAAAGATTCTTGGGGATTGAATAAGCCAGTAGTTGTTGGGGAATTTGGGATCCCAGCCGATAATCTTTTCGGTATTCCTAAAGATGATTTGTACGAAAGACTTTACGAAAGAGGATATGCAGGAGCATTAGTATGGCAATGGGTAGATTGGTATCAAAATAGAAGTGGAGGATATGCAGAAAGTTGGTTGCGTGGGTTAGATCAAATGCGATTTATGCAAGACACTTATCCCAGCGACGTTAACATTATAAACGTACTACCTTCAATTCGATCATTCAAAGCATCACTTGATGAAATTGAATCAGGTGGGCAAACAGAGCTAAGTTGGGAAGTTCTAAATTCAACTTCGCTAGAACTTGATGGGGAATCAGTTGATAGCATTGGCTCAAAAATTGTGTCGCCAACTGAAACCAAAGAATATTTACTAATTGCTACTGGTTTAGAAGGAGATAAAGATTCAGCATCAGTTACAATTAAAGTAGTTCCAGCGGGTCAAATTAATCGAGCTCTAGGAAAACCTTCAAGATCATCAACTTTTGAAACATGCTGTGGCCTCGATAGAGTACCAAGTAGAGCCTTTGATGGTGATAGTGATACCAGATGGAGTAGTGCTTGGAGTGATGGGACAGGAGACACCGAAATAGATCCAAACACAGACTCAAACCCTGATAGTGAATGGATTGATGTAGATTTAGAAGTAGCTCATGAAGTAAGTTCAGTATTATTCAATTGGGAAGCTGCTTATTCTACAAATTATAATATTCAATCTTCGTTAGATGGTATTAATTGGAAGACTATTTACTCTGAAACGAATTCTGATGGGGGAATTGACTCTGTAGTGTTTGCTGAAACTGAATTCACTCGTTTTGTTCGAATGCAAGGTAATGATAGGTCAACAGTGTTTGGTCATTCAATCTGGGAATTTGAAGTAAGAGGGGCCGTTTCTGTAACTCAACCACCAACTGTTGAAATCACAAATCCAAATCAAGGTGAAGGGATTCCAGTAGGAGCTTCAATTTCTGTACTAGCTGACGCCAATGACTCTAATGGCGAAATTGAGTATGTATCATTCTTTTTTGATGGAGATTCAATGGGCGTTGATCTTGCGGCTCCATATTCACTTACCATAAATGATATCACTGAAGGGGAACACGAAATTTATGTGAAAACAAAAGACGATGATGGTTTTGTCATTCAATCTACTTCAATAACTGTTGAAGGCAGAACAGACATTTTTACTCTCCGATTAGAAGCTGAAGACGCAACATTATCTGGAGCTACAAGCGTTAAACCGGGAACGGCAGGAGCAAGTAAAGGTGCCGCTGTTTCAATGGAAGGAAGTGGAAGTATCAAATGGGAAAATCTAAATCTTCCTATTGGCGATGAATACGAAATTACAGTTAGACATTTTCTCCCATTCGACTATAAAGAGCAAAAACTGAGCATTAATGGCACAGTAGTGGATACATTAATATTTGACGAACCCACACAACAATGGAAGGATTTAAAAACGGTTATCACTTCTGGAGACCCCATCCAATCTATTAGTATCGATCATTATTGGGGATATATGGATTTTGATTATATAGATATCCTGATCCAAGGAGTTATGGTTTCAAACGAACAAGATGAGAAACTAGATATTCCCTCAGATTTAAAGTTATTCCAAAACTATCCAAACCCATTTAATCCAAGTACTACCATTGGGTATTCTATTCCTGCCAATTCAAACGTATTGCTAAAAGTATACAACTCATTAGGTCAAGAAGTATCTACACTCGTTGATGGAAAACAATCAGCAGGAAGTTACTCAGTAACATGGGATGCATCATCAGTATCAAGCGGAGTGTATTTCTATAAGATTTTTGCTGGATCTGAGGTTCAAACCTTAAAAATGATACTCATTAAATAAAACAAGAGATAGGAAAAGGGCATGAAATCCTTAAATAAACTTAGTGCGTTAACAATTATAGTAATCGGGCTGTTTCTTTATTCATGTACCAAACCTGTAGAAAAGGATCAATTTGTAAAGGTAAACTCTACTCAGTTTACTATTGATGGAGAACCATATAAATACGTTGGCACTAATTTTTGGTATGGAACTTATCTAGGTCAAATAGGAGAGAATGGGAATAGAGACCGTCTAAAAAAAGAGCTCGATATTCTAGTGGAACATGGGATTACAAATCTTCGAGTATTGGGAGCTTCTGAGGAATCAACTTTTGAGAATTCATTAGCACCAGCTATTATTAAATCGGATGGCACATATGATGAAGATGTACTTATTGGTTTAGATTACTTATTGGCTGAAATGGGTAAACGTAATATGAAAGCTGTGATTTTCCTTAATAATTACTGGGAATGGTCTGGTGGAATGAGTACGTATAATGGATGGTATGGTGACGGACCTGCAGTTGATCCTGCTGTAGGGGGTTGGGAAGCATTCATGAAATATTCAGCACGATTTTATCAAAATAAGGAAGCTCAAAAAGCATTTCGAGAATATATAGAGGCATTAATAACTAGAACTAATACAATAACTGGAACATCATATAAAAATGATCCTGTAATTATGAGCTGGCAGCTAGCCAATGAACCACGTCCTGGTCGTGGTGAAATGAGTGAAAAAACTATTCATGCATATTTTGATTGGATAGATGGGACTGCTGAGTTTATTAAATCTCATGATCCCAATCATTTAGTTTCTAGTGGAAGTGAAGGAAGAGTCGGAAGTCTTGATTCAATGGATATTTTTATTGAAGCACACGAATCCAAAAATATCGATTATCTAACTTTTCACATGTGGGCAAAAAATTGGGGGTGGATAAATCCATTTGATTTGGAAGCAACGTATTCAAATGCAGAAGAAAAAGCGCAGGAATATATTCTTAGCCATATCGAAGTTGCGAATCAATTAGACAAACCTATTGTAATGGAAGAGTTTGGCTTTCCTAGAGATGGTGAATCATATGATCGTTTATCAAGCACCACTTATCGTGATAAATACTACAAGTTTGTATTTAATTTTGTTGAAGAGCATGAGGTATTATCAGGAACAAATTTCTGGAGTTGGGGAGGACTTGGAGAAGCTCAAAACGAAGATTTTTGGTGGAAGGAAGGCGACCCGTTTACTGGCGATCCTCCACAAGAACCTCAAGGATTAAACTCGGTATTTTCGGATGATGCAAGTACGTTAGAAATAATAAAATTACACTCTCAGAAAATTAAAGAAATCAAAAAATGATATCCATTCTTTCTCAGAATATCATGAGGTCAGTAATAACACTAATCATTCTACTGAGCGGGATAGGCTTAGCTTATTCTCAACCTATTTGGTATGAACTTGAAGATGCCAAATTAAATGCTATTACTGTTTCATCACAAGCTTCTGGATATACTGGGACAGGCTATTTAACAAATATAACTAGCGATGACAGTAGAGCTACATTTGAGATAACTGTTGAAAAAAGTGAATTATATGAACTCAAATTAGGATATCGAACACCCAATGGTGAGAAGGAATTTCTATTAAAAATAAATGGAGAAACAATAACAGGCCGTTTGCCAGCTAGTGAAACATTTTCAATTATTAAAATCGGTAAGGTACTTTTAAAGGAAGGGGTAAACGAGTTTATATTCGAAAAGGGTTGGGGGTGGTATGAATTAGATAACCTCCAGCTGTATAAGGCAGTAATAAAGCTGATAGAATACCCTGAAGACGCTTTAATTGACACTCTCGCATCTATTGAGACCAAAAGAGTATTCGAATTTTTAAAGAGTGTTTATGGGCAAAAAATGATTTCGGCACAACAGACATTAGGAGATGTTGCATATATAAAAGCCCAGATAGGAGTAACACCGGCTATTGCTAATATCGATCTCATGGATTATTCCCCTTCACGAGTTGAGTTTGGTGCAAATGCAGCACCACTTGCAGAAAACGCCATTGATTGGACAACAGATGGCTTGAAGAAAGGAATTATAGGAATGAGTTGGCATTGGAATGCACCAACAGATTTAATAAACACAACTGATCATGAGTGGTGGAGAGGCTTTTATACACATGCAACTACATTCAATTTTGCAGAAGCATTAGAAGACACAAACTCTGAGAATTATCAACTATTACTTAGAGATATTGATGCCATAGCGGTTCAATTGAAAAAATTTCAATCTGCGGGTGTACCAATTCTTTGGCGACCATTACATGAAGCTTCCGGTGGCTGGTTTTGGTGGGGAGCACAAGGAGCAGAACCATATATAAAATTATGGAAATTATTAGTTACTCGAATTCGTGATCACCACAATATTAATAATTTAATATGGGTATACACTACAGGTGATAGTGATTGGTATCCTGGAGATGAATGGGTTGATGTGGTTGGGCATGATATTTATACTGAAAAAGGATCTTCGTTAAGTGCACAATGGGATGACACATTCGAGCAGTTTAATGGCAAAAAAATGATAGCATTAACAGAATCAGGAACACTCCCACTACCAAATCTGAATGAGATTTATGGAACATGGTGGTCTTGGTATTCTTTATGGTCAGGTAGTTTCGTTAGAGATCTTTCTAACGATGAACTTGTCGAAGTTTTTACTCATCCATTGGTAATAAATCGTGAGGATTTACCCAACTGGCAAGAGGGGATCTTTACTTCTAATGAACAATCAGAAAAAAAGGAATATTTGAGTGGGTACGAACTAGTTCAGAATTACCCAAACCCTTTTAATCCTACTACGTTAATTTCTTATAGCTTACCAAAGTCAGAGTATGTCAGATTAAATGTATTCAATAGTTTAGGTATTGAAGTCGCTACTCTTGTAAATGAAATGAAGTCTTCAGGAGTGCATCAAATTGTATGGGATGCTTCTGATAATTCGAGTGGAGTATATTTTTATACTATTCAAACAAATACTTTTCAGTCAACCAAGAAAATGATTCTAATTAAATGAGGATTAATTCTGGGTATAATTTTTTCGTTTTTATTGCCGTCATCTTATTCGGAATCGTTAGTTGTTTGCCTGCAAAAACGGACACCCCTCCAAATGTTATAATTATACTCACCGATGATCAAGGTTGGGGTGATATAGGAAGTCATGGAAACCCAGATATTGACACCCCATTTTTAGATGAATTGGCATCTTCGGGTGCTCGATTTGATCGTTTTTTTGTTAGCCCAGTTTGTGCTCCAACTCGAGCTAGTTTGTTAACGGGTCGGGATCATTTAAGAACTGGAACTCAATGGGTTACCTATGGTCTGGAAAATATGCGTTCAGAAGAAATAACTTTCGCAGAGGTTTTCAGAGACGCAGGTTATAAAACAGGAATGTTTGGTAAATGGCATAACGGCTCGCATTATCCAATGGATCCAAATGGTCAGGGATTTGATACTTTTTTTGGATTCACCCAAGGTCATTGGAATAATTACTTTGATACAGAATTAGAATACAATGGGGAACTTGTTCAAACAGAAGGTTTCATAACAGATGTTCTCACAGATTCAGCATTGGCTTACATTGAAAGAAACCAAGATTCCCCTTTTCTAACGTACATTCCTTACAACGCACCACATAGCCCATTTCAGGTTCCTGATTACTACTTTGATAAGTATAAAGCTCAAGGATTAAGCGATAAAAATGCAGCAGTGTACGGAATGGTAGAAAATATTGATGATAATATTGGTCGTATTCTAAAAAAACTCGATGAACTTAATCTGACTGAAAATACGATTGTTATTTTTATGACAGATAACGGTCCAAATGGTGGAGATCGATATAATGGAAATATGAAAGGATGGAAAGCTAAAGTGGATGAAGGGGGAGTTCGAGTCCCATTATTTATCAAATGGCCAGCCAAAATTAAATCAGGAACAGAAGTAGAAGAACTAACGGCTCATATTGACTTTCTACCTTCTTTAGTTGATTTAACAGGCATAGAGTTTAAAGAAACCAATCCATTAGATGGAAGAAGTTTTGCACCACTTATTTTTGATGAAAATCCAGAGTGGGAAGATCGGCTACTATTTACGCATCAATCTAGGTGGGATTCATTAGAGCAGTTTCCGGCTTCAGTCCGTAATAATCGTTATCGCGCAGTACGATATGGAAATGAGTGGGAGCTGTATGATATGCAACAAGATCCTTCCCAAAGAGAAGATGTTGCCGATAGTAATCTTGAAATTACAGAAAAGTTAAGCAAAGCATACGCATCATGGTTTGATGAAGTAACAAAAGATCTTCCGGAATCTCGACCAATACCGGTGGGGTTTGATGCTTCACCAAAAGTATATTTACCTGCAGTAGAAAGTTTTTTCTCAGGAGACATTTCTTATCAGGGTAAATCTGGATGGAGTAACGATTGGTTAACAAATTGGAAGAACACTTCGGATAAAGTTTGGTGGAATCTCGATGTTGTTGAAGAAGGTAAGTATCAACTAATAGTTGAGTATACACTTAGGAAAGGAAATGAGGGTGTAATCATAAAAGCTACTATTGATGGAAATCAGGTTAACAATAGAATTAAGGAATTTTATGATCCAGAGATAATCCCAAGTCCAGATAGAGTAGAACGTGGTGAAGTATATGAAAAGAAATGGGCTCAATTTGAAGTTGGTACATTACTAATTCCTGAAGGGAAACAAAAAATCACCATCGAAAATACTGTAATCAATGGCACTATGGGAATTGATTTGAAGGGTGTGATTCTAAAAAGAATAACCAGTTAATTCTTATTGAGAAAATTATGATCACTAAAATATTTTCGAGATTAATTTTAACATTTGGTTTGCTTTCAGTTTTTTTAAGTACAGTTAAAGCACAGACGGGTTCCCTACAAATCCCACCTGCTCCACTATTTGAAGATCCAATTTTTGGTGGTGCTGCAGATCCAACAGTTTTTTGGAATTATGAAGAGGAAAAATGGTGGATGATTTATACCCAAAGAAGAGCAAACTCAAATACCTCAGATTTGGCTTGGGTACATGGCACAGCAGTAGGAGTAGCATCTTCTACTGACGGTTTAGCATGGATCTACAGAGGAACGTTAGGTCTAAACTTTCAAGCTGGTCACAATACGTATTGGGCTCCTGATCTCTATTATGAAGATGGAATTTACTATCTGTACGTTAGTTTTGTAGAGGGTGTACCTGCTTATAATTTTGATGCAAAGCATAAAATATTGCTCTTCACAGGGCAGAATATGTGGGATCTGACTTTTGAAAAGGAAATAAACTTAGAATCCGAGAGAGTTATAGACCCATCAGTTATAAAACTATCTGATAATGAATATAGAATGTGGTTTAAAAATGAAAATGCCGGGTATACCACTCACTATTCAAATAGCAAAGATTTGATCAACTGGGATCCGCAAGGACAAGCAGAAGACAGTACCAATACTGAAGGAGCGAATGTTTTTGAATGGCAGGGAAAATACTGGATGATTTCAGATCCTTGGGAAGGAATTGAATTATTTAGTTCAAGTGATGCCTTGGATTGGAAGAAAGAAGGAATGATTTTGAATAAAGTTGGTCAAAGAAAAGATGATACAGCAAAAGGACACCATGCAGATGTAGTTCCAATGGGTGAATTCGCATACATATTCTATCATGTGAACCCGGAAGAAAGTTTTGGTCCTACGAAATCTTGGGAAACTATCGGTTTTAAACAAAGACGTTCAGTGATACAGGTAGCCAGACTAAGACTTGAAAATAACATAGTAATAGTTGACAGAGATGAACCATTTCCTTTAAAACTGAACGTTCCAAAAAAATGAAATACATTAAAATGAAAAATTATAAAACCTTTTTAGTAGCACTTATAGCAGTAATATTTATTTCTTGTGGTTCACCCTCTTCAGAAATTAAAAGTGTAAAAGAGAATCTTCCAATAGATGAAAATGCTACGGAAGAAACGAAAGCTCTATTTGTCAATTTGAAAGAACTAGCTAAAACAAAAGTACTTTATGGTCATCAAGACGATTTAGCTTACGGTTATTCTTGGTGGGATGAGCAGGGTAGATCGGATGTAAAAGAAGTTACTGGATCATATCCTGCAATGTATGGCTGGGAAATTGGCGACTTAAGACAAGATGTAGAGGTCAGCTTAGATGGTGTCAATTTCGAAAGTATGAAGAGTTGGATGAAAGAAGCCTACGAACGTGGAGGAATTAATACGATTAGCTGGCATATGAATCATCCCGTAACTGATGGAAGTACCTGGGATAAAACTCCCGGTGTTGCTGCTATTATTCCTGGCGGTGAGCAACATGAAAAGTTTAAGCTTTGGTTAGATAAATTTGCTGCTTTTACACAAGATTTACGAGGAGAAGATGGAGAATTAATTCCTGTGATATTTCGCCCTTATCATGAACATACTGGATCATGGTTTTGGTGGGGAGAAGAACAAACTACTGTTGAGGAATATATATCACTTTGGAGATTTACTGTAGAATATCTTCGTGACGAGAAAGGAGTGCACAATTTGCTTTGGGCTTACTCCCCAGATAATCAAGCAGGAAGAGAATTTAATAACTATATGAAGAAATACCCAGGAGATGAGTATGTGGATATTTTGGGCATGGATGATTACGGAAGTTTAAAGGATCGTGATCCAAGTGAGTTTAGTGATGAATTAGCATGGCTTGTAAACGAAGCAAATAAAAGGAATAAAATTGCAGCTTTATCAGAAACAGGAGTCGAAAATATTCCTAATCCAAATTGGTGGACTGAGCAAGTAATTCCAACATTTACGAGTAACCCTGCTGCAAAAGGTGTTGCTTATATTTTAACTTGGAGAAATGCTAACCGAGAAAAAGAAAACAGAGACCATTTTTTTGCGTCACATCCAAATCATGCAAGTGCTTTAGATATGAAAAAATTTAGAGATCATGAGCTATTCCTTTTTGAAGACGATCTCCCAACACTATATAAAATTCAAAATTAAACCGATGAAGAACCAAATATTTGTAATCGTTTTAGCAACGAGTTTGTTTTATGGGTGTAATCAACAAGAAGAACAAATTCACTTAGTTGATGCGAATGCTACACCAGAAACCAAAGCCTTGCTGCACAACCTCCACGAGATGGCAGGGAAGCACGCTATGTTTGGCCATCAGGCAACCTTAGCATACGGTTACACATGGCGAGGTGACTCAGCTCGTTCTGATGTGAAGGACGTCACGGGATCTTTCCCCGCACTCTATGGTTGGGATATAGCTGATTTTCTTCCAAATCCAAATCGGAGAAATTCATCAGCAGATTCAACCCGATGGGTGAGGAATATTGGATACGTAAAGGAAGGACATGAACGTGGTGGTGTAATAACCTACGCGTGGCATATGAGAAACCCAGCTACAAACAGTTCTTTTTATGATACAACCCGTGCAGTTCATACTATTATTCCTGGGGGTGAAAAACACGAAGAATACAAACAAACATTGGATATCGTTGCCGACTATTTTAATGAGATATCGCCAATGCCCATCATTTTTCGACCTTATCATGAACACAATGGGGATTGGTTCTGGTGGGGAAAAGGCTTAACCACCGAAGAAGATTACATTACCCTTTGGCGGTTTACTGTAGAATACCTTCGGGATGAAAAAGAAGTTCATAACTTGCTATGGGCATTTTCACCTGACCGAAGCCGTATCGATATGGAGAACTTTAATGAAGGTTATTTTTATGGATATCCTGGGGATGAATATGTAGATATTATTGGTTTGGACGATTACCGTGATGCTGGACGAGCAGATGGAGATCAAACCATGGCTGAAAAGAAACGCGATTTCGGGATAAGCATGGCGAATGTTGCACAAATTGCTCTTGATAAAGGAAAAATTTCTGCGCTTACGGAAACGGGACTTGAAGCTATTCCAGACAGCGTATGGTGGACTGAACATTTACTTCCAGCAATGATGTCTTCTGATTTAAGCAAACGAACTACCTATGTTCAGGTTTGGAGAAATGCTACCAAAAGGGTTGAGAATAGAGATCATTATTACGCTCCATACCCTGGGCAAGTTAGTGCCGAGGATTTCATCAAATTTAAAGAAACAGAATTCATTCTTTTTGAAGACGAATTACCAGATTTATATTCAATTCAAATCAAGGATTAAATATCATGAAAAGAAAGAATTTTTTTCTCAATTCTGGACTAGCTTTAGTAGGAGCGATGGTAAGTGGAAGTACTAAAGCTAATCCAGTAAGAAAGAATGGAATTCCCTTAAAACTTTCACTTTCACAATGGGCCTTACATAGAGCCATTTTTGGCACCTCAAAAGAGAATTATCAAGAATGGCAAAGATTACTTCATTCTGATCCAGACAAACTGTGGCAAGGATCACTCCATCCACTAGATTTTCCAGCCAAAGCAAGGGAGCTAGGATTTGATGCTGTTGAATATGTAAACTCGCTGATATTTGGCCATGCCGAAGACAAGAAATTCTTAAATGAACTAAAGAATCGAACTGATACTGAAGGAATTAAAAATATTCTGATGATGGTAGATGAAGAAGGGTTTATCGGTCATCCAAATTCCAAAGAACGCACCATTGCCATCGAAAATCATTATAAGTGGATGGAAGCCTCAGCACATTTAGGGTGCCCATTTATGAGAGTAAACGCATTTAGTGTGGGGAAAGCGGAAGAGCAAAAGAAATTAACTGCTGAAGGTTTACGTCGACTAGCTGAAAAGGCTAAAGAGTTTAACCTACATGTATTGGTAGAAAATCATGGAGGGATGTCGAGTAATGCAGATTGGTTGGTTGAGACCATTAAACTTGCAGATAACGAGTTACTGGGAACCGTAGTAGATTTCGATAATTTTACGTTTTCAGAAGATTTCATTTGGGGTAATGGCAATATCTATAACCGCTACATTGGAGTGGAAAAATTAATGCCCTATGCAAGGTCTGTAAGTGCAAAAACTCATGATTTCGATATTCAAGGTTTTGAAACAACCATTGATTACACAAGAATGATGAAATTGGTAAAAGAATCAGGATTCAATGATTACATTTGTGTAGAATATGAAGGTAATGGATCAACGGAAGAAGATGGTATTTTAGCAACAAAAGCATTGATTGAGAAAACGTATACAGGGGCTTAAGGGAAGAAGATCATTCAATTAATTATATTTATATTTGTTACAATTCCTTGTTTTCCTAATATTTACTGGTTTCAGGTCACCCCTATAATTCCTAAGAACCCTTTCGATTTGTCATCGCTTCTGATAGAACTGGAGGAATACGAGTAATTTTTTTAAGTTTACAGATTAAGTAAAGTCAGAAACTAGTAAGTTTCTTTTAAATTCATATTGGCTTGGGGTGCAGTTTTCCTTTCAAAATTTATAGCACAGTCTTATAGTTTTTCTTATATGAATATTTAGAAGCATTTAAATTCCAACTTCATAAAAAAATTTATGAAGGTGTTTTTTTTGAAATTTAGTGCAAATCTATTCAGAATAATCAATAACAAATATTACCTTAATGAAGCACCAATTTTTTTGGTACTTCATTAAATTACAAATAGATATGATAACCCCTCAATACAAGCAAATACCTTACCGAAAATGTGGGAATAGCGGGCTATTTCTCCCAATCTTATCTCTAGGGTTATGGCATAATTTTGGAGGATTTCAAACTCCCGAGAAAGTGGATGAAATGTTAAGTACAGCTTTTGATAGAGGAATTACACATTTCGATTTAGCCAATAACTATGGACCTCCTTATGGTAGTGCAGAAGAACAGTTTGGTAGAGCTCTAAAAACCGTTTTTGCAGGAAGAAGAGATGAGCTTATAATATCTAGTAAAGCTGGGTACGATATGTGGCCTGGACCTTATGGCGAAGGTGGTTCACGTAAATATCTGATTGCAAGCTGTAACCAAAGTCTAAAACGACTAGGTTTAGACTATGTAGATATTTTTTATCACCACTGCCCTGATGCGAATACTCCTCTTGAAGAAAGTATGCGAGCTTTGGATCACTTAGTTAAATCAGGAAAAGCGTTATATGTAGGAATTTCAAATTATCCTGCAAAACTTGCTCAAGAAGCTATTAAAATGCTAAAGTCTTGGGGAACTCCAGTTGTGATTCATCAGCCTAAGTACAATATGTTTGTTCGTGACCCCGAAGAAGGGTTATTTGACGTTCTAGAGGAGGAGGGAATTGGAAGTATTCCGTTTTCGCCATTAGCTCAAGGGCTTCTTACTAATAAGTACATTCATGGAGTGCCAGATGGGTCAAGAGTTGCAGATCCAAAAGGGTTTCTTCAAAAAGAAGATTTGACAGAAAAAAGACTCGAACAAATCAAGAAACTAAATACCATTGCAGAAGGTCGGGGGCAAACACTTGCTCAATTAGCGCTGGTATGGATTCTCCGCCAAAAAGCGGTAACAACGGCTCTAATTGGAATTAGTAGTGTTAATCAACTTGAGGATAATTTAGCCGCATTGGATAATCTTGAACTTAGTTCAGAAGAACAGGATAAAATTGAGGCAATACTAACTCATTAAAATATATAAATTATTATGCGAATCACTTTCAAAAAACTAACCACTACTTTGTTGCTAGCAGTATTTTTAGTTGTTAATTCTTTTGCTCAGTACGAGGAAGATGTTAAATCTATTGACTCTATTATAGAAGCACTTTATGCTTCTATATCTGGGAATGCAGGAGAACAAAGAGATTGGGATCGCTTTAAAAATCTATTTATCGAAGAAGGGAAATTGATGCCTACTTTTCAAAATCAAGAAGGAAAGGTTGGCTATGTACAATGGGGTCTTGATGAATATATTGAAAGAGTAGATAAATCGTTTTTCGAAAACGGTTTCCATGAGGATGAAATTTCAAGAGAAGTAGACAGCTATCGATACATTACTCAAGTATTTAGTACCTACCAGTCAAAACGAACCAAAGATGGGGAAGTTTTTGCCAGAGGAATCAATACGATTCAAGTTTTTAATGATGGGGAAAGATATTGGATTGTTTCCGTTTTTTGGTCATCTGAAAATGATGAATTTCCAATTCCCACAGAATATTTAAGGAACTAGAAAGCCAAAAAAATAACTTTTTCAGAAAATACCCAAAGATTTAGTTATTGTTAGCTATTCACTTCTCATCTAATTACAATTAAAAACTACAACAATGGGTAACCGTTTCATTTCAAGTATTTTAACAATTCTGTGCTTTGTATTAATAACACCAAAATTAGAAGCGCAGGAGAAACCAGAAGATCCTCGATACGAAACAGCATGGAATAGTCTTAAGTTTCGAAGTATTGGGCCAGCTTTTACTTCTGGGAGAATTTCTGATTTCGCAGTTAATCCAGACAATACAAGTGAGTTCTATGTAGCCACTGCTTCAGGTGGAGTTTGGAAAACAACAAATAAGGGTATTTCCTTCGAGTCGGTTTTTGATAGCCAAGGATCCTATTCAATCGGTTTTGTAGCGATTGATCCAACCAATCATAATGTAGTTTGGGTAGGAACGGGAGAGAATAATAATCAGCGTAGTGTGGCTTATGGTGATGGAGTATACAAATCCATAGATGGTGGAAAAAGTTGGGAGCATATGGGTTTGAAAAATTCCGAGCACATTGGGATGATAGAAATTGATCCCAGAGATTCTGATATAGTTTATGTTGCTGCCGTTGGTCCACTTTGGAGCGAAGGCGGAGACAGGGGATTATACAAAACTACTGATGGTGGAAAAACATGGGAAAATATTCTCGAGATTAGTGAACATACTGGAATTAATGAAGTGCATCTTGATCCTAGAAATCCTGATGTGATTTATGCTACAGCTCATCAAAGAAGAAGACATGTATTTACTTATATAAGTGGTGGTCCAGAATCAGCAGTGTATAAATCCACGGATGGAGGTGTTTCATTTAAAAAAACAATGAAAGGAATGCCAAGTGGAGATATTGGAAGAATTGGTATGGATATCTCAGATGCTAATCCTGATATCGTATACGCTGTAGTTGAGGCTCAAGAAGATAAAGGTGGCTTCTATCGATCTACTGATAGAGGTGAATCTTGGGAGCGTCGAAGTGATTATTCTTCAAGCGGAAATTACTATCAAGAAGTAATTGCAGATCCTGTTGATGTAGATTTGGTTTATGTGATGAACACCTATTCGGGAGTTTCGGAAGATGGAGGTAAGACTTTCGAAAATGTTGGTGAACTAAATAAGCATATCGATAACCACGCTTTATGGATTGATCCAAATAATACAAACTATTTACTGAACGGAAATGATGGAGGCGTTTACGAATCCTACGATCGGGGTAAAACGTGGAGATTTTATACGAATCTTCCCGTTACGCAGTTCTATAAAGTAGCAGTAGATAATGATTATCCATTCTATAATGTATATGGTGGAACTCAGGATAATTTCACATTTGGAGGACCTTCACGATCAATAGAGCCAACCGGCCTCACTTTCAACGATTGGAAAATCACGTTGCTGGGTGATGGCTTTGAACCGCATGTTGATCCGACCAATCCAAATATTGTATACAGCCAATATCAGTATGGAAATTTATATCGATTTGATAAACAAAGTGGAGAAGCTCAGAATATTATTCCACAAGCTCCAGAAGGTGAATACAGCTACAATTGGAACTGGGATTCTCCATTCTTTGTGAGTGTTCACAATAACAAACGATTGTATTATGCTTCAGATCGAGTACATCGTAGTGATGATATGGGACAAAGTTGGGAAGAAATAAGTGGTGATTTAACTCGACAAATCGATCGAAATAAATTAGAAGTAATGGGTGAAGTTTGGCCAATGGATGCTGTCGCAAAAAATGCTTCAACTACTCCATATGGGAATATTGTATCACTAGCAGAATCACCTATAAATGAAGATATTTTATTTGCTGGTACCGATGATGGCTTGATTCATATAAGCGAAAATGGCGGAGCAAATTGGAGAAGGTTAGAAAAATTTCCTGGAGTTCCAGACATGACATATGTGAACGAAATTGTTGCTTCAGCTCATGATGTAAATACATTATATGCAGCATTCAATAATCACAAGAATGGCGATTTCAAACCATATATTTTAAAGAGCACTAATCTTGGAAAATCATGGAAGTCAATTGCAAATAATCTACCAGAGCGAGGCTCTGTGTACGCAATTGAGGAAGATCATATTGAACCCAATCTTATTTTTGTAGGAACTGAATTTAGTCTTTTTGCAAGTTTAGATGGTGGTGATTATTGGAAAGAGCTTAATAAAGGACTGCCAACTGTAGCGGTGCGAGACATAAACATTCAGCAAAGAGAAAATGATTTAGTGTTAGCCACTTTCGGTCGTGGCTTTTACATCATGGATGATTACTCTGCACTGCGTGAATTCACAAAAGAATTAGAAGAGAAAGAAGCTCATTTATTTTCAGTTCGAGATCCTTTTCAATATCAACAATATAGCCCAATTGCAGCTAGTAGTACTGTTAGTTGGTTAGGCCCCAAGGGATTTCAAGGAGAAGATTTTTACTTGGGTGAAAATCCTAAATTTGGAGCCGCTTTTACTTTTTATTTAAAAGAGAAATATAAAACGCTTGAAGAAACTCGAAAGGAAGAAGAAAAGAACAAACGTGAAGCTGGTGAAACGGTTTATTATCCAACGGCAGAGCAACTAGAAGCAGAAGAAAAGGAAGAAGAACCATTTCTAATTTTTACCATAAAGGATGCAAATGGGGAAGTAATTCAAGACCTACATGCGGGTGCTTTAAAGGGAATAAACAGAGCATATTGGGATTTAACATATCCAGATGTTGATCAAGTACGGACCAACACTAGTAACCCAAAGACAAATTTAAACTCCGGAATTATGGTACTTCCAGGAATGTATTCTGTTCAACTTTCTAAAAGTATAAACGGTGAAAAAACGGTGCTTTCTGAACCAGTAGAATTTGAAGTGAAGTCGCTTGAAAACCAAACGCTTCCATCTTCGAATCCAGAAGCAATGCATGCGTACCATAAAGAATTAACCAAGCTTTCAAAATCTGCGAATAGTGCCAGAAATGCCTTTAACGAAATAAATGATCGTTTGGAATATTATCAAGCAGCGGCGCGAATTGTTAAAAGTGAAAGTCTGACTTCTATGATTTCAGAGATGGAAGCAAGGTTGGATGAAATTCGGTTGAAGATGTTTGGGAATCAAATCAAGAATCAGCTGGAAATCAATCAAGCTCCTTCACTTAATAACCGAATAAATACCGCAATAAATACTGGTATGTCTTCGCAATCTGACCCGACACAAACATCAAAAATGGTTAAGCAAATAGCAGAAACTCAGCTGAGACCAATTATTGACACTTTAAAAGATATTCTAGGGCTTTCAATTCCAGCTATTGATGCAGAGCTAAATCAACTTAATGCTCCTTGGACTCCTGGAAGAATTATTGATTTAGATTAAGGATTTGAATTCAATGTAAGGTATGCGGTAAAATTCCTATTAATGGTTTTCAGCTCTCTTAAATACAGCTATGTGTCGCTCATATTGCTGTATTTAATTCGTCGTGATTAGTCACTCAGAGCGAATGGAAGAGTCTGAACAAGTAAAATATGCATGTTAAACAGAAAAGTAGATTCATCATATAGAAGTTAGATAATTCGAAGACAGTTTTATTTAGGTCATTCTGAGCGAAAGCGAAGAACCTTGGCGGATGAGTGCATCGTTTTTCTTCTCAATGCATATTTTATAAGGAACCTTTTACCTGACGTCTACAAGGATGACCCTAATTACGATTTGGGAAAAGCTAAGACCTATAGGTTTTCAAAATTTAGTTCTAGTTACGATGCTCTGCGTCGTAACTAGGTGCTCCAATGCAGAGCATTCGAGCAAGGGTAGGGTTAGTCATTCCCATGAAGCCTGCCTCTTGGTAGACAGGGTGGGAATCTAGATCGTGTATAAAGCCAACTCCATATATCTAAACTTTAGATCTATGCTTTCGCAGAGATGACTTATGTGCAGTTAGGAACTATGGAGGCAAGTAAACCGCCCAAGGCACTATATGCTTTTACTTGCCCAAATACTCCAGAGCAAGTACGGTAACATCATCAGATTGATCGGCTCTTCCCATAAATTTTAAGACATCTACAACAAGGCTTCGTACAATTTTTTCGATATCATCGGAACCGTGTTTTGCTAGGAATTCCTCTAAGCGAGGTTCTTCATACATATCTTCATTTTCAGCAGTGGCTTCTGTAACACCGTCTGTAAACAGGACTATTTTTTCACCTGGTTTCAATTGTACCTCTTTTGTTTCATACTCTATAGGTTCAATCTTACCAAGTAATAATCCATTGGTGTTTTCAATTTCAACAACTGCACCGTCTTCTTTAACTATGTAAGGCAAATTATGACCGCCGTTACTATAGCGAACGATACCTGTATTAATATCCAATACTCCATAGAACACAGTAACAAAAGTTGTTAGCCCACTTTCAGGAATAAGCATAGTGTTAACTGTTTCAAGGCATTTCGCAGGATCATCAATTTGAGATGCAATTGCTTTTAGCATGGTTCGAGAAACAGCCATATAAATTGATGCCGGTATTCCTTTACCTGAAACGTCTCCAATTACGAACCCAAGTCTATTTTCATCAAGCTTGAAGAAGTCGTAAAAATCACCCCCAACCTGACGTGCTGGGTGCATTTCAGCATAAATATTAAATTCTGAATTTTCAGGAAAAGGGGGAAACTCTTGTGGGAGCATCTTTTGCTGAATTTTAGCAGCAGTTTCCAAATCGGTTTGCACGAGCTCAAATTCTCTCATTTGCTCTAGAGCGTCAAACATATACCGAATTTCAGTAAGACTTTTATCTATGGTAATTTCTAAATCCTTAAAATCGATGGGCTTTGTAATAAAATCATAGGCACCTCGATTCATAGCCGTTCTGATATTATCCATATCTCCATATGCAGAAACGATAACCGTTTTTAGAATGGGATTATTTAATTTTTGAGCTTCAGAAAGAAAAGTAAGTCCATCCATCTTAGGCATATTAATATCAGAAAGAACTAAAGAAATATCGTTAGAGTCTTCAAGCATCCCTAGGGCTTCTTCACCATTTTCTGCAAAACAGAAATCATAAATTTCTTCCTTAATTTGTTTCCTAAAACGTTGAAGAATAAGGAGCTGTAAATCCGGCTCATCATCAACCACCATAATTTTATGCCTGCTCATATATCCCTCTATAAATTATTTACTTTCGTCAATTAGTTGTTTCAATTCATCTTTTAAAGAATTGAAATCAATGGGTTTGGTGAAAAATTCTTTAGCGCCCGAGTTGATTGCTCTTTCATAGTTCTCGGTATCACCATAAGCCGAAATCATGCTCACTTTTATTTGCGGGAATTGAATTTTTACTTGTTCTAATAATTCAAAACCTGTCATACCAGGCATGTTAATATCAGAGAAAATATAGACAATATCTGGTGGTTGTTTACTTCGCAAAAACTCTAAAGCATCAGCTCCAGAAAATGCGAATTCTAATTCTAAGAGACCTTCTTTTACTTCTTTTCGGAATTTTTGCCGAAAAAGCATTTCTACGTCTTGTTCATCATCAACTACTAAAAACTTCATTCTTAACTTACCCTGTTACTTTAAATAAACTCTGAAAAGAGTATACTGATTTTCTTTCGATTCTACTTCTAATTCGCCGCCATGAGCTTTTATGATATCATTGGTGATCGATAATCCCAAACCTGTTCCATCTGTACCCATTTTAGTAGTAAAGAAAGGTTGCATGATCTTATCTTTAATATCATCTGGAATACCTGGTCCGTTATCTTCTATTTCTAGAATTACTTTACCATCAACAATCTTTGTTCGAACCGTTAACTTTGGCTTATAATCCTTTTGGGAGTTCTCAATTTTACCACGCATTGCATCAAAAGCGTTGTTGCAAAGGTTTACTACTACGCGACTGAAATCCTCAACAATTAGCGAAACTTCGTTAATATTTTCTTCTAGATCGAATTGTAAATCTACATTAATTGCATTTTTACCAGCACGCATTCCATGAAAAGCTAAGTTCACATATTCTTTAACCATTCCGTTAAGCAAGGTAGGAGTTTTACTTCCACTTCCACCTCTAGAGTGTTGTAACATCGATTTTACTATCCTATCTGCTCTAGAACCATGTTCATGAATCTTTTTAAGATTAGCTTCAATATCATCTAAGATTTCGTTCAAATCTTCATTATCAACAGATAACTCTCTAGCCTCTTCTAACAATTCTAAATTCAAATCAGAGAAATTAGTAACAAAGTTAAGAGGATTTTTAATTTCGTGAGCAATACCAGCGGTAAGTTGCCCTAAAGAAGCTAACTTCTCTTGCTGAACGAGTTGCTGTTGCATCGTTTTAAGCTCGCTTAATGTAGAATTAAGCTTACGGTAAGCTGAAGCATTATCTAGAGCTATAGCGGCATAGGTAGCAAGATTTCGAAGTAGGTTTATATGATATTCGGAATAAGCATCCTTCTTGAAACTTTGAGTTGTTATCACTCCAATAATTTTACCTTGAAAAATCAAAGGGATGTAAATGACCGATGAAGATACTTCCCCTTCAAGCGGAGCTTTGTATTCACTTACGTACTTCTTGTGTTCTTTTTCCCAGTCGGAAATTATGATTTCTTCTTTTTTATTGAAGCAGATGACAGCTAATCTATCATTTTCATCTAGGCTATAAGAAAGTGCAGGAAGCATAACACCTTTTTCTTTAGTAGCAGGAAACTCAAGACGATCTAATTCTTTGTTATAGATTCCCACACCAAATATCGCCGCATCCATCAGCGCATTTACATTTTCATAAACAGTTTCAATGATTCTATCTACAGAAAGGGTAGAGGTAATTGCTCTTCCAATCATACTCAGTTGTTCAGTATCAGATCTTCGTTTATTTTCAGCTTCTGCCCTTAATTCGGCCTCCCTTAGTGCAGTTCTTTCCTGTTCTTTTTTGGAGATTCTATATCGTTGTGTTCTGTCGATTCCAAAAACAAGTAAAGCTAATAATCCGGCAAATACTCCATATGCCCACCAGGTTCTGTACCATGGTGGTAATACTATTAATTCGATAGAAGCATAATTTTCGTTCCAAATTCCATCTGCATTGGCAGCTTTTACTCGAAAAGTGTAATCACCGGGTGATAAGTTTGTATAAGTTGCCGAACGTTGCATTTCAGCTTGAACCCAGTCTCTATCAAAGCCTACTAATTGGTACGCATATTGATTTTTAGCGGAGTTAGCGAAATGGAGTGCTACATATTCAAAAGTTATTTCATTTTGATTGTACTCGATAGTAATTGAACTAGTTTCAGAAAGAGCTTTTTTAAGAGGGAAATCTGCACCTACAGCAACTGTTTTATTAAATATTCTGAAATCGGAAAATACAACCTGAGGAGGTATTTCATTGATATTTAGTCTTTCAGGGTTAAAGGCAGTGACACCTTTTCCACTTCCAAAATAAATAATACCTTCAGCGCTTTTCGAATATGCATTTTGGTTATACTCGAGAGCCATAAGTCCATCATCAAGGCCGTAGTTTCGGAAGGTTTCCGTTTCTGGATCAAAATTAATGATGCCATTATTAGAGCTCATCCAAAGAGTCTCATTATCATCTAAAATAATAGAGTAAAGATGATCGTCGGCAATCCCATCCTGTTTTCCATAATGAGTAGCTATCCCAGTATTAGTATCGTAACGATTTAAACCACCTTGTTGAGTTGCTAACCATAAAATACCAGGTTCTTTAGGTCTCTCAACTACTTTGAAAATGATATCATTACTTATAGATGTAGTATCTCTCGGATTATAAAAAGATTCTCTAGAAGGCACACCATCTTTGGTAATTTTTCCTAATCCACCTCCTGTACCAAGCCATAAATTCCCAAAAGAATCCTCATGTAAACTTAGAACAAAGGGAAAAACTTCAGTAGTATCTACAATAATCGGATAGACTTCATACGAATCATTTTTGGTATCTAAGAGACTTAACCCAGCCGAAGTACCCACCCAAAAAACTGAAGAATCATCTTTGGTAGGTTGTATCATATTAATGTTATTTAGTCTATCCCAATTTTTAAGAAAACGTGTAACCTTACCTGTTTTTCGATTTAGTTTATTTAAGCCTCTATTACTTGCTACCCAAAAATTACCACTTGGATCTTCTGCAAAAACACGGAAAAGTCCGTCAGTAAGGGTAGATTTATCATTCGGATCGTGTTGATATACTTTTGAAATATCTTTATTTCCAACTTTACTTAAACTGGTTAAGTAGCTTATTCCTTGCCCACTTTCAGTTCCTACCCAAAGAGTACCTTCTTTATCTTCATAAACACCCCAAACAATGCCTGGTGATAAACTTTGCGGATTATCAGGGTCATGCTTCAAATGTGCAAAGTTGACAGCTTTGGGGTTAAATGCACTTAAACCTTCACTAGCATATCCTATCCAAATAGTTCCTGAACGGTCTGCAAAAATGGAAACAGCAAAGTCTTCGGCTAAACTATTGGGATCTTTAGGGTCATTTCGATAGGAAGTAAACTTATTAGTTCTAGTATCAAAACGTGCTACGCCAGTGCCCGGACCAACAACCCACAATATACCTTCAACAGAAGGGTCTGGAACTATTTCGTGAATAAAGTTTAAGGGATCGACGCTCCCCCCAGTATTGGGTTCAATTAAAAAACGTTCGTAATCACCTGTTTCGATTTCAAATTTTACTAATCCATTTCCAGTGGCAAGCCAAATAAAACCGGGCTCGTCTTGAGGAAAATATTGACTTAATACATTTAAAGGATCACCATATCCAGGATCTCGAACCGGATCATTTAAATAACGGGCTATTTCATTATTTGTAGGATTTATTTTGTTAAGTCCGTTATTAGAACCTATCCAAATATTACCTTCACTATCTTCATTCAACAGGTATAATCCATTCGATGAAATGGTTGTTAAATCTTCGTGGTCATGAAAAAAGCGTTCAAATTTCCCATCTTCTCCGGCTTTCATTCTGTTTAAACCCCAATTTGTAGTAACCCATAAATCTCCGTTTTCAGCTTCTAGAGTAAATTGAACAGAATTATTCGAAATTGATGTAGAATCATCGAAAACACGTGTGTAACTAATAAACGTACCAGTGGCTCTATCCATTTTGTTGAGACCACCACCATTTGTACTAACCCATAAATCTCCACTTTTTGACTCAGAAACACTCCAGACCCAACTATCAGAAATGGAAGTGGTATCAAAAGGAGTGTTGGCGTATAATTTAAAATCGTGGCCATCATATCGGTGTAAACCGCCTTGAGTTGATACCCATATAAAGCCTTGGCTATCTTGCATGATAGTATTCGCACTTCCTTGTGCAAGTCCACTCCCTACTTTCAAATGCTCAAAACGTAAAGATGGGGCCTCGGTAGATAAAACGGAGGTTTCTGCTTCTTCCTGAGCATATAATGAAGTGCCAAGTAGAAGGATTACTATAAGTGTGGTGTTATTTACTATCCTGATTTTCATATTTAATTCAATTTTGAGAGCTGGATAATAAATTTAGTTCCTTCATTTTCTTTTGAAGTGAGATCGAGTTCTCCTCCATGGGCTTTAACGATGTCATTGGTGATAGACAGCCCTAACCCAGTACCTTCTGTTCCTTTTTTTGTAGTAAAGAAAGGTTGAAGTACTTGTGCCTTAATTTGATCAGGTATTCCAGGTCCGTTATCCTCAATATTGATAAAGATTTTATCGTCTTTTTGTTGGGTAACAACGGACAGTTTTGCTTTATAGGAGGGTTCAGAATCTTTAGAAGCTTTAAGTTTTTCTCTCATTGCGTCGAACGCATTATTGCAGAGGTTTAAAATTACACGACTAAAGTCTTCAACGATAAGTGGGAACTTATCAAGGGTCTCATCAAGTTGTACATCAATATCTACATTAATTGGATTCTTACTTGCACGCATACCATGAAATGCAAGATTGACATACTCTTTTACCAAATGGTTAAGATCTACTGGCTCCATAACTCCAGTTCCACCACGCGAATGCTGTAGCATGGATTTTACAATGCCATCAGCTCTAGTTCCATGCTGATATATTTTCTTAAGATTAGCTTCTACATCATTAAGAATATCGTTTATATCTTCTGAGTTCACATTAATTTTTGCTAGTTCGTCACGAATCTCACCAACTAGCTCAATACTTAAATCGGAAAAATTATTTACAAAGTTGAGCGGGTTTTTAATCTCATGAGCAATTCCAGCAGTTAATTGTCCTAATGAAGCAAGTTTTTCTTGTTGTACCAACTGCTCTTGCGCAGCTCTTAAATCGGTTAGGGCCGCCTGTAATTTTTGATAAGCTTCTGCATTTTGAATGGCAATACCCACATTCGAAGCAATGGTTGTTAATAAACGTTGGTCATTTTCATTAAACCTATTTTCTTGTTCTTTACTTTGAACACTAATTACTCCAAAAGCAGTTTTACCAGCAATAATTGGAACTCCTAAATAGGAAGCAACATCAACTCCTTTGCGTACAGCCTGAATCTCATCATAGGCTTTAGAGAGATTTTGATTAATTAAGAGTGGTTTCTTACTTGTTATGATGCTTTCTGTAATCCCATTTCCGAATTTCCTAGGGCCACTTACTTCTCCATGCATGTAAGGGAAGTTTAGCATGTCAGTTTTTCGGTCGTGTAACGCCAGGTAAACTACGTCTGCTTTGAAAGTTTCAAGCATTTGCTCACCTACCAATTTAATTAATGCATCAAACTCTAACTGAGAAACTAACGCCCGGCTAATATTATTTACTGTTTGAAGCTCAGCTGCACGCTGTTCAGTTTCGGCAAGTAGTCGAGTAGTTTCGTTAAAGAGTCGAGCATTTTCTAGGGCAACACTCATACTGTTAGTAAGAGTAGTAACCAGTCTTAAATCCGATTCACTAAAAGCATGTTCACGTTCAACGTTTTGTAAACTTATAGAACCAATAACTTTATCACCAACAATCATTGGAACAAAAATGGCTGATTTTGGAGGAAGACCTTTACTGATGCCACTTTCTGTATCGCCCATTTTTTTGGCGTTTTCTATATAGTCATCATTAATAAGAATGGTTTCTTTTGTTTCAATTAGTCGTTTATTAGCCCAAATAAAAGGTCTCGGTTCAATAAAGAGTCGCTCACCGTTTTCAATAGCAAACTCCCAATTTTCAATTTCATTTTTGTAATCAAAGGTGCGGATAATCATAGTTTGAGTGTTCAGCACTTCGCACATTCGATTTCCAACCAAGCTGTAAATAGCACTCATATCCATTTCACGAACTAAGCCTTCTTGCACGCTATTAATTACTGCAAGCTCAGCATTTCGCTGTTCGGTTTCTGCGAGTAGTCGATTTGTTTCATTAAAAAGGCGAGCGTTTTCAAGTGCGACACTCATACTATTTGCAAGTGTTCCTAAAAGTCGAACATCTGAGTCGCTGAATGCGTGTTCTCTATCGAGATTTTGGAGGGTAACATAACCTCGAACAGATTCGCCAACCATTAATGGCACAAAAAGGGCAGACCTTGCAGCTCTAGTTCCAGGTACAGGTTTGTGGCGTTGCCCCAAAATCTCAGACATTGCCTCAGCAGCGTCTTCATTTAATAATAGCACGCTTCTGTCATTAATTATTTTTTCTCTGACTTTATCATATGGTCGTACTTTAGGATAAAGTCTGCCTCCATCTTCAAATAAATACTGGAAAGTTTCTGTTTTTGGCTCGTGATTGAAAGTAGAAATCGCTGTTACTTGTGCATCAAACAAATCACGAATACGATCCCCAACTAGATCATAAATCCCCTGCATATTCATTTCTGCTACAAGGCCTTCTTGTACACTATTAATTACAGCTAATTCTGCATTTCTTTGTTCAGTTTCGTTGAAGAGACGAGCATTTTCCAAAGCAACACTCATACTGTTTGCTAGAGTGCTTAAAAGGCGAACATCAGAATCATCAAATGCATGTTCTTTATCAAGATTTTGAAGACTTACGTATCCACGAACACTATCCCCTATACTTAAAGGTACAAAGAGCATTGATTTTGGGAACTCAGTTCCTGGCACGGCTTTTGGAGCTTCACCTGTAATTGTAGTATAAGCTTCACCCGCGTTTTCTCTTATATCAATAAGTTTATTCGTATTGATTAAACGCTGCCGAATTTTATCAAATGGACGAGAATCGACATAAATTTGTTTACCATTTTCAAAAAGGTAATGAAAAGACTCCTTTTTATTATCGTGATCAAAAGTAGCAATCGCTGTAACCTGCGAATCAAATAAATCTCGAATTCGCTCTCCAACAAGGTCATAAATTCCTTGCATATTCATTTCAGCCACAAGACCTTGCTGAACACTATTAATTACTGCGAGTTCCGCATTTCGTTGTTCAGTTTCATTAAATAGGCGAGCATTTTCTAGTGCAACACTCATACTATTCGAAAGCGTATTTAGTAGTCGAACATCCGATTCACTAAATGCATTTTCTTTATCAAGGTTTTGTAAACTAACGCAACCTTTCACCTCATCACCCACTATAAGTGGCACGAAAATTAGGGCTTTCGGTAATCGAGTTCCAGGAACTGCAATATGTTCCTTACCTGTTACATTAAAGATCGTTTCATCAGCATTTTCATTAACAAGAAGTAATTTCTTGTTTTTGATGATCCATTCTCGAATATGATTTAATGGTCTAGGTTCAGGATAAAGTCGTTCACCATCTTCAAATAAATATCTAAATATCTCTAGGTTAGACTCATGGTCAAAAGAGTATATTCCAGTAACCTGGGCGTCAAATAAATCCCGAATTCGCTCTCCAACAAGGTCATAGATTCCTTGCATATCCATCTCAGCTACAAGGCCCTGTTGTACACTATTTATTACAGCAAGTTCGGCATTTCGTTGTTCGGTTTCGTTAAATAGGCGAGCATTTTCGAGCGCCACACTCATACTATTTGCAAGCGTGCTTAATAGCCTAACATCCGATTCACTAAAAGCATTTTCACGATCGATGTTTTGAAGACTTACATAACCCCGAACTTTCTCACCAATGCTCAAGGGGACATAAATCATAGATTCAGCAAAAGTAGTTCCTGGCACGGCTATTGGATCATCACCAGTAATTATTTTATAAGCCTCTCTACTATTTTCATTAATTAAGATGAGCTCATGAGTCTCAATCAGACTTTGTCGAATTTTGTCGATAGGACGAGGATCAGCTTTGATTCGCTTCCCATCCTCATGCAAATAGTGAAAAATTTCTGATTCTTTATCATAGTCAAATGATGAAATGATAGTTACTTGAGCATCAAATAATTCTCTAATACGATCACCAACTAAATCGTAAATACCCTGTAAATTCATCTCAGCTACAAGCCCTTGTTGTACACTATTTATTACAGCGAGTTCGGCATTTCGTTGTTCGGTTTCGTTGAACAAACGAGCATTTTCGAGCGCCACACTCATACTATTTGCAAGCGTGCTTAATAGCTGCACATCAGAGTTTATAAAAGCATTCTCAATTTCAATGTTCTGTAAGCTCACATACCCTTTTACAGTATCTCCTAAAATCAATGGTACAAAAAGTGCTGATTTTGGAAGCTCAGTTCCAGGAATTGCTTTTGGTTCTACACCTAAAATTTTAGCTACTTTTTCTTTTAAATCAGTATTAAAAAGAATGAGTTCCTTATCATCAATAATCTTTTGACGAAATGCATCAATTTTTCTAGGTTCGGGATATATTCGAACTCCACTTTCGAAATTGTATTCAAAATATTCTTGATTTGTTTCGTAATCGAAAGAGACAATAGTTACCGATTTTACATTGAACATATTTCTAATCTTATCGCCGACAAGATTATAAATCCCTGCTCTATCCATTTCTTCAACAAGCCCTTGTTGCACACTATTGATTACTGCAAGTTCAGCATTTCTAAGCTCAGTTTCATTTAGGAGACGGGCATTTTCAAGGGCAGTACCCATACTACTAGTAAGTGTATTCAGTAAAGAAATATCTGAATCACTAAAAGCGTGTTCTTTGTCTAAATTTTGAAGACTTACATACCCACGAACTTCATTGCCAAAGATCATTGGAACAAACAGAATCGATTTTGGGAGAATTGTACCAGGTACGGCTTTTGCAGATTCACCAGTATATTTTTCTACTTCTGTTGCAAGATTCTCATTAATAAGTATATGAGCAGATGTATTGATAAGGTTTTCTCTAACTTTATCATAAGCTCTTGGGGCAGGGTAAATCCGTTTACCATCTTCATATAAGTATTCGAAATGTTCAACTTTATTCTCAATATCAAGGGTGTAGATTCCAACGACTTGAGCGTCAAAAACTTTTCTGATCTGATCACCAGCTAATTCATAGATACTAGTCATATCCATTTTATTAGCGATCCCTTTTTGTACACTAGTAATTAAAGCAAGTTCTGCGTCTCTCTGCTCTAAAGTTTTATTTAATTCAACATCCTTTCCAATAGATTTCATTTAACCCTGATCATATTTACTTACCCAAGCCTATAACTGTTTTTATGTACTCTATTTAAAAAAAGCAAAGCAATATCATAGCTACGATTGTGATTTCCAAGTACTTTTTAATAGGAAGGAATAGAGTTTAACTAGAACTTTGTATCAGAATAAATGTAAACTACTATCTATCAATGAGATAATCTTAGACCTTTTCTGCCAACTCAAGCCAGCGAAGTTCTTTTTCTTCGATTTGGTATTTAATTTCAGCATAATTCAGAGAAAGCTCTTGCAGAGTTTCATAGTCTTTCTCGGTATTCATTTTTGATTCTATCTCTGTTTTTTGAAATTCCAGACGTTCGATTTCTTTTTCTAACTTTTGATATTCTTTCTTTTCGTTGAAGGTGAGCTTTTTTGGTTTATCAATAGAAGCTTTAATCTCTGCTTCTTTTTTGATTTCCTTTTTCTCGGAATGTTTTTTTGGTTCAGAAGTGGAAGCATCAGCCAAGTCTTTATACTCTTGATAGGTTCCATTAAAATCATTGATTACACCATTTCCTTCAAACACAAAATAGTGGTCAACAAGATTATCCATAAAGTACCGATCATGAGAAACTATAATTAGACATCCACCAAAGTCTGCCAAGAATGATTCTAGTTTTTCTAAAGTGATAAGGTCAAGATCATTGGTAGGCTCATCTAAAATTAGAAAATTCGGATTTTTTATAAGTACCATCATTAAACCAAGTCGCCTTTTTTCTCCACCACTCAATTTAGCTACAGGGGTGTATTGCATCTTGGAATCGAACATGAAATGCTCTAAAAATTGCGATGCTGAAATGGTATCACCATTCGAAAGCTCGATTATTTCAGCTACTTCTTTAATAACATCAATAACACGTTCTTTTTCGTTGAATGTAATTCCTTGCTGTTTGTAGTGCCCATATACTATTGTTTGGCCAGTAAGAACTTCTCCCGAATTAGGTTTCTCCTCTCCTGTTATGATTTTTAAGAAGGTACTTTTTCCAACTCCATTTTTTCCGATAATCCCAATTTTTTCTCCTTTGTTAAAAGAATACTCAAAGTTTTTTAGAATGATTAAATCATCATAACTCTTGCTAACTTTCTTTAGCTCGAGTACTTGTCCACCAATTCTGGAAACACTCACATCAAGTTTTATTTCCTGCTTAATTTTACCAGAATTAGCTTTCTTTTCAGTTTCATAAAAAGCATCAATTCGGGACTTCGATTTGGTTGTTCTTGCTTTGGGTTGCCGGCGCATCCACTGCAATTCCTTTTTTGCTAATTTCCCTGCTTTAGCAACTTCAGTGGCATATACAGCTTCACGTTCTTCTTTCTTCTGTAGGAAATATTCGTAATTGCCTTTATGGTGATAGAGTTCACCATCATCAATTTCTAAGATGTGATTACATACACGATCCAAGAAATATCTATCATGAGTTACCATTAAAAGTGCCATAGTACTTTTACTAAGGTAGACTTCGAGCCACTCAATCATTTCAACATCTAGATGGTTGGTTGGTTCATCAAGAATTAAAAGATCGGGTTCATCAAGCAAAGTAAATGCTAAAGCAACACGTTTTCTTTGCCCACCAGATAGAGAAGAAATGGATTGGTTAAGATCGTGAATGCTTAGATGTCCTAGAATTTGTTGAAGGCGCTGTTCATAATCCCATGCATTAGCAGCGTCCATTTTCGATAGTGCTTTATCAAAAGCTTTTTGAGTTTCATCAGTATAATTTTCGGCCTGAGCATCTACAGCTTCTTCATACTCCCGAACAACCTTCACCATTTCATTATCGCCGTGAGTTATAAACTCATTAATAGTCAAAGCATCATCTAGTTCTGGTTCTTGTTCAAGCAGGCTTATTCGAATTCCATTTCGAACCATAACTTCTCCGGCATCAGGTGTTTCTTTGCCTGCAAGAATTTTCAGTAAAGTAGATTTTCCTGTTCCATTTTGAGCAATAAGAGCAGTTTTGTCACCTTTCGAAATTCCAAATGTAAGTCCCTCAAACAAGAGTTTGAGTCCATATTTCTTGCTAAGGTTTTCTGTAGATAAATAAGTCATGAATAGTCTGAGATCAGAGTCTTTTGAGTAGTTTTCAATATACGTGAAAACTGATTATGAAGAGTAAGGTTGTGAACTAATTTATTCGTCTATTTTATTGATTGTCCAACAACGAAGTCCTTCTCTGGTTTGAGCAATGAGTTCCTTTTGTCCATCGCGATTTAAATCTGCAATTATAGGAAACTTCATTCCAGAGGTTGGAATATTAAAAATGCGTTGATTTGTCAAAACTTCCCATGCATACAGCCTTCCAAATTCGGCAAGAGAAACTAGCTCCATATTGCCATCACCATTTAAGTCGATAACTTGTGGGGAATATGTTGTAGAAGAAGGTTGACCTAAACTATGAGTCACTTTCAATTCACCATCTTTATTGAATAAGAAAATCGAACCATTAGCGCTTTGAGTGATGTATAAATCAGAACGATAAAATTTGGTGCTATCCCTGAGTAATACATTGGGTTGTACAGAGAAACTTGTAAGCTGATTATTAGTAGCATAAAGTGATTTTATAGAAATAGAATCCATTTGAATGCTTACTGCTAATGAATCTTTAAAACTTGGTTTTTGACCAATAGAATAAACATATCCATCCGTTGCTGAGCCTAAAATCTGGTTTTCAAAAATGTATGGAGAACTTGTAAAACTAGCATTTGTAAAGGTTGGGTATCCAGGGCGAACGCCACCGCTTCTTAGCCAACTATGTAGAATATTTTGTGAGTATGCCCAAATAGACCATGTACCATCAACCTGAGTGAAAGTAGGTTGTGTGGTTACAATGGTATTTGTGAACTGTGGCCATCCGCGAACATTTTGACCTCTTCCATCTACAACATGGAGTTTTCGGTTTTCGGTGGCAATAATAATTTCAGGGATTCCATTACGAAGAACATCTGTAACTACAATAGGAGCGCTAATTCGTTCTCCAATTTCAATTGGGAACTGAGGAAGTAGATTTCCTGCTTCATTCCATGCATATACTTTAGTACCCGCTGCTAATAAAATAATAGGTTGTCCATTTCCATACCAATCATACATAACAGGGCTTCCAATAGGTATTTCACCATTGGTTGTGGCGTTCATAACAACAGTTCCATCAAAAGCCAATGCTCGAATATTACCAGCTTGAGTAGCAAAAATAATCTCTTCTGTAGAACTACCAACAAGATTTGCAAGAACTGGCTTTCCAGATAATTCTTCTCCATTGATTGGTAACACCCAAAGTTCATCATAAGGTTGAGTTGAACCTTCTTCAAATAATGATTTAAAATTGAAACTAACAGAATTTGAATTGCTAATTCGAGAGAAAGTCATACTAGTAATATCATATTTGCCGATTAGCGCAGACATAGAGTTTCTTGGCATTAAATAAGGCTCAATGAACTTCATGAAATCATCAGTATACGACCAGATAAAACCACTCATTTCATTAGGGAATTCATCCTTTGCGGTAGAGTATGTATCATCATAGTAAATAACTCGGCGACGATTTCGATCAGACTCAACACTTTCAGAAAGTCCTCTTCGCTTCGAAATAACAGCTACATCTCTTGCAAAGGATAAATAGAAATCACTAAAAGGAGTAAGCTCTGATCCAATAAGTTTAGCAAGAATTTCACTTTGAATGTAATAAGTAGAACTTCCTGATTTAGTAATAACGCCATTATCCGCAAAATCCTCTATAATATTTCGAAAGGCATTTAAACTTTGAAGCTTTCTCATAAACAAAAACTCGCCCGAGGCAAGCAATCCCGATTCTGGAAAAGTGACAACCGCAAACTCTTGATCCACTGCTAGAGCTAAGTTTCTATATAGATCAGTATCTGAAACTAAAATAGAATCTAGCTTATTTAAAGTCCTTTTTGTAGGCGTTGGAACAAAACTAGGTTCAAGTCTAAAAATACCGAATGAAGCAGCGTTACTTGCAATATAACGATCCAAGATAATTGGTTTATTTTCAGATGAAAGTGATTGAATAAGAACCGAACGAGCAGTGTCTTTGAGGTCTATTGTACCAGAAAAATTAAAGGTAGGATTAGTCGACTCTGACGGAGTATAAGTTAATGAAACTGGTTTAATTCCTTTAAAAGAACCCATTACAGATGGTCGATTTCCAACATTTACAAATTGTTGAACCCATTGATCAATATGCTCTGAGTTAACAATAAGTTCTCCAGGAGTAGGTTCATTTGCAACTTCAATTGATTTACCTTTGCCTAAATAGGATCGTAAAGAGCTTTCTATAGCTCTGCTTGATGGAGAAAGAATAATCCAATTATTAATCTGAGCTGCAAAAACCTGAACATCACGAATCGATAATTTGTGGATCAAAATTTCAGAAAAGGTATAGTTATTTTGCTCAAATGGAATGTAAAACTTGGAAGCCCAAAAATTAAGTTCTTCACTGCTTTCAGTTATCCATAAAAACTGAGACTGTGTAGATTCATTAGGATATAATACCAGCGCTTTCAATTTCAAAGAGTTAGTTATAAAAGAATCTAGCTCTAGTACCTGTTGTAAAGCCGCAGGAGTAAGATCGTCTAGAATAGGAGCGTATTCTGTTTGATTGATATTAGTGAAGTCAATACCTGATTTTGGAACAATTAAAAAAGATGATTCCTCGGGAACGAGCCTAATCCAACTTTGTTCAGGTACAGAAGTACACCCCCAGAAAATGAGAATGCAAAAAAAGGTAATGATTAATGAATGAATACGTTGCATGAATGGAATTAGACCGTCCTTTTTTGAATATTACGATACATGGTTAATGCAGGGAATCTCAAAAAGTTCCTTCGTTAGCATTTAACTAAAATAACATTTTTTAAACCAAATGAGTTTTTTAAGCCCGCTTTTTTTGATCGCGATTTCTGCCGTTGGGCTTCCGCTCATTATACACCTTCTAAACCTACGAAGACCACAACGTGTAAAGTTCTCAACACTTGCCTTTTTTAAAGAGCTTCAGAAAACAACAATTCGTAAGATAAGAATTAAAAGATATTTACTTCTGCTCCTAAGGTTATTAGCAATTGCATGTTTAGCCTTGGTTTTGGCGCGTCCTTTTTTACCACCTGGAATTGGAAGTTCTGTAAATAGTCAGGCACCCTCACTTAATGCCATTCTAATTGACAATAGTATTAGTATGAGCCGGATTGGGAGTAAAGGCCCATTAATTGAACAAGCTAAAGAGGTAGTGAAATCTATTGAAGAATCGTCAAAAGAGAGCGATCGGTTTGTGTTACAAGTAACAAATGGTGAAGCTCAATACAACACCATTGTTGGGCACGGTCAGTTACTAAGAAGAATTGAGGAGCTTGAGGTTTCAAATTCTGGTAACTATTCAAATAAAAGAATAATAGAGCTTCAACAAATATTGGAAGACGCGCCGTATGAAAATAAACGACTTTTTGTTATAAGTGATGGGCAACGTTCACAGGTTTCAAATAGTGAGATCTCAGAAAATGAAAACCGATCACTAACTTCAACATATATAAACCTAGGAGAAGTTGAAATCCAAAATACGGTGATTACAGAATTAGAATCTTCAACAAATATGATTGGGGTAGGTCTTCCTGTGAACTTATCGGTTAAGGTTCAGAACAAGGGAGAAGTTCCTGTTGCAAATCAATTTATCTCGCTTGAATTTCAGGAAAGGTTAGTGGGTCAGTATTCTGTTTCTTTAGATGCGGGCTCATCAAAAACATTTAGTTTTGAGGTTACACCCACGGGCATAGGCTCCTCAAAAGGAAAAGTATTTATCGAGGGAGATGAATTTTCAGCCGATAATGAATATTTTTTCTCGATAGATGTTCCTGAAACCCGCCGAATTCTTTGGGTTAAAGAGCCTTCTTCTAATACTGTTTTAACATCTTATACCGGCGTAATGCTAGAAGCTTCTGGCAATAATGATGCACAAATTAATTATGAGAATGCTGGGGTTGAGATACTCGGTACAAACGATATTTCTCAATTTGATGCTATAATTTTAGATGGTATAAAATCTGTACCAGAATTTTCCTTCAATAACCTGTTAAATTTTATTCAGAGTGGGAAAGGAGTAATCTTTTTCCCTTCAGAAACGGGTGATATAAGAAACTATAATGAGTTTTTGAGATTATTCAACGTTGGAACTTTTGAAGGTGTTTTGGGTGAATACTCATCCTTTAAATCCATCGCAAAAGGAGGAGCCCTACAAGAAGATCACCCTATTTTTATCGGACTTTTTGATAGGGAGGAAACAGAAAATCTTAGAATTTCAAATCCTGATATCTACTACTACTATAAACTAAAGCCATCAACTTCGCCTGGAGGATTCAATATTTTATTGCTTAATAATGAAGATCCATTAATTCGAGAAAAACGTTTTGGTGATGGGCGGATGATAGTTTCAGCTATTGGAAATAACCCCGGGTGGTCAAATTTTGCAGTTAAACCTTTATATGCGCCATTCTATTATCGAACGTTATTATACGCTGCATCATCTGATGAAGGCGGTTTTTCGAATCATACGCTTGGGAATATATTTGATTGGACAGGATCTATTGATGCCGAAGGAACTGTAATAAATGTGAATGATGAAACTGTGATCCCAGAAGTTCGTGTAACTGCGATCGGCACAAATATTACTTATCCCGCTGAGAATTGGACTCCAGGTTGGGTAACTGTTTCGGATGCAGAACGTGTCTTCTCAGTTGGGGTAAACTTAGAACGGAAGGAATCAGATTTTGCTCAGATCAACAATGAAGAGCAATTGGATGGTTTTGCATACGTTGATGCATCCGAGCTTGGCGGTGAATCACTCGAAAATGAGATTAAAGCCTCAGGTTTTGGAAAGGAAATTTGGAGCTGGTTTATGTTAGCAGGATTACTTTTTTTGGTAATAGAGTCTTTGGTCTCGATATTTTACAAAGCAGAAACAATAAGCTAAAAATTGAAAGAAATACTTCTCATATTTTTTCAGGGAACGGTGGTACTTTTTACCATCGCCTCTACACTTTTGGCGGGTTATTCTCTACAAAATAAATTCCGACTTAGAAATGTCCGTTTGAATTGGAGAGCTGGAAAAATGAAGGGATACCCATTGTTTGCAACTGTTTTTCTTGGGTTAATTGGAATCCTAGCTATTGTAGTATATCTAATCGAAGACGCCGCTAACTTCCCTATTTTTTCAGCCTATGTTTGGATTGGATGTATGTGGTTTATCTCAAGCTATCTTGCATCTAAACATTATATTACCGATCACGGAATAGTGAAAAACTTAAATGAACCTTCACAAACAATTCCATGGTTTCAGGTTTTGGATTTTGTGGAAAGAGAAGAGTTACAAGGATCTGAATTTACTTTCACATATTCAGAAATGGATAAATCACTTCTGGAAGGTTATAAGCAACTTCGACTTTTTGTGCCTTTGTCAAAACGCAAATCGTTTCAAAAAATCGTATCTTTGAAATTGAAATCACACTTTGAGGAAGAATCACTACCCGAAATTGACCTCAAGCGAATACAAGAAGAATAAAGGATAAACTACTTGTTAGACGACGTTAAAAATTCAGATATAGAGAAAGAAAGAGTAATACTAGTTGGGCTGTATGGCCCCGATACTACCCGAAGACAAGCCGAAGAATATTTAGAAGAACTCGAAATGCTTACCGATACAGCTGGAGGCGTTACCGTTGAGAAAGTTCTTCAAAATAAAACTCGTCCAGATGTTTCTACCTATGTGGGTAAAGGAAAACTACAGGAATTAAAAGGTCAAATGAAGGCGCTTAATATTGGCACCATTATTTTTGATGATGACCTTTCTCCTACGCAAATCAGAAATGTTGAAGGCGGTACCGATGCAAAAGTATTAGACCGAAGCGCATTGATTTTAGATATATTTGCCTCAAGAGCAAAAACTTCAGCTGCAAAAACTCAGGTTGAGTTGGCACAATTACAATATTTACTACCAAGATTAACTCGGTATTGGACTCACTTATCTCGACAAAGTGGTGGAATTGGAACAAAAGGTCCGGGTGAAACCCAGATTGAAACAGATAGAAGAATCATTGGTCAACGAATTGGGGTTTTAAAAAGTAAGCTTGAAAAATTAGACAAACAACGAACAACCCAGCGCAAAAGTAGAGAAGGGATGACTAGGATTTCTTTAGTTGGATATACCAACGCAGGAAAATCTACACTTATGAATGCATTTACTGAAACCAATGTACTTGCTGAAAACCGGTTATTCGCTACACTAGATTCTACGGTAAGGCGCCATCAACTTACAAATCACGAGGTACTATTATCTGATACCGTTGGTTTTATTAGAAAGCTGCCGCATAATTTGATTGAGAGTTTTAAATCTACCTTAGACGAAGTTCGGGAAGCAGACATTTTACTTCATGTAGTTGATGGCTCTTCGAATATGGCCCAAGAATATATTGAGGTGGTTGATACTACACTAGAGGAGCTAAAGGCAACCAACAAACGAACGTTGCTTGTTCTTAATAAAGTAGATAAGATGGATTCAGAACAAATAGCATTGATGCGCGATGAATATCCTAAAGCTGCATTTATATCAGCTGAAAGGGGCATTGGCCTTTCTGAATTAGAAGTAAAAATTGAGGAATTAATTGAGGATAACTATGTTACACATACTCTTTTGATTCCAGCGAAAAAGTATAAAGCGGTTGCTTTTATTCACGAACACGCATCTGTCGAGAAAGAAGAATATGTTGGAAGTGATGTAAAGTTAACTTTCAGTATTGCAAAAAAAGATTTTGAGCAATTATCCCATTTGTTGGATACTATTGGAGCAGAAAACGAAGTTATTTAGTTATGCTAGTTCAAGAAATTCTAAATATCGATATCGCCCCATTAAAGACTACTGATTCTGTAGCCTTTGCATTAACTAAGCTGGATCTTTTTCATGCAACCAAATTTCCAGTAGTCGATAATGGTAAACTTCTGGGGATGATTTCTTTGGAAACCCTAATTGAAGTAAGAAATGATCAGGTGCTTATTCAAGAAGTGCCTTTAGATGAATCTATTTTTCTTCCAAATGATCAGCATCTATTTGAGGCAACTCGAAAAATGCTCTCTCATGAACTTTTTATTCTACCAGTTGTTGATAGTGAAAAGAATTTCCTCGGTGTGATTAAAAAAAGAGACGTTCTCGAAGCATTAAGCGATTTATTTAATTTGGAATCTTTTGGTTCGGTGCTAATTGTTGAAATGACACCTTACGACTTTACCTTATCCGAATTGATTCGAATTATTGAGACAGAGGATGCAAAAATACTTGGGGTAGCAGTTCAAAAACCAAATGAGCACAACGATTTCTATAGAATTTCAGTGAAATTAAATATCGAAGATTCGTCTAACGTAAGTTCTGCATTGAATCGATATGGATACGTCGTCACTTCACAAGTAAGTAGTGCTACAATGGAAAAAGATTTTTCTGACCGAGCTGACGAACTTATTCGCTATCTTGACATATAAGGAGTAAAACCTAACCCATATTTCGCGAAATAAATGCGCTTAGCTGTTAAAAGTAGCTTCTTACTAACTCTCTTTTTTTTGATTGGAATTTCTTCCGTTCATTCTCAAGATATTCAAAAGGCCTCCACTTCTACCTACGAAACAGGTATTAATTTATATGATTCTGGATTTTTTGAGGAAGCCATGTCTCAACTTTCTATATTTCAAACTAAGAATCCTAAGCATGAATTAGGTATCTCAGCAGACTATTATATAGCACGCTCTAAAGCTGGAGCTGACTCTGTAAATATGGAAGCATATTATCAGGAATTTATACTAGAGTATCCTGGTAGCGATCTTTCAGTAATTCTACTAAAAGATTTAGGTCACCGATTTACTGATAAAGGCGAGTATGATGCGGCGATTAAATACTATAATCAGGCTGTAAACTCATGGATGGGTAAAACTCAAGCAGCGGAAACAACATATTGGGTTGCCGAAGCGGCTGCCGAGAAGCAAGATTATGTTGAATCCCGATATTATTTCCTCAAATTAGCAGATGAGTATCCTCAATCACAATGGGCAGCTAATGCACTTTATGCTCGTGGTAGACTTTATTTAACAGAAAACGAATATGATTCTTCAGCAATAGCCTTTGAATTGTTAAAAGCTAGATATCCTACTAACCCAATAACTCGAAGGGTAGGGACTGCTTTAGGTGAATCTTATTATCAACAAGGAAGATTTGAGGAAGCAATTGAGGCACTAAATGCTCAAATGCCATATTTGGATGAGACATCTAAGATAAAGGCATTGTTCCTAATGGCAGAAGCCCATAATTATTTGGGAAACTATAATGAAGCCACCAAAGATTATCTACAGTATATCAATATAACTAAAGGAACCGAACTAGAAGCAGCTGCACATTATGGTTTAGGTTGGTTATATAATCGACAAGAAATTTACCATTGGGCTGCACAATCATTTGAAAAAGCTATTACGGGAGATAATGAGCTTTCAAGAAAGGCAACTTATTACGAAGCGATAAATCACAAACTTGCAGGGAATTATCAACGGTCGATGGACACCTTCCATGAGTTCGGTGATAAATTCAAATCAGGACTTTGGGTAGAAGAAGCATATTATGAATGGTCGATTTCAGCGTTTGAAGGCGGGAATTATGGAGAGTCAATTGAAACTCTTTTAACCTTAATTCGCAATCAAAAAGAGCTAAAAAAGCCGGCGCAGATATATACAATGCTAGGGGAAGCTTATTTTGCAAATAATGAGTTTACTGGAGCTACAAGAGCCTTTGAAGAAGCAGAGAAAGTTGCAAATATTGACCCAAATTTAAGACGCCAAGCACGGTTTCAAAAAGCATGGATTTTATTCAGAAATCAAGCATATGAACAAGCCCAGCCAATTTTCGAATCAGTTTATGCAGAAGCTCCAACTTCAGAGTTAGGGGAAGAAGCTTTGTTTTGGAGTGCAGATAGTTACTACCAATTAGACCAGTTCGGAAATGCTGCTCGAAGGTTTAAACTGTTCATAGATAATTACCCAAATAATGAAATGATTGGCGCCGCCCGTTACTCATTGGGATGGAGTTATTTCAAAACTGGAGAGTTTGATCTAGCGGTTGGCCCTCTTGAAGATTTTATCAATAACTACAACCCTCCTCCTATTGCGCTTTTCCCATATGATATTGACACCAGACTTCGAATTGGTGATGCTTATTATGCGCTAGGGGATTACAGGAATGCAATTCGATTCTACAATCAAGCAATTGGAGCCGAACCAGGTGGAGATTATGCAATGTTTCAGGTTGCAAATAGCTACTATCGTTCAAACCGAACTTTCGAAGCGGTTAGTAACTTCAGAAGAATGCTAAGAATATATCCATACAGCAGACTGAAGGAGCAAGCACAATATAATGTGGCTTATATTTATCTAAATACTTCAAACTATTCACAAGCAATTGAAGAATTTCAGACGGTAATTAACCGATATCCTGGAACAGATTACGCAGCTCGATCACAGTATAATATTGGTGATGCTTATTACAATGCAGGAGAGTATTCCAGAGCGATTGATGCGTATAAAAAAGTAATGGATAATTATCCACGTAGTCGATATATCATAGAAGCTATTAATGGAATACAGTATGCTCAGCTTTCCTCTGGTGGGCAAGATTCAAGCTCAGTAATTTTAGAAGATTTTCTAAGTGATAACCCACAAAGTTCAACGGCAGATCGGCTAAGATATCGCCAAGCGGAAACCATTTTTCAAACGGGAGATTATGAAGGTGCGATCAGGGAGTTTAGACAATATCTTCGTGTTACCAATTCAGACGAATTGGCGCCAGAAGCCTACTCGAATTTAGGAGAGTCCTATCGTCAACTCGGGCAAATTGATCGTGCTATTAATGCTTATCAAACTATTGTGGATGATTATGTGGGCGATAGTCAAGTTCCTTCGGCACTCACTTCACTAGGACTTTTGTATTTTGAGCAAGGTGAATACGAAACTTCTCACAGCTACTTTGATCAATTGCTTAGAACAGCCAATCGGTTTGCTCAAGAGGCTTACATTGGAATGGGAAATGCAAGTTTAGCCCAAAATAATTTAGAAATAGCGCGTGAAGAATATGAAAGTGCACTTACTGTGAATGCTGGAAATGAAGGCGCGAGTGTAGGGCTTGGTAAAGTTGCACTTGCTGAAGGGAATTACTCAGAAGCTCAGACTATCTTGGCACCAATAGCGGATCGAAATACAACCGAGATTGGAGCTGAAGCTCAATTATTTTTGGGTAAAATCCAACAAGATCAAAAAAATTATCAGGCGGCAATTAGTGAATATGCCAAAGTAAAAATTCTTTTTGAAGCGTTCGATAACTGGGTTTCACTAGCTATGTACAATTCAGCAGAATGTAATATTCTACTTGGTAACCGAGGTAATGCATTAGCTATTCTAAACGAAATTATTGAAACCTATCCAGGAACGGAAGCCGCAAAAAAGTCCCAAGAGCTTATTGACCAAACTGATTCCTAGGAGCCTCGAAGTTTACTTCTACTTTTTCAATACTCTTAAGCTTGCCACATTAACCTCGTTCCATAGTTCTGCTGCGGAATGCTAGTTGGAAGCTCCTGCTTCCAATAGTGACGTAAAACCAAAAGTCCAGTAAGTTTGTAACTTTTAATAAGGTCATTCAATTAAGGAAGTGCATATCGAGCAATCATGCGGAATTTTTCTACTATTTCCTATGAACTTAAGATCTATCTTTGTCGTACTTGTATGACATATAAACAAATCCTTGAATGATAGCTTATTACTGTACGATTAGGAGACTCCGTAGAAAAGTGGCTAGATGGGCTAGCTAAACTAACTGGACGCACCAAAACCTATTACATTCGCCAGGCTTTGGAAGAAAAGCTCGACGAACTAGAAGATTTGTACACAGCTGAGCAACGCCTTGAGCAGCCGGAAGCCAAGCAGTGGAGTTTGGATCAATTAGAGCGTGGCGATGATTTGGGAAGTTGAATTCGATAACTGAGCTCGTAAAGAACTTAGAAAGCTAGACAAACAAACCCACGAACGTATCTTGAAATGGGCTAGGGACCTTGCAACTGGTGAAGACCCGAGAAGAATAGGGAAATCATTGCAAGGACGTATGAAAGGATTGTGGCGTTACCGGGGTGGAAATTACCGGATCATCAGCCAAATCCAAGAAGAGCACATTCTCATTCTCGTAGTTCGGGTTGGACACCCTCGAGATATTTATGACAATAAGTATCCATATTCTAACGCAACATTCATCCTGCGAAATCGCTAAATTCACTTTCTCAACTCAGTAAAAGCTCAATTCTTTATTCAATGATCAAAACCGTATCTCCGGCGACCTCATTACAAGGCACAATTACGCCTCCACCAGATAAATCCATTTCTCAACGGGCAGCGATTTTTTCGTTACTTCATGATGGTGTTTCCATAATCAAAAACTATTCGCCTGCACAAGATCCACAAAGTGCGCTTGCTTGTGTAGAACAACTAGGCGCTGATGTTACTCAGCTTGATGATGTAGTATCCATTAAAGGAACAGGGCGATTTAGAGTTCGCCCAATGTCAGATGAACTAGATTGTGGGAATTCTGGGACCGCAATGAGGTTACTTGCAGGAGTTTTGGTTGGAGCAGGAACAGGAGTTATGTTGATCGGAGATCCTTCACTATCCGCCCGAACAATGACTAGAATTATTAATCCATTGGAAAAAATGGGAGCACATATTTTAGCAAGAAATAGCGCGTACGCGCCTCTTTTTGTTACCAGAGAAGATCCTCTAAAACCAATGGATTTTGAGCTTCCGATTCCAAGTGCACAATTGAAATCATGTATTTTGTTAGCAGGTTTATTTGGTGAAACTCCAACTCGTGTTATTGAAAAGGTTCCAAGTCGTGATCATACGGAAAGACTTTTGAATTTGAATATTGAAGAGAAAAATGGGACAAGAATTATATCGGCTTCCCAAAAAGATGAAATTCCAAATCAAAGCTATACCATCCCAGCCGATTTTTCCGCAGCTGCTTTTTGGTTAGTTGCAGGATGTATAGTACCAGATTCAGAAATTAGACTTCCAGGAACAGGGCTCAATCCAACCAGAAATGCTTTACTCAAAATATTAAAGCAAATGGGTGCTGACATTACGATCGAGAACGAACGAATGGAAGGAGCTGAGCCAGTAGGAGATATCATCGTTCGAACATCAGAACTAAGGGCTATTTCAATTGAGAAAAATCTAATCCCAAATTGTATTGATGAACTTCCAATAATTGCCGTTGCAATGACCTTTGCCTATGGTACATCAGTTATTTCCGGCGCAGAAGAACTCCGTCATAAAGAAACCGATCGTATTATGGCCATAGCTAAAATGCTGAAGGCAGTTGGAGCCAATTTCGAAGAAATGGAAGATGGTTTAGTTATTAGAGGAAATCCTGAGTTTGAATTTAAATCAGGTCGATTCCGAAGTTTCCATGACCATCGTATTGCCATGGCCTCTGCTATTCTTTCACTAAAAGGAAGCACAAATTCCCAAATCGAAGATGCTGAATGTGCCGCTGTTTCCTATCCAAGTTTTTGGGATGATTTAGAAGTTTTAGTTAATGGTTAATTGTTATTCGTTGAATGGAAGAGAATCATATACATATTTATCTAAAACTCTATGATTTTGACCTACAACCAGATGAAGTGACAAAGATGATTGGTTTAGAACCTACTAAATCGGGAGTAAAAAGGGGAAATTTCTATTTCGCAAAAAAATATAAAATTGAAAGAGAGTACCAATCGAATTGGTGGGAATATAAAGAAAAGCATATCACGGAAACGAAATGGCAACAAGAATATGTGGATGATTTCATAAATCGAATCATAAAGCCAAGAGTGGAAATTATAAAGAGCATTACTACTCAAGGATCAGGAGAACTGGCATTGGTTCCACACTATTATGACGAGTGGTATCTTGGGTTCGACTTCAGTTTGGATATAATTAAAATTTTATCAGATTCTGGAATTGTTCTGAACATGGATATTTATTGCTATGATAAAGAGAAAAATAAAGAAGAATAAGTCTTTCACCTTAGTTGTGATGCTGAATTTAATTCAGCATCAGTTGGGCATGATACTTCGATATAGTTAATACGTAGATCAAGGGTTATATCTTCAAAGATTCCGGATCAAGTCCGGAATGACAGCTAGAATGAAATAATTCAAAATTTATAATTCTGCATCATAGACGCAATCTAGCGCAAGTGTCTCGCTTGTGCAGAATACACCTTTAGTTTGAGTTTCAACCTTCCAAGCGGAAGCTTAACTAAGGGCGATGAGCGAAGTAGCTTCGGAATTAAATATAAAAACCCTCCTTTAAGTTTATTTATTCGACCTCTCCAACCTCTCCTTAACAAGGAGAGGCTTTAAGCTTTTATATAGCCTTTAGCAAAATCAACGAGTCCTTCTCCTTAATAAGGAGAAGACAGATGAGGTCAAAAGAAATTATCTAGCTTTCTTTTTTTGGCAAGAGTTTTTAGATCCAAAATCACTTCATTATTCATAATTCAATATTCCTAATTCCATGCTCTGTATGGCAGGGTGTCAATACGTCATAATCTCAGGTGTCATTCTTATTTGGCATTGTGATTGCTAAACTAATATTGAATTAAAATACAGGTGAGCACTATGTCGGACTTCACAGAATTTGGAATCGAAATTGAAAAACATCTTTCTAAAATTGGAAAAGATGTACAACAGTTTATGGAGAAAATTGTACCTCTTACTAACGAGGATAAAGACTTTGCTCCCGATTGCGATATTGTTGAAAGTGATGAGGAATATAAAATCCTTTTGGATCTTCCAGGACTTGCCAAAAAGGAAATTGGAATTGCACTAAAGAATAATGTACTCACTATTAAAGGTGAACGAGACATTACCATTTCTGAAGGCGAAGAATTCAAACGTCAGGAAAGAAAAAGAGGTGCATTTGCTCGTTCTTTTGCTTTAGCTGAAAATGTAAACTCTGCAGAAATTAGTGCCAGTTTTAGAAATGGAGTATTAACAGTGTCTATGCCAAAGTCGGATAAATTGAAAGACACTACTTCAATACCTGTGAATTAGAAGATTAGTTACCAAAACATGGAATCACAAATGAAAATAAACTTTGTGTTTTAGTGCTTTCGTGGCAAAAAAGATGATCCAACGCAGAGCATTCAATCAAGAATTGACATACTGAATTTACCTCGTTCCATACGCTCGGCGTTGGAACGAAAAGAATATCAAAACAAGAAAACATAAATAACACTAGTGCTTTCGAGATTTCGAGGCACAAATAATAAAATAGATTTAGACCAATGGGAAAAATCATAGGAATTGACTTAGGAACTACAAACTCGTGCGTTGCTGTAATGGAAGGCAACGAACCAGTAGTAATTCAAAATGCTGAAGGTGGAAGAACTACTCCATCCGTAGTGGCATTTAGTAAAGACGGCGAGCGCCTTGTAGGTGCTCCTGCAAAACGTCAGGCGATCACTAACCCTGACAAAACTGTTGCTTCTGTAAAGCGATTTATGGGTCGTATGCACAACGAAATTAGTGGCGAAGCAAAGCAAGTAGCATACAAAGTTGTAAAAGGAGACGATGGTACGGCTAGAGTACAAATTGAAGACCGTAAATACGCTCCACAAGAAATTTCAGCAATGGTGCTTCAAAAAATGAAGCAGACTGCAGAAGAGTATCTTGGTGAAAAAGTGACTCAGGCTGTAATTACAGTTCCTGCATATTTCAATGATGCTCAACGTAAAGCAACTCAAGAAGCAGGTAAAATTGCCGGTCTTGAAGTAATGAGAATTATCAACGAACCAACAGCGGCGGCGCTTGCTTACGGTTTAGATAAAAAAGACGTTGATCAAACTATTGCAGTATATGATTTAGGTGGCGGTACTTTTGATGTATCTATCCTTGAATTAGGTGATGGTGTTTTCGAAGTGAAGTCTACAAATGGTGATACTCACCTTGGTGGTGATGATTTTGATCAGTTGATTATCGACTTCCTTGCAGATGAATTTAATAAGTCAGATGGCGTTGATCTTCGTAAAGACGCGATGGCAATGCAACGATTGAAAGACGCAGCTGAAAAAGCGAAAATTGAACTTTCAAGCTCGCAAAAAACTAACATCAACCTTCCGTTTGTTACTGCTACACAGGATGGACCAAAGCATTTAAATGTTGATTTGAGTCGTTCTAAATTCGAGCAACTTTCCGACGCACTTGTTAAACGATCAATCGTTCCTTGTGAGAAAGCACTTAAAGATGCTGGTTTGAGCAAGAGTCAAATTGACCAAGTTATTTTGGTTGGTGGGTCAACTCGAATTCCAAGAATACAAGAAGCGGTAAAGGAATTCTTCGGAAAAGAACCAAGCAAAGGTGTGAATCCTGATGAAGTAGTTGCTGTTGGTGCGGCTATTCAAGGTGGTGTTCTTTCTGGTGATGTAGAAGATGTAGTTCTTTTAGATGTAACTCCACTTACTCTAGGTATTGAAACTTTAGGTGGTGTAATGACTCCGCTTATTGAGTCAAATAGCACTATTCCAACTAGCAAGTCTCAGGTATTCTCAACTGCTGCGGATAACCAAAGCAGTGTTGAAATTCATGTGCTTCAAGGTGAAAGAGCTCAAGCAGCTTCTAATAGAACGCTAGGTCGTTTTCATTTAGACGGAATTCCACCAGCACCACGTGGTATGCCTCAAATTGAAGTGACTTTTGATTTGGATGCAAACGGTGTTATTAACATTGTTGCCAAAGACAAGGGAACCGGAAAAGAGCAAACAATTCGTATTGAGTCTTCTTCAGGGTTATCGGATGAGGAAATCGAAAATATGAAGCAAGCTGCAAAAGATCATGAAGAAGAAGACAAGAAAATTCGTGAGAAAGTAGAGAAAATGAATCAAGCTGATGGTTTGATCTTCTCAACCAAAAAGCAGCTCGATGAGTATGGCGACAAAATCTCTGAAGGTAATAAAACGGCTATTGAAGAAGCAATCGCTAAACTTGAAGAAGCTCACAAAGCTGAGAATCTTGAAGAAATTGATGCCGCTATTGAAGCAGTTAACGCTGCTTGGACAGGCGCGTCTGAAGAAATATATGCAGCTTCACAAGCTGAAGCAGCAGCAGAGGGCGCTGGAGCGGAAGGAAATGGCGAAGCTTCATCAGAAGAAGATGCGAAAACTGAAGGCGATGATGCCGTTGACGCTGATTACGAAGTTGTAGACGACGAAGACGAGAAGAAGTAATTCTTTAATTATCTAGTCTATTAAATTTGAAAAGCCTTGGTACTATGTATCAAGGCTTTTTTTATTTACCAACTTGGCGATACCAGGCTTTTGAGGGATTTTTTGTAAAGGTTTTGATTAGAATATCCTAAATGACCTAATGATCTGAAAAGTACTAAGATCCTGGAACAAATTCAGAATGACGAGCTAATAGGAAATGGAACACTAGAAACTTATTTCACTCTCAAAATTTACCTCTCAGGCAATAAAAAAGCGCTTTTTTAATAAATGAAGACGAATTTTTATTTCTTCAAAAAATGAGCGCGCCTAAATAAATAAAATTTAAAAGTCTTTTTATTAAATAATTTAAGTTTAGAATTTGATTTAAGCTTTTCTTAGATAAACGTATGAAAATAGGGCGATAGCGTTGTTTATAGCGCCTTATAGCAATATTATTTAGAAAGAGATTCACTCAATAAAATAAGTTAATTGGAGACGGAATTATGACAACATCAGAAGCAAAATTGGTAATGAGTAACGTAGCTAAGAACAGAGAAAAAATTCTTATTCTTGAGAAAATCGTCGAAGAGCTAGTAAACACTGGATATGTAGATCAGAACGATTATCGTAAGTTTCATAAAGAGGCTGTTGAATCAGTTAAAAAAGATTTCAACCTAAACTAGATCAGTAGTTTAGCAGTCTAAACCACTTAAAAGCCTCGATGTACTCACATTGAGGCTTTTTTTTATCTATGATTTCAACAGAGCCAAGACCTTAATGTATGACTTTGATTGAATAATTTGTTAAACAGGTAACCATTATTACCAGTAAATGACCACCACTATAATTTATATAATTTCTGTATTTTTGCTGAATGAATATTTTAGGAATTGAATCTTCTTGTGATGATACCTCAGCTTCAGTGTTAACTGAGAATGGTGTTTTATCTAATGTAATAGCATCACAGTCCATACATATAAAATTTGGTGGTGTGGTACCAGAGTTAGCTTCACGCGCTCATCAAACAACTATTTCTCAAACGGTAGAACAAGCTTTAGAAGAAGCTGGGGTTTCATTGGATCAGATTGATGCGATTGCAGTTACTCAAGGACCTGGTTTAATGGGTTCATTATTAGTAGGAGTATGCTTTGCAAAAGGGTTGGCTTTATCAAAAAATATTCCTCTGATAGGTGTGAATCACATGGATGCACATATCTATGCTAATTTTATAGATCAAAATCCTCAGTTTCCATTTCTTTCATTAACCGTCTCGGGAGGTCATACTCAACTAGTATATATCAAATCACCGTTTGAACATGAGATTCTAGGTAAAACTAGAGATGATGCAGCCGGAGAAGCATTTGATAAAATTGGTAAGATATTTGGTCTTCCTTATCCTGCAGGTCCACTTATGGATGAACTTGCGAAAAAAGGAAATGTGAAGTTTCACAAATTTCCACAAGCCCTTGTAAACGAAGGATTAGAGTTTAGCTTTTCAGGATTAAAAACAAGCGCTCTTTATTTCGTACAGGATAAAGGGGATGTATGGATTAACGAAAACCTAAATGACCTTTGTGCAAGTATTTCAGAAGCAATTACAGAAGTGCTTATCAAAAAGCTTAAACGAGCTGTTACTAGTACAGGAGTAAAAACTATTGCTCTTTCTGGGGGTGTTTCAGCAAATTCAATGCTTAGAGCGAAATCAGAAAAACTAGCGCAAGAACTAGAACTTTCTCTTCATATTCCAAAGTTAAGTTATTGCACGGATAACGCAGCAATGATTGCTATTACTGGAAAAATGAAAGCTGAAATGGGTGAATATGGGAATTTAGCAATGAAACCTTATGCATCTATTTAGTTAGCGATTCTTAAATCAAAATCACTACATTCAAGCCATGGCGGAATCTATAGATGCTTTACAATTAAATTTAGATGGTGGGGGATTATTGGTGATGAATGTCTCCCTATGTTTCATCATGTTTGGGGTAGCGTTAGAGCTTACAATTCAAGATTTTAAAGATCTAGCAAAGAATCCAAAATCTACTCTGGCAGGTGTATTTTCACAGTTTATATTCTTACCTGCTATAACTTTTATATTGATTTATTTTATAAAGCCAGCACCAAGTTTGGCATTAGGAATGATGATGGTAGCAGCTTGTCCTGGTGGAAATATTTCAAATTTCTTTTCCCAATTGGCAGGTGGTAATACTGCACTATCAGTAAGCATGACAGCGATTTCAACTCTCTTAGCTGTTATTGCAACTCCACTTAATTTTACATTTTGGGCAAGTATGTATGCACCGACAAATGCCATCCTTCAAGAAGTAAGCCTAGATATTTACGAAGTTTTTAAGATTGTAGTACTAATTTTAGGGGTACCATTAATATTTGGAATGATTGTTCGTCATTATAAGGCTGAAATAGCATCAAAGCTTACAAAATGGATTAAGGCTTTCGGCATTATATTTTTTGGAGCTTTTGTAGTTATTGCATTTGCAATGAATTTCGATCATTTTTTAAATTATGTACAGTATGTAATTGGCTTAGTATTTCTACATAATGCTGTTGCACTTTTAGGGGGGTATGGCATAGCTTCAATTCTTAAACTATCTTTTGAGGATAGAAAGTCGATAACTATTGAAACTGGAATTCAGAACTCAGGATTAGGTTTACTTTTAATTTTTAGCTTTTTTGATGGGCTCGGCGGTATGGCATTGATGGTAGCTTGGTGGAGTATTTGGCATATAATAATGGGATTTTTAATGGGTTGGTATTGGTCGGTTGGAAAGGAAAGTTTGAAAAAGGTAGTTAGTAATGCGTAAAAATCGGTTGTGGTATCAGTTCTTTCGGATGACATTGGTAAAAAATGGACTCCGTTTTTTTTATAAAAAAATAATAGTTAATGGAAAAGAAAAGCTTCCTAAGAATAAACCCTTATTGCTTGTTCCTAATCACCAGAACTCATTTATGGATGCATTTCTGGTTGCTACTAACGCTAAACCGATTACTTATTTTTTAACGAGGGCTCAAGCGTTCAAAAACCCTTTACAAGCAAAATTTATTAGAAGCATAAACCTATTACCAGTTTATAGGGTGCGCGATGGTTTAAGTTCGGTTTCGAAGAATAATGAGACTTTTGAAGAGTGCATTAAATACTTAAAACGTAAAGATGCTATTCTGGTTTTTCCAGAAGCGAACCATAACTTAAAGCGAAGAATACGTCCATTAAGTAAAGGGTTTACGCGTATCGCTTTTGATGCAGAGTTACAAGAGAACTGGGAAATGGATTTGTATGTGATTCCAGCTGGGGTAAACTATTCAGAGCATCAGCGATCTAGAAATATAGTTCAAGTAGAGTTTGGGGATCCAATTCATATGAAGGACTTTAAAAATTTGTATGAAAAAGATGAACGTGAGGCTACAAATTTATTGAAAGAGCGTGTAAGCGAACAGATGAAAAAATTGACAATGCATGTTACAAGTTTAGATCACTATGCATTGTGTAATATTCTAATTGATGATTTGGAAGATGATGTTTTAAAACTAATCAATCCAAAAATAGCCAATGAAAATATTGCAAAAATTGAGGCTAAACTTACTCCTGAAATTGTAGAAATTGCAGATTCAGTTTCAAGGTTTGCCGAAAAGCACAACTTCAAAATAAAAACATTTTTAGGAAGGAAGAGTCCAAGAACAGCAATGATTCTACTTTTCCCATTGTATCTTTTTAGTTGGCTTAATAATTTGATTCCATATCAACCAATCAGAAAGATTACTACAAAAACAATTAAAGACCATGCTTTTGATGCTTCGATCAAATTTTTGTTAGGACTTCTACTTTTTCCTTCTTTTTGGGTAATAATTGTGGCTCTGTTATTTTTAATTGGAGTACCCACTGTATATGTGTTGGGGTATTTTATTTTAAGTGTTTTAACTGTCGTTTTATTTAAAGATGCCAATCTTATAGTTAGAGAAGCCAAAGAGAAAAAGAAAATCAAGTTTATTCAAAATACCTTTCCTGAAGAGTTCGCTGAATTTAAGAATGGATTAAAAAAGCTGAACGAATTTAGAGCAGAAGTACTTTAAATATATGAACGACAACGTTAAAAAAGATTTATGAGACTACTACAACTACTTACAATATTTACACTATTAATTACAGCCTGCAACCCTAAAGAGAAGGTTATGGTAGAAAAAGAAACACCTACTTTTACTAAAGCGGTTGCGGTAGTGAATGCAATTGATGAAAGTGGAGTATCAGGAGTTGTAAATTTTCAAACTACGGCAGAAGGACTTTCGGTTATGGCTGAATTTTCAGGATTAACGGAAGGAAATCATGGATTCCATATTCATGAATATGGCGACTGTACAGCAACTGATGGTACCTCAGCAGGCGGGCATTTTAATCCTAATGGAAATAATCATAGTAATCCTGAATCAATGAATCGACACATGGGAGATATGGGAAATATTGTTGCCGACTCGAATGGCGATGCTAGTAAAAACTATATGGATAACACTATTCGAATTGATCAAATTATTGGTAGAGGGGTTATTGTTCATGCTGGAGAAGATGATTTAACATCGCAACCCTCTGGTGCCGCAGGGTCAAGAATTGCATGCGGAGTTATTGGGATAGCTAATTAGTTAGTCCGAATTCTGTATCTTTACGTATGGAATTAACTCTTACTACACCTGGACTACTTTTTTCGGCAATTTCATTGCTATTGCTTGCTTATACTAACAGGTTTTTATCGTTAGCCAACTTAATTCGTACGCTTCACAGTCATTATGATGAAACTGGAGATAAGAGTACTAAAGATCAAATAGATAACCTACATAAACGTGTGGGATTGATTAAAAACATGCAACTATTAGGAATCGGATCTCTATTTATTTCTGTGTTTTGTATGGTTGCGTTGTTTGCAAGCTTTTTAGTCCTTGGAAACATTTTATTTGGACTAAGTTTAATTCTACTACTCATTTCCTTAGGGCTTTCAATGATCGAAATCCAAATAAGTGTAAAAGCACTTAATATTCAGCTTCAGGATTTAGAATAATTTTTTATCAAAAGTATAGATAATCTATATACTGATTCAATATGTTCGAGTTTAATTCAAGATAATTTTACTCCTACTTTAAGCCTATCTAATGAGAATTAGCGCTTTTTTCAGTTATATTTGTAATAACAATTACTCCAAAAAAGCACATCTATGAAATTCAGATACTATTTATTGCTCTTCTTTTTTGTACTACTAGCAACAGATGCTTCATCCCAGATTAGGATCAATGAAATAATGGCCTCTAATTCATCCACCGTTCAAGATGATCAAGGCGATTATGATGACTGGGTAGAAATAATAAATATGGGTACTGTTTCTGTAAATTTTGGAGGAATATACGTTTCAGATGATCCAGAAAATCTTACAAAATGGCAGATTCCAACCAATCAAAGTGCTTCTACAACCATAGCGCCTGGTCAGTTTTTATTGATATGGTTTGACGATGATGCAGATGATGGGGCATTGCACGTTGTACCTAAACTTAGCGCCTCTGGTGAGTTTGTAATTTTAACAGCAAGTGACGGTGTTTCTGAAATTCAAAGAGTTGAATTTGGTGAACAGGAAACGGATGTATCTTGGGCAGCAACTGAAGATGGAGGTGATACATTTTCATTTCAAGCACCAAGCCCAAGAGCATCAAACACTGGAGAAACGGTAAAAATACCAGCAGAAGCTCCAGCATTTACACTAGAAACTGGTTTTTATTCAGGTACTCAAGTAGTGGGAATTTCAACAATCTCTGAAGGAACAGAAATACGATATACACTTGATGCTACCGTACCAACTGAGAGTTCTACATTATATGAAGCTCCAATTTCGATAGATAGTTCAACGGTAATTCGTGCAATCGCATTGGGCGGTGAGTTTTCTAAAAGTCCAGTAACTACAAATACTTATATATATGATGAATCTCATTCTATTCCTGTAATTACTTTTGTGATGGATCCTGATAGTCTTTTTAGTAACGAAGCAGGACTTTTTGCACTTGGCGATACAGCTGAAACTGATTTTCCATTTAGAGGGGCAAATTTCTGGCAAGACTGGGAATATCCAGCACATATTGAGTTCATGGAAACAAACGGAAATATCGAATTCGAAATTGATGCAGGCGCAAGTATTGGGGGGAATTTTAGTCGTGGATTTAATAAAAAATCGTTCATAATTAACAATAATGAAGAATACGGAGTTAAGAGGCTTGACTATAAATTATTCCCGGAAAACGAATATGAAAGTTATGATGGTTTTGGGCTGAGAGCAGGTGGAGAAGAGCGTTCGAGATTATTAAATGAGCTGATGTACGCAATCAATCAAAAATGGCATCACAATAATGATATGCAAGCAAGCCGCCCAGTTGTAATGTATATCAATGGAAAATATTGGGGAATTTACTTGCTTCAAGAACGTAAAAATGATGACTTTGTAGAATCGCGCTATGGATACGAAGACATAGATATGATAAAGGATTATAACGGCTTAAAAGATGGAAGTTGGGATGAATACAGAGATATGGTTGGAGAGATAGATGACTTAGACGCTTCAACTTCAGAATTTTATGACTTTATAGAAGCTAATATCAATCTAGATAGCTTTACTGACCACTGGATTTACCAAGTATATACTTCACATGGTGATCCAAATAATCTGCGTTATTGGAGAGCTAAAAATGAAGCAGGAGCAAAATGGAATTATATCTCACACGATTTCGATTGGTGGAGAAATCTTGGTGATGAACCAGAAGAATATTTCGGTTCGTTCGAATTTTTCCTAGAAACGGGAACCTATGATTTTTGGATTTTAGGGAAGATGATGGAAAATCCAACCTATCAAGAGTTTTTCTTAAACAGACTAGCAGATATGTTGAACACGGCATTTAAGCCTGAGAATGTATTTGCCTTAATTGATTCGATAGATACGTTCATTAATCCTGAAATGCCCCGTGATATTGCCAGATGGGAAGATGGATGGGTAACCATTAGTGGATTCTCAAACTACAATATGGAATATATCCGCGATATTACCGAAGATTATGCATTAGAATATCCGCCGTTTATTTATAAGGAAGTGATGGATACGTTAAAGGTTGACACAGTTGGAGTTACTATCCTTCAATCAGTAAATGGAAAAGCAAAGGTTAATTCAATTGTCCCAGATACTGAATTAGGAAGTTGGAAGGGAATATATTTTCAAGGAACAACATTATCACTTCGAACAAGGCCTGAAGCAGGATATAAAATTGAAGGATGGTATGTAAATGGAGAATTAGTTAGTACCATAAGACAACATAGCATAGAACTTACAGATGAGCCACTTTCTATTGAAGTACGTTTCGAAGAAATCGAAGATGTAATTGTAATCAATGAGATAAGCTACAACGATACAGATGATACAGACGTTGGTGATTGGATAGAATTATACAACCCTGGGGAAGCCACGATTAATTTAAACGGATGGATTTTTCAAGATGAAGATACAACGAACATTTTTGAATTTACAAGTGGAATGACCATTGAATCCGAAGGTTATCTGATAATAACAAGTAATGCTTCAGCCTTTTCAAACAGATATTCTCAAGTTACCAATGTAGCAGGAGAGTTTGATTTTGGGTTAAGTGGTAATAGTGACGAAGTCAGGATTATTAATACTAATGGGCGCTTGGTTGATATAGTCAGATATGATGATGAAGCCCCTTGGCCAACAGAGCCTGATGGATTAGGATATACTTTGGAACTTAAAAATCCTGATTCAGATAATGAGTTAGCAGAAAATTGGGCGGCTTCTTTTTCTAAAGGTGGAACTCCTGGAGGCACTAATCAAAGAATCATAGATTCTATTGAGGATGAAAAAACAAATCCATCCGAATTCATACTTTCTCAAAACTATCCAAACCCGTTTAATCCAAGTACCAATATTTCGTTCAATATTCCGAATGCTGGAAAAGTAGAATTATCAGTATTCAATATCTTAGGACAGAAAGTTCACACTTTAGTAAACGAAAATCTTAGTGCAGGTCTTCATTCAGTAACTTTTGATGCAACTGGGTTAACAAGTGGAGTTTATTTCTACCGATTAACAGACGGAATAAATATTGCAACTCAAAAGATGTTGTTGATGAAGTAGTTGAATATGAAGACCAAAGACGATTGACGAAAGACATCTGTAATTCGTCAATCGTTATTTACTCTGCTTTCCAGTCTTTAATACCATCTTTTACTGCATCTCCAATTTTTTCGATTGGAATACGAATCTGGCTCATATCATCTCTATATCGGATGGTAACCTGATCATCTTTTTCGATGGTATCGAAATCTACGGTGAGACAGAACGGAGTTCCAGCTTCATCTAGTCGGCGGTAACGCTTTCCGATCGAGCCAGTTTCGTCATATTGAACGGAGAAGTCTTCTCGAAGATCATTCGCGATTTTATGAGCGATATTCTGTAATTCAGGTTTTTTAATAAGTGGGAATACTCCAACTTGAATAGGAGCTAATTCAGGATGCATTTTAAGTACTACTCTTTTATCGCCATCCACTTCTTCCTCACGATAGGCATCACAAAGAACCATTAGAGTACAACGGTCTAAACCGATGGAAGTCTCAATCACAAATGGAGTATATCGTTTATTATTTTTCTGGTCGAAGTAATCTAGCTTTTTCCCTGAGAATTCTTGGTGTTGAGTTAAATCAAAATCTGAGCGATTGTGAATTCCTTCTACTTCTTGCCAACCAATTGGAAAGTGATATTGAACATCGGCTGCAGCACGAGCATAATGAGCAAGTTTATCAGCAGGGTGAGGGGCAAATCGTAGATTTTCTTCCCGAATACCAATTTTCTTATGCCAAGCAATTCGCTTTGTCATCCACTCATCATAAGCCGCTTCATCGGTTCCAGGTTCAACAAAGTATTGCATTTCCATTTGTTCGAACTCGCGCATACGGAACACAAACTGTCGGGCTACAACTTCATTCCTGAAAGCTTTACCTGTTTGAGCTATTCCAAAAGGAACTGAAACGCGAGAAGTATCCAATACGTTTTTATAGTTTACGAAAATCCCTTGTGCGGTTTCTGGTCTTAAATATACAGCATCATCTTCAGAAGCAGTTGCTCCAAAAGCGGTTTTAAACATCAGGTTAAACTGGCGAACTTCGGTCCAATCAAAAGCACCTGATTCGGGCGCTTTAATTTCATTTTCGATGATGATGTCGTACAAATCTTCAGTCAGACTTTTTCTGGTTCCTGTAGTATCTAATAATTCCTGAATCTCAGCAGCTTTGTCTTTTTTTCCATCTTTTTCGAGCTTTAAGATGTATTGCTCAATCAACATATCAGCTCTATATCTTTTTTTAGACTGCTTATCATCAATCATTGGATCATTAAATCCTCCAACGTGACCAGAAGCTTCCCACACCTTAGGATGCATGAAAATAGCTGCATCAAGCCCGACTATATTATCATGGCGCTGGGTCATTTCTTTCCACCAAGCATTTCTGATGTTTCTTTTCAATTCTACACCTAAGGGACCGTAATCATACACGGCGCTTAATCCACCATAAATTTCGGAAGATTGAAAAATAAAACCACGAGCTTTGGAAAGGGAAACAATTTTGTCTAGGCTGTCTAAATTCGACATGAAATCTTAGTGTGTGAGTTCAAAATGAGGGTGAAGATAAGAATTACCGCAACCTTTTTTGAGGGCATTTATCAAAAGAATTGCTTTTTCAAAAATAGTGCAATTAAGAATTGAGAATTAAAAACTAAGTGTGGTATTTTCTATCCTCTTAATTCACTCATTCTTAATAGTTAATTCACTCATGAAAGTTGGAATATTAGGCGCAACAGGCGCAGTTGGACAAAAATTTATTCGTTTACTTCAAAACCACCCTTGGTTCGAAATTGCTGCACTAGGTGCATCAGAACGTTCTGCTGGTAAGAAGTATAAAGATGCTGCAAATTGGGTAGAAGATGTAAATCTCCCAGATTATGTAGCTGAAATGATTGTATCAGATTGTACACCAACTTCATTAAAGGACGTAGACTTCGTGTTCTCAGGATTAGATTCGAGTGTTGCTACCGAAATTGAAGGTGATTTAGCTCGAGCTGGAATTCCAGTGATTTCCAACGCCAAGAATTACCGTATGGATCCAACAGTTCCATTACTAGTTCCAGAAGTAAATCCTGATCATATTGAGTTAATTAACTCTCAAACTTTTACCAAAGATGGTTCTGGTTGGATTGTGACTAACCCAAACTGTGTGGCTGTTCCTCTTTCACTAGCACTAAAGCCTATTTATGATGCATTTGGTATCGAAGCTTTAGTTATCACGACTATGCAGGCTATTTCCGGTGCTGGATATCCTGGCGTTCCAAGTTTAGATATACTTGGCAATGTAGTTCCATTTATTGGTGGTGAAGAACCTAAAATTGCTCCTGAGACGCAAAAATTATTAGGCAGCTTTTCTAATGGTGTAATTACTGAGCCTAAATATCCTGTTCAGGCTACATGTACGCGAGTTCCTACGTTAAACGGACATATGGCAGCAGTAACAGTTAAGCTTGCTAAAAAACCATCGAGTATTGAAGAAGTTAAAGAAGCTGTATTAGCTTGGAAGAACCCGATTGCTGATCTTGGGTTACCTTTTGCACCAAAACAAGCAATTCGACTCCATGAAGAAGAACGCTATCCGCAACCACGTTTACATGCCGATCATGAAAATGGAATGCAATTACATATGGGCAGACTTAGAACTGCTGAAGTATTCGATATAAGTTTTGTATGTATGGCGCATAACACGATTCGTGGTGCAGCTGGTGGTGCAATCTTGAATGCCGAGTTGTTGGTGAAGAAAGGATTCTTAAAAAAGTAGATTACTTGATAAGGAAATAAGTCTTCCCTCAAGGGAAGACTTTCATTTTCGTTACTTTATACTATCTCTGGTTCCGATGGTCACCGTTGGTACCTACCCGATTTAGCTCCAACGCAGAATATTGGAGTGAGGTATTAACGAATCTACTCCAAATCCCTCAGCTTTCTTTCGGAAAGAGCGATCTTAAGTTTTGAGGTAAAATCCTGAGCATGAGTTCTATCCTCACGTTTTATTTCAAGTGTGATGGAACCTTGTTTACTGCCAGGGAGAGGATCCAAAAAAACCAATTGAGTGGTTCTGATAATCAGCTTTGCTTTAAACAAACCTTTCATCAATTCGATACTCTTTAAAAACTCAACATTGATGGAAAACTTATTCAAAGTGCTAAGTACGTTACCTTGAGGATCGTACAGCTTGTATTCAAAAAGAAGTTCTTCACCCTCAATACTAAGTACTCCTTTTATATATCGTAAAGGTGGTGTTTCATTTTGATTTAATACAGAATAGCTAAAAGCAAAGCTCATTCAGATTCCCCATCTAATTCTTTTAGCCTTCTTTCTGAGAGTTCAAGATTAACATTAGAAGAGATTGATGCAGCGACCTCTCTGTGCTTCTTTTTAACTTTCAAGGTTCGTTCTGTCAATCCATTTCCCGGGAAATCCTGAAAAGTAACAGCTCGTTTGGTGTGAATAGTCAACTTACTAGAGAAAAATCCCTTTTTGTATTCCATCATCGATATTTCGGATAAATCAATCTCTATTTCTTTAACAGCAGACTTATAGGCTTCAAAAAAAGCATCCGTTTTTTGGAATTCGAAATACAATTTTCCTTTCTCCACGCGCAGAATTCCTTCTAGTTTCATGAAGCCGCCGTTCAAATCGTCCATATAAAAAGGTAAGCTGCGCATTCTAAGTCCTGTTTCTTAAGAGGTTATCGTCTATTAAAAAAATCATTAAAAAAGTACGAAAATTCTGTAAGGACTTCCCATGAAATTGGTCTGACTATATAAGCATAGAGACGACAATCATTGCCTTGAGAGTAACACTCTCAATGTCCTTCCAGGGGTAAAAGGTGGATAACCTTTTACCCTATTTTTTTGAGTTAATATATGCTTAAGACTTTAATATTGTATTGATTTAGTTTATTTGAGATACTATTCTACTCATATGCGATTACTTATCACTATAATTTTACTAATTCTTTCGGGTTCTGCTTGGGCTCAAAATTTTGAGGATGATTTTTCAGATGGAGATTTCACATCAAATCCTGCTTGGATAGGAGCTGATAGTAATTTTGTTATTTTTGATTTGAATGGAAACAATGTACTTCGATTAAATGATAATGAATCGGCAAGTTCATATCTCTCAACTCCCTCATCAAATGTAGAAGGTGAATGGGAGTTTTTTGTGAAGATTGATGGCTCCAGCCCATCAAATGGGAATAGAGCAGAGATATTTTTGATGAGTGATATAGCTGATTTATCGGGTGCGGTAAATGGATATGCAGTTAGAATTGGCCAAACTGGAGATGATGTATTTAAGATTGTTCGACTAGATGGAGGAGTGCAAACTACGGTATTAGAAGACACTACTGTATTTGAACCTGGTGGTAGTTATAGAATAAAAGTTTCAAGAGATGAGGCCGGAACATGGTCTTTGGAAGTTGGGGTTGGATATAATGGAGATATCAAAAATTCCGGTACAACAGCAACTGATAATACTTACACAACATCTTCTTTCTTTGGAGTTTCTGTTACTTATACTAGTACAAGAGTTGATGATTACTACTTCGACTTTAAAATTGAAGAGCCCCTAATTACTGTAGATCCCATTTTAGTAGACAGTTTTACCAGATTCAGTGATACTGAAATTGACCTTTCATTTACTCGAGATATAGATTTTACATTCGTTTCAACAAGCGATTTTATATTGAATGAAAGTGTGAATCCAGAATCCTTTTCAAATCACGGAAGTAATGCGCTAAGAATCACGTTTACAGATTCATTTCTTGGAGGAGAAAACGAACTTCGAGTTTCAGGAATTGAATCATCAACAAATGACACCGTTCTAACCGATACCAGCTTTACCTTTTTCATTTTTGATGAATTTGAAGATGGGGATGTAATCATAAATGAGTTTCTAAAAGATCCACCAACAAGTTCAGGATTATCAGAATATGTTGAGCTGAAAAATACAACGGCTAAATACTTAAACTTGAAAGACTGGGAGATTGGTGATAATAATTCTTTGACAGATATTTCAGATGAAGATATAGTTCTACTTCCAGATAGTTTTTTAGTTGTAACATCTAATCCTGAAGCACTAATTATCACTTTTGGAGAAGGTGTTTATATTGATGTTTCTCTTCCAGCTCTAAATAATACGACTGATCAAATTCGAGTTTTTGATTCAAATGGAATCTCAGTGGATTCTCTAGAATATACACCGGATTGGGGCGGAGTAGATGTTGCTCTTGAAAGAAAATCTGATAATGTATCTGCTACTTTCCAGGCCAATTGGGGCGACAGTCCTTCCGAAAATTTTGGTACGCCAGGGACAGAAAACGAGGTAGAAGCAGATACTATTCCTCCTGATATTGAATCCTATGAATTTTTAAATGACTCTACTGTTCAACTGATATTTACAGAGGAGATAAAACCCGGACCGGCTGAAAATCCGGATAATTATAGAGTTTTGATATTGGTCAAGGCAAATCCTAATGCTGAATCTGCAGAAAATGAGTATTTAAGAGCAACGTTTTTTGCACCAGATACAGTTTTGCTGGAATTTGATAGACCTTATTATTCTTATAAATTTGGGAATGTTCTTGAAATAAGTAACCAAGAAGATATATTTGGAAACGTAGCCGAAATAATTTCCGTTAGCTACGAGTTGGTAAAAACAACACCTGCTGTACCATTTGATATCGCTATAAATGAATTTATGTACGATCCAGCTACGGGTTACTCTGAATTTATAGAGCTCAATAGTCATACTGGAAAAACTATCAACTTAAAAGGGTGGACGATAAGTGATAATACCGGAAATCATCAGCTTATTTCTAACGAAAACTTTTATGTTCAAAGATATCCAGATCAAATTTCTCCGGTCGGTCCAAAACAATATGTGATTTTATCTTCCGATTCTACAATTAATGTTTCAGATAATATTCGCTTAGTTCTTGGTAGTCGCTTTCCAACACTGAATAACACAACAGATGCCATCATCCTGAAAAATGCAGAAGGGGTAACTATCGACTCACTTACTTATTCTAGTTCTTGGGGAGGAAATGAAGTTTCCCTTGAGCGAAAAAGTGTAACTGTTTCAGGGATTTATCAAGCAAATTGGGAAGATAGTCCTTCAACTAATTTTGGTACTCCAGGAAAGGAAAATGAAGTCGAATTAGATATGACTCCTCCTGATATAGAATCTTATGAATTCCTAAGCGATAGCACTCTTCAAATCCAATTCACAGAAGATGTAAAACAAGAACCTGCTGAAAACCCGAGTAATTATGTGCTAGTTGCTCGATCTGATAATGATTTAGAAGCTCCTGAAATAATGAGTATTGAGCTTCTAAGTTCTGATACAGTAATTGTTCGTTTTGAATCAGCATTTCCAGGTGATTCTGATGGTGAGAATTTCAGTTTACAAATTTCAAATCAAGTAGATATTTTCGAAAATGTAAGTTCTGAGCTTGTAATCGAATTTGAATTTCGAGAGTTTGATAGTGCATATGAAGGAGCAGTTGTAATCAACGAATTCATGTACGATCCAATAGATGATTATTCTGAATTTGTTGAGATTTATAACTGGACTTCTTCAACCTATAATCTGAAAGGGTGGACTTTTAATGATAATTCTGGAAGTCGTAAAACAATTACTACTAAAGATTATTTCTTAGAACCGAACCAATACTTACTACTTGCTGGTGATAGCACTATTGTAGAGACATTTCCTAGTACTTCGTTATTAGATGTATCAGGATTTCCTGCACTAAATAATAGCAGCGATGATTTAGTTTTAAGAAACGAAAACGGACTTTTGATTGATTCACTCACCTATTTCTCATACTGGGGTGGAGAAGAGGTTTCCCTCGAACGTAGAAGCGCTAATGTTGCAGGAATTTTTCAAGCAAATTGGGGAGATAGTCCATCAACTAATTTTGGAACACCAGGTAAAGCAAACGAAATAGAACCTGATACAGAAGCTCCTTTTGTTGAATCCGTTTTGATTTCTGATCCCCAAACAATTCTCTTAAAGTTCAATGAAGTCTTAGTTACATCATATGCACTTGATGTAGAAAACTACAACTTAACACCAACTCTGGTTTTAGCAAATATTGAAGTGAATTCTGATTCAGTAACTCTGAGTCTTTCTCAAGCCCTGTCTGATGGCGAGAAAATCACCATAGAAATTTTGAACCAAAGAGACGTTTTCGGAAATATTACAGAAATTGATTCGGTTGAAGTAACTTATCTAGAGATACTACCTGCTATTAAAAACGAGGTTGTCATCAATGAAATTCTCTATCGTAGAAAAGACGAACTCTCACCAGAATTTATAGAACTGTTTAATACTACAGAAAAGAATTTTAAACTATCGGGATGGACGTTAAAAGACGCATCTAGTAGTAAGGCTATTCTTCCTCCCAATACTTTTCTCAGAGCCGGAGAATACCTTGTTATTACAGATCGAGAGGATTTTGCCCAAGATATAGACAATGCTATTTACTTGTCTTCTTTTCCTTCCCTAAATGACAGTGGAGATCAAATTATCATCAAGAATAGTGATGAGGTAATTATTGATAGTTTATTTTATAAGTCTAGTTGGGGAGGCGAGAGTCCCGGAGTTTCGGTAGAACGGAAAGATCCAGCAAAAGCCTCAAACGATGCTTCGAATTGGGCAACCAGTACTGCTCAATCGGGGTTTAGTGCAGGAGTTCAAAGTTCGGTTTTCGAAGCGGATATTAGTCCACCAAGGATTATTTTTGCCACTCAAATTGGGAATATGGTCAGAATTGTCTTCTCAGAATTTGTGAGCGTTACAAATGAAACTGTTTTTAATGTAAATGGAACCTCAGTAGAGCTTTTCGAGCTGATTGATAATGAAGCAATTGTTGAGTGGACGTCAGCACCAGAAACTGTACCAAAGAATATAAGTGCTTCATCAAATATTAATGTTACCGTTTCAAATATTGCGGATATAAAAGGAAATATAGCTACAGAAATTTCTTCCCCAATCGCTTCAGAAATTACCAATGGAGCGGTAGTGATCAACGAAATCATGTATAATCCGCTTGCGAACTCTGAGGATAATCTCCCAGATCAAACAGAGTACATTGAATTATATAATCGATCTAATTCGGCAATTTCTCTAGAAGGAATTACATTGCATGATGCCCCCGATGAAGAAAATGAAATTCGTACTCTTGAAGCTGTTTCTACACTGTACAAATGGATTCAACCCAAAGGGTATTTTCTGATTTATTCGGAAGATGAAGCCGAAGTATTTACGGAAAGTAAAACCGCTCGGTATTTTAGTTTAGAAGATGAATCCGATCAATTTACGATGCTTGTAGATCGTTCTAGTTTAAGTTTAGCATCTTCTGATGATGCCATTTACTTAGCTGATAGCACTGGTACTACTATTGACTCTGTATTTTTTGATGAAAGCTGGCAGAACCCGAATGTATTTGATACGGACGGTATTGCACTCGAGCGTATTAATCCTGAAGGGGAAAGCAATTCAGAAAGTAATTGGAGTTCTAGTACGCATGTAAGTGGTGGAACCCCAAATGCAAAAAACACTATTTTTCAAGAACCGGGAGCATTACCTGAGTCTTCAGGAATAAGCTTTTCACCCAATCCATTTTCACCTGATGATGATGGTTTTGAAGACAATCTTTTTATTAACTACACGCTTGATGCACCAGATTATCTGCTTAGAGTTCGTATTTTTGATAGATATGGCAGAGAAGTGCGAAAACTTGCTGATGGATTTCAGGCGGGATTTGAAGGTTCCCTCATTTGGGATGGATTAACTGAAGACCGAAAGAAGAATCGAGTTGGGATTTATATCGTCCTTTTTGAAGCGTATAACAGCGCTAATGGAAATGACAGAACGTTTAAAGAAACCGTTGTTTTAGCGAGGATGTTTTGATTAATTAGGATTCGAAATGACAATCAAGGTTAAAGTATTACTAATTTTCATATTCCTAATTTATAATTCAACTTAACTCCCAAAAACCAAGTTCGCTCAGCAGCCGGTTGAAAATACCGTCCACCAAAAGCATTGATATCATATCCTAAACTATAGCGCTCATCTAACAGGTTATCAATTCCGAAATAGAAATCAGTTTCTATTCCATGAAAGAACGAAGCTCGGTAACCTACTTTGGTTTGAACTAGATTATATGAATCTGAGTAAATGGTATTGTCATCCCGAAGGGGGATTTCATCGGTGTAGTTATAAGATAGATTTCCATAGAAACCCGGAGATGTATCAAAAGTCAGCAAAGTAAAAAGGGTATGAGGCGCAACTCCTGTTAACTCATTTCCCGAAAAATCACCATTACTGGTATTATAATTATCAAACCTAAAATGATTGAATGTATAAGCTGTATTGATTTGAACTCTTCGAAGAAATCCATCATAACTATCAATTAAAATATAATTTGAACTCAATTCGAATCCTTTTTGGTCTGTTTTTCCGGCATTTCGGAAAACAAACGTATCTCTATTTGGATCAGGATTGGCTTGCTGAATAATGGAGTTATTTAGTTTGAACAGGAATACTACCGCATCAAACCCTAACCGACCTTTGAAAGCATTTCCGCGAATTCCTGCCTCATAATTAATTCCAGTTTCGGCTTCTAAATTTAGGTTTATACTTCCTTCGTTTGTTCTCACTTCCTCAATGGTTGGCGGAGAGAATCCTGTTCCAACACTTGCATGAGCAGTAATTTGGGGACCTATTTGTTTTGCAATTCCTAAACGTGGAATGAACTGTGGATCAAAGTCTTTGGTGACTTGTCCTACTTCTCCATTGTCACCAATATCGGTAGCTACCAATCGGTTGATATCGTACGTAAGGGAATTGAAACTGATTCCGGCAGTGATAAACCAATCATTGGGAAGATCAAGCTGAGTGTTTAAAAAAATGAGATTTGATTTTACTTTCAGTTCATCATCAAAGTTAAGTGAGTCTGGTTCACCACCATTATTTTGAAAATTTCGAGAAGCATAACTTGAAGATTGCATTTCAGTCCCTAGAGTAAAAATTGCATCGACTTCTCCAACAGAAGTTTCATACTGGTATTTCGATCGTAATCCACCACTTTTTCGACTGTCAATTTTATAATCAAAATTGAAGGGATTTTCAAAATCACTAAATGTTCCGAAAGCAGAAGCTTCGTTCGACAAGTTTTCAGTGATTTGGTATTTATGAGTAATGCCGATCAATAAAGATTCGTGCTTAATGCTTGCATTCTGAACAACACTTCCTATTGGACCTCCTCTTGCTTGAGTTGGATCATCAGTAAATTGAGTTTTGGTTAACCCTCCCGGGATTCCATAATTCAAATCAGTATAAAGTACATTAGCAGCAATACGTCGACCTTCTAGATATTCTGTTTCCCCAGAAATTTCAATCACTTGACGATCCAGAAAAGATTGGTCACGATACCCATCACTGTCACTTTTAGAATATTTGAAAGAAAGTCCCCCGTTTTCAAGGTTATCGTGATATCCCAAATTATATCTAATTGTGCCAAATGAACCGAAAGAAGTGTTTGCTGTAAGCTGATCATTTTGAAAAGGAGTGGTACTGTTAATCAATAAAACACCACCATTTCCTGCACCATACAAACTTCCACCTGGACCTTTTATCACTTCAACAAGCTGCATATTTGAAGGATCGAGTAGATTTAAAAAAGTACTTCCAGTGGGTTCAGTTATTGGAATATCATTCCAGTACACTTTAACATTTCTAATTCCAAAAGGTGAGCGAAGAGAACTGCCGCGAATAGCAATTCGGTAACTACCCGTTGAGCGTTCTTCCATGCGAACTCCCGCAACGGTATTTAAGCCATACACTAACGAAGAATTATCAAAACCTGAAATAAATTCCGGTTTTATAAATGAAATACTTCCCGGGCTTTCTAACAAACTTCGGTTTCCTTGAAAACCAACAACAACGATATCACCAAGCTCGGCTTGTAAAGTATCAATTTGAGTTTGAGCAATAGTCAATACTGGGCTGAAAATCACAATAAAAAGAAAAAGATATTTTTTAATCATAGGAACAAACTACGAAGGCTTGAATTAAGTTTTAAGAAATGAATACATTCCTTTACAAGCGAACGTTCTAATTTTTTTAAGTGAGTACAACAGATTCAGCACCAATAGGTATTTTTGATTCAGGGATTGGAGGTCTAACCGTAGCTAAAGCGGTAATGGAGGTACTTCCAAACGAAGATATTATTTATTTCGGGGATACTGCCCGTGTACCCTATGGTATCAAATCAGAAGAAACTGTGAGAATGTATGCACTTCAAATCACCGAGTTTTTGTTAAAAAAAGGGGTGAAGATGATTTTGATTGCGTGTAATACGGTATCAGCATCAGCAAAAGATGAGATTATACAAGCCGCTGGAAATATTCCAGTACTAGATGTAATAACAGCGGGGACAGAAACTGCGATATCGCAAAGTGTACATGCACGGATAGGAGTGATAGGAACATTGGCAACAGTAAACTCACAAGCGTATGTAAAGGCTATTACTGAGATTGACCGAGAAGTAGAAGTGATTCAGCAAGCTTGCCCATTATTAGTGCCTCTTGCAGAAGAAGGTTGGATTGATAATGAAGTAGCGAAGCAAACACTTTCGTATTATCTGGAAGCTTTTAAAGGAAAAGAAATTGATTCGCTAATACTCGGATGTACGCACTATCCGTTGTTCAAAAAAGTAATCCCTGAAGTTTTAAATGGAGGGGAAATTAAGATTATTGATTCAGCTGATTCCATTGCAAAAACGGCTAAAGCCGAATTAAAAAAGTTGGATTTATTAAATGAAATCGGTGGGGATTTCAAATGTTATGTAAGTGATCGACCTCAACGATTTCAGGAATTGGCTGAGCGTTTTCTAGGGCGGAGAATAACTGAGATTGAAATTGTGAGTCTTTAATTCATAGCCACTAAATCATGAAAACACTAAAAAATATAAATGAATTCGTGATGTCGTGGCTACGCTCAATTTACTTCTTTTGATTTCGACTTTTTGGTAACTCAAATTATATTAGATTAACATTCAATTATTACAAAACATCATTCTTATGAAAAGAGTATTTAAAAGTACATTTGTTATAGTTTTTGCACTTCTGATAGCAAGCCAAGGTTTTTCACAAAGCGTTGGAATAGATCTCTATAATGAAATGGGTGACCGAAATTTCATCACCTATGAGGGAACTTTTGGACTTTCTTGGCTTCCCGGTGATCAAGGCTATTTCGAAACCGAACAAACTTCTTCAGGGGTAGCATTCTATAAAGTTGATCCGAAGAGTATGAAGCGTAGCCCTCTTTTTGATGAGCGAACTGAACAAGCGATTATTAATCAATACAATGAAGCGGTTAAGGGAAATGCTACCAATCTTCCATTTTCAACCTTTGATTTTGTAATGGACAATAAAGCCATCTTTTTCACAGTAAACGAGACTGATTTTGTGTTCAATTTAGCTGACAAAAACTTAAAAAAACTATTCAATCCTGAGATTGAACGTTTTACTTATGATGATGAGCTTATGCGACAGATGGAAAGTAGTCAGCTTTGGAATGGAACTTATTCCCACGATTATTCTAAGTTCGCATACATTAAAGGCTATGATATTTATTTGGTTGATACTGAGACGAGAGAAGAGAAGCGACTTACCTATGGGAGCGAAGAAAAAATGAACGGAAAGCCAAGTTGGGTTTATCCAGAAGAATTTGGCGAGCGTGAAGCGTATTGGTTTTCTCCCGATGATTCCAAAATTGCTTACTTACAATACAATGAGAAAGATGTATTCCAATATCCTGTAATCCATGAGACGGATTTTGAAGCAGGTTTAGAATTGATGAGATACCCAAAAGCGGGTGAAGAAAACCCAACTGTGAATTTATTCATCGTTGATATTGCAAGTGGAGAGAGTGAGCAAATCCCAACGAATAGTAATCCTGACACCTACATTGTTCGTCCAATTTGGAGAAATGATGGAAGTGAGTTGACCTTCAGAAGATTGAACCGTCAACAAAATCACTTAGAATTACTTGCGTACGATATTAAAAATAAGACAGTCCGTACTATTCTTGAAGAAAGGGAAGATGCATATATCAGCCTTCATGATAATTTTATTCAATTGGATGACAAAAAAACGTTCATCTGGACATCTGAAGTAAGTGGATATAATCATATTTATCATTACAACTTTGATGGAACTCTGATTAATAAAATTACAGATGGAGAATGGCCTGTTTCTGGAATTGAAAATGTAGATCAAAAGAACAAGAAAATCTATTTTACAGCGTATCAAAATATGGGGCTCGATCGCTATTTCTATGTGATTAATTTCAACGGAAAAGAAATGAAGAAGCTTTCTCAAGAGTCTGGTAGGCACACTATTTCTATGAATGATGCTGCTACATTTTACACAGATGCATTTTCATCCTTCGATCATTCTTATGAAGTGAATTTATTTGATTCCAATGGAAAGCTGGTTCGAAATTTATTAAAAGCTAATACCAAGAATGTTGATAAGAACAATCTTAAAAAACCTGAATTGGTGACCTTGAAATCGGCAGATGGCACTGAAGATTTACCTGTTTTGGTTTATAAGCCAGTGGATTTTGATCCAAATAAAAAATACCCGGTTGTTCTGCCATTATATGGTGGACCAGAATATCAAGATGTTACTAATGGGTATAAAGATGCGGATGCCTATCAGCGTTTAGCACAACTAGGATTTATTGTAGTTCGTGCAAATTATCGTGGTTCAGGAAACCGTGGCAAAGAATTCGCAACACTCCATTATGGGAAACTAGGTAGCATCGAAATTGATGATTATGCGCATGTTGTTAAAGAAATTACAAAGCGTGATTATGCCGATGAAACTCGGGTTGGCGTATATGGTCATTCATATGGTGGATATGCAACTTCACTGTTAATGCTTCGATATCCAGATGTGTTTAATGTAGGTATTGCAGGCGCTCCCGTTACAGATTGGAGA
>TARA_R110000868_G_scaffold400956_5_pt1 | contig 117387 bp, 110 predicted proteins | sample TARA_R110000868 | Tara Oceans TARA_R110000868 (sample SAMEA4397489) | marine metagenome | biome: Polar Biome; feature: [SRF] surface water layer (ENVO:00010504); material: water (ENVO:00002006), including particulate matter (ENVO:01000060) such as... | depth 5 m
GGGTGATGGATCGGTGCCTGTCGGATCAGAACGTCCGACCCAGCGAAACCTTGACGGTGCGCCCCGGTGCGGGCCGCGTGGCAAGGTGCGGCTGATAGTATTCGTCCAGCAGGTTCTCGACGCCCAGCCGCATGTCGACGCCCTTGAGCATCCCGCTGTCGGCGGTGTAACCGACCGAGACATTGTGCAGGACGACACCCGGGGTCGGGGTCGTGGCGCGGTCCATGTCCAGCGCCCAGACACCTTCCCATTTCAGGTTCAGACCCGAGTCGAACCGCTTGCCCAGCCCTAGGCGCACCTTGTCGGCGGGCTGTTGCGACCAGAAGTTGCTGGCGGCGTCGGGGGTGCGGTTGTAGCCGTTGGCGAAACTGGCGTTCAGATCACCGTAATAGCCCGCGTCGGTAGCATAGGAGGCTTCGATCTCGACGCCTTCGACCTCCAGATCGGTGATGTTGCTATAGCTGGTCACGTCCCAGACGTCGGTGTGATAGGCATTGACCTTGAGCGCCAGGCGGTCCCCCGACGCCAGCAGGTCGCGACGGTCGAACGACACCCCCAGCTCCCAGGTTTCGGCCTTTTGCGACTGGGTCATGTAGGCGGCATTCGTCAGGTCATCCAGGATCGGCATCCCCTCGGTATAGGACCAGGACCCGAAGACGGCGAAACCGCTGGCCCACTGGTGGCGCAGCGACGCGCCACCCATCAGGGCCGTATTGTGATAGGTGCCATAGCCGTATTCGCTGCCATCGATATCCTGATCCTCGAACCGCACCGCCGGCGAAAAGGTGAAACCACCGAAGGTGATGTCGTCGACCAGGAACAGCGCATGGCGTTCGTCATCGCCGCCCGGCGCCGACGACGCATCCAGCCGGTCCTTGAGGATGTATTCCGCCCCCATCCGCAGGCGGTGGTCGGCCTGCCCGGTGACAAACTCCATGGTGTTCTTGGCCGTCAGCTTGGTCGTGACGTAATCCTGATCGGCGTTGAGCAGCGACATCGTGCTGCCGGTCGAGGATTCCTGGTCGATGGTCTGCTGGGCCCGGCTGAGGATCACATCGACGTTCACCAGGTCACTGTTCAGCGAATCGTAGCTGTATTTCAGCACGCTGGTCTTGGAATGCACGTCGCGGTCGACATTGCCGAAATTGGACGATCCGAATTGATCGTAGGGCACATCCTTTTCCGAGCTTTGCGTGTCGGAATAGCTGAGGGTCAGCGAATGCTCTCGGTCCTGACCGAAATGCACGGTCCCCTTTGCAAGGTAGGACGGCGTTGCGAAATCGGTGTTTTCCACCGTTTCGCCATTTCCATCCTCGTAGGCCCCCTGTTCGCGCCACGTATAGTTGAACAGCAGCTCCAGGGCGTCGCTGGCCTGCCAGGCCAGGGTCGAGGACGTGACCAGACCGTCGCCGTTCGAATTGTAACCAAGGTACTGGCGGGCGGCGAAACCGTCTTGGCCATTGGTGAAATCCGACGCGTCCTTGGTGTCGAAACGCACCATGCCGCCGATCGCCCCCGAGCCGTATTCGAAGGTGCCGACGGATCCGCGGATCACCTCGGCCTGCTTGTACAACGCCGGATCGGTATAAAGCTGCGTACCGATGCGATACAGTTCCTCGGCCCCGCTGGTCGCGCCGTCAACGATGATCTGCACGGTCTGATCGGTGCCATATGTGCCGGACCAGGCGCCCATGCCGCGGATGTTGATGGCCGACCCGCCGGGCGTGGATCCGTTGACCAGGTTCACACCGGGCACGGAATCCAGCAGCTCGGCTGTGGTCGAGGCCTGCCTGTCGTCGATCTCTTCCTGGTCGATGACGGTGACGGGGGTGGCGGTCTGGGTCTGCACCTCGCGGTCGGATTCGACAACGATGGGGGCCAGCGTGATCTCTTCGGATTGGGCAAGGGCGGCATGGGGAAGCACAAGCGCCACACTGCCCAAAAGCAGTCGGCGCAGGGTCGCGGAACGATCCATCTCAAGGTCCTGTCGGTTGCGCGGGGGTGCAGCGGTGCACGCCCGTCGTCAAATATGTTTTAGGGGAAGTGCTGGATGCCTTGAGAGGCTCTGGCCTGCGGGCGCTTATAAAGGGGCAGGGCGGGCTGTCAATCCTGATAGATATACTCAGGAAATATTTTCGCGCCCTTGCGCGCCTTTCACCGACCCCTGCACATCTGCGCCGCATCCCGGCGGTGCTGCGCAGGGCAACCGGGTGCGGCCCGCCTGGACAGGACTGCCATTGCCCGCCGTGTCCGGGTCGGGTTCACCGTCGGTTTCGGGGTCAGTATCAGGCGACGCCGCCCAGCCCGCTGGGAAAAACGCCATCCTGTGAAGATCGGCAGGCCGGGAAAAATGAATGGGGCAGGCGCAGGTCGGCAGAAACGAAAAAAGCCACCCCGGAGGGTGGCAATTTTCGGACCAACCCGCTGGGGTTGGTGGTGCCGCTGAAGGGACTCGAACCCCCGACCCCATCATTACGAATGACGTGCTCTACCAGCTGAGCTACAGCGGCCCTTAGTCGAAACAAGGCCCGGCCACCGGAGTGGAAAAGAGCCTTGTGCGGCGGGGCTATAACACCCCTCCGCGGCTGGGGAAAGTGCTATTTTCGACCGAAACGCGGTGCCCCTGCCGGGGCGATGGCTGCCTCTTCCTCTGTCAGCACCTCTGCATCGGGAACGGATTCCGTGGCCGACGTTTCGGTTTCCGGTTCGGCGCGACGGGGTGTCTCGGGTGCGGTGTGGTCAGGCGCCGGATCCGCCGGGGCGGGCACGTTCACCGCATCGTCGATCCGCCCCACGATCAGCGGCAGCATGTGTTGCGACATCGGGGTCTGATATTCGGTTGCAGGCGGCACCTTCCAGGCCAGCGTATCGAAGGCCTGGCAGTTTTCGCAGACCGGCACCCATTCCGCGTGGACCTGGTTGCAGTTCTCGCAGGTCCATTGCGGGCCACGCGGCGCGCTGACGGCGCGGGTCAGCCAGCCCTTGACGATGGCATCGGCGCTGCCTTCGCCGCGTTCGATCGCGGCCATGATGGTCAGGGCGCGGGCGTCGGGGGCGGTCACGGCCAGATCCCCCAGGGCCCGGCGCGCTTCGGGGAAATCTTCGGCCCCGATGTTCAGCTCGGCCAGCAGCAACCGGGTCTCGCGGTGCTCGGGCTGAATACGCGTCAGCGTGCGGAATCGCTTCAGGCGGGCTTCTGCGCTCTCGTCCGGTTCAAGGGCTGCAAAGGCGGCGGCAAGATCGGGATGCGGCAGTGTCTCCCACGCCTTTTTCAGCACGCGGGTGGCGTATTTCACCTTGCCCTGCTCGGCATAGGCGCGGGCGGCGAAACAGGCGGCGGGGATCAGGTCGGGCGACAGGCGGTTGGCCTCGATCGCGGCCTCGCGTGCCTCGATGCTGCTATCCTCGTCGATGACGGTCTTGGCCTCGCTCAGCGCCAAGACCGCGTCGCGGCGCTTGTGCACATCGCGGGGCAGGGCGCCGGTGCGCAACTTGGCCTTCAGCGTGGCGCGCGCGCCCTGCCAATCCTGATTGCCGGCCTGAAGGCGCAGCAGGGTGTCCTGCACCTCGACGTGGCCCGGTTTCAGCGCAAAGGCCTTTTCGGCCAGCTTCATCGCCGTCTCGGTATCGCCCTCTTCCAGCTTTTGCTTCATCAACCCGCGCACCCCGACAAACCGCGTGCGTTCATCGGTCAGCAGGCGTTTGTACGCCTCTTCGCGCTTGCGCTTGTCGCCCGTCAGCTCCGCCGCCTGGGCGGTCAGCAGGTTGGTCAGCTCGGGCCGGTCAAGATAGCGGTCGGCCTTGTTCGCCTTGGCGATCGCCAGCCGCCCCTCGCCCGAGGCCAGCGCCATCATGCCCTCGCTCAGCGCCTGAAGGCCCTTGCGTTCGCGGTTGCGGTCGAAATAGCGCGTCAGCGCGGTCTCGTCACCGTTGATAAAGCGCAGCAGCGCCACCAGCAGCCCGACCAGCTTGCCCAGCACCCAGATCGCGGCGACCAGCAGCAACAGCGCGATGACCGCCTTGATGGGGGTCAGGTTGTATTCATAGGCACCAAACGCAATCCGCACCCCCCCCTCAAGGTCCAGCAGATAGCTCGCGCCAAGGGTAAGAGCGGCGACGATGACGACGAAAACGACGATTTTGACAAGCGACCATAGCATACGGGGAAATCCTCAGTTCGTCTTGAAATCGGCCGACATCGCCTCTTGGGCGGCGACGGCTTCGGCCCGGCCCGACGCAGGGTCGATCCAGGGTTGCATTTCGGCCTTGGCGGCGTCGGGCAGCGACGAAAGTTCGTCCAGCGCCGCACGCAGCTGACCATCCCGCAGCTTGCCCTCGGCGCGCGACAGGATCGCGTCGGGGTCGTCGCCGTCGCGCGGGTTCAGCGATCGCGCGCCCAGCTGGGTCTTGAGGAACGACACGACAGACGAGGTATCGCCGCTGTCACGTGTCACCGCCAGCGCCTTGCGGGCGTATTCGGGGAAATCGTCGCGCAGACGTGCCATCGTGACAACCCCGGCAGAGGCATGGTCCTGCAGCGGGGCCGGGATCTCAAGGCCCATGTCCGCCAGCGCACTCAGCGGTGTTTCGTAGGGATCGCCGGCATCCAGCGCCGACCCGATGCGCACCAGGGCCGCGCGGATCTGCGTGTCGCGGGCCGTGCTGGCGGCGTCGGCCTTCATCTCTTCGGACTGCGCGATCATGTCCTCGATCTCTGCGCGCTGGTCCTGCATGGCCTGCTGCAACTTGCTCAGCTCGCCCTCATAGGCCTGGATCGCCTCTTGCGACACGCCGGTTTCTACGGGCCGCTTTTCAATCTCGGTCAGACGCGCGGCCAGGTTCGACAGGCTGGCGGTATTCTGATCGGTGGCCGAGGACAGCTCGGACAGGCCGGATTTTACCTCCGCGACATCGCCGCTCATCCCCTCCAGCGCCGACAGGTCCGGGCCTGCGTCGACACGGGCGCGCAGATCCTCGATGGCACTGGCCTGTTCGTCGATCCGCGCCGAAAGCCCATCGTCGCGGCCGCCGCCACTCATGAACGGGGCACCTTCGGGATAGAGCGCCAGCGCCAGGCCAAAACCCAGGCCAGCCGCGATGACCCCACCCAGCAGCGCCGGGAAAAACCCGCCGCGCTTGACGATGACGCGTTCGGCGACAGGCGCGCCATTCTGCGCGGCACCCGAGGCGGTGTTCTTGGCTGCGTCCCGGGCTGGGTCCGGGGCTGTGGTCGGGGCGGGTTTGGTCGAGGGAATGCTGCTGGCCGAAACGGCCGCGCTCTCGGGTGCGGCATCCTCTGACGGGATGTCACCGTCGGCTTCCGCCCCCAGGGTCGCGGCATCGCCGTCATATTCGTCCGCCGCACGCGGATCATGTTCCGGGGGGGCCAGGGCAGCGGCAGGGGTCAGCGACGTTCCGTCGCGCGGATCATGCAAAGGCGCGCGCAACACGACCTTGCCGGTCTGCGCAGGCGCGTCAGCGTCCGCGTCGGGCACCGCGTCGACTTCGGACGCGCCCGTGTGCGGTAGATCATCGCCGGATGCTGCCGCCTCGGGGGCGCCGGTTCCGGTCCCCGTCGACGCGATCTCGGCCTTGTCTGTCTTGTCGCTGGTCTTCTTGGCCACGGATCAATCCTCTTCGATTCTCAAATATCGCCGCATAACTTCCGGCAGCTTAGCCGCCACCCCCACGCGTCTCAAGTTGATGCGCTGCGGCGATAAGTCCAGTTACCACACCTAGCATTGTTTCGCTGCCGGGGTGCGCAGCAATTTCGACGCGAATGCGTTTCAAACCCGCGATCTGGGGTAAAATCATCGGGCTGATCGCCGCGATGAGCAAGGGCGCATCGCCCTGCCAGGCGTCTGCGAACAACCGCGCAGAGCGGGGTGAGTATAATGGCGCCACAATCGGTGCCACCCCGGTCATCGCCGCCCTCGCCTGGGGTGTCGGCGGGCAGGGGCGCTGCTGATATGCCTCGATCGCCTCGGCCCTCAGGCCCGCGGCCTGCAACGCGCCCACCAGGTCGCCCCGATGGTTCCTGCCCCGCAAATGCAGCAGGGGAACACCAGGGTTTTCTCTCAATATCAGGGCCTTGAGGTCTTCGGCATTGCCATCGGCAGACATCGCGTCGTGCCCAGCCGCCCGGGCCAGCTCTGCCGTGGCATCGCCCACGCAATAGGCAACCCGCGCGCCGCCTCGCCAGCTGCGCACGCCGTTGCGCGAGGTAAAGATCAGGGCGCATTCGGGATCGCGCGCGGCAAGGTCGGCCAGCACCGCCGCATCGAACACCACCTCCTGCAAGGGCGAGATCACGATGCGCACATCTCCAGCGCGTGCCGTGACAGCCTCTGCCAGGCGCTGCGCCTCGGCCTCGGGCCGGGTGATCAGGACAACGGGTTGCATATCTTTACCCCACTGGGGGCGCCGCGCCTGCCCACAGCGGTTTCGTGCCGCCGGCAGAGTTGTTTGCGCCCTGTCCCGGTGTTACCTGCCACGCAGTGATTTCGCAACGGACCGGCCATGACCCAAGACCTCACCTTCCTCGGTATCGAGAGCAGCTGTGACGACACAGGCGCGGCTGTCCTGCGGGGCCGGCCCGGCGCGGCGCGCGTCTTGTCCTCGGTCGTCGTCGGCCAGAACGACCTGCACGCGGCCTTTGGCGGCGTGGTGCCCGAAATCGCCGCCCGCGCCCATGCCGAAAAACTGGATACCTGCGTGGTCGAGGCGCTGTCGCAGGCGGGGCTTTCCCTGGCCCAGGTCGATGCCATCGCCGTCACCGCAGGCCCCGGCCTGATTGGCGGCGTGCTGTCCGGTGTCATGTGCGCCAAGGGGCTGGCCGTGGCCACGGGCAAGCCGCTGATCGGGGTCAATCACCTTGCCGGTCATGCGCTGACGCCACGCCTGACCGATGGCATCGCCTTTCCCTATCTGATGCTGCTGGTGTCGGGCGGGCACTGCCAGTTCCTGCTGGTGCGCGGTGCGCAGGATTTCACCCGCCTCGGCGGCACCATCGACGACGCCCCGGGCGAGGCGTTCGACAAGACCGCCCGCCTGCTGGCCCTGCCGCAGCCCGGCGGCCCCTCGGTCGAGGCCGAGGCGAAGACGGGCGACCCCGACCGCTTTGCCTTTCCCCGCCCGCTGCTGGACCGCGACGGCTGCGACATGAGCTTTTCCGGCCTGAAAACCGCCCTTCTGCGCACCCGCGACAGCGTGATGGACGGCGATGCCCTGCGCCGGGGCGACCGCGCCGACCTCTGCGCCGGGTTTCAGGCCGCCGTGGTCGATGTGCTGCGTGAAAAGACCCGCCGCGCGCTGGCGCTCTACCTGGCCGAGGCACCTGCACAACCGACCCTTGCCGTCGCCGGGGGCGTCGCCGCCAATACCGCGATCCGCTCCGCCCTGATGGGCCTGTGCGCGGAAACCGGAACCACCTTCACCGCCCCGCCGTTGGCCCTGTGCACCGACAATGCCGCGATGATCGCCTATGCGGGCATCGAACGCTTTGCACTGGGCGAACAGGATGACATGACACTGATGGCCCGCCCGCGCTGGCCATTGGACACCGCCAGCCCGGCCATGCTGGGCAGCGGCAAGAAAGGGGCGAAGGCATGATTTCCATCCTCGGGGCAGGGGCCTTTGGCACCGCGCTCGCCGTGTCGATGCAACGCGAAAGCGACGCCCGTACCGTCTGGCTCTGGGGTCGCAACGCGGATGCCATGGCGCAGATGCAGGCCAGCCGCGAAACCCCGCGCCTGCCCGGCGTCACCCTGCCCGACGGGCTGACCTGTGCGTCGGAGATGTCGGCGCTGCCCGACCACGGCCCCATCCTGCTCGCCACCCCGATGCAGACGCTGCGCGCCCTGCTGACCACCCACGCCGATCAGCTGTCGCACCGCACGCTGGTGATCTGCTGCAAGGGGATCGAGCTGTCGAGTGGTCTGCGCGCCTCGCAGGTGCTGGCCGAGGTGCTGCCCGATGCCACCCCCGCCACCCTGACCGGCCCCAGCTTTGCCGCCGACATCGCCCGTGGCCTGCCGACCGCGCTGACCCTGGCCTGTGGCACCGCCGCCTGCGCCGAAACCCTGCAAACCCAGCTGTCGACCCACAACCTGCGCCTCTACAGTTCGACCGACATTATCGGCGCGGAACTGGGGGGCGCGCTGAAAAACGTCATCGCCATTGCCTGCGGCGCCGCCATCGGCGCGGGTCTGGGGGAAAGCGCCCGCGCCGCCCTGCTGACACGCGGCTATGCGGAAATGCAGCGCATGGCGGCTGCCCTTGGCGCCGAACCCGAAACGCTGGCGGGCCTGTCCGGCTTTGGCGACCTGACGCTGACCTGCACGTCCGAGCAATCGCGCAACTACCGCTTTGGCGCCTCCATCGGGCGGGGCGAGGCGTTTGATCCCGCCGTCACGGTCGAAGGCGCCGCCACCGCCCGCGCCACCCATGACGTTGCCACGCAGCGCGGTCTCGACATGCCCATCACCGCCGTCGTCACCGGCCTTGTCGAGGCGCGCCTTGACGTGGCCACCGCGATGGACATGCTGCTGTCACGCCCGCTGAAAAAGGAATGACCCGATGCCCTTTGCCCTGATTGCCCGTGACAAACCCGATGCGCTGGACCTCCGCATGGCCAACCGCGCTGCCCACCTCGCCTATGTCGAGGAAACCGGCGTCGTGATGTTCGGCGGCCCGCTTCTGTCGGATCAGGGCGACATGCGCGGCTCCCTCGTCGTGCTCGACCTGCCCGACCGCGCCGCAGCCGAGGCCTGGGCCGCGGGCGACCCCTATGCCCGCGCGGGCCTGTTCGAAGATGTCGAAATCTCGGCCTGGAAAAAGGTCGTCGGCTGATGCGCTACTGGCTGTTCAAATCCGAACCCGGCACCTGGGGCTGGGACGATCAGCGTGCCAAAGGCGACGCGGGCGAGGAATGGAATGGCGTGCGCAACTACCAGGCCCGCAATTTCATGCGCGAGATGGAGCTGGGCGACCGGGGTTTCTTTTACCATTCCGTCAACGAGAAACGCGTCGTCGGCATTGTCGAGGTTTGCGCCACCGCCCACCCCGACAGCACGACCGAGGATACCCGGTGGGAGTGCGTCGATATCAAGGCGGTCCGATCGTTTGAGGTGCCAGTCACCCTCGACCAGATAAAGGATGACCGCAGGCTGGCCGAAATGGTGCTGGTCAAGAACTCTCGCCTGTCCGTTCAGCCTGTAACCCCCGCTGAATGGCGACGCGTCTGCGAAATGGGGCAGACGGACCCGGATTGATGTCCCCTGCCGTGACATGCGGCAACGACGCGTCCCCCCTCGGGACGCGCCGCTCGGCGTCCGGGCTTACCCAAAGACGCGCTGCCTGAATTAAACGAAGGGTCGGCCTTACCCGTTACCCTCCGTCACCCCACGTGCTCCCTAAGCACCACACGTGTATCTGATCTGAAAGGTCCGGGCCTACATGGCCGTGCCTCAGCAATAGCGTGAAACACCCCCACATTGCAAATTCCGAATGCGAAAAATGCGCTTGGTTTTTGAAAGGTTTCGATAACCTGCGCCTCCGTTCGCAATCCTCCGCACCCGCCATTTACGCACAAACGCACAACCTCCGGCGGCACCCGCCACCGTTCCGACATGCGGAACGAGAGGGAAATCGCGGAGAAAATCTGCGCCGCGCCGCAGCAAAATCACGCCCTTTATCCCCAAAATGGCCGAAAAAGCGCGAAATCCGAACCCTTTCCGTGAAAAATCCATGACACGGCGCGCCTGGCCAAGGCAGGCTGGTGCCATGCAGCGTCAGATCCGCCGCAGACGACCAAACATCGCACCAAACGGGGGACCGATCCGGACCCGACCGGAGGGTACCCCCGAAAAAACAGGGGGAAGTAATGTCGAAGGAAATTTTCGTCGTGGCTTACGAGGGCGGGGATGACAGTACGCTGTTGAACTACGCCATCGAACGGGCCCGCAGGGAGGATGCGACGCTTCATATCGTCCACGTCCTCGAATGGTCGCCCTATACCTTTCTCACCCCGCAGGAAGTCGAGGAGCGTCACACCCGCCGCAAGCAGGAAATGACACGCGCGAAAGAGGCGATCATTGATCCCGCCATCGCCACGGCAACCGCCGCCGGTGTCGAGGCGACGGGCGAGATGCGCTATGGTCAGGTCGTCGAACTGATCGCCGCCACCGCCACCGCCAAGGCCGCCGCGATGATCTTTGTCGGTCGCTCGGGGTCCAACTCCATTTCGGCCCGCGTCTTCGGATCGGTCCCGCTGGGTCTGGCGCAGATTGCGCCCGTGCCCACCGTCATCGTCCCCTGAACAGAAAGGCCGAACACATGAACAGATTTCACGCATTCGCGGCGGCCACAGGCTCTGCCCTGCTGATGGCCGGGCCGGCGCAGGCCCAATCCATCGACGCCACCATCAACCAGATGTTTGCCGATTACACCGGCTGGTACGTCAGCCTGATCTTTGCCGATCTGCCGGGAACCAACTTTTCCTGGATCGCGCTCTGGCTGGTGGTCGGGGCGCTGGTGTTCACCGCCTATTTCGGTTTCATCCAGCTGCGCGGCTTTGCCCACTCCATCGCGTTGGTCAAGGGCGACTACTCCGACCCCGATGACGCGGGCGAGGTCAGCCATTTTCAGGCGCTGGCGACGGCGCTGTCCGGCACTGTCGGTCTGGGCAATATCGCCGGGGTCGCGGTCGCCGTCGGGATCGGCGGGCCGGGGGCGACCCTCTGGATGGTCATCGCCGGGCTGTTCGGCATGGCGACCAAGTTCACCGAATGCACGCTGGGGGTGAAATACCGCAATGAATACCCCGATGGCCACGTCTCGGGCGGGCCGATGTACTATATCACCAAGGGCTTCAAGGAACGCGGTCTGCCCGGCGGTGGCTTCATGGCCGTGCTGTTCTGCATCTTTACCATCCTCGGCGCGCTCGGCGGTGGCAACATGTTCCAGTCGAACCAGGCCCATGCCCAGCTTGCGGGCGTTTTCGGGGATTATCCCGGCTGGATCACCGGCATCATCCTGGCCATCGTGACCTTTGCCGTCATCGTCGGCGGCATCAAGTCCATCGCCCAGGTCACGGAAAAGATCGTGCCGTTCATGGGCGTGTTCTACGTCGTCGTGTCGCTGATCATCCTGGCGATCAACTATGACATGATCGGCTGGGCCTTCGGGCAGATCTTCATGGGGGCCTTCACCGGCCTCGGCGTGCTGGGCGGCTTTACCGGCGCGCTGATCCAGGGCTTCCGCCGGGCGGCCTTTTCCAACGAGGCGGGCATCGGCTCGGCTGCCATCGCCCACTCGGCCGTGCGCACCAAGGAACCCGTGACCGAAGGCTACGTCGCCCTGCTGGAACCCTTCATCGACACCGTCGTGATCTGCACCATGACCGCGCTGGTCATCGTCATCACCGGGGTGCTGAACGTCGATCCCGACACCGGCCTCTATATCTGGAACGCCGAAGCGGGCCGCATCTCGACCGAAGGCGAAGTGTCCGGTGTCGCCCTGACCTCCGCCGCCTATGCGCGGGCGTTTTCGTGGTTCCCCTACCTGCTGGCCATCGCCGTCGTGCTGTTTGCCTTCTCCACCATGATCTCGTGGAGCTATTACGGCCTCAAGGCGTGGACCTACCTGTTCGGAGAGGGCAAGGCAGTCGAAACGGTGTTCAAGGTGATCTTCTGCCTGTTCATCATCATCGGCGCGGCCGCCAACCTCGGCCCCGTGATCGACTTTTCCGACGCGATGCTGTTTTCCATGGCGATCGTGAACATCATCGCGCTCTACTTCCTGATGCCCATCGTCAAGCGAGAGCTGAACAGCTACATCGCCCGGCTGAAATCAGGCGAGATCAAGCGCTTCAAGCACTGATCCCGATCCGAAAAACGAAAGGCCCCGCATCACCTGCGGGGCCTTTCCTGTCTGAAAGGGCGACAAAGGCCGCCGCAGGATCAATAGCGGTAATGCTCGGGCTTGAACGGGCCATCCGGCGTCACGCCGATATAGGCCGCCTGCTCGGGGCTCAGCTTGGTCAGCTTGGCACCGACACGTGCCAGATGCAGGGCGGCAACCTTCTCGTCCAGATGCTTGGGCAGAACGTAGACTTCGTTCTTGTACTGGTCGCCCCGGGTCCACAGTTCGATCTGGGCCAGCGTCTGGTTGGTGAAGGACGCCGACATCACGAAGGACGGGTGGCCGGTCGCATTGCCGAGGTTCAGCAGACGCCCCTCGGACAGCAGGATGATGCGATTGCCTGACGGCATCTCGATCATGTCCACCTGTTCCTTGATGTTCGTCCACTTGTGGTTCTTCAGGCTGGCGACCTGGATCTCGTTGTCGAAGTGGCCGATGTTGCCGACAATGGCCATGTCCTTCATCGCGCGCATATGCTCGATCCGGATGATGTCCTTGTTTCCGGTGGTGGTGATGAAGATATCGGCGCTGTCGACGACGTCTTCCAGCAGAACCACCTCGAACCCGTCCATCGCCGCCTGAAGGGCGCAGATCGGATCGGCTTCGGTCACCTTCACACGCGCTCCGGCCCCGGACAGCGACGCCGCCGACCCCTTGCCGACATCGCCATAGCCACACACGACGGCAACCTTGCCCGCCATCATGGTATCGGTGGCGCGGCGGATACCGTCGACCAGCGATTCCTTGCAGCCGTACTTGTTGTCGAACTTCGACTTGGTGACGCTGTCGTTGACGTTGATCGCGGGAAACGGCAGATGACCGCTTTTCTGCAATTCATACAGACGGTGCACACCCGTGGTGGTTTCCTCGGAAACGCCCTGGATGGCCTCGCGCTGCTTGGTGAACCAGCCGGGATTGGCCGCCATGCGCTTCTTGATCTGCGCGAAGAGAAAGGTCTCTTCCTCGCTCTGCGGCACTTCGATCAGGTCGGTTTCACCGGCTTCGACGCGCGCGCCGATCAGGATGTACATCGTGGCATCGCCACCGTCGTCCAGGATCAGGTTGCAGGTACCTTCGGGGAAATCAAAGATCTTGTCGGCGTAATCCCAGTATTCTTCCAGCGTCTCGCCCTTGATGGCGAAAACCGGCGTGCCGGTTTCGGCAATCGCCGCCGCGGCGTGATCCTGAGTCGAGAAAATGTTGCAGCTCGCCCAACGGACCTCCGCACCAAGAGCGACAAGCGTCTCGATCAGCACGGCGGTCTGGATCGTCATGTGCAGCGACCCGGCGATCCGTGCACCCTTCAGCGGCTGGCTGTCGCCGAATTCCGAACGCAGCGCCATCAGGCCCGGCATTTCGGTTTCCGCGATATCCAGTTCCTTCCGTCCGTAGGCGGCAAGGTTAATATCCTTTACGATGTAGTCCTGGGTCATATAGTCCGTTCTCCTGGTGGGTCGGTCCCTAGCCGGGATATCAGTTGCCCGAAAGCTCGACAATGGCAGGCCCGGATATGTACGGCCTCAGCATGACGAAGGTGTAAACATGAAGCAAGCCAGAGCATGGCAACGCATGTTGTCCGGGCGCCGGCTGGATTTGCTCGACCCGACCCCGGTGGATATCGAGATCGAGGATATCGCCCATGGCCTGGCCTTCGTGGCCCGCTGGAACGGCCAGACGCACGGCGACCACGCCTATTCCGTGGCCGAACATTCGCTGCTGGTCGATACGCTGTTCTGCCGCCTGAACCCCGGTGCGAAACCGCCCGAACGGCTGACCGCGCTGCTGCACGACGCCCCCGAATACGTCATCGGTGACATGATCTCGCCCGTGAAATCCGCCATCGGCCCGGATTATGACGTGCTCGACAAACGCCTCGCGGCGGCGATCCACATCCGCTTTGGCCTGCCCGCCAGCACGCCCAAGGGCCTGAAGACCCGTATCAAGAAGGCCGACCGCGTTTCCGCCTGGATGGAGGCCACCCAGATCGCCGGGTTTTCCGAAGCCGAGGCGACCCGCTTTTTTGGCCGCCCCGATGCCGCGCTGATCGACGGGTTGGACATCGTGCTGCGCCCCGCCCCAGCGGTGCGCGCCGATTTCACCGCCCGCCACGCGCACCTGATGGAGCAGATGACATGACCACGATCCTGACCCGCCGCGCAGGGGTGCTTGATTGCGCCGCCCTCGCGGACCTGCTGAACGAGGTGATCTTGCAGGGGGGCACCACCGCGATGCTCGACCCCGTGACGCGCGATGATCTGGCCTCCTGGATGGCGCGCAGCGACCGCGCGGTCTGGACCCTGGCCGAGGACGAGGCGGGCACGCTGCTCGGGTTTCAATGGATCGAACCGCACGCCCGGCACGGTGCCAGCGTTGGCCAGATCGGCACATACGCCCGCATCGGCAAGACCGGCCTCGGCATCGGTTCGGCGCTGTTCGAGGCGACAAAGGCCGGCGCCCGCGCCGCGGGGTATACCTGGATCAACGCCGAGATCCGCGCCGACAACACCGGCGGGCTGATCTATTACCAAAGCCGCGGTTTCGAGGATTATGGCCGGATCGACGATTACGTCCTGTCCGATGGCAGCCACGTCGACAAGGTGCTCAAGCGCTACGATCTGTGATCCGGGGCGGGCGGGCGGCAACACACCCGCAAGACTTCGGCAACAAAGATGAACGCCCGGGTTAACCCCCGGACGATTTTTTTCGCACCGCTCACCTACCGAATAGATACCGTCAAGATACCGACGTTGCGATTTGGCGCAAAACCCTTGTTTCGCAGGGGTGTTAACGCGGCGAACGCTTGGCCAGAATCCGCTGCAAGGTACGTCGGTGCATGTTCAGCCGGCGGGCGGTCTCGGAGACGTTGCGATCACACAGCTCATAGACCCGCTGAATGTGTTCCCAGCGCACCCGGTCCGCGCTCATCGGGTTTTCCGGTGGCGGCGGCAGGGCATCGCCCAGCGCCAGCAGCGCATTGGTGATATCCGTCGCATCGGTCGGCTTTGACAGGTAATCCGTTGCCCCGATCTTGACCGCCGCAACAGCCGTCGCAATCGCGCCATAACCGGTCAGCACCACGACCCGGCAATCGGGGCGCTGTTCGCGCAGAACCTCTACCACGTCTAGTCCGTTGCCGTCCTCAAGTCTCAGATCGCAAACGGCAAATCGCGGTGGCCGCGCCGTGGCAAGCGCCTTGCCCTCGGCCACCGAACCGGCAGTTTCAACGTCGAAACCGCGCTTTTCCATGGCCTTGGCCAGGCGTTTCAGAAACGGCTCGTCATCATCGACCAGCAGCAATGTCCTGTCTTCGCCGATATCCAACTGGTCATCCATCTGTGCCACGCCTTCCTGCATCACGCGCGGCACCCCGGCCCGCGGAAAACCCGCGCTTTCCCAAAGTAGTAAGCGCGAAGCAGGCCGCCGTCAAACCCGACCCGCTCAGGACGCGGCGTCGATAAAGCACGACATCTGCTCTGCAAGCTGCTCGGCACTCAGGTTGCGGCGATAGAAGTCGGCAAAGCCCAGATCGGGGAACATAAGGTAGGAAAACGTAGAATGATCAACAAGATAATAGTCTTCGTCAGCCGGATCTTCCGGCGGATTTATCTTGTAGTAGGTGCGGTAAGCCTGGCTCGCAGCCTTCAGTTGTGCGTCACTTCCACTCAGGCCCAGCAGGCGGGGGTGCAGATAGTCGGTGAACTGCGCCAATTGGTCCGGCGTGTCGCGCGCGGGATCGACCGAGATGAAGACCGGCGTGACGTCCTTGCCCTGTTGTTCAAGGATTTCCACGGCTTGCACATTGCGCGCCATGTCCATCGGGCAGACATCCGGACAATAGGTATAGCCGAAATAGATCAGCGTCGGCCCGGTGATCACATCCGCGTCAGTCACCGTCCTGCCCGTTTCGTCGACCAGTTCGAACGGCCCGCCGATCTGGCCCGATCCACCGGAAACTGCGCTTCCCCGGCAGGCCGCAAAGGCATCCTCGGACCCCTGCCGGGAACTGTACCACAAGGCCCCGGTCAGTCCGACCATGGCCGCGACGGCCGCCGCTGCATATAGGCGCAACATCTGCTTTTTCCTCTCCGGCAATTGCCTGATGGTGGTCCAACACCTATCAATCAGGGCACCAAATGCAATGCGACCCGTTGCGCCCCACCCCCAAGAAGGCCGCCATGTCAGATACCGACTTTCCGATCCAGAAAGGCCACAATCGCGGCAATTGGATCAGGCTCAGAACCCTTATTTTGCTGCGTTGGGGCGCCATCACCGGCCAGCTTTCGGCACTGCTCGTCGCCGCCGAGATCTACCAGCTCGACCTGCAGTACGGACTGTGTTTCTTCGTCGTCGGCATCTCGGTCATCGGCAACCTCGTCGCCAGTGTGATCTTTCCCGAAAGCAAGCGCCTGACCGAAGCCGAGAACCTGCTGATGGTGCTTTTCGACCTGCTGCAACTGGGCCTGCTGCTGTATCTGACAGGCGGGCTGCACAACCCATTCTCGATCCTCATCGTCGGCCCCGTCACCGTCTCCGCTGTTGCGCTGACCGCGCGCTCCTCGCTCTTTGTCGGTTCGACCGCCATCGTGCTGGTGACGCTGCTGTCGGAATTTCACCTGTCGCTGCGCACACAGGATGGCAACGCGCTCGAGGTGGCCGAGCTGTTCCTGTTCGGCAACTGGCTGGCCATTGTTATTGCAGTGATTTTCCTCGGGATCTATTCGCGGTGGATCGCGACCGAGATGCATTCGATGTCAGACGCCTTGCAGGCGACGCAGATGGCCCTGGCACGTGAACAGAAACTGACCGACCTGGGCGGGGTGGTCGCCGCAGCCGCGCACGAACTGGGTACCCCCCTGGCCACCATCAAGCTGACCTCTGCCGAGCTGATCGACGAGCTGGATGCCTCCCCCGAATTGCAGGAAGACGCGCGGCTGATCCGCGATCAGGCTGACCGGTGCAGGGATATCCTGCGCTCGATGGGGAGGGCCGGCAAAGATGACCTCCACATGCGCCAGGCACCTCTGTCGACGGTGATCGAAGAAGCCGCCGAGCCACACCGCGAACGTGGCAAGGTGATCCACTTTACCCACGGCGACGGCATTGATCTGCCCCCCGCAATCCTGCGTCAGCCCGAATTGATCCACGGCTTGCGAAACCTCGTCCAGAATGCCGTCGATTTTGCCAATGCCAACGTCTGGGTCGAAAGCGCGTGGGATGACACCGAGATTTCGGTCCGCATCATGGATGACGGACCCGGCTATTCGCCCACCGTCCTGGGCCGCATCGGAGATCCGTTCATGCGGCGGCGGCGCATGTCATCGGACCGCCACGCGCGCCCTGAATACGAAGGCATGGGGCTGGGTCTGTTCATCGCGAAAACCCTGCTTGAGCGCACCGGCGCCGAGCTGACCTTTGCCAACGGCAGCGACGACCCACTGGACGCCGGCGATACGGACCCCGAGCGCAGCGGAGCGGTCGTCGAAGTGACCTGGCCACGCAGGAAGATCGACGCGCGCAACGGCGAGTCTGCCCTCCCGCCGGGAGAAAATATTCAAATTACCAGATAGAGGCTGAAAACAAACGCAAACATGATAGTGTGATTTGAAGTTAAGAAATTCTTTACCACTTTACGGCCTCCTTGTTGAGTAAGTTATTGGAGCCTGCTGTGACCTTCGATATCGGCACACATCTGGCTGGGTTGAGCCTTTACGACACACTGCTTGCGGTCACGCTCAGCGTGCTTCTGTCACTGGGCAGCATTGGGTTGATCACCATCGTCACGCGGCGTGTAGCACGGGCGCACACGGGTTCGCCGGATGTCGCAGCGCCGACAACGTCTGTCTTTCTGTTTGATGAACAACGGCTTGTATCGGCGCCTGCCGACTGGCGCGACAATCTTGATACGGCTGGTCAGGATGCGTCGGACTGGGATGTCCTGCGGCGGCAACTTCTTCCACGGTTTCCCGATCTGCCTGAACTGCCTGAGCTTGGGCCAGATGAAACATTTCGCAGCCTCAAGGCGCGCTGTTCCGATGATCATGGCGTCCTGCGGATCCGACAGATCGGCCGCAGGCTACGCCTGACCCTGCGGGAATCCGAAGCAGGCAGCCTTGTCCACCTTCATGCCGCACAACTGAACGGGCAGCGACTGGATCAGATGACCGCACTTGTGGAATATCTGCCGATCCCGATCTGGACCATGGACACGTCCGGCCACGTCCTGCGCAAGAATGCCGCCTATCGCGCACTTGAGGAGCAACTGGAGGGATCGTCCGACGTCAACGTGCCCCTTGTCCGCAATGGCGAAACAGCGACGGACCGCCCCGTTCTGACCTATCGGATCATGCTGGATCCACGTGGTCGACTGCCGGAACGCTGGTTCGACGTCTCCGCGCGCCGGATCGAGGACGGGTGGCAGTGTTCAGCCCAGGATGTCACCGCGTTGGTGCGGGCCGAACTTGCGCAGCGGAATTTCGTTCAGACCCTGACCAAGACCTTTGCGCAGCTCTCGACCGGCCTTGCCATATTCGACCGGGACCGCCAGCTGATCCTGTTCAATCCGTCGCTGGTCGACCTGACGTCCCTCTCCCCGGAATTCCTGACATCTCGACCCGCTCTTTCGCATTTCTTCGACCATCTTCGCGATCAGCGCATCATGCCGGAGCCAAAGAACTATGCCTCGTGGCGTGAACAGCTGAATGCCCTTGTCAGCGCTGCCGCCGACGGGCGCTATCAGGAAACATGGAGCCTGCCATCGGGCGCGACCTATCGGGTCACCGGACGCCCACACCCCAACGGGGTCGTCGCGTTCCTCTTCGAAGATATCAGTGACGAAATCTCGATGACGCGGCGGTTCCGGCAGCAACTGTCTCTGTCCCAATCCGTTCTGGATGCCATCACCGACCCGATCGTGATCTTTGATGCCCAGGGCCTCATGAGCTATTGCAATGCCGCCTACAGGCGATTGTTCCACATCGACCCGGATGAGGACCTGTCGCAGGTGGTGATCCGAGACGCACATCGCACCTGGTGCCGCAAGGCGACAACCTCGACCGGTCTCGGTGAATTGCTGGAGCGGCTTCTGACACGACCGGACCGACAGGACTGGACCCATACCCTGCAACTCCGTGACGTGGGCGAGGTGTCTTGCAGGGTAGTGCCCCTGGTTTCGGGTGCCTGCATGGTGAACTTCGGATTGATGCGGGTCGCCGCGCTGCCGGTGGAAACGGCCGCCGAATAAGTCCGACGCGACGCGTAGCGCCATATCCCGCTTGCGACGGGTCAGGGGCACGGTAATGTCGCGCCATGAGCAGGCAAACATTTCAACGAGATCTCACCCTGGTTTCGCCGGACGCCACCTGCGGGTTCGCGCAGCGCCTCGGTTCGGGCCTTTCGACCGGTGACGTATTGCTGCTGTCGGGTGGCATTGGTGCGGGCAAGACCCATTTCGCCCGCTGCCTGATCCAATCGCTCCTGACCCTTCCAGAAGACGTGCCATCGCCCACCTTCACGTTGGTGCAGGAATACGACACACGCAAAGGCCCCCTCTGGCACGCGGATCTGTATCGGCTGACCGACCCGCTGGAGGCCATCGAACTTGGCTTGGAAGATGCATTCGAACAGGCGATCTGCCTGATCGAGTGGCCTGATCGACTTGGCGACCTTGCGCCGATGGCGGCTCTGCGGATCGACTTTGCCACGGACCCGGTTCATGACGAGGCGCGGCGTGTGCGGATCGAAGGCCCCGTTGCCATGCAGACACTAATCGAAGAGGCTTTGGCACATGGATAGAACCGCGCGAAAACTGCGCTTTGTCGCCGGAACCGACTGGGCCGATGCCCGGATCGTTCCCCTGGCCGGCGATGCCTCGATGCGCAAGTACGACCGCCTGCACAAGGCCGATGGCCGCACGGCTGTTCTGATGGATGCGCCACCCGACAAGGGCGAAGATGTGCGGCCCTTTCTGGTGATCGCCCGATATCTGCTGGGTCTCGGACTGTCAGCGCCGCAGATCCTGGCCACGGACGAGGCCGAAGGTTTTCTGCTGATCGAGGACCTTGGGGATGCGCTTTTTGCTCGCGTTGTCATCGAAAGGCCAGCGCTGGAAAGTACACTCTACCAGGCCGCGGGCGATGCCTTGGTCACCCTGCATGCCGGCACCCCGCCCGAAGGTCTCGCCACCTATGATCCCGCCACGATGACCCGGCTCAGCGCGCTGTCCTACAGTTGGTATCAAAGCGGTGCACGCGGGACGGACCCGACGGGGATGGAAGACTTTGCCAAGGCGTTCGAACCGCTGCTCGGCCAGACCACCGGCACCCCGGACGTGGTGATCCTGCGGGATTATCATGCCGAGAACCTGCTGTGGCTGCCCGAGCGTGACGGCGTGGCCCGTGTCGGACAGCTGGATTTCCAGGATGCGATGCTGGGGCACCGGGCCTATGACCTCGTCTCGCTGCTTCAGGACGCCCGCCGTGATGTGCCACCAGCCCTGGAAGAGAAGATGATCGCCCGTTTCATAGCTTCTTCGCACGCGGATCCCGACACGTTCCGCCGGGCCTACGACGTGCTGAGCGTTCAGCGAAACCTGCGCATTCTCGGGGTGTTTGCCCGCCTGTGCATGGCGTACGGACGGCCACATTACGTGGACCTCATCCCCCGCGTCTGGGCCTATCTTTTGCGCAGTCTTGATCGCCCCGCGTTGTCCGACCTGCGTGCTAGACTGCTGCACGACCTGCCTGCCCCGACACCGGAAACCCTTGATAAACTGAAAGAACAATGCGCCACACGCCCGCTGCCCTGATGTTGTTCGCTGCCGGGAACGGGACCCGGATGCGTCCGCTGACCGAGACGGTGCCAAAGCCCCTGATAGAGGTGGCCGGCAAGCCCTTGCTGGCGCATGCGATGGACCAGGTCGCGACCATGCCCAACCTGCGGGTCGTCGCCAACGCCCATTACAAGGCCGACCAGATCGAAGCCTATTTCGCCGGCTCCGATGTTGTCGTGAACCGCGAGTCGCCCGACCTTCTGGATACCGGCGGGGGCCTGCGAAATGCGTTACCGCTGCTGGGCGATGGTCCGGTTTTCACGATGAATACCGATGCCGTATGGCTTGGTCCGTCGCCGCTGGACTGCCTGGCCAGGGCGTGGGACCCGGTAAGGATGGATGCACTCCTGCTGGGGATTCCGTTGGATCGTGCCCATGGTCATGCAGGTCACGGCGATTTCAGCGCCGATCCCGATGGACGCGCCGCGCGCGGGCCGGGCCTGATCTATTCAGGTGTGCAGATCCTGTCGACGAAGGAGCTTCTGGAAATCGAGGGGTCGGTATTTTCACTGAACGCCCTTTGGGATCGCCTGCTGGTGCGGCAACGCGTCTTCATTCAGCCCTATCCAGGACAATGGTGTGACGTTGGACGACCGGAAAATATCGCTGTCGCTGAGGCGATGTTGCGGGGCGGCGATGTTTAGGGAAACCGGCCCGGCGCGTGTATTCGGCGTTCCGCCCGGGGCAGATTTCCCCAGGGAATTGCTGCGGGGATTGAACGCACGGATGCAGGGCCGCCCCCCACACGAGATGGCCCAGGTTCAGCTGGTGGTGAACACCCGACGCATGGCGCGGCGAATACGCAGCATTTTCGATGCCGGGCCACCCGCGTTGCTGCCTCGCGTTCTGTTGCTGACAGATTTGCAAGGCGCTGAGCCGATCCCGACAGCGGTTTCCCCCATACGCAGGCGACTGGAACTGATCCGACTGCTGTCGGCGCTGCTGGATGCAGAGCCTGATCTGGCCCCGCGTGCCGCGCTGTACGACTTGGCCGACAGCCTGGCCAAACTGCTGGACGAAATGCAGGGCGAGGATGTGACGCCCGAAGATATTGCCCGCCTGGACGTCACTGACATGTCCGGGCACTGGGCGCGCAGCCTGCGCTTTCTCGAGATCGTGAACAGCCTGCCTCGTGACAGCGACACGCCAGACCCCGAGCAACGTCAGAGGCGGGTCGTCGAATCGCTGATTGCGGAATGGCAGGCGCGACCGCCGCAGCATCCCATTCTGCTGGCCGGGTCCACCGGATCGCGCGGTGCAACCCATCTGCTGATGCAGGCCGTCGCACGCCTGCCGCAGGGCGCGGTCATCCTGCCCGGGTACGACGACCATGTGCCAGAGGCGATCTGGCAGCGACTGGATGAACCCCTGACGGGAGAGGACCACCCCCAATTCCGCTTTCGCAAGCTTATGCTGGGTCTCGACCTTGCCCCTGCTGATATCACGCCTTGGGTTGACGACGTTCCATGCAATACCGCGCGCAACCGGTTGGTGTCGCTGGCCATGCGGCCCGCCCCGGTGACGCACCAATGGCTGGAAGAAGGACCGGCCCTTGGTGATCTTGAAACGCCGACCCGCGATATCACCCTGGTAAAGGCAGCCACACCCCGGGCCGAGGCGATGGCGATTGCGCTACGCCTGCGCAAGGCGGCCGAGGATGGCCAGACCGCCGCCCTTATCACGCCCGATCGGATGCTGACGCGCCAGGTCAGCTCTGCACTCGGACGGTGGGGCATTCTGCCGGACGATTCCGCCGGAACGCCACTTCAGGTGACACCTCCTGGCCGCCTTCTACGCCAGGTTGCGGCGCTGTTCGTCGCCGCCCCCAATGCAGTGGAGCTTTTGGCGCTGCTCAAGCATCCATTGACACATTCGGGTGCAAAGCGTGGTCCCCACCTGGATCTGACCCGCAAGCTTGAGATTTACCTGCGCCGCCGCGCCCGTCCGAAACCAGACCACGAGGATGTGCTGGCCTTTGCCGCGCAACAAAGTGGGGACTTCGCGCCGCTTTGGGCCGACTGGCTTTGCAGTCACGTCTTCGGGGTGGCCGCCCCCCAGGCTACGTCGCTCGCGGATCGGGTCATCGGACATATCGCCCTTGCCGAGGTGATCTCTCGGGGCTGTATCGACGACGCCACGGGAACGATCTGGGACAAGGACGCTGGTGTCGAGGCGCAGCGGATCATGGCCAGCCTCGCCCAGGATGCGGTCCACGGCAGTGATTTTGCGGCCCGAGACTATGGCGATCTGGTCGGTGCCATCATCGCCAACGGCGAGGTGCGCAATCCTGATGAACCGCACCCCCATATCCTGATCTGGGGCACGCTAGAGGCGCGTGTCCAGGGTGCGGACCTGGTGATCCTCGGTGGTCTGAACGAAGGCAGCTGGCCCGAGGCCGCAACGCCCGATCCCTGGCTGAACCGGCAGATGCGCAAGGATGCCGGTTTGCTGCTGCCCGAACGACGCATTGGCCTGTCCGCGCATGACTTTCAGCAGGCGATTGCCGCAAGAGAGGTTTGGCTCAGCCGCTCCATCAGATCGCAAGATGCGGAAACCGTCCCGTCGCGATGGCTGAACCGGCTGACGAACCTGTTGAACGGGCTTTCCGATGGCGGGCCCGCCGCATTGGCGCAGATGGAGGCGAAGGGCGATGACTGGCTGGCCAGGGCACGACTGATCGAGGCGCCCTTTGACACGCCGCCCGCAACACGCCCCGCACCTTGCCCCCCCATAGAGGCACGACCCCGAGAGCTATGGGCCACCGACATCCGCAAGTTGATCCGGGACCCCTACGCGATCTACGCCAAGCGGATCCTGCGCCTGTCGCCGATGAATCCCCTGATGCGTGAACCCGATGCCCTGATGCGTGGGATCGTCAGCCACGAGGTCATCGAGGCGTTCGTCAAGGGTGTCTGCGAAGACGGGTTGCCCAATACGCCCGAAGCGCTGCTGGAAATTGCCGGCGAGGTGTTGAACCGAGAGGTTCCCTGGGGCGAGGCGCGCGTGCTTTGGCACGCCCGTTTGGGGCGGATCGCCGGGTGGTTCACCGCGCACGAAGCCGCCCGACAGGAAGACGCCGCGGAAATCCAGTATGAACAGGTTGGCAAGGCGATGGTCGCAGGCCTCGGGTTTACGCTGGCGGCCAAGGCGGATCGTATCGACCTGGACCATGCCGGGCGCGTGCACCTTTTCGATTACAAGACAGGGGCACCCCCTACCAAGGATCAACAGGCGCTTTTCGACAAGCAGCTGCTGTTGGAATCCGCGATCGCAGAACGTGAAGGGTTCGGCAAGATGGGGGCGCGTCCCGTCGCGCGCGCCGTCTACATCGGTCTGGGCGCCAACCCGGTTGAGGCCCCGGCGCCGCTTGACGACAATCCCCCCGGCCAGGTCTGGGAAGAATTCACCGAGCTGGCGCGCGCCTGGTTGGAACCGACGCGCGGATACACGGCCCGTCGCGCAATGTTCGACATGAAGGATGCCAGTGATTACGACCTGCTGTCACGACATGGAGAATGGGACGTGACGCAGGACCCCGACAAGAGGACCGTCGAATGATTGCCCGCGACCCCGCCTCGGCCCGCCAGATCCAGGCCGCACTGCCGGACCGGTCGACCTGGCTATCGGCCAACGCCGGGTCCGGCAAGACCCGTGTGCTGACCGACCGCGTCGCACGCCTGTTGCTGGATGGCGTGTCGCCCCAGAACGTGCTGTGCCTGACGTACACCAAGGCCGCCGCCTCCGAGATGCAGAACCGCCTGTTCAAGCGCCTCGGTGAATGGGCAATGCTGGCCGATAGCGACCTGCGGACGGCGCTTGCGCGGCTCGGAGTCGAGGATGCGATTGACAGCACCCGCCTTGCCCGCGCACGTACTCTTTTCGCCAGCGCGATCGAAACCCCCGGTGGCCTCAAGATCCAGACAATTCACTCTTTCTGCGCCTCCCTGTTGCGGCGGTTTCCGCTTGAGGCCGGGGTCAGCCCGCAGTTCCAGGAGATCGAGGACCGAAACGGCGTCATCCTGCGCGACGAAGTGATCCAGAAGATCGCCGAAGGTCCGGATGCGGCCGTTCTGGAACGGGTCGCCTACCTGCTGACCGACGAGACATTTCGTGCCCTCACCCAGGAGGTCGCGCGACACCAGGACCTGTTCGCCAGACCACTTGAGCCGGGCGCGGTCGAAGCGGCGCTGAACCTTGCGCCCGATGTCACCGTGCAGGACGTTCTGGACAATGCCTTTACGGACGCGGATCTGGCGTTTCTGCCGGAGCTGATCGAGATGCTGCGATCAGGCACCACGAAGGGCGACCAGACGGCGCTGGAACAACTCTCGGGGATTGGTCAGCGTTCGCTTGCGGCGCTCGCGATACTGGAGGACCGGTTTCTGACGAAGTCAGGCAAGGCCCCGTTCACGCCCGCCAAGTTCCCCGGAAAGGATGCCAGGTCGGCGCACCCGCACCTGGTCGACCGGATCGACGACTGGCAGCAGCGTGTTTGCGAATGGCGCGATACCCGCGTTGCCCTTGCCGCGCGCGATAAGGCACTGGCCCTGCATGATTTCGCACGGATATTTCTGCCCGCCTATGCCGCCGCGAAAGAGGCCCGTGGCTGGCTGGATTTCGACGACCTGATCCTGCGAACCCGCGACCTGTTGACCAACACCGTTGTATCGCAATGGGTACTTTGGCGGCTGGACGGCGGCATAGACCACATCCTTGTCGACGAGGCGCAGGATACATCGCCCGTGCAATGGCAGGTGGTGTCGGCACTGGCACGCGAATTCACATCCGGGGCAGGGGCGCGCGACGACGTCATGCGCACGATCTTTGTCGTCGGTGACAAGAAGCAGTCGATCTATTCCTTTCAGGGGGCCGACCCCAGCGAATTCGATCGGATGCGCGAGGCGTTCGGTGACAGCCTGCGCCACACCGGCGAACCCCTGCAATCGCTGGAGCTGGAGTATTCCTTTCGATCAGCCTCGACGATCCTGAACCTGGTGGACCGCGTCTTTGACGGGCGCGAGGCAGCCGGATTTACCACAGACCAGCGCCACCGCGCGTTCAAGGAGGCTATGCCCGGGCGCGTCGACCTGTGGCCTCTGGTGGAAAAATCCAAGGACAAGGACGAGAGGGAGTGGTTCGACCCTGTCGATCTTCTGGCCGCCACCGACCATAACGTCGTGCTGGCCCAGCAGATTGCCCACTCCATCCGTGACATGCTGGCCTCCGGTCAAACCATCCCCGAAGAGGTGGGGCATAGCGGCACTTACGTGCGTCGCCCGATCCGCGCTGGCGACATCATGATCCTGGTCCGTGGCAGGTCCACGGTGTTCAACGAACTGATCCGCGCCTGCAAGAAGGCCGACCTGCCGATCGCCGGCGCCGACCGTCTAAAGGTTGCCGCCGAACTTGCGGTCCGCGACATCGGTGCCCTCCTCAACTTTCTTGCGCTGCCCGAAGACGATCTTTCGCTGGCCTCGGTCCTGAAATCGCCGTTGTTCGGGTGGGACGAACAGGCGCTATACGATCTGGCCCACAAGCGGGGCGATCACAAACGGCTGTGGGAGGCGATGAAGCTGCGTTCCGCTGATTATCCGGCCACGATTGCGATGCTGACCGACCTGCTGGAACAGGCCGATTTTCTGCGCCCTTACGACCTGATCGAGCGTATCCTGACCCGGTTCGAAGGGCGGCGAAAACTGCTGGGCCGCCTTGGCGAAGAGGCCGAAGATGGTATCGACGCCCTGCTGGATCAGGCGCTGGTGTATGAGCGTACCGAAGTGCCCAGTCTTACCGGCTTTCTGGTCTGGATGGAGGCCGACGAGCTGGAAATCAAACGACAGCTCGACAGCGCCGGAAACCAGATCCGTGTCATGACGGTCCACGGCGCCAAGGGGCTTGAGAGCCCCATCGTGATCCTGCCGGAAACCCTGATCTCCGCACCACGATTTGAGGACAAGGTCGTGCCCGCGGGCAGCGTGCCCCTGTGGTCGATGTCGCAAGGCGAGGCACCCGCAGCCTACCGGGCCCTGCGCGAAGAAAAGATCGAGAGACTGACCCAGGAACGTGACCGACTGCTCTACGTCGCGATGACCCGCGCAGAAAAATGGCTGATCGTCGCCGGGGCCGGAACCGAGGGTAAGTCCGGGGCCGATTGGTACAGCCGTATTCGCGACTCGATGATCGAAATGGGCGCAGGAGAACACGAGCATCCGGGCGGGCAGGGCCTGCGGTTGGAAAACGGTGCGTGGGACGAGCTTGACCTGATCCGCCCCCAAACAGTCGAACCCACGCAGCCGATGCTGGAGAGCTGGGCCACCGAAAAGGCCCCCCGAGCAGAAGGGCCCGCCAGGACGCTCAGCCCGTCCGACCTGGGCGGCGCAAAGGCCCTGCCCGGCGAAGCTGGTCTTGACGAGGACGCCGCCAAAAGGCGTGGGCGGCAGGTTCACCTGCTATTGGAACACCTGCCATTGCTGGATCAGGCCGAGTGGGAGGAGCAAACAGAACGCCTGCTGGCCGACGGTCCTGACGCGGCAGTGCAGGCGGAGCGCGCATTGCTGTTGCAAGAAGCCCGCCGGGTTCTGACAAGCGCCGCGACCAGCCCGTTTTTCGAGGGAACCGCGCTGGCCGAAGTGTCGATCACTGCCACGTTGCCAGAGCTGGGCGGCCAACGCATCCACGGCACCATCGACCGCCTGATCGTCGCTGACGATCACGTGCTTGCCGTGGATTTCAAGACGAACGTCGTCATTCCCGAAACCGCCAGCGCTGTACCGGCGGGGCTTTTGCGCCAGATGGGGGCCTATGCCTCGGCGCTGTCGCAAATCTATCCGGACCTGCCCATTCGCACCGCAATCCTGTGGACGCGCAATGCGACACTCATGCCGCTGCCGCACGATATCGTCATAGCGGCGTTGCAAGACAGTCCCCCTGCTTGACCCCTGCCCGGGGGAGACTTAGGTTCAGGTCCAACACGCATTCCCCCGATGGAGAGAAATCATGACGACCGTTGCTGTCACGGACGAAACCTTCGACGCCGAAGTCAAAAACTCCGATATCCCCGTTCTGGTGGATATCTGGGCCGAATGGTGCGGCCCCTGCAAGCAGATCGCACCCGCCCTCGAAGAGCTGTCGGACGAGATGGAAGGCAAGCTGAAAATCGTCAAGCTCGACGCCGATTCCAACCCGACCTCGGTCATGTCGATGGGCGTTCGCGGCATTCCCGCTCTGTTCATTTTCAAGGACGGCGAGATCATCTCCAACCGCACCGGCGCGGCGCCCAAGGCCGCTCTGAAAAGCTGGATCGACGATTCCATCTAAGGCATTTCACTGCCGACCGATTACGAAAAGGGCGCCCCAGGGCGCCCTTTTTCATGCGCCGGCGGCGTTACAAAGGCACTCCGCCTCGCCGCAGCGCACCCGTGATCTTTTGCATGGCGTCGTCACGACCGGCATTGATGCTCATCTTCTGCCAGAACCACCAGATGTAGCGGGCAAAATCCGGTACATGATCGGCAATGCGGTCAAAGTCCTGCGGGCCGAGCGCGATGTGATGAAAATCCACCCGACCGAACAGCAGTGCGGGTTTTTCAAACAGGAACCCCGAAAATGCCGCCGCCGAATTCTCGGTCACGACATAGTCGCAGGCCTGCAGGCATCTCTGCATCGGTGCCGTTGTCAGCTGCAATCGCGCAAACCTGCGCGACAGGTTTTCAAGCGCACCAAGTTCTGCCCCGGAATAGCGCACCCGTGGATGCAGCGTCGCCCAGATCGGGCGCGTCGGATCGGCTGCCAGGGTGCGCTCCAGCATTTCGATGGGGGCGCAAACCTGAAACAACCTGTGTTCCAGCAGTCGGGATTGCAGTGGCGCATAGATAAATCCATCTCGGGTTGCCTGATTTGGGGCATCATCGAACAACCGCTTTTGCCACCGCCGGAAGAATTGCCGCGAAACCCCCGGATCGACTTCGGAGGGCACGAAGTCTCGGCGGGCAACGCGCCAGTTCCAGCGTTCGGCAAACGGCTCTATCGCCCAGAAAGGATAGTGATAGACGCGGCGAAACGTCAGGGCCCTGTCGTGCGTCGGGTGTTCCATGTGAAACATCGCATAGCCCGGTAAATCAGGTGCCCGCGCGCGGGCTGCGGCACCCGTTTCCAGCAGATGAACCTGATACCCCGACCGCTCCAGAACAGTGCAAAGCAAACCGATGAAATTGTGCTGGCCTGCGATCGCGTCCGATCGCAGGCCAGGCTCAAGGTACAGCCGCATTTCCCTCGGGTGATCCATGCCGCAAACGCTACCCGCGCCCCCTGGCTGCGGCAAGCGGGATATGGCCCAGGCCCTTGCCGCCCCGTGCCAAGGCCCTCATATACCTCCCCAGACCAAAGGAGATTTACATGGCAGAGAGCGACTTTCCCGGCTGGCACGGCACGACGATCATCGGCGTCCGCAAGGGGGACAAGGTGGTTGTCGCTGGCGACGGGCAGGTATCCCTGGGCCAGACGGTGATCAAGGGGACGGCACGCAAGGTGCGCCGCCTGTCCCCGGGCGGCTATGATGTGGTCGCCGGTTTCGCCGGCTCCACCGCCGATGCCTTTACCTTGCTGGAGCGGCTGGAGGCGAAGCTGGAAGCGACCCCTGGCCAACTTGCCCGTGCCAGTGTCGAGCTTGCCAAGGACTGGCGCACCGACAAGTACCTGCAAAAGCTCGAAGCGATGCTGATCGTGACCGACGGCAAGGACCTGTTCGTGATCACCGGCGCCGGCGACGTTCTGGAACCGGAAAACAATATCGCTGCCATCGGGTCGGGCGGGAACTTTGCCCTGGCCGCTGCACGTGGCGTTTATGACTATATGGATGACCCTGAACAGATTGCGCGCCAGGCAATGGCGATTGCGTCCGACATCTGCGTTTACACCAACGGAAACCTGACCGTGGAGACGATCGGCTAAGCGCCGATATCTCTTGAAAGGACCCCAATGACTGACCTTACTCCCCGGGAAATCGTCTCGGAGCTCGACCGTTTCATCATCGGCCAGAAGGATGCAAAACGTGCCGTGGCCGTGGCCCTGCGTAATCGCTGGCGTCGCAAGAAATTGTCCGATGACATCCGCGACGAAGTCTATCCCAAGAACATCCTGATGATCGGCCCGACCGGCGTCGGCAAGACCGAGATCAGCCGCCGCCTGGCGAAACTGGCCCGCGCGCCCTTCATCAAGGTCGAAGCGACCAAGTTCACCGAGGTCGGCTATGTCGGTCGTGACGTTGAACAGATCATCCGCGACCTGGTAGACAGCGCCATCGCAATGACCCGTGATCACATGCGAGAGGATGTGAAATCCAAGGCGCACGAAGCTGCAGAAGACCGCGTGATCGACGCAATTGCCGGCACCGACTCGCGCGACGCTACGCGCGAGATGTTTCGCAAGAAACTGCGCAACGGCGAGCTGGACGACACCGAAATCACGCTTGAGGTCGCAGACACCTCGAACCCTCTGGGCGGAATGGAAATTCCGGGACAGCCCGGCGGGCAGATGGGCATGATGAACCTGGGCGACATCTTCGGCAAAGCCTTTGGCGGTCGCAAGGTCACCAAAAAGCTGCGAGTCGCCGACAGTTACGCCCTGCTGATCAGCGAAGAGGCCGACAAGCTGCTGGACGAGGAAACCGTGAACCGCGCCGCAGTGTCGTCAGTCGAGGAAAACGGCATCGTCTTTCTGGACGAGATCGACAAGGTGTGCGCGCGCACCGACGCCCGTGGCGGTGACGTGTCACGCGAAGGCGTCCAGCGCGACCTGCTGCCGCTGATCGAAGGGACGACCGTGTCGACCAAGTACGGCCCGGTCAAGACCGACCATATCCTGTTCATCGCATCGGGCGCCTTTCACATCGCCAAACCGTCGGATCTGCTGCCCGAACTTCAGGGGCGGCTGCCGATCCGGGTGGAATTGAAAGCGCTGACCGAAGGCGATTTCGTTCGCATCCTGACCGAAACCGACAATGCGCTGACGCGCCAGTATTCCGCCATGCTCGGCACCGAAGGGGTCGACGTGACCTTTACCGAAGACGGAATAGCGGCGCTGGCCCGGATCGCGGCCGAAGTAAACCAATCGGTCGAGAACATCGGCGCGCGGCGTCTCTATACGGTGATCGAGCGGGTGTTCGAGGAACTGTCCTTTACCGCTCCGGATCGCGGAGGCGACTCGATCGCGGTGGATGCGGAGTTCGTCGACAAGAACCTTGGCGCACTGGCAGCTTCGACCGATATCAGCCGATACGTGCTGTAAAGGCGCGCTTTATCGGTTGCGTCTCAGATAGATATAATATGCCCCGGCCCCGCCATGCCTGGCGTGGGCCGAGGTTACCTGCAACACCAGTTGCGACAGCGGCGGAATGGACAGCCAGTGCGGCAACTGGTGGCGCAACACGCCGTGCCTTCCGGGAATGGGGCCATCGTCATCCTGGCGGCGGCCCTTTCCGGTGATGACGAGGACGAGGCGAAGCTCATTCTGCACGGAACGCAGGATGAACGACCTCAGCGCCTGATGCGCGCGCTCCACCGTCATGCCATGCAGATCAATTCGCGCTTCCGGCAACAGTTTGCCCTTTGTCATGCGCGAATGCGTCTTCTTGTCCATCCGTACGGGAGCAGAGCGCAACCGGTCCCCGATCGGGGCAAGCAGATCATGCGCACCGCCGCTGTGGGACGCCTTTTGGCCCACGTGGAAAGGCATGATCTCGTGCTTCGGAGCAGCAGGCACGTGCTCCGGCACCTGACGCCGTTCTTTCGTTACCTCTGGCTGCACAAGGTTTTTGCGCGCCGGGCCAAGTCGTTCCGTCGAACTGGCCACGCGTTCCCAAAGCTCAACTTCCTCGGGACGCAAACGACGGCGGCGGCTCATGGCGCATCCTCCACCATCATGGCATAGGCGCGTTGGATCGGCAGCAGAACGACCATCCGGCCTGCGTCCTTCATCCGCCCGGCCTCGCGCCCTGCACCCGCCCCCGTGCCCATGAAAACATCGGCACGTTGCGGTCCCTTGATCGCAGAGCCTGTGTCCTGTGCGACCATCAGGCGGCGCATTTCACGAAACCCTTTCTTCTCGATCCACACCGGCGCGCCCAGAGGTATGTATTGGGGATCTATCGCAAGGCTGCGCCCAGGGGTGATCGAACGATTCATTGCCCCCTTTGGGCCCGCCTCGGACGGTACGTCATCAAGAACGCGGAAAAACACGAATGACGGATTGTGTCGCAGCAGCTCCGCACCCTCGATCGGATTCCGCCTGACCCAATTACCAATCACCTTGGCAGACACCTGGTGCGGCTCGTAAATCTCCCGTCGCACCATTTCCTTCCCGATGGATCTGTAGTCCTGCCCATTATTGCCCGCATATCCCAGGCGAATGTGGCTGCCATCCTGCAACAGGATTCGGCCCGATCCCTGGATCTGAAGGAACAGCAACTCGACCGGGTCATCGACCCATGCAATTTCCAACCCACGTCCGGCAAGAGCGTTGCCTTCTTCGATTTCGCGGCGGGTCAGCCATGGCACTCCTTCGGTCACGTCGGGCGGCAGGCGATAGACAGGATAGCGGAAACGGCTTGTGCGGGTTCTGGATCCATCCAGCTCGGGCTCGTAATAGCCGGTGAACAAGGCAGGGGAGCCATCCTGAATCAGGACCGGCCTGAAAAACAGTTCGAAAAACGTCTTGGCCTGACCATCCTGCTCCGACTGATCCTTTGCCATCAGGCAAAGCGTCTGCCAATCCACACCCTTCATGTCTCCACAGGTGTTCAGAAACACGCTCAACGCCGCCTGTTGATCGTCGGATGTCCAGCCGGTCAGCCCGTGGAAATCCAGCACTGAATAGGTCGGATCAACGGTTTCAGAGGCGGCAACAGAAGCAAACTGGGCAAGCGCGGCACTGCAGATCGCCACATATGCCGCAGCCGCCCGCTGGTTCATTCGCCCGTTGCGACAAGCTGCCAGTTCACGTTGTCCGAACCCATCTTGCGCTCGAATGTCCAGATATCCAGCTGGGTTTTGACCTTGCCCGGCTCGCCCTCGACGATTTCGCCATTGGCATCGCGAACGACCTGCGTCAGCTGGCCAAGATAGCGCACGGTCAGCTCTGCCGTCTGCGTGTCCTCGTGGAACACCGCTTCGGTCAGGGTCATTTCCTTGACGCCGACAAACTCACCCTCGACCGTCAGGCCCTGTTGTTCGCGCATGTCCACGACCTGCGCGAAACTTGCGTAGACGTCAGGGGCCAGAAACGCGCGGACATCGTCAAGTTCACCCTTTTCAAAGCCCATCAGGATCATCTCGTAGGCCGCGCGTGCGCCGCCCAGAAACTCCGAAACGCTGAAGCCTGGCTCGATCGACTTCATCTTTTCGATGGCGCGCGCCGAAGGGCTGTTCGCGGGAACGTGATCTGTGATGTCGGGATCAGGGCCACCTTCGATCACCTCAAAGGAGGTGGATCGTGCCGTGGGTTGCGGACTGGTGGCAACCGGAGGTTTCTCAAAGCCTTCCCGTGTTCCAAGGACGTTTCTAAGACGGAGGATCAGGAAAACGGCGATCCCCGCAAGAACTAGTAGCTGGAGAATTGGCGAATTCATGAAAACCTCTTGGACCTCCGGGCATGGTAACAGAACGAACTCGCTCTTATGTAGGTGACGCGCAGGGTTGAGTCCACTCTGCCACCCGAAAGAGGAGTAAGTTTCATGTGGCTATTGATGGTGTTCATCGCAATCCCGATGATCGAAATTGCCCTTTTCATCCAGGTCGGCGGCCTGATCGGCCTGGGCTGGACCTTGGCCATCGTGCTGTTCACCGCAGTTCTGGGCACTTGGCTGGTCCGCCAACAGGGCGCGCTGGCGATGAACAACATCCGCAAGAGCTTTTCAGAACTGTCCGATCCTTCGGCCCCCCTGGCGGATGCCGCGATGATCCTGCTGGCCGGCGCGCTTCTGGTGACGCCCGGTTTCTTTACCGATGCGCTTGGGTTTGCCCTGCTGACACCGGCGTTCCGACGCGCCGCATTCACCTTTCTTCGAAAACGCATCAAGGTTCAGAGCTTTGCAATGGGGTCGGGCGCGGCCAACAGACCAGCGCAGGACGCCGATATCATCGAAGGCGATTATTCAGAGATCGACCCGCCCAAGCGCCCGACGCATCGCCCCTCCGGCTGGACACAGCACTAGGATCTGAACACAATTTTCATCACTTCACACTTAGTTCATTGGGACGTTGAGACGCCCTTGCCAAGCTGGTAGGACATTTGCCAACATCTCAACCTTCCGCAGGAGCAGACAATATGGCCGAAGAACTCCAGAACGGTGCCGCCCAGCAGGCGCCACAGGTAAAAATGAACGTCATGACGCAGTACATCCGCGACATGTCGTTTGAAAATATCCTCGCGCGCAAACCGGCGACCGGCCAGGTACAACCTGACGTAAAGGTTCAGGTCGCTCTCGACGCTAAAAAGCGTGAAGGCGACAATCAGTTCGAAGTGATGATGAAGCTGACGATCAATTCGGTCACCAAGGAAACCGGTGATTCAATGTTCGTCCTCGAACTGGAGTACGTCGGTGTTTTCGCGATCGAGGGCGTCCCGGAAGAGCAGATGCACCCGTTCCTGCTGATTGAATGCCCGCGGATGCTGTTCCCCTTCGTGCGTCGCATCGTCAGCGATGTCACACGCGACGGTGGCTTCCCGCCGCTGAACCTGGACACGATCGACTTCGTGCAGCTCTACCGCGCCGAACTTCAGCGTCGCTCTGCCGCACAGGCGGCTGCCCCGGCCAACTGATCGGTCTCAGCCCAGTTTTTTCCAGATTGCGGCGTCGCCCATCTTGTCGATGAACTCGGCATGGGCGGCGCTTTCCTTTTCGCTGAGCCGAGAGGGCAGGGCAACCGGGCGCGGCCGGGGCCGCCAGTCATCATCCACCGTGACCGTAGACTTGTTGTCTTCTTTCGGGGCCAGCACCAGGTCCGGCTGCCGGCCGCCAACAAGCTCCAGATAGACCTCGGCCAGAATTTCCGAGTCGAGCAGCGCTCCGTGCAAAGTCCGCGACGAATTGTCGATGCCGAAACGACGGCAAAGCGCATCCAGCGACGCAGGCGAGCCGGGAAACCGCTTGCGCGCGATAGCCAGCGTATCCAACGCCTGTGACATGGGAAGTTTCGGTTTGCCCAGCCAACCCAGCTCGGCGTTCAGAAACTTCATGTCGAAGCTGGCGTTGTGGATCACCAGCTTGGAATCTCCGATGAAATCCAGAAAATCCTGCGCAACCTCGGAAAACACGGGCTTGTCGGACAGGAATTCCTCGCTCAGCCCGTGCACGCGAAAGGCATCGTCGGGCATGTTGCGTTTGGGATTGATATAGACGTGAAAGGTCTCGCCCGTCGGCATGTGGTTGAACAGCTCCACCGCACCGATCTCGACCAGACGATCTCCCTGCTCGGGTTCAAAACCGGTCGTTTCCGTATCAAGGACGATCTCACGCATTTTCCAGACCTTTTCTGACTTCCGCCACGATGGCTGCGACCTGTTCGCTGGCATGTTCGACGGTGTCCGTCAAAACGATATAGGTCGCGCGTTTGCGTTTTTCTGCATCAGGCATCTGTTTGGACAATATCATTTCGAACTGTGCCTCGGTCATCGCGCCCCGGGCCAGAACACGTTCTCTTTGAACTGCTGGCGGGGCCGTCACGACGACCGTCGCATCCATGTCGTGCGCCCCCCCGCCTTCGAACAGCAAGGGGATATCGAGGACCACTATATCCGACGTAGCCTTGGCAACAAATGCGCGTCGATCTGCGGTCACGAGGGGATGCACGATTTCCTCGATGCGGTGCAGGGCTGTTGGATCGTTGGAAATGATCGTCTTCAACGCGTCGCGCGAAACGGCCCCCTCGTGAACCGCATCCGGGAACGCTGTTGCGATCGATTCCACCGCTAAACCACCGACGTCATACAGACGGTGTACCGCGGCGTCTGCATCCCAGATATCGCAGCCCTCGGCGGCAAAAAGGCGGGCTGTCGTCGACTTGCCCATCCCGATCGATCCGGTCAATCCGATCAGGAAACTCATCGCATCGCCGCGTCGCGCAACTCCGGCGTCACTTCCGGCCGCCGTCCGAACCAGCGTTCGAAACCCGGCACAGCCTGGTGCAACAACATGCCAAGACCATCCACCGTTGTGCAGCCGGCCGCCTGCGCTGTCTGTAAAAATGTAGTCATAAGAGGGTTATAGACAAGATCCGTCACCACCTGCGCCCCATGCAGCCCATCCATCGGCACACGAAGTTCGGGTTTTCCGATCATCCCCAGCGATGTGGTATTGACCACCAAGGCCCCCTCGGAAACCATATTTCCGGCCTGAACCCATTCGACCACATGCAGGCGCTTGCCGAACTCCTGCTGCAAACTGTCGGCCCGTGCCCTTGTCCTGTTGGATATCAGTATCTCGGGCACGCCCGCATCAAGAAGAGAAGAAATAACAGCCCGCGCCGCGCCCCCCGCGCCCAAAAGCGCAGCCGGCCCTGCTTTGGGATCCCACGCAGGCGCACACTGGCGCAGATTTTCGATAAAACCATACCCATCCGTATTGTCGGCATGGATACGTCCATCAGCCCCGAAAATCAGAGTATTCGCAGCCCCGATCAGAGTAGCACGATCCGTAACCTGGTCGGCTATGCGCAAAACCGCTTCCTTGTGGGGAATGGTGACATTCACACCCACGAACCCCAGCTTTGGCAGCATACGAAGTGCGGATTCAAGATCGCCGCCCGCGACATGCATCGGCACGTAATGGCCCTGCAAATTCATGGACTTGAGCCAAAACCCATGCACCTGCGGAGACCGAGAATGCGCAACGGGGTTACCGATCACACCGGCCAAGGGAATACGCTCCAGGCTCATGACTCGATCGCTCCTCTCAAGGCAAGATAGTCAAGGACCTCCAGCAATGGCAAACCCAATACTGCAAAGTAATCCCCCTGAATCCGGGAAAACAGGCGGCTACCTTCCGCCTCGACCTGGTACGCACCACAGGAGTGCGAGACCTCAGGCCAGTTTCGCGCAAGGTAGGCCTCCAAATAGTCGTCGGAAATAGCGCGCATTGTCATCGTGACGTCGCTCACCTTGCGCCAAACGGTCTTGCCACCTTCGACGATGACTGCGGCGCTGTGCAACTGATGCTGCTTTCCGGCAAGCATCTGCAACTGACGCTTTGCTTCTTCCAGCCTCGCCGGCTTTGAAACAATCTGACCGTCAAATGCGAGGACTTGGTCACACCCGATTGTGAACGCGCCCGGTACTCTTGCGCCGATCTTCTCAGCTTTGGTTTGCGCCAATGCGTCCGCGACGTTCCGAGGGCTTTCACCTTCGGCCAGCAGGGATGCCTTGATGGACTGTTCGTCGACCCGCGCGGTCATCACTTCGAACGAAACACCTGCGCGTGCGAGTAGCTCAGCCCTGATTGTAGAACCGGACGCGAGGATGATGCTTTGCGACATGGGGATAACCTAGTGAAAAACCGCGCGATAAAGTCTGGTCAACTTCTGGAAAAAAACAGCTTGGAGCGCAAGAGGCCAACCTGCTGTGCAGGACTCGCCCGAGTCGCCCGAGTCCCGCAAGAAGCACCCTCTGTGGGGAAGGATAACCCGATTTGTCCTTTCTCAGGAGTCGCCCCGGGATTGATCCACAGCTGTCACGTTGGGCAAATGCCGCTTTATATTTGATATAACTATATGATTTTTATGTATAAAAAATATTTCAAGTTCTAACAATCCCGACGTGACTCCAAGTTTACCCCCAACTTATCCACAATGTGCAAGATCGTAAGGAAAACTGAAGTATCCACAGGAAAAGGCAGCTCTACATCTAACAACAATCTTTTCTTTAAATAGAATTGAAGGATATGTGGGACGAGGACGAACGGAGATAACTCATGTCTGACTTCCTCGCGCTGGCTTATCCTTGGACGAAAAGTCTCCACATCATCGCTGTGATCAGCTGGATGGCTGGCATTTTCTATTTGCCACGACTTTTCGTGTACCATGCGGAGCAGGGACAGGACCCGCAGGTCGATCGCCTGTTTCAGACCATGGAATACAAGCTTCTGCGTGCGATCATGAATCCTGCGATGATAGGGACATGGATCTTTGGTCTCGCCCTGGTCTTCACGCCGGGCATCGTCGACTGGTCTTTTTTGTGGCCTTGGACCAAAGCAGCTTCGGTCTTGGCCATGACATGGTTTCATCACTGGCTAGGTAAGCGTCGCAAGGACTTCGAGGCAGGGAAAAACGACCTCTCAGGCCGCCGCTACCGTATGATGAACGAGGTTCCGACACTTCTCATGCTGATCATCGTCATCTCGGTTGTCGTGAAGTTCTAGAAGAATTGACTCGTTGCTCTCCAAGGCTTATGTACCGCCCCAAGTCACCCGTCCGGGTGAGATACTTTCCAGACATAGAAGCGATCGCGTGCTCCACTGCTGAGCCGGTCCAAGGACATTTTTTCGATGAGTGAGAACCGCCTCAATCTGTATGATCTCAAGGCCAAAAGCCCCAAGGATCTTTTGGCGATGGCCGAAGAACTTGAGATCGAGAACGCCTCGACCATGCGCAAGGGCGAGATGATGTTCCAGATTCTCCGTGAGCTTGCGGATGAAGACTGGCAGATTGGCGGCGATGGTGTGCTGGAAGTCCTCCAAGATGGATTTGGTTTTCTTCGTTCACCCGAGGCGAACTATCTGTCGGGGCCGGATGATATCTATGTCTCTCCCGACATGATCCGTCAGTTTTCTCTCAGGACCGGCGATACTGTCGAAGGGCTGATGAAGCAGCCAGACGACAACGAACGCTACTTCGCCCTGACCACAGTGTCCTCGATCAACTTCGAAGATCCGGAAAAAGCGCGTCACAAGATCGCTTTCGATAACCTAACGCCGCTGTATCCCGACGAACGTCTGAAGATGGAAATTGAAGATCCGACCATCAAGGACCGTTCCGCCAGGATCATCGACCTGGTGGCTCCCATCGGTAAGGGTCAGCGATCGTTGATCGTTGCTCCGCCGCGCACGGGTAAAACCGTACTGCTGCAAAATATCGCGAATTCGATCGAGAAAAATCACCCTGAATGCTATCTGATCGTGCTTCTTATCGATGAGCGTCCGGAAGAGGTGACCGACATGCAACGTTCGGTAAAAGGCGAGGTAATTTCCTCGACCTTTGACGAGCCTGCAACGCGGCACGTGGCTGTTTGCGAGATGGTCATCGAAAAAGCCAAGCGGCTTGTCGAACATAAACGAGATGTTGTTATTCTTCTCGACTCGATCACCAGACTTGGTAGGGCCTTCAACACCGTGGTTCCGTCCTCCGGTAAGGTTCTTACAGGGGGTGTTGATGCCAACGCTTTGCAGAGGCCCAAGAGGTTCTTTGGGGCTGCTCGAAATATCGAAGAGGGCGGTTCACTGACCATCATTGCGACGGCACTGATCGACACCGGTAGCCGTATGGATGAGGTCATTTTCGAAGAGTTCAAGGGGACTGGCAACTCTGAGATTGTCCTGGATCGCAAGGTCGCCGACAAACGCGTCTTCCCTGCCATGGATATTCTTAAGTCCGGTACCCGCAAGGAAGAGCTTCTTGTCGATAAGATCGATCTTCAGAAGACCTTTGTTCTGCGTCGCATCCTGAATCCGATGGGAACGACAGACGCTATCGAATTCCTGATCTCGAAGTTGAAGCAGACAAAGACAAACTCCGACTTTTTCGACTCGATGAATACCTGATCCGGGCGCCTGCCCGGAGAGGAGCTACCAATGGACACGATCTTTGCCCTTGCTTCGGCGCCGGGAAGGGCGGGTGTATCAGTGGTCCGGATCTCCGGGCCCGATGCCCTCTCTGCTCTTTCATGCTTTGGAATTTCGACGCTACCCCAGCGGCTTGCCAGCCTTCGGATGCTTCGAACATCTGATGGGGAAGTTCTAGACCAAGCTCTGATTCTGTTTTTCCAGGCCCCCAATAGCTTTACCGGCGAGGATGTCGCTGAGCTCCATCTCCACGGTAGCCCAGCCATTATAAGCAGAACTCTTCATATTCTCGGTGATATCCCCGGGTTGCGTATGGCTGAGGCCGGAGAATTTACGCGCCGTGCTCTGGAAAACGGAAAAATGGATCTTTCTCAGGTCGAAGGCCTTGCGGATCTTATCGATTCAGAAACCGAAGCGCAAAGGCGCCAAGCACAGCGAGTCTTCTCAGGCAAGCTAGGTGATATTGTCCAGGTATGGCGCAAGGATCTCATTCGTGCGGCTGCTCTTCTTGAGGCCACAATCGATTTTGTCGATGAAGATGTTCCGATCAACGTGCGGCCGGAAGTACAGGAGTTGCTTTTTGGTGTAGAGGCCAGCTTGCGCGAGCAAGCTGCAGGTGCCGAGGTCGCAGAGCGTGTAAGAACGGGCTTCGAGGTGGCTATAATCGGGGCACCGAATGCGGGAAAATCTACGCTTCTAAACTATTTAGCGGGCCGTGATGCCGCCATCACTTCGTCGGTGGCGGGAACGACTCGTGATGTGATTGAAGTTCGTATGGATTTGCGCGGCCTCCCAGTCACCTTGCTGGATACCGCTGGTTTGCGCGAAACTGACGATGTCGTAGAAGCAATTGGGATCGAGCGCGCCCGTGCGCGTGCAGAATTGGCCGATCTTCGCATTTATCTTCTGGAACCTGGAGAAGCGCCTAAATTCCCTCTGAAACACGAAGATCTCATACTGCGTGGCAAGGCAGATCTTTTTGACGGTGCAGAGGGTGTGAGTGGCATAACGGGGCAGGGTGTCGATAGGCTCATTGATCAACTGGCAGATATTTTTTCTGCGCGTTCGGCTTTGGTTGCGACGGCAACCAGGGAGAGGCACCGCTTGGCCATTATTCGTGCCTTGGGATATCTCGAAGCTGCGGAAGCCATGTTGAATAATTCCGCCTATGGAGAGGATGTGATCGCCGAAGAGCTGAGGTCGGCTATTCGCTCCCTCGATTCTCTGGTAGGGAAAGTCGATGTCGAGACTCTCCTGGCGGAGATCTTCTCAAGTTTTTGCATCGGAAAGTAGGAGTTGTTTCACGTGAAACATTCGGATTTCGACGTAGTTGTGGTTGGCGGTGGTCATGCGGGTTGTGATGCGGCCCATGCGGCCGCGCGAGTCGGTGCAAAAACTGCGCTCATCACGTTGAAGATGAGTGGAATTGGCGTAATGTCGTGCAATCCCGCGATTGGCGGATTGGGCAAGGGGCATTTGGTCCGGGAAATTGACGCTCTTGATGGAGTTATGGGGCGGGTTGCTGATAAGGCAGGTATTCAGTTCCGCTTGCTAAATAGGCGGAAAGGCCCTGCCGTGCAGGGTCCAAGAGCGCAAGCTGATCGCGCGATTTACAAAGCGGAAATGCTTAAGGAGATCACTGATTGCCCTAATTTGAGCATATTGGTTGGTGAAGTAACTGATTTCGTTATCGAATCGGGCAGGGTTTCAGGACTGGTTCTAGCAGATGGATCGAAAATCTCAGCCTGTGCCGTCGTTTTGACGACGGGCACCTTCCTGCGAGGGTTGATCCATATCGGAGATAAGAGCTTTCCTGGTGGTCGTATGGGGGATAGCGCGGCAAATCTTCTCGGCGAAAGGATGGAGAGTTTTGGCCTTCCTCTGGGTCGATTGAAAACCGGCACCCCACCCCGGCTTGATGGTCGTACTATCGATTGGGATATCCTTGAAAGTCAGCCGGGAGATGATGCCCCCGTTTTTTTCTCATTCCTCACCAAGTCGACAAGTACGCCCCAGGTCTCCTGCGGTATCACCCATACCAACGAAAAAACGCATGAGATTATCAGGGCGAATCTGGCGCGATCTGCGATGTATGGTGGTCATATAGATGGCGTCGGCCCTCGATATTGCCCGTCTATCGAGGATAAAGTCGTTCGCTTCTCAGAAAAAGATTCTCATCAAGTTTTCTTGGAACCTGAGGGGCTTAATGATCACACGATTTATCCTAACGGAATTTCAACATCACTGCCTGCGGATGTGCAGGAGGAGTACGTACGCTCGATCAAGGCGCTCGAAGAGGTAAAAATACTTCAGCCTGGGTACGCCATCGAGTACGATTTTGTTGACCCCCGATCGTTAGATAACCGACTCGCCGTAAATGACGTTCCAGGCTTGTACTTGGCCGGCCAGATTAATGGCACAACGGGTTATGAGGAGGCCGCGGCGCAAGGGTTGGTCGCCGGCGTCAATGCGGCAAAAGATGCTCTTGGGCAGGATCCCGTCACATTCACCCGCTCCGATAGCTATATCGGTGTAATGATTGATGACTTGACGACGCGTGGCGTATCTGAGCCCTACCGTATGTTTACTTCTCGCGCTGAGTTTCGCTTGTCGCTCCGCGCTGACAACGCAGACCAAAGGTTGACGGGTCTTGGAATTGAGTGCGGACTTGTGGGTCCTAATCGCGCAAGTATTTTTAGGGCAAAGATGGATCGTCTTGAAAAGGGAAGGGCGATGCTGACCGATTGTGTCGTCACGCCGAAGACGCTGAATAAAAATGGGGTAAAGATTAGCGAAGATGGGAAGCAGAGATCCCTCTACCAGGTTTTGTCGTTCCCGGATGTCGCTATACAAGATCTTGTGAAAATCGAAGAAGATCTTGCTCTGTTGGATGGAGAGACACAGTCGCAGCTCAAAAACGACGCGCTCTATGCAACTTATGTTGAGCGTCAGCAGAAGGATACCGAAGCCCTTAAACGGGATGAACTGAGAGAAATTCCTTCGAATTTCGACTACGGCGTCCTGGATGGTTTATCTAATGAGCTTAAGCTTAAACTCAAAGTCGTCCGCCCGTCAAATCTGGCACAGGCGGGCCGTATTGAGGGGATGACCCCTGCGGCCTTGGCGCTCATTTTGTCTCGGCTAAATCGCTCGCTGAGGGAGCGTTCTGCGTGAGCACTGAACAAAAAATCGAAAGCGGTGTTTCACGTGAAACATTCCAACGGCTTGAGATGTATGTTGACCTTCTTTCTCGCTGGAATGAGAAAATCAATATAGTATCAAAAAATACTATTCCCTTGGTATGGGAACGCCATATAGCTGATTCCGCTCAGCTTTATTCACTTGCGCCAAATTTTTCGTCCTGGGTCGATCTTGGTAGCGGAGGTGGATTCCCGGGATTGGTGGTGGCTATCTACGCTTCGGAATTTCACCCCAGCGGCCATGTTACACTTATCGAGTCCGATCAGCGAAAGTGCGCTTTTTTACGGACAGTGGCGCGTGAGGCGGGGCTGAAAGTTACTGTTTTGGCGGAGCGAATAGAGCGCGCAGCACCCCAAAATGCTGATATCCTCAGTGCACGAGCTCTAACGTCCCTGAACGGACTGATAGAATTTTCTGGGCAACATATGTCTGAGGATGGAACCGCGCTTTTCCTTAAGGGCGCGCGGTGGCAAACGGAACTTGAGGAAGCCAGACAACATTGGCGCTTCCGCTGCGAGACTCACAAGAGTATGACCGAGCCAGAGGCCGTTATCCTGGAAATTGGAGGAGTCGAACGTGTCTAATGGAATTTCCTCTCAAACTCCACGGATCGTTGCAATCGCCAACCAGAAAGGCGGGGTTGGGAAAACTACGACCGCTATCAACCTTGGGGCCGCGCTGGTTGAGCAGGGTAAACGAGTGCTTTTGGTTGATCTCGATCCGCAAGGCAACGCATCGACAGGTTTAGGTATTGAGCCTGATATGCGAGAGAATACCACGTATGAATTGCTGCTGGATGATGCCAGTTTGCAAGATGTCATACAGGAGTCGTCGGTCAGGAACTTGGATATCGTGCCTGCGACGGTTGACCTTTCATCAGCGGATATCGAACTGATTTCAAACGAAAAAAGATCGCATCTTTTGTTCGACGCGCTTCGGCAACCTGCGATGAGCGACTATAATTACGACTATGTGCTGATCGATTGTCCGCCTTCGCTAAACTTGCTGACAGTCAATGCGATGGTTGCGTCCCATTCTATCTTGGTACCACTGCAAAGCGAATTTTTTGCTTTGGAGGGTCTTTCGCAGCTCATGTTGACCATCAGAGAAGTGCGTCAAACGGCCAACCCTGACCTTCGGATCGAGGGCATCGTTCTTACGATGTACGATTCTCGAAACAATCTGAGCCAACAGGTTGAAGAAGACGCTCGCGATAATCTTGGTGATTTGGTCTTTAAGACAATCATTCCGCGGAACGTTCGAGTGAGCGAAGCGCCATCATTTTCTATGCCCGTCCTGGAGTTCGACGGGACGTCCAAGGGCGCCATGGCATACCGCGCTCTCGCCGACGAGCTTTTGAAAAAACACGAACGAGTTGCCGCCTGAGGTCTAGGAGAGAACGATGGAGAAGAAAAAAACGCGTGGTTTGGGCCGCGGACTCTCGGCCTTGATGGCGGATGTGACACATGATGATGGCATGATCAGCGCCGGTGCTACGCGCCGTCCAGATATGCTGGTCCCGATCGAGAATGTGGTTCCCAACCCCGATCAGCCACGTCGTACCTTTACCTCATCACAGCTCGAGGAACTGGCGTCCTCCATCCGTGAAAAAGGCGTGATTCAGCCTCTCATTGTGCGGCCTAGGCCTGGTGCGTCCGGTGAATACGAGATCGTTGCCGGCGAACGCCGTTGGCGCGCAGCACAAATGGCCAAGCTCCACGAGCTTCCAGTAATTGTTCGCGATTTCAATGACATAGAAGTCCTTGAAGTTGCGATTATCGAAAATATCCAGAGGGCTGACCTAAATCCAATTGAGGAAGCGGCTGGCTTTAAGCAATTGATGGAAAAGTTCGGCCATACCCAGGAGAAGCTTGCGCAAGCATTGGGTAAAAGCCGCAGCCACATTGCAAACCTGATGCGTCTTTTGCAATTGCCTGATGAAGTTCGGGAAATGCTGCAGGAAGGCCAGCTTTCTGCTGGTCACGCACGCGCGCTCATCACGTCCGACGATCCCGTTATGCTGGCGCGCCGGGTTGTGGATAACGGCCTCTCTGTCCGCGCGACAGAGCAACTCGCAAAGAAGCCAGAGAGCTCATCTAGAAAAGTGCGCGTGGGTGCAGCGGCCAGTAAGGCACTCGGAGAGAAAGATGCTGATACCAAGGCGCTCGAGTCTGATCTGTCTGCTGCCCTTGGCATGAAAATAGAAATCGACCACGTGACCGGCCAGGAGGCCGGCAAACTGTCGATCCGCTATGACTCGCTTGAACAGTTGGACGAACTTTGTCAGATTCTGAGCTCGGCCCGCTAGGTCGTGTCCATATAAATGCCAAGACACAGGCTAGGGTAACGCCTTGGAATATCAAAAGCATCGACCGTAGACCCATTACCAGGGCGATCAGGAAGACAACGCATACAGCAAGCGTAGCCAGACGCTTGCTGCGCTTGGATATAGCACCATATCTGTACCAATTCTGGATTGGGGGACCTAGATATGGGTGATAGATCAGCCATTGGTGCAACGCTTCGGAAGATCGGCTAAAGCAAAAAGCCGCGAGTAGCAGGAAAGGCACTGTCGGTAGCAGTGGTAAAACTATGCCGATTGCGCCCAGCCCGATGCAGATAACCCCGAGAAATACCCAGACGTATCGCATATTTCACTCCGCCAATAACGCGTCCAGTACGGCGTTCAGCAGCATCCGGCCTTGGCTTGTGACCAAAAGCTGATCTCCTGCTTTCTCAATCAGACCCAAATCTCTCAATTCTTTGATCTTGGATCCTTTTAGCGGGTATCCATTAAGAGCTTCGAAACGCGAAAGATCGACTCCTTCGCGCAACCGGAGACCCATCAGCAGGTATTCCTGTGCCTGCTCTGGGCCGCTCAGTTGGTCACAAACTGAGTCTGCGCTGCCATTTTCGGCATATTTTATCCATTCACCGGGCGTACGAAATGCCTCGGTGGCGAATTTGGACCCATTCAGGGTTACACGGCCATGGGCACCTGGCCCGACGCCAACATAATCTCCATAACGCCAATAGAGGGAATTGTGCCGACTGCGTGCACCTTCTCGGGCGTGATTTGACACTTCGTAGCATTCAAAGCCATGTGCTTCGCAGAGCGATTGGGTCAATTCATACATGTCTGCCGCGAGGTCGGGGTCGGGGAGTCCCCGGAGTTTGCCGCGCTTGTATCTGTCCCCGAAGGCGGTGCCATCCTCAACCGTCAACTGGTAGAGAGAGAGGTGATCCACGGCCAGTCCAAGTGCTTGAGTGAGCTCGGTTTCCCAACCCTTCAGTGTTTGATCCTGTCGAGCGTAAATCAGGTCGAAACTGACGCCATCAAAATGCGCGCGGGCGATATCAAAGGCCCTCATAGCCTCCTTGACGGTATGTAGTCGCCCCAATTTCGCAAGATCACGATCATCGAGCGCCTGAAATCCCATTGAGACGCGATTCACGCCGGCAAGCGAATATCCGTTAAAGCGTTCCGCCTCAACCGAGCCGGGGTTAGCCTCCAACGTGATCTCGACGTCATTGCCTTGGGGCCAGAGTCGACGGATGGTCGAAATAACAGCGTCGACTGTTTCCGGCTCCATCAGGCTGGGCGTTCCACCACCGAAGAATATCGACTGGACGACGCGGCCGGGCGTCAGGGCTGCGTAGCGTTCAAGTTCACGAACATAGGCTAACGCCCACCGTTTCTGATCTACATATTGCGCGACATGGCTGTTGAAATCACAATATGGACACTTGGATTGGCAAAACGGCCAGTGGACGTAAATGCCGAATCCCGCATTTTGCCAATCTTCACTCAAAACAGCCCGACACGAGTTTTGCGAAGGCATCTGCCCGATGGGACATAGCATTCTTGGTGTCAGCGTTCATTTCGCCGAACGTCTCTTCATAGCCGTTGGGCTGAAACATCGGATCATAGCCATGGCCCTGGCTTCCCCGCATAGGCCATGTCAAACGGCCGTCGACCTTGCCGACGAAGATCTCGTCATGGCCATCAGGCCAGGCAAGGCAAAGCGTGCAATTGAACGCCGCGGTGCGCGGCTGCGGCGACTTTTTTTCTTCCAACAGGTTCCAGACCTTTTGCATGGCCATCGGGAAATCACGGCCATTGGGGGTTTCGGCCCAATCTGCTGTATAAACGCCGGGCGCGCCATCCAGCGCATCCACGGAAATACCGCTGTCGTCGGACAAGGCAGGCAGGCCTGTTTCCTTGGCTGCGAAATGCGCCTTGATCCGGGCATTGCCGACAAAGGTATCTTCGGTTTCTTCTGGCTCTTCTAGCCCGTGCTCGGCCGCAGACGTTACCTTGATGCCGAACGGTGCCAGAAGGTCCGCAATTTCGACCAACTTGCCCTTGTTGTGGCTGGCAATGATCAGTTCGTTGCCGTCGAATTTACGCACCAGTCACCTCCTTTTGTATCGCGACCAGTTCATCAATGCCCTTTTCGGCCAAGTCCAGCAGTTCGTTCATCTGGGCGCGCGAATAGGTCGCCCCCTCTGCGGACATCTGGACCTCGATCAGTTTTTTCGTACCGGTCATTATAAAGTTTCCGTCGACACCTGCTTCACTGTCCTCGGGATAGTCCAAGTCCAGAATTGGTTGGCCGGCGTAAATTCCGCAAGAAATCGCGGCGACGGGATCTACCAAGGGGTTCGATGTGACGTCACCGGTTTTCATCAACTTGTCGACGGCCAGTCGCAGAGCAACCCAGCCACCGGTAATCGAGGCGCAGCGTGTCCCGCCGTCGGCCTGGATCACATCGCAGTCGATGGTGATTTGACGCTCGCCCAAGGCCACTCGATCCACTCCCGCACGCAGGGAGCGTCCGATAAGGCGCTGAATTTCAACTGTTCGTCCACCTTGTTTGCCCATTGCCGCTTCGCGACGCATACGCGACGTCGTCGATCGGGGAAGCATACCATATTCCGCCGTCACCCAACCCAGCCCGGAGCCTTTGATGAAAGGCGGAACGCGCGGTTCGATCGTTGCGGTGCACAGAACATGGGTGTCCCCAATCTTGATCAGGCAGGACCCCTCGGCATGTTTCGTGACACCGGTTTCGATTGAAACTGGCCGCATTTCGCTTAGATCTCTTCCAGATGGTCTCATCGGGTCCCCCTTTATCTGCGGCCCCTGATATGCAAGCGGGTGGTGCAAAGGCAAGCCCCGTTGACCTTTCCGCACTGTGCACTCTAATGGCGTTTCGGGGAAGGTTGAGGATATGGAAACGAACAAGTCGATCCTTAACGAATTGAACGACCGCACTCGCGAGGTTTTTCGTCGGGTGGTCGAGGGGTATCTGGATACGGGCGAGCCCGTAGGTTCACGAACCCTGACCCGGGTGATGAACGAAAAGATCAGTGCGGCCACCGTTCGCAACGTCATGCAGGACCTTGAGTATATGGGCCTGTTGGATTCTCCGCACGTCAGTGCCGGTCGTGTGCCGACGCAGCAGGGGCTGCGCATGTTTGTCGACGGCCTCTTGGAAGTGGGTGATCTTGCCAGTGATGACCGCGAAAAGATCGACGCGACAATCGGTAACGGCGGCGATGTCGGGGTGATCCTGGACCGCATCGGTTCGGCTCTGAGCTTTGCCACGCGCGGCGCGTCTCTGGTGTTGGCCCCGAAACATGAAGCACCGATAAAACACATCGAATTCGTTGGGCTTGGGCACGATCGCGCGCTGGTGGTCCTGGTGTTTGCCGATGGCCATGTGGAGAACCGCATCTTCAACCCTCCGCCGGGACAGACCCCGAGTTCGATGCGCGAAGCCGCTAATTTCCTGAACTCACTCATGGCCGGGCGTACGCTGAGCGATCTGAAAACGGTTGTTTCACGTGAAATAGAGGCGAGAAAACAACAAATTGACGGGTTGTCGCGCGCGCTTGTCGAAAGCGGGCTGGCCGTCTGGGATGGCGAGGGCGAAAGCTATGAGCGCCTGATCGTACGAGGCCGCTCGAATTTGTTGGATGGCGAAGAGGCCGATCTGGACAAGATCCGTGTCCTTTTCGACGATCTTGAGCGCAAGCGTGATATCGCCGAATTTCTGGACCTGACCGAAGAAGGCGAAGGTGTGAGGATTTTTATCGGGTCCGAGAACAAACTTTTCTCACTTTCGGGTTCCTCTTTGGTGGTCTCTCCTTATATGAACGCGGATCGAAAGATCATCGGTGCGGTCGGGGTCATCGGGCCCACGCGGCTCAACTATGGGCGCATCGTTCCGATAGTGGATTACACGGCGCAGCTGGTGGGGCGGATGATTTCCGACCGCCGCTAGCGGGCCGACGATAGAGGTGAACTATGGCAGAGCCGAGAGACGAGGAATTTCTGGACGACCCCGAGGCCGTGGAAGCAGAGGCTTACGAGGCCGAAATGGAAGAAATCGATAGCGAGGAAGCCGAGATCGAAGCACTTCGGGCTGAACGGGATTCGTTCAAGGACAAGTTCATGCGGGCGCTGGCCGATGCGGAAAACTCGCGCAAGCGGGCAGACAAGCAGCGGCGCGAGGCCGAAAACTATGGCGGGGCGAAACTGTCGCGTGACATCCTTCCGGTGTATGACAACCTGACCCGCGCGCTGGATGCGGCAGGCGAAAAAACCGAGGAAAATGCGGCACTTCTGGAGGGGATCGAGCTGACCATGCGCGAGCTGGTCAACACGTTCCGCAAGCATGGGATCGAGCCGATCACGCCGAAAGTCGGTGACAAGTTCGACCCGAACCAGCACGAAGCGATGTTCGAAGCCCCCGTTCCGGGCACGAAATCCGGTGAGATCATCCAGGTTTCGGCCGAGGGTTTCATGCTGCATGATCGGCTGCTGCGGCCCGCGCAGGTGGGTGTCAGCTCCAACCAGGGTTAGGCGCAGCTGCCCCGAAAAAGGGGCGGCGAGTCGAGACAATCAAGAGGCGTTCCGCGTTAGTTTTCGCGGGATGCCTCTTTCAGTTTGTAGAGCAGATCGAGCGCATCACGGGGCGAAAGTTCGTCCGGATGGATGTCGGAAAGCATGTCGGTAACGTGTCGGTATCCGGGCGGTATTTTTTCGGCAGGTTTGGGCGCAGGTGGCGCCGCGGCGAACAGGGGCAGGTCGTCGATCACTGCCTTGGGGTTCTTGCCTGAGCGCGCGGTATCTTCGAGCGAGGCGAGCACATCGCGGGCGCGGGCGACCACGCTGTCGGGCAGGCCCGCCAGTTTTGCCACCTGTACGCCATAGCTGCGATCCGCCGCGCCCATGCGCACCTCGTGCAGAAAGATCACGTCGCCTTCGTATTCACGCACGGCGACGGTGGCGTTTTCGACCCCGGCCAACCGCTTGGCCAGGTCGGTCATTTCGTGATAGTGGGTGGCAAAGAGGGCGCGAGAGCGATTGACGCCGTGCAGATGTTCCAACGTCGCCCAGGCAATCGACAGACCGTCATAGGTGGCGGTGCCGCGGCCGATCTCATCCAGGATCACCAGCGCGCGGTCGTCGGCCTGATTGAGGATGGCGGCCGTCTCGACCATCTCGACCATGAAGGTGGAGCGCCCGCGCGCCAGGTCATCCGATGCCCCGACGCGAGAGAAGATCTGGCTGACCAGACCGATATGGGCGCGGGTGGCGGGAACGTGGCTGCCCATCTGGGCCAGCAGGGCGATCAGGGCATTCTGGCGCAGGAAAGTCGATTTACCCGCCATGTTCGGACCGGTCAGCAACCAGATGGCGGCAGCCTCGGCGTCGGCGGACAGGTTGCAATCGTTGGCGATGAAAGGATGGCCCTGCCGGCGCAGGGCCTGTTCCACGACGGGGTGACGACCGCCGGTGATGTCCAGCGCGCGGCTGGTATCGACCAGCGGGCGGGTCCAATCCTCGGCCCGGGAAAGATCGGCCAGCGACGTGGTCAGGTCAAACTCGGCCAGCGCGCGTGACAATTGCGTCAGGGCGGGGGCGTCGTTCAGGATCGCGTCGCGCAGGGCGGCGAACAGGCGCACTTCGATGGCCTGTGCCTGACCGGCGGCGTTCAGGATACGTGTTTCGATGTCTGACAGGTCGGGCGTGGTAAAGCGTACCTGATTGGCGGTGGTCTGGCGGTGCTTGAAGGCGTCCGAATGCGGCGGCTTGAGCATCTTTTCAGCGTGGGTCGAGGTAACTTCGATGAAGTAGCCCAGCACGTTGTTGTGCTTGATCTTGAGCGCGGGAATGCCGGTCTGTTCCGCGTACTGCTGCTGCATCTGGGCGATGATGCCCCTGCCTTCGTCACGCAGGGTGCGGACCTCGTCCAGTTCGGCATCGTATCCGCGGGCAATGAAACCGCCGTCGCGTGCCAGAAGCGGCGGTTCGGCGATCAACGCGCTGTCAAGCAGGGCGAGCAGGTCGTCGTGGCCGGTGAGGTCGGCGGCAGCGCCGCTGAGCAGTTCTGGCAGGTCGGTGCCAGTGAGGGTCTGCGAAATCGCCTCGGCCTGTTCCAGCGCGTTGCGGATGGCAGCCAGATCGCGCGGGCCGCCGCGTTCCAGCGCCAGCCGCGACAGGGCGCGGTCAAGGTCGGGCACGCGGCGCAGGGCGGCGCGCAGGGTTTCAGACAGGCGCGTCTGATCGGCGGCGAAATCCACCGCATCAAGGCGGTCGGTGATGGTCGCGAGGTGGCGCGAGGGCGAAGAGATGCGACGTTCCAGCAGGCGTGCGCCAACGGCGGTCACCGTCCGATCGATGGAGGAGAGGAGCGAGCCGGTGCGCCCGCCGCCGAGCGCATGGGTAATTTCAAGGTTGCGCCGGGTCGCCGCGTCGATCTGGACGGAATTGTCGGCAGCTTCGCGCAGGGGTGGGCGCAGCAGGGGCAGTTTGCCCTTTTGCGTGATGTCGAGGTAGTCGACCAGCGCGCCCATGGCCGAAACCTCGGCGCGGGTGAACTGGCCAAAGCTGTCGAGCGTGCCGACACGGAACAGGTCCGTCAGGCGTTTGGTCGCATTGGTGCTGTCGTAGGAGCCGCGCGACAGAGGCGTCAGGGCGATGGCGAAATCTTCGACCAGCGGGCGCAGCGCAGCCTCGTCCGCGTCGCTGACCAGCAGTTCGGAGGGCGACAGGCGGGCCAGTTCCGGGCCGAGTTTGACGGTGGCCAGTGGCATCACGTGAAACGAGCCGGTCGAGATGTCGACCCAGGCCAGCGCGGCTTCGTCCCGTACGCTGGCGTATGCTGCAAGGAAATTGTGACGCCGTGCCTCGAGCAGCGAGTCCTCGGTCAGGGTGCCGGGGGTGACGAGGCGCACGACATCGCGGTGCACGACCGATTTGCCGCCCCGCTTCTTGGCCTCGGCGGGGTCTTCCATCTGTTCGCAGACGGCGACGCGGAACCCCTTGCGGATCAGGGTCAGCAGGTAGTTTTCGGCGGCATGGACCGGAACGCCGCACATCGGGATATCCTCGCCCAGATGCTTGCCGCGCTTGGTCAGCGCAATGTCGAGCGCGGCCGAAGCGGCGGTCGCGTCGTCAAAGAACATCTCGTAAAAATCGCCCATCCGGTAGAACAGCAGGGCATGCGGATATTGTTCCTTGATTTCAAGGAATTGTGCCATCATCGGTGTGACTGCGGCAGCGGTGTTCATGTGGCCCCCAAAGTGCTTTGCCCCAAGGTACAAATCATGAGCCAGCTGCGAAAGGCGAAAGCGCGTGACTGTTGAGAAGATCGTGGGCCTTGTGTATGACGCAGCGACCTTAGGAGTACCGTTGCGATGACCAAAGCCAAGATCAGCCGCGAAGACGCGCTTGCCTTTCACCTGGAACCCAGCCCCGGCAAGTTCGAGATCACGGCGACTGTGCCGATGAACACGCAACGGGACCTGAGCCTGGCCTACAGCCCCGGCGTGGCCGTGCCCTGCGAGGAGATCCACGCCAACCCCGAGACGGCCTATGATTACACCAACAAGGGCAATCTGGTCGCGGTGATCAGCAACGGCACTGCGGTGCTGGGTCTGGGCAACCTTGGCGCGCTGGCGTCCAAGCCGGTGATGGAGGGCAAGTCGGTGCTATTCAAGCGGTTCGCCGACGTGAACTCGATCGACATAGAACTGGACACCGAGGACCCCGAAAAGATCATCGAGGCGGTCAAGCTGATGGGCCCGACCTTCGGCGGCATCAACCTCGAGGATATCAAGGCGCCCGAGTGTTTCATCATCGAGCAGCGCCTCAAGGAAGAGATGGACATCCCCGTCTTTCACGACGACCAGCATGGCACCGCCGTGATCTGTGCCGCCGGTCTGATCAATGCGCTGCACATCAGCGGCAAGAAGATCGAGGACTGCCGCATCGTGCTGAACGGTGCCGGGGCGGCGGGCATTGCCTGCCTTGAGCTGCTGAAGTCGATGGGCGCCAAGCACGACAACTGCATCATGTGTGACACCAAGGGCGTGATCTATCAGGGCCGGACCGAAGGCATGAACCAGTGGAAGTCGGCCCATGCTGCGCGCACCGATCTGCGCACGCTGGCCGAAGCGCTGGACGGCGCGGACGTGTTCCTGGGTGTGTCGGTCAAGGGCGCCGTGACGCAGGACATGGTCAAGAGCATGGCCCCGAACGCGGTGATCTTTGCGATGGCCAACCCCGACCCCGAGATCACGCCGGAAGAGGTGCACGAGGTCCGCGAGGACGTGATCGTTGCCACCGGCCGTTCGGATTATCCCAACCAGGTGAACAACGTCCTGGGCTTTCCCTACCTGTTCCGGGGTGCACTGGACATACACGCGCGCGCCATCAACGACGAGATGAAGATCGCCTGTGCCGAGGCGCTGGCGAAACTGGCGCGCGAAGATGTGCCGGACGAAGTGGCGATGGCCTATGGCCGCGCGCTGACCTTCGGGCGCGACTACATCATCCCGACGCCATTCGACCCGCGCCTGATCTACGTCATTCCGCCCGCCGTCGCGCAGGCCGGTATGGAGACCGGTGCCGCGCGCCGCCCCATCATCGACATGGACGCCTATGAGCTGTCGCTGAAATCACGGATGGATCCGACGGCGAGCATCCTGCGCGGCATTCACGCCCGCGCGCGCAACGCACAGGCGCGTGTGATCTTTGCCGAAGGCGACGACCCGCGCGTCCTGCGGGCGGCGGTGATGTACCAGCGCTCGGGTCTGGGCGAGGCGATCGTCGTGGGTCGTGAAACCGACGTGATGGAGAAACTGGCGACGGCGGGCCTGGGGGATGCGTTCGAGGAGCTGACCATCGTCAATGCGGCCAAGACGGAGCATCTGACGCGCTACAAGGATTTCCTGTACGACCGTCTGCAACGGCGCGGCATGGACCAGCAGGATATTCATCGCCTTGCCGCCCGTGATCGTCACGTGTTTTCGGCGCTGATGCTGGCGCATGGCCATGGCGATGCGCTGATCACCGGGGCGACGCGCAAATCCGCGCATGTGATGGAGCTGATCAATCACGTCTTTGATGCTGACGCCGAACATGGCGCGGTCGGCACAACGGCGATCCTTCACAAGGGCCGTATCGTGCTGATCGCGGACACGCTGGTGCATGAATGGCCGAATGAACACGATCTGGCCGATATTGCCGAGCGTAGTGCCGAAGTGGCCCGCGACCTGGGGCTTGAGCCGCGTGTCGCCTTCGTGTCGTTTTCGACCTTCGGGTATCCGAATTCCGAGCGGGCTGAAAAGATGCACCTGGCCCCGACCGTTCTGGAAAAGCGCGGAGTCGATTTCGAGTTCGAGGGCGAGATGACGGTGGATGTCGCGCTGAACACCCGCTCGCGCGAGAATTATCCGTTCTCGCGTCTGACCGGGAATGCCAACATCCTGGTGGTTCCGGCGCGGCATTCGGCCAGTATCAGCGTCAAGCTGATGCAGGAAATGGCCGGCGCCACGGTGATCGGGCCGATCCTGTCGGGCGTCGATAAACCGATTCAGCTGTGTTCGACCGGATCGACGGTGAACGACATTCTGAACATGGCCGTTCTGGCCGCCTGCAAGGTCAAGTAGATGGCGATCTGGAACCTCGGGTCGGTCAATGCCGATCTGGTCTATCGGGTGCGCCACATGCCCACGCCGGGCGAGACGCTGTCGGCGTACGACCATCAAAAGGGTCTTGGGGGTAAGGGCGCGAACATGTCCGTCGCCTGCCACCGCGCCGGGTCACACGTGGAACATATCGGCGCGGTGGGCGAAGACGGCACATGGATGAAGGATCGTCTGGCCACCTATGGCGTGAAGGTCGGTCACCTTGCCAACCTGCCCGGTCCGTCCGGGCAGGCGGTCATCCTGCTGGATGATGCCGGCGAGAACGAGATCATCATCCTGGACGGAGCCAATCGCGACATTACCGAAGCGATGGTAGATGCCGCGCTGAGCCGGGCAAAACCGGGCGATACCGCGATCTTTCAGAATGAAACCAGCGTGCAGGACCACTTTGCCCGTGCCGCACGGGCCGCCGGCCTGCGCCTGGCCTACGCGGCCGCGCCGTTCGAGGCCGCGGCGGTTGCTGCGGTGATGGAGCATCTGGATATCCTGGTGATGAATGCCGTCGAGGCCGAACAGCTGGAGGCCGCATTGGGGCAGCCACCCGAGGCATTGCCGATTGCGGATGTAGTGATCACGCTGGGCGGCGAGGGCTGCCGCTGGATCAACACCGCAACAGGCACGGTGCGCACCTTTGCGGCGCCCAAGGTGACGCCGGTCGACACCACCGGGGCAGGCGACACCTTTACCGGATACCTCATCGCGGGTCTGGATCAGGGGTTGGCCATGGAGGCCGCGCTGGAGATGGCGCAGAAGGCCGGGGCGCTGATGGTCACGCGCCTTGGAACGGCAGATGTCATCCCGACGCGGGACGAGTTGTAACGCATCGGTGAAGCGACGTGATCGCGATTTCGCATTTCGCGGGAAACACTTCGGCCGCGCGGGACGTGTCTGTTCAGGATCGGGGCAAGGATGGCCCCGGCTGAACCGATACAAACAGGGAATTATGAGATGAACCGCATTCTGACTGCTGCCGCCCTTTCGCTGACCACATTTGCCGTTCCGGCGATTGCGGCGGATCACATGATGTCGCCGATGGTCGAGGCGATGGACCAGGACGTCTCCAACGGTGTTGTCAGCGCCAGCAAGGTGATGGCGCCGTCGAACGGCTGGATGGTCGTGCACCGTACGGACGCCGAGATGAAGCCCGGCCCCGTGGTCGGCTATGCGCCGCTGCGCATGGGCGAAACCGATGATGTGGCCGTGATCCTGCAAGAGCCGGTGATGTCCGGCGACATGCTGATGCTGATGGTACATGCCGAAGAGGGTGGCATGAAGACAGGCGTGTTCGAATACACGCTGGGCGCCAAGGAAGACGGTCCGATCAAGCCCGACGGCAAGCTGGTCATGTCGGTGATCACTGCGAAATAAGCGTCTCTCATCAATCTATTTGAGGCGGGGTCGGGGCAGGGATGCCCCGGCCCTTTTTGCGTCTATTGGCTTTTGTGTGCGTCGGGCCTAGCCTCGGGGCGAACAGGGGCTGTCGTTTCGGGTGCCCCTTGTCACACGTGAAACAGGATGGGATTCTATATGAAGCTGGCAGTCTGGTCCGGGCCGCGCAATATTTCCACCGCGATGATGTATGCCTTTGGCAACCGGGCAGATTTTGCGGCGGTGGATGAGCCGTTCTATGCGGCCTACCTGGCGCTGACGGGGTTGCAGCACCCGATGCGCGATCAGATCATGGCCGCGCAGAGCCAGGATGCTGCGGACGTGATTGCCGCGCTGACGGGCCCGGTGCCCGAGGGGCGCACGCATGTCTATCACAAGCACATGGCGCAGCACATGCTGCCCGAGATTCCGCGCGACTGGTTCAACGGAATGCGGCACGTGTTCCTGATCCGGCATCCGGCGCGCGTCGTGCCCAGTTTCGCGGCCAAGTATGACCAGACCACGCTGGCCGATATCGGGTTTGTGCAGCAGGCCGAGCTATACGATCAGCTGGTGGCCGAGGGGCACGCGCCGGTGGTGGTCGACAGCGTCGATATCCGCGCCGACCCAGAAGGAATGCTGCGCGCGCTCTGCGACGAGGTCGGGCTGGAGTGGGACCCGGCGATGCTGAACTGGCCAGCAGGCGCGAAACCATACGACGGCGTATGGGCAGATGTCTGGTACGGGGCCGTGCATGGGTCGACCGGGTTCGCGGGACCGGAGGGCGATCTGCCGGTGCTGAGCGGGGAGCTGGCTGAGATGGCCGAGGCGGCCTTGCCGTCTTACGAAAAACTGGCGGCCGTACGGCTGCGCACCTAACCCAGCATCTTGCCCAGTTTCATCGCGACGGACATGTCGCCCGAGACCTTGATCTTGCCCATGGCGAAGGCGGTCACCGGGTTCAGCTTGCCCGCGATCAGCTTTTCCAGGTTCTTGTGCGAAATGTGGATCGTGCAATCGGCCGGGTCATCGGCCAGACGGGCAGTGCCGTCGCTGATGGTGATCGCGCCATCTTCGCCGCAGTCGAATTTCAGGCTGTCATCGATCGGTTTGCGATCCAGCCCACGCTGAAACTTGTCCGCGATCTCTTGTAGGGTCATGCGCTGTCTCCTCCCATGAAAAACGCCGCTCCAACGCGTATTGGAGCGGCGCAATATATGCAGCAAGTGTGACGTTACATCACTTCATGCGGCGGTTCCGGGCGGCCAGCAGCTTGAGACGCAGGGCGTTCAGCTGGATGAAACCGGCAGCGTCCTTTTGATCGTAGGCACCGGCGTCTTCCTCGAAGGTCACGTGCGCTTCGGAATAGAGCGAGTGATCGGACCAGCGACCAACGGTGGTGGCTGCGCCCTTGTAGAGTTTCAGGCGAACAGTGCCGGTCACGTGTTCCTGGCTCTTGTCGATCAGGGCTTGCAGCATTTCACGCTCAGGGCTGAACCAGAAACCGTTGTAGATCAGTTCCGCATAGCGGGGCATGATCGAGTCTTTCAGGTGGCCAGCACCGGAATCCAGCGTGATCTGTTCGATCCCGCGGTGCGCCTCAAGCAGGACGGTGCCGCCCGGCGTTTCGTAGATGCCACGGGACTTCATGCCGACAAAGCGGTTTTCAACGAAGTCGAGACGGCCGATGCCGTGCTTGCCGCCAAGCTCGTTCAGCTTGGTCAGGATCGTTGCGGGCGACAGCGCCTCGCCGTTGATCGCGACGGCGTCGCCTTTTTCAAACGTGATCTCGACGAACTCGGGGTCGTTCGGCGCGGCCTCGGGCGAGACGGTGCGCTGGTAGACGTAATCGGGCGCGGCGACGGCGGGATCTTCCAGCACCTTACCCTCGGAGGATGTGTGCAGAAGGTTCGCGTCAACCGAGAAGGGTGCCTCGCCACGTTTGTCCTTGGCGATCGGGATCTGGTTCGCCTCGGCAAATTCCAGCAGGCGGGTGCGGCTGGTCAGATCCCATTCGCGCCAGGGTGCGATGACCTTGATGTCGGGGTTCAGCGCATAGGCGGACAGTTCAAAGCGGACCTGATCGTTCCCTTTGCCGGTAGCACCATGCGCCACGGCATCCGCGCCGGTCATCGCGGCAATCTCGACCAGGCGTTTGGAAATCAGCGGGCGCGCGATGGAGGTGCCGAGCAGGTAGAGACCTTCGTACACAGCGTTGGCACGGAACATCGGAAAGACGAAATCGCGCACGAATTCTTCGCGAACATCTTCGATATAGATGTTTTCGGGTTTGATCCCCAGCAGTTCGGCCTTTTTACGGGCCGGGTCCAGTTCCTCGCCCTGACCGAGGTCAGCGGTGAAGGTGACCACTTCGCAACCGTATTCGGTCTGAAGCCACTTCAGGATGATCGAGGTGTCGAGGCCGCCGGAATAGGCCAGCACGACTTTCTTGGGCGCGGACATGTCTACTTCCCTCATTCGGATTTTCGAGCGGCGATAGCGGGTTTTGCGGCCGGGCACAAGGTCGGGCCCCTTGCGTACAAGGCTTAAGAGCGTAAGACATCGCCCCATGAGTGAGTTTCAGGATAAAGCCCGTGCAGCCATGCACGCGATGCGAGAGGTGTTCCCCGCAACGCCTTTGATGCGCAATGACCACCTGTCGGCGAAATATGACGCCGATATCTGGTTGAAGCGCGAGGATCTGAGCCCAGTGCGCAGCTACAAATTGCGCGGGGCGTTCAACGCGATGCGCAAGGTAGAGGGGGCAAGTGCCTTTGTCTGCGCCAGCGCGGGCAATCATGCACAGGGCATGGCGTTCATGTGCCGGCACTTTCAGGTGCCGGGCGTGATTTTCATGCCGGTGACGACACCACAGCAAAAGATCGACAAGACGCGGATTTTCGGCGGCGAATATGTTTCGATCAAGCTGGTCGGGGATTATTTCGATGACACGCTGGCCGAGGCGCAGCGCCATTGCACCGAGATCGGCGGGCATTTCCTGGCCCCCTTTGACGACGATGACGTGATCGAGGGGCAGGCCAGTGTCGGGGCCGAGATCGAGGAAGACCTGCCAGAGCTGGCCGACATGATCGTGCTGCCGGTGGGTGGCGGCGGTTTGTCGTCGGGGATGCGCAGTTATTTTGGCGACCGTGTTGCCCTGCGCTTTGTTGAGCCGTCGGGCGGCATGTCATTGCGCGCAGCCGTGGAGGCGGGTGAGCCCGTCACGTTGAAAAAGGTCGACAGTTTCGTCGATGGTGCGGCGGTGGCACGGATCGGGGCAAAGCCCTTTGCGCGCCTGAAGGGGATCCGGGCGGAGGATGTTCTGGCCGCGCCCGAAGATCGCATCTGCATCACCATGCTGGAGATGCTGAATGTCGAAGGCATCGTGCTGGAACCTGCGGGGGCCCTGTCGGTGAACGCGCTGGAGGATCTGCGCGACGAGATCCGGGGCAAGCGGGTGATCTGCGTCACCTCGGGTGGCAATTTCGATTTTGAGCGCCTGCCGGAGGTGAAGGAACGTGCGCAGCGGTTTGCCGGGGTGAAGAAATACTTCATCCTGCGGCTGCCACAGCGCCCCGGCGCGCTGCGCGATTTCCTGGATATGCTGGGACCGGACGATGATATCAGCCGGTTCGAGTACCTCAAGAAATCTGCCCGCAACTTCGGCTCTGTCCTGATCGGGATCGAGACCAAGGACGCGGCCAACCTGGATGCGCTGTATGCGCGGATGGAGGCGGACGGCTTTGCCTATCGCGATATCACGACCGATCCGGTTCTGGCCGAGTTCCTGATCTAGGCGGCCAGCCGGGCGGGGAGTTCCGCCAGGAAGATCGCCTTGCTTTCAGCGTAGGAGAGGTGGATTGCGTCAAGGTCGACGGTATCGGCCTGACCCTGCGCCGCCCGTCGCTCCCCCTCGGCGCAGAGGGCGGCGCAGGCGTTGAAGCCAAGGGTCAGGGCGCTGCCCTTCAGGCTGTGCATGTCCTCTTGCAGATGAGGCGAGACGGAGAGCTGGTTCAATGTTTCCTCGAATTCCTCAAGAAAAATTGCGACGACTTCGTCGAAACCGTCCTGGCCGACGTCGTTGCGCAATTCCAATACCTGACCCCATGATATCATGTCGTCCCGTCCCGTGCTGCGATCCCGGTGGCAGGGTAGGGAAGGTATGTTAAGCGAACCTGAAAGATTAGGCAAAAATAGACCTTTAAGCGGCTCTTAAACCCGCGCTCCTATTTTGCGGCGTGAGGGTCGGGGTCGGCTCGGGCGAATGCGGCAGGGGCAGGTCAATCAGCGTGCAATCAAATCGGGAACGGAGACAGGCAGACCGGCCGCGCCCGGCAGGGTCCGACATGGATGGCCGTCAGGCGGTGGACCCGCCCCTGCGCCGCGTCCTGGTGGTTGACGACAGTCGCTTGCAGCGCCGGGTTCTGGCGACCTTGCTGGGCGGCTGGGGGTTTGAGGTCCACGAAGCGGACGGGGGAGAAGAGGCGCTTGCCCTGTGCCATAGCGTCAATCCGGATCTTGTCATCAGTGACTGGATGATGCCGGGTATGGATGGCATCAGTTTTTGCAAGGCGTTCCGGCAGATCCCGCGCGAACACTACGGATATTTCATCCTGCTGACATCAAAGGCGGACAAGACCGATGCGGCTGCGGGGCTGGATGCGGGGGCAGATGATTTCCTGACCAAGCCGGTCAACAAGGCCGAGCTGCGGGCGCGCCTGAATGCGGGCGAACGGATCCTGGACATGCAGCGCCAACTGACCGAGAAAAACCGCATCATCCGCCAGACGGTGGACAAGTTGCAGGCGGCGCATGATTCCATCGACAGCGACCTGATCGAGGCGAAAAAGCTGCAACAATCCTTGGTCCGCGAAAGGTACCGCGATTTCGGCTTGGCGAAAGTATCGCTGTTGTTGCGTTCGGCGGGGCGCGTGGGGGGGGACCTGGTCGGATATTATCCGATCAACGCCCGGTGCTTTGGCTGCTTTGCCATTGATGTGTCCGGGCACGGCATCACATCGGCGCTGATGACGGCTCGGCTGGCGGGATATCTTTCGTCAGCGGTGCCGGAGCACAACGTGGCAATTCAGGCGCTCGGCGATGGCAGCTATGTTCCGCGCCCGCTGGCCGAGGTGGCGCGGCACCTGAACGACCTTGTTCTGAGCGAGGTCAGGACCGAACACTATTTTACCATGGTTCTGGCGCATGTGTCGCTGATCGATGGAAGCGTCCGCCTGGTCCAGGCAGGGCACCCGCATCCCGTCGTGCAGCGTGCCAACGGCACGATCGAGGAGATCGGGCAGGGAGGTGTGCCGGTCGGGCTGCTGCCGGATGTCACCTTTGAAGAGGTCGCCGTGACGCTGGAACCGGGGGACCGTCTGCTGATTCAGTCAGACGGGATTGTCGAGTGCCCGGACGCCAGCGGCGCCTTGCTTGGCGAAAAAGGATTGTTCGAATTTCTGAATGATCTCAGAGATGTCGCAGGGGCCCCCTTGCTTGAGGCGATCCTTTGGAAGCTGGGCGACTACGCCGGTGCGGATGAATTTCCCGACGATATTTCAGCGGTGCTTGTCGAATACCAGGGGCACACATGATCGCAGGTCCGCACAGCGTCACAGTAGGGCGTTCAGGAAATCCCGGTCACCGTCACTGGCGATCAGGTCCAGCGCGGCCTCGGGCGCGAGCCAGAGCGCGGTGTGGTCCGGCTCTTTCGGGGCAGAGCGCCGCAAGATGGGTCGGGCCAGAAAGACATGGCACAGCTTTTCTGCGTGCAGGTCATAGTCCGGCATGTAGACGAACCGGCGATAGGCGCCCAGACGACGCGGCGCACCGATGGCCCAGCCGGTTTCCTCCCACACTTCGCGGTGCAACGCCTGAATGGCGGATTCACCATCATCGATCCCCCCGCCGGGCAGCTGAAATTCGGGGTCGGGTTGCGCCTGAAAGGTCACCAGCAGCTTGCCATCGCGGGGCAGGATTGCATAGGCACCGGGCCGCAGCGTGTAGTTCTGGCCCGTCACGGGAGGGCTACCATAGCGGCGCATAGGGGGTTTGTCCTTGAAGGTGGGTCGCTTGCCCCTTACCTCGCACCGCGTTATGCCAAGAGCAAGCGCATAGGATACCCCCATGACCCTCAGCACGAAAATCGCCTGGGACGACACGGTTCTGCCGTTCCAGCTAGACAAAGCAGACGTTCGCGGCCGCGTGGCCCGGCTCGACGGGGTGCTCGAAGGCATCCTTAAACAACATGATTACCCGCCGGCGGTCGAGGCACTGGTCGCGGAGATGGCCCTGCTGACCGCCCTGATCGGTCAGACCATAAAGCTGCGTTGGAAACTGTCATTGCAGGTTCAGAGCCGCGGCCCGGTCCGGATGATCGCCACCGATTACTATGGCCCGCAGGAAGACGGAGAGCCGGCGCGCATTCGGGCCTATGCCAGTTTCGACCGCGACCGTCTGACGGACAGCAATCCCTTTGACCAGGTGGGCGAGGGGTACTTTGCCATCATGATCGACCAGGGTCAGGGCATGGCCCCGTACCAGGGCATCACGCCCCTGGCCGGGGGATCCCTCACCTCCTGTGCGGAGGCGTATTTTGCGCAATCCGAACAGATACCGACGCGCTTCAGCCTGTCGTTCGGACGCTCGACCGAGAGCGGCGGCGAAGAGCATTGGCGTGCGGGCGGGATGATGGTGCAGACCATGCCCAAGGTCGGCATGCACGTGTCCGAAGGATCCGGCGATGGCGGGCTGTTGCAGGCGCAGGATCTGGTCAGCGGCGATACCGAGGAAAACTGGAATCGGGTGAATTTCCATCTGGATACGGTCGAGCAGCTGGAGCTGATCGGGCCCAGCGTGGCACCGACCGACTTGTTGATCCGGCTGTTTCACGAGGAACAGCCACGCGTCTTTGATGCGCAGCCGGTACGGTTCGGCTGTTCGTGTTCCGAGGACAAGGTGCGGCAGAGCCTTTCGATCTATTCCGCCAAGGACATCGAAAAGATGACCACGGACGATGGGAAGGTGACGGCCGATTGCCAGTTCTGCGGCGCCCATTACGTGATGGACCCCGCGACCGTGGGGTTCGAGGCCGGAGACGATGAAGGCTGACGCGGCAACACTTGATCGCATTTCCCAAGCTCTGAAGACGGCGCGCGCGCCGTCTTCGGATTTCGATCTGAACGACGATGCCCACCTGATTGCGGGGATCAAGACCCGGCCCGCAGGTGTGTTGTGTGCCCTGCAAGACGTCGGCGGCACATTGCAGGTGATCCTGACGGTGCGATCCTCGGCGTTGAAGCACCACCCTGGCCAGATTGCCTTTCCCGGCGGCAAGCAGGAGGACAGCGACGCGGATGTCATTGCTGCCGCCCTGCGTGAGGCCCGGGAAGAGATTGGCCTGCCCTCCGAAATCGTCGAGGTTCTGGGCTGTCTGCCCCCACATCAGACGGTAACATCCTTTCAGGTGACGCCGGTGGTTGCGCGCGTCCACGGTGATTTCATCGTCCGGCCCGAACCGGGCGAGGTGGCCGAGGTGTTTCGCGTGCCGCTGGCGCATGTGCTGGATTCCGGGGCCTATTCGGTGCAGTCGCGGGCATGGCGCGGCACCATGCGGCACTATTTTACGGTCCCCTGGGGGCCGTATTACATTTGGGGTGCGACGGCGCGGATGCTGCGCGAGTTGGCAGAGGCGGTGGAGTGATGGCGGTGGTTGCGGGTGACTGGCTGAGTCGCGACGCAACGCAGGCGGTCTGCCGAATGCTGACGGATGCGGGGTATCTGGCCTATTTCGTTGGCGGTTGCGTGCGCGATGCGCTGCTGGGCCTGCCGGTCGGTGATGTCGACATCTGTACCGATGCGCGCCCGGCCACAATTCAGGACCTGGCCGGGAAGGCGGGGCTGAAGGCGATCCCCACGGGCATCGACCACGGCACGATCACCGTCGTATCCGATGGCATTCCGCATGAGGTGACGACGTTCCGCCGCGACGTCGAAACCGATGGTCGGCGGGCGGTCGTGGCTTTTTCAAGCTCGATAGAGGAGGACGCGCGGCGGCGCGATTTCACGATGAATGCCCTTTATGCCGATCCGCAGGGGCAGGTTCTTGATCCGCTGGGCGGCATGGCGGATCTGAAGGCGCGCCGCCTGCGCTTTATCGAGGATGCGGATCTGCGCATTCGTGAGGATTATCTGCGTATTCTGCGATTTTTCCGGTTTCATGCCCGCTTCGGGGACCCTGAGGCGGGACTGGACCCGGAGGCGCTGAATGCGATCGCGTCGAATGCAGAAGGTCTTGAAACACTTTCGGCCGAACGGGTCGGTTCGGAAATGACGCGGCTGCTGGGCGGGGCCGATCCCGCCCCCGCGATGGCCGCGATGCAGCAGACCGGAGCCTTGGTGCATGTGCTGCCCGGGGCGAACCCGGCGCCTTTGGCACCGTTGATCCACGTGGAGCGGTTGGTCGGGCTGGCGCCTGATTGGGGCGCGCGGCTGGCAGCATTGGGCGGTGAGGATACCGCCGAGCGGCTGAGGCTGTCGCGCAAGGACACGGCCCGGCTGATGCTTTTTCGCGAAGAGGTCGGCTCGGCGCGCGGGCCGGGTGCGCTGGGGTATCTGTATGGCGCGACCGAGGCGGCGCATATCCTGACGCTGCGGGTTGTTCTGTTGGAACAGCCCTTTGACGCGCAGCTCTTTCAGGAGGCGCGCGAGGGCGCAACGGCGACCTTTCCATTGTCCGCGCGGGATCTGATGCCGGCATATGAGGGCGCGGCCCTGGGCCAGCGTCTGGCCGTTCTCAAGGACCGTTGGATCGGATCAGGCTTTACGCTGGATCGTGCGGCGCTGCTGCGCGAGGAATGACCAGATGTCGCGTCGGCTAGGCCGGTGCGCGGATCGGTCTAGATAGACTGGCAGACCGCAGGCGGTTCGCCCGCAAGGAAACAACACATGATGCACCCCGAGAACATGATCGACCCGTTCCGTCAGACGGACACGGCCCCGCCCCAGACGTTAATGCGTTTCATGGGCTGGGCGCTGAGCGGGGCCTTTCCGGCGTTGATCATGGCATCGCTGTTTTCGGCGCTTGCAGGCGGGATGGAGGCGGCGACAGCCTGGATCCTGGGCCGGGTCGTGGATGGCGCGCAGGCCGCCGGGCCCGAGGGGTTCTTTACCTGGGCCAACCTGCCGCTGGTCATCGGAGGGGTCGTATTCTTTCTGGTCGCGCGACCGGTCTTTTTCGGCCTGTCGTCTGCCTCGAATGCGATCATCGTGCAGCCGAACGTCTTTGCGCTGGTGCTTCAGCGGTTGAATCGCTGGACCCTGGGCCAGTCTGTCACGTTTTTTGACAACGATTTCGCCGGGCGCATCGCGCAAAAGCAGATGCAGACGGCGCGTGCCACGACCGAGGTCATGGTCGAGATGATCAACGTGGTCGCCTTTGCTTTGGCATCGGCAGGCGGCGCAGTGGCGCTGATCCTTTCGATCAACGGCTGGCTGGGCGCCTATTTCATGGTCTGGCTGGTGGCCTATTGCCTGCTGATCCGGTGGTTCATCCCACGCATACGCAAGCGTGCGGGCAAACGCGCCGCTGCCCGTGCCATGGTATCGGGGCAGATCGTCGACACGGTAACAAACATCAAGACGGTAAAGTTGTTTGCCCATGCCGATCACGAGGACAAGGCGGCACTTGGCGCGCTGGCCAGCTATCGCGCGGCGGCGTTGCAGTTCGGCTATGTCTCCGCGGCGTTTCGGGTTTGCCTGATGGTGATCGGTGGCGTTCTGCCAATCCTGCTGGTGGGGGGTGCGCTGATCTTTTGGACCGGCGGATCGGCCACGGTCGGTGATATCGTGGCAGCGGGAGCCGTGTCGGTGCGCATGGCGCAGATGACCGGCTGGGTGTCCTTTGCCCTGATGGGCATCTACGCAAATGTCGGCGAGGTCGAGGACGGGATGCGCACCCTTGCCGCGCCGCATCGTCTGCATGATGCACCAGACGCGAAGGAATTGCAGGTGCCGCGCGGCGAGATCCATTTCAGCGATGTCAGTTTTGCCTACGGACAAAAGAAGGGCGGCGTCCATGGCATCGACCTGACCATCCGACCGGGAGAAAAGCTCGGCATCGTCGGGGCCTCGGGGGCGGGAAAATCGACGCTCGTTTCCCTGCTGCTGCGCTTGTACGATTCCGAGAGTGGAACGCTGCGCATTGATGGGCAGGACGTCACTGGCGTGACGCAGGACAGCCTGCGGCGCGAAATCGCGCTGGTGACGCAGGACACCGCGATGTTCAACAGATCGGCGCGGGAAAACATCCTGTATGGTCGCCCGGATGCGAGCGAAGAGGACCTGTTTGCCGCAGCACGCAAGGCCGAGGCGGATGCGTTCATTCGGGATCTGGTCGATCTATATGGCACGACCGGGTATGACGCGCGACTGGGCGAGCGTGGTGTCAAGCTTTCAGGTGGGCAGAGACAGCGCGTGGCGCTGGCACGGGCCATTCTGAAGGATGCTCCGATCCTGGTGCTGGACGAGGCGACAAGCGCGCTGGACAGCGAGGTCGAGGCACAGATCCAGACGGCGCTGGAACGTGTGATGGAGGGCAAGACGGTGCTGGCCATCGCGCACCGTCTGTCGACGATTGCGCACATGGACCGGATCGCGGTGATGGAAGCGGGCCGGATCGTCGAACTGGGCAGTCACGCAGAGCTGCTGGCGCTGGACGGGGTCTATGCCCGCTACTGGGCGCGGCAATCGGGCGGTTTCCTGAATGCCGAGGACGGAGAGCGCGACGATCAGGCCGCCGAATAGGGCTTTGCCGGCGGCGGGTGCTGCGGTAGAGGGGCGGCCATGAACACATATGACATTCAGAGACTGGGCCATCACGGCGATGGTGTGGCAGAGGGGCCGATCTTTGCGCCCATGACCCTGCCGGGCGAACGCGTCAGCGGCGTGCTGAACGGGCAGCGGCTGGAGAACGTGAAGATCATCGAGCCGTCGGTGGATCGTGTCGCGGCGCCGTGTCGACATTTCAAATCCTGCGGTGGCTGCGCGGTGCAGCACGCGGGCGACGACTATGTGGCGGCATGGAAACGCGGGATCGTCGAGACGGCCTTGCAGGCGCAGGGGATCGAGGCCCAGTTTGCCGGGGTCGTCACATCGCCTGCGCAATCGCGACGCCGGGCCACCCTGTCGGCGCGGCGCACGAAGGGCGGCGCGATCGCGGGGTTTCATGGTCGGGCCTCGGGTGCGATTGTCGACGTGGTGGATTGCAAGCTGTTGCACCCCGATCTGATGCGCGCCTTGCCGGTGGCCGAGGCGCTGGCGATTGCCGGTTCCGGGCGCAAGGGCGAGATCGCCGTATTGGCAACGCTGTCCGAAGGAGGGCTGGACGTGGCCGTCAGCGGCGGCAAACCGCTGGACGAGGCGCTGCGGTTGAAGCTGAGCGAGGCGGCGCAGCATCTGGACCTGGCGCGGCTGGCCTGGGATGGTGAGGTGGTTGTCACCCGACAGCTGCCGGTGCAGCGCTTTGGACGTGCGCAGGTCGTGCCGCCACCGGGGGCGTTCCTGCAGGCGACGGCACACGGGGAAGCAACGCTGCGCGATGCCGTGATGGGCATCACCCGTGGCGCGAAAACCGTCGCTGATCTGTTCGCGGGCTGCGGGACATTTGCCTTGCCCCTGTCGGAGCAGGCCGAAGTGCTGGCCGTCGAGGGCGATCGCGACATGACCGATGCCCTTGAGCAGGGATGGCGCCGCGCAGGGGGGCTGCATCGGCTGCGCCCCATGGTGCGTGATCTGTTTCGCAATCCGCTGACGCCGGAGGATCTGAAGGGAATAGAGGCCGTCGTCATCGACCCGCCACGCGCGGGCGCCGAGGCACAGACCCGTCAGCTGGCCGAGGCACACATACCGGTCATCGCGGCCGTGTCGTGCAACCCGATGACCTTTGCCCGTGACGCGCGGTTGCTGATTGAGGCGGGGTATCGCATGGGGCCGGTGCAGGTTGTCGATCAGTTCCGCTGGTCTGCCCATGTCGAGCTGGTAACCGAATTTTCACTCAACTAATCGTGAGGGCAGGATTGCCTCTTCTGTGAAAAGCCCGGTTTTGATAAGGTGCGCACCAGAGCATCAATCAAAAAAAGATCGAAAACGATGATACGGGCAGTATTGATCCTGGTCCTGGCGTTTGCCGCGGCCGGGTGTTCTTCTAAGTTTCAAAGGTACGACGGGCCCGAAGTGACCCGCATTCATGTCTTCAAGGAAGATCGTCGCATGTACCTCATGCACGGTCCTCAGGTGTTGAAGGCCTATGATATCGGGTTGGGATTCGCCCCGGTCGGGACCAAGCAGTTCAGCGGTGATGGAAAGACGCCGGAGGGCGATTACTTTATCGACCGGCGCAATCCGAATTCCGCCTATCACCTGTCGGTGGGTATTTCCTATCCAACGCCGGAACAGGTGGCGTTTGCACAGACGATCGGAAAAAGTCCGGGCGGGGACATCTTTATCCATGGCGGGCCGGGCAAACTCCGCAACGTCCCCCAGGATTGGACGGCGGGCTGCATCGCGGTCACGGACAAGGAAGTCGAGGAGATCTATGCGATGGTGCAGGACGGCACGCCGATCTCGATCCACCCCTGAGAATTTCGATGTGAAAAAAGGGCGGTCCTTCGGGGCCGCCCTTTTTCATGCCTATCGAGTCGGCCGTTTCCTGGCTGAACGCCCTCAGTTCGAGGTCAGCAACATCGGTTGATCGGTCATCTGGCGGCTGCCGAGGATCATCGTCCACCAGATCTTGCCATTGCGTTCCTGGTACCAGGCAAAGCCTAGATCCGTCGCGCGTTTGTCCAGGATCACACGGCGCGTTCCGTCGTCATCCATCCATGCGGAGAGAGTCTCGATCTCGGTCTCGAAGGTTTCCGAGATGTTTTCACCGATCAGGTGACCCGGATATCCAACGCGCTGCACCCGATCGAGCGGCGAAGATCCGTCCGACCCAAAGTGCCAGGGCCGGTTCTGGTTCGACATGTCGCGCGAATGGGTGGCAGCCGCAGCCGTCAGCGCCGAGTCGAGGGTCAGCGGCTGGGCACCCGCAGCGGCGCGCAGCGTGTTTACGGAATCAAGGATCTCGTACGGGATGCGGTTTTCTGCGTTGCTGGGGATCCGGTAAAGTCTGGGCAGGGGTTTTCCGTCCGCGGCAAGGCGCGGTGGCTCTGACCCGGGCATGGTGGCGCAGCCAGACAGCGCGAGAAGAGCCGAAACGAGAAGAATTGTAATGCGCATATTCGTCCTGCCGATTAGGAGAGCTATCTTACCGCTTATCGCGGTGCTTGATCTGTAGCAAACGCTCAAGGATGTGAAGTGGTTCACTGACACTTGTTTGATTTGCGACTGCGGCATCTGCGCCATACAATCGTTACAAAATTCCGATGCGACGGACACGGAGACATACATGAGCATCCCCCCCGACACAAAACAGTCGCGCCGCGCGTTCCTGGCAACAGGCGCAGTGTTTCTGGCAACGCCGGCACTGGCGCAGACGCAGTCCGCGACCTATGCGACACCCTTCGAAAACTCTACCGAAGTGGAGCGCGACCCGACCGAGTCAACCCGCAGGAACGTTTCTTCTTTCCGGGCGCTGGATTGGCGGCCCTATTTCGACAACACCGTAAACGGCGCCATCCTGGTGGATATCGATTCGCGGGCCCTGCACTTCTGGTCCGAAGATCGCAGTATCTATAAACTTTACCCTACGTCTGTGCCGGTAACGGACGACCTGACGCGGCGTGGCAGCACCAGCGTTGTACGCAAGGTCGAGAACCCATCCTGGGCGCCGACGCCGGCGATGAAGGTGCGCAACCCGGAATGGCCGGATTTTGTTGGCCCCGGTCCCGATAACCCATTGGGAACACGCGCACTTTACCTGAGCTGGACCTATTATCGCATCCACGGCACACACGATACGCGTAAAATTGGCCGACGTTCGTCCAATGGTTGCATCGGCCTGTACAACGAGCACATCGAAGAGCTGTACGAACTGGCGAAAGTGGGCACGCAGGTGTTGCTAATTTGACGACATTTCCCTGTGGCCGTGAGAGCTTACGCATCTTCCAATTGCATTGGTATGGGTGTCCCGCTTATGACGGAATCACGAGGTAAGTCTTGGGTGCTTGCCGTGGTAACTCCTGTTCACTACGCAGGCCTTTATCTGGAGGATAATATGAAGAAACTCGTTCTCGCCGCTGCTCTGGCCGCCGCCGCTTCGTCCGCGACCGCTGGTGCATACTCTGAGCCGGTCATCGAAGCACCGGTTATCGTCGAAGAAACCACCAGCTCGTCGACCGGCATCGTTCTGCCGCTCATCCTGCTGGCTGTGGTTGCAGCTGCTGTTGCCGCCAACTAATCGGCGAACAACACCTGAAGATGAAAAGGCGGTGGAGCAATCCACCGCCTTTTTTCGTGTCCGTTATCCTCCGAGGCTCAGCCAAGCCTGTCGTGTCAAAGCCAGCCAGCGAGGTTTGCCTCGATTCGCCCCATCAGGGCGGCGATGTGCGCGTCATCGTCATTGAGGCAGGGAATATAGGTGAAATTTTCGCCACCTGCGTGCTCAAAGCTTTCACGGATTTCTTCGTTGATTTCTTCCAGCGTTTCTATGCAGTCCGCCGAAAAGGCGGGGGCGATGACGGCAATCTTCTTTTTCCCAGCCTCGGCAAGTGCGGCAACATGCTTGACCGTATAGGGTTGCAACCATTCCTCGGGCCCGAATTTGGACTGGAAGGTGGTGGTAATCCTGTCGTCCGCCCAGCCAAGGCGTTCTTTCAGCAAGCGCGTCGTCTTAACGCATTGGCAATGGTAGGGATCGCCCTGCGTCAGGTACCGGAAGGGCAACCCGTGGTATGAGCAGACCAGAATATCCGGTTCCGTATCCAGCTGGGCATAGGCCTTTTCCACCGATTGGGCGAGCGCATCGATATAGGCGGTGTCGCTGAAATAGGGCGGAAGGGTCCGGCTGGCCGGCTGCCAGGTTTCGTCCATCAGGGCACGAAAGAACTGATCGTTTGCGGTGGCGATCGTGGCCCCTGCGTATTGCGGATACAGCGGGCAGAACAGGATCTTGGTGCAGCCGGCGGCAACCATGGCGCGGACCTTTGATTTGGTCGATGGGTTTCCGTAGCGCATGCAGTAGTCGACCATCACATCGGCGCCATAGCGATCATGCAGCGCGTCAGACAGCTTGGCGGTCTGCTGTTTGGTAATCGTGAGCAGCGGGCTCTCATCCGCCTCGGTGTTCCAGATCGATCGATATGCCTTGCCCGATTTCGAGGGTCGGATCGTCAGGATGATACCCTGAAGGATCGGCTGCCATTTCCATCTGGGGTAATCAATCACCCGCCGATCCGACAGGAATTCAGAGAGATAGCGGCGCATCGACCAGTAGTCCGTCCCATCGGGCGTGCCGAGGTTGGCAAGTAGTATGCCCACCTTTTCGCGGGGGATGGCAGGGTGATCGGCGGCGGCATGGGCAGGTCTGGTCGCGTCGGTCATGGTCGTCTCCTGCAGGGGATTACGGGTGGATCATAAGGAATATCGTTCAAAACTGCGCCATGTCGCCGTGGCGATATGTCCACCCCGGATGGGTGTCATGATTTCAACGGGTTCTCATCGGTGCCGAGCGCCGCTGCAAGGGACGACATTGCGGAACCCGGACGCAGCGGCTTCTGCTGGGAGTCGTCCGGAGCCCAGCCTGTCAGCGTGATCAGCTCGAAGGTCGCGGGAATGCGGCCCTGCGCGTCGGCATGCCTTTGCACGTACAATTCCATCGCGCGCATGATGATGGCGCGACGGGTGGGTTTGCGCAGCCGATCATTCAGGGCATTCGCCTCGCCCATGTGACGCAGATCGCGCAGCAATTTCAGGGGCGAGCTGAAGGTGACCTTCATGGCGTCACTGTCTGCCACGGGCAGCGCCAGACCGGCGCGTTGCAGCAGGCCGCCCAGATCGCGGACCTCGCCCATCGGGGCGATACGGGGCGACAGGCCGCCGGTGATTTCCACCTCGGCCTCGGCCAGGCAAATCCGCAATTCCGTCAATGTGTTGCCGCCAAAAAGCACTCCCAGGAACAAGCCGTCCGGCCGCAGCGCACGGCGGCACTGGATCAACTGGCCCACAAGGTCGTTGCTCCAGTGCATATCGAAGACGTGCATCACCAGATCGGCAGAGCCGGGAGCAAGGTCGAGGACATCCGATGCTGGCACGATGCGCGGTGGCACCGCAAACCGCTGGGCCAGGTTCTGCCAATGGGCGGGAAAAGGCGTTACCAGGACCGGATCCTTAAAGGTCCTGTTAACGAAACTTATCCGATCCTGCAGGTCCTCGGCCACCAGCGCGTGCAGGAAGAGCCCATCCGCCGTCGCGCGGGCGCGGCGGTGTTGCAGGGCGACGGGGTCAGTCAGGATCGGATGTGTCATGGGCCGGATAGATAGGTCGTTGGGAACGGCAGTTCAAATGGCAATGCGGCTGATCTACCCGCCGCGGTGCCTGGGATGCGGGGGGCTGGTGGAAACCGACTTTGGTCTGTGCGCCGCCTGCTGGAGCGACACCCCGTTTATCGGCGGCGTCGTGTGCGACGGGTGTGGCCTGCCGTTGCCGGGCGGTCAGCGCGATGAGACCGCCCATTGTGATGAGTGCCTGACGTATCCGCCCATCTGGACGCAGGGACGGGCCGCTACGATGTACGCAGGGCAGGCGCGCAAGCTGGTCATGGCGCTGAAGCACGGGGATCGGCACGATATCGTCGCGCCCGCGGCGGATTGGCTGGCCGAGGCAGCCGAACCCTTGATCTGCCAGGGAATGATCGTCACTGCCATTCCCCTGCATTGGCGACGGCGCGTCATGCGGGGGTATAACCAGTCTGCCTTGCTGTCGCGCGCCGTCGCGAAGCGGCTGCGTGAGCGGACCGCCGATCTGGACCTGATTGATCAGCCGGATCTGCTTTTGCGCACACGCGCGACCGCCTCGCTTGGGTCCATGGGGCGGGAGGAGCGACATTCCGTGCTGAGCGGGGCGATTTCCATCAATCCCAGATGCCGCGACACGCTGGAGCAGCGGCCTGTCCTGATCGTTGATGATGTAATGACCTCTGGCGCGACGTTTTCGGCAGCGGCGGCGGCCTGCATTGCTGCCGGATCGGGGCCGGTTTCAGTGCTGGCTCTGGCGCGAGTGGGCAAAGCATCATAGGTTAAGCGCAAACGCAACTCGCGCCAAATCTGAACGGAGCCAACGATGCAGACGATTGATATCTATACTTCTCCTATCTGCGGATTCTGCCATGCGGCCAAGCGGCTGCTGAATGAAAAGGGCGCAGAGTTCAATGAAATCAATGTTCTGGGTGAGCCGACAGTCAAGGAGGCGATGATCCAGCGCGCGAAAGGGGGGTACACTGTCCCGCAAATCTTTATCGGTGACACGCATGTGGGTGGCTGCGACGAGCTGTATGCGTTGGAGCAGGCAGGCAAGCTGGACGCCCTGCTGGCCGGCGCATGAAGGCGGCACTGCTTCAGATCACGTCGTCGGACGACCCGGTTGCGAACCTGGCGATGGTTAAGGCGATGGTGGCCGAGGCGGCGGCAAACGGTGCCGGCTTCGTCCTGACGCCAGAGGTGACGAATTGCCTGTCGTCGTCGCGGGCGCGCCAGACCGAGGTGTTGCAGTCGCAGGAGGACGATCTGACACTGGCCGGGCTGCGGGCCCAGGCCGCCGAACTCGGCATCTGGCTGCTGATCGGGTCGCTTGGCCTCAAGACCGGCGATGCGGACGGACGTTTTGCCAATCGTTCATTCCTGATCAATCCGGCTGGCGACATCGCGGCATGGTACGACAAGATCCACATGTTCGATGTGGATGTCGATGAGCGGGAAACCTATCGGGAATCCGATGGGTACCGACCCGGCGACCGCGCCGTCGTGGCGGAGACCCCATTTGGCAAAGTTGGCCTCACGATCTGCTATGATGTCCGTTTCCCTTATCTGCACCGCAGTCTGGCACAGGCCGGCGCAACCATCCTGACGGGACCGGCGGCATTTTCGCCCGTGACGGGGCAGGCGCACTGGGAACCCCTGCTGCGCGCCCGCGCGATCGAAACCGGGTGCTATGTCCTGGCACCGGCACAGACGGGAACACACCCGCGCACCACTGGAAAGGAGCGTCGCACCCATGGCCATGCGATGGCAATTGCGCCTTGGGGCGAGGTCCTGCTGGACATGGGCGCGCAGCCAGGTATCGGGTATGTCGATCTGGATCCCGCGGCGGTCGACGCGGCGCGCAAACGCGTGCCTGCCCTTCGCCATGACAGGGACTATTCGCTAAGCCAATGAGTGACCCGAGAAATTCGCTAGCCATCGCGCTTTTTTCAGAGGTGCTGGCGGCCGATCAGATGATCCGCAATCGCCTCGCGCGGGTGCTGCCGAAAGGAATGGAGTTGTCGCATTTCTCGGTGCTGAACCACCTGGGACGCGCCAGCGACGAAAAGAGCCCGGCCCAGCTGGCCCAGACATTCCACGTGACGCGGGGGGCGATGACCAACACGCTCTCCAAGCTGGAATGGGCCGGCTATGTGCATATCCGGCCCGACTGGGATGACGCCCGCCGAAAGATGATCTCGATCAGCCCGGCGGGGCGCCTGGCGCGCGATGCGGCACTGTCTTCCATTGCGCCAATGATCTCCGGCGTGCTCGATGAACTGGGCGAAGACAAGGTCCGCGCCGCCCTGCCGATCCTGCGCGAATTGCGCAGCAAGCTGGAAGACGACCGCTGAGGTCGTATCCTACGCCGGGCGCAACGCTGCGGTAACGTAGTTCACGCTCAGATCGCGATCCGAAATGCGCCACTGCCAGCTGACCGGATTGAAGACATAGCCCTTGCGGTCCACGGGTGTCAGGCCCGCCTGGCGCATCAGGTCGTACAATTCATCCGGCGTGATGAACTTGCGCCAGTCATGCGTTCCCTTGGGCAGCCAGCGCATGATGACTTCGGCCCCGACGATGGCCACAGCGAAGCTCTTGGGATTGCGATTGATCGTGGAGCAGAGGTGAAGGCCGCCAGGCTTGAGAAGATCGTGGCACGCAGTCAGATAGGCAAGTGGATCTGCGACGTGTTCGACAACTTCCATGTTCAGAACCACGTCGAACTGTTCACCTGCGGCGGCCATGGCCTCCGCCGTGGTGTGGCGATAGTCGATGTCCAGGCCGGATTGTTCGGCGTGTAATTGTGCCACGGGAATGTTTCGCGGTGCAGCGTCCGCACCAACCACCGAGGCGCCCAGTCTTGCCATCGGTTCGCACAACAGGCCGCCGCCACACCCGATATCCAGCAGGCGCAACCCTTCAAAGGGGCGCTCCTGCCCAAGATCCCTGTCGAATTCCGCCGCGATCTGACGCGTGACAAAGTCCAGACGAACCGGGTTCATCATGTGGAGCGGCTTGAATTTTCCCGCCGGATCCCACCACTCTGCGGCCATCGCCTCGAACTTGGCGACTTCACCGGGGTCAATCGTATTTATGTCGGTTTGCATTCCGCGCTCCTTGCGGTCATGGTGCCTTTTGCCCCTTACTATACGAGACAATCATGGATAGAAACTCGGGCCAAATGCGCGCAGGGCAAGTGTTGTACCCAGCCACGGACCCGTTCGACCAGCAGATGCTGGACGTCGGGCAAGGCCATAGCATTTACGTCGAGCAATCCGGCAATCCGGCGGGCCAGCCGGTCGTGGTGCTGCACGGCGGCCCGGGGGGCGGCTGCTCACCCGCCATGCGCCGCTATTTCGACCCAGATCATTACCGGGTGATATTGTTCGATCAGCGCGGTTGCGGGCGCTCCCGGCCCCACGCCAGCGTCATCGACAACACAACCTGGCATCTGGTGCGTGATATCGAACTGATCCGCGAAACCCTGGGGATCGACACATGGGTCGTTTTCGGTGGCAGCTGGGGCGCCACCTTGGCGTTGATCTATGCGCAGGCGCACCCCGATCGTGTCACGCATCTGGCCCTGCGTGGCGTCTTCATGATGACGCAGTCGGAACTGGACTGGTTCTACGGCGGCGGCGCGGCGGCCTTCTGGCCGGAAACCTGGTCGCGCTTTGCCGACCTCATTCCGCCTGATGAACAGGGGGACATGATTGGCGCCTATCATCGCCGGCTGTTCAGTGGAAACCAGGCCGAGGAAATAAAGTATGCCAAGGCATGGTCGGCTTGGGAAAATGCCCTGGCATCCATGTCCAGCAACGGCAACGGCGGTGAACCTCCAGGACAGTATGCCAGGGCCTTCGCGCGCCTCGAAAACCACTATTTCACTCACCTCGGCTGGCTCGAGGAAGGTCAGCTTCTGAAACAGGCCGATCGCATCGCTCATATCCCCTGCTACATCGTGCAGGGCCGTTTCGACATGATCTGCCCGCCCCGTATGGCCTACGCGCTCGCCGCGAAACTGCCACTCGCGGACCTGCGCATGATCGGGGATGCTGGCCATGCCCTTTCAGAGCCGGGCATTTCCGCCGAACTAGTTCGGGTGATGAACCGCATTGCCAACGACTGACCCCGTTCGTTTCCCTGTTCAAAGTATCCCCGCCGGAGGCTTGGCGCCGCTTCGGGGCGCCAATTTCCTTTCCCCCTTGCGATTCGTCAGACCTCGGCGTATATGCCGGTCATCAGCGGCGTGTCGGTGCCTCTTGGAACCAACGCTCCACCGGAAGCAACGACGGGCCGCGCGCCCGTTTTTTTGTGCCCGGATATTCCATGACCGACCTGATCGCCAAGACCACAATCGATACCCGCCTGGCCGAGATCGTCACCCCCGTGATCGAGGACATGGGATTCGAACTGGTTCGCATTCGCCTTATGGGCGGTGAAACCAAGACGCTGCAAATCATGGCGGAACGCCCCGGCGGCGGTATCGAAGTGGACGAATGCGCCAGGATTTCGACCGCTGTCTCGGCCATTCTCGATGTCGAGGACCCGGTCAGCGACAACTACAACCTCGAAGTATCCAGCCCGGGAATTGACCGGCCGCTGACCCGCCTGAAGGATTTCGATACATTCGAGGGCTATGAAGCACGGCTTGAGACCGCTGAAATGGTTGGCGGCCGAAAACGCTTCAAAGGCATCCTTGCCGGGGTCGAAGGGGACGAGGTTCTGATCAATATCGAGGATCGCGGCGAAGAAGTGACCGTGGGTCTGGAGTTCGACTGGCTGGTTGATGCCAAGCTGGTGCTGACGGACGAGTTGATCAAGGAAATGCTGAAGGCTCGCAAGGATGCGGGCGTTCTGAATGAAGACAGTTTTGACGAGATCGAGACCGATCCGGACTCCCAGGAGGACTGAGAAGAATGGCCATCACCTCTGCAAACCAGCTTGAGCTGCTGCAAACTGCCGAAGCTGTTGCCCGCGAAAAGATGATCGACCCAGGTCTGGTCGTCGAAGCGATGGAAGAATCCCTCGCCCGTGCAGCAAAGAGCCGCTATGGCAGCGAAATGGACATCCGTGTCAAGATCGACCGGAAGACAGGTCGCGCCACCTTCACCCGCGTGCGCACGGTTGTCGGCGACGAAGAGCTTGAAAACTACCAGGCCGAGATGACCGTCAAGCAGGCCAAGCAATACATGGCTGATCCGCAAATCGGTCAGACATTCGTTGAAGAGGTGCCACCTGTGGAAATGGGCCGGATCGCGGCCCAATCCGCCAAGCAGGTCATCCTGCAAAAGGTCCGCGAGGCTGAGCGCGATCGTCAGTACGAAGAATTCAAGGATCGTGCCGGCACGATCATCAACGGTCAGGTCAAGCGCGAAGAATATGGCAACGTCATCGTCGACGTGGGTCGTGGCGAAGCCATCCTGCGCCGCAACGAAAAGATCGGCCGCGAAAGCTATCGCCCGAACGATCGGATCCGCTGCTATATCAAGGACGTGCGGCGCGAAGCCCGCGGCCCGCAGATCTTCCTCAGCCGTACCGATCCGCAATTCATGGCCGAACTTTTCAAGATGGAAGTGCCCGAGATCTACGATGGCATCATCGAGATCAAGGCAGTCGCACGTGACCCCGGTTCGCGCGCGAAGATCGCGGTCATCTCGTTTGACAGTTCGATCGACCCTGTCGGGGCCTGCGTGGGTATGCGCGGCAGCCGCGTTCAAGCCGTCGTGAACGAGCTTCAGGGCGAGAAAATCGACATCATCCCGTGGTCGGAAGACATGCCGACGTTCCTTGTGAACGCGTTGCAACCGGCGGAAGTCACCAAGGTGGTTCTCGACGAGGAAGCAGAGCGCATCGAAGTCGTCGTACCGGAAGAGCAACTGAGCCTTGCCATCGGTCGTCGCGGCCAGAACGTGCGCCTTGCGTCGCAGCTGACCGGCCTCGACATCGACATCATGACCGAGGCCGAAGAATCCGCCCGTCGTCAGAAGGAATTCGAGATCCGCACCAAGTTGTTCATGGATGCGCTGGATGTCGATGAATTCTTTGCGCAGCTGCTGGTGTCCGAAGGCTTCACCAACCTCGAAGAAGTTGCCTATGTCGAGGTGGACGAACTGCTGGTGATCGACGGTGTCGATACGGATACCGCAGCCGAATTGCAGGCGCGTGCGCGCGACAACCTGGAAGCACAGGCAAAGGCGGCGCTTGATCACGCTCGTGAACTGGGTGCCGAGGACAGCCTTATTGAATTCGACGGACTTACGCCCCAAATGGTGGAGGCATTGGCCGAAGATGGTGTTAAGACCCTCGAGGATTTCGCCACCTGCGCCGATTGGGAGCTCGCTGGCGGCTGGACCACTGTAAACGGCGAACGCGTCAAGGATGAGGGTCTTCTCGAGAAATTCGAGATGTCCCTCGAAGAGGCGCAGCACCTTGTGATGTCCGCCCGTGTCCTTCTGGGCTGGGTGGATCCGTCCGAGCTTGAGCCTGATGTTGAAGAAGACGCCGAAGAAGATGGCGATGCGGAGGAGGCCGAGGCCTAAGGCCTCGGTTCGGAGGTGCCGAATATGACACGCGGCGGCACAAACAAGGACCACGGCGACGGTCCTGAACGTAAATGTATCGTGACGGGAGAGGTGCAGCCGGTTGGCGGCCTCGTCCGTTTCGTTGTCAGTCCTGATGGCCTGATCGTACCGGATGTGTTTGAGAAACTGCCGGGGCGGGGCATCTGGGTGTCAGCGAATCGTGATGCGATCGAAGCGGCGGTGAAGAAAAAGCTGTTTGCGCGGGCGGCAAAGACTCAGGTGACGCTGCCCGACGGTTTGGCGGATCTGGTCGAAGACCAATTGCTGCGGCGTGTGACTGACCTGTTGGCGCTGGCCCGTAAATCGGGTGACGCGGTCGCGGGATATGAAAAAGTAAAAGACTGGCTGTCCAAGGACGTGGCCGAAGTCCTGATCCAATCCTCGGATGGATCAGAGCGTGGCAAGTCCAAGCTGTCTACGCCCTACATGGGCAAATTTATCGGCTGGCTCACCTCGAATGAGCTGGGCTTGGCCTTTGGCAGGGAAACTGTCATACACGCCGCCTTAGGAACTGGCGGTTTGAGCAAACGTGTTGTAGAGGAAGCCGCAAGGCTTAAGGGCCTGCGGGTCTGACGCAGAGGCGGGAGGGTCCCGCCTGAAAGGATTAAGAGCCATATGAGCGACAACGACGGTAAAAAGACTTTGGGTGTGCGTGGCGGCGGGTCCCGGCCAGGGAACGTGAAGCAGAGCTTCAGCCATGGGCGCACCAAAAACGTCGTGGTGGAAACCAAGCGCAAACGTGTTGTCGTACCCAAGCCGGGTACAGGCAAGGCGGGCGGTGGTAACGCGTCCCTGGGTGACCCCTCGAAACGCCCCGCCGGGATTACCGACGCGGAGATGGAGCGTCGGCTGAAGGCGGTTCAGGCTGCCAAGGCGCGCGAGGTCGAGGAAACCGCGCAGCGTGAGCGCGATGAACGTGAGCGTGAAGAAGAACGCCAGCGCCGCCGCGAAGAAATGGAATTGAAAGAGCGCGAGCAGCGCGAGGCCGAAGAAAAGGCCAAGGCGAAAGCCGAAGAGGAAGAGCGCAAACGCCGCGAAGAGGAAGAGGCCGCCAAGCGCGCCGCTGCCCAGGCTGCCGCTGGTCCCGCGGAAGAAGCCCAGCCTGCACGCAACGTTGGTGGCAAGACCGCTGCTGCTCGTGTCAACAAACCGGGCGGAACGCCCGAACGTGCCAGCGATCGTGACGACCGTTCCGGACGTGCAAAAGCGCGTGACGATGGCCGCCGCTCTGGCAAGCTGACGCTGAACCAGGCGCTGACCGGTGGCGAAGGCGGCCGTCAGAAATCCATGGCCGCCATGAAGCGCAAGCAGGAGCGCGCGCGTCAGAAAGCCATGGGCGGAAACGTCCAGCGGGAAAAAGTTGTGCGCGATGTGCAGGTGCCTGACGCCATCATGGTGTCGGAACTTGCAAACCGCATGGCGGAACGTGTGGCTGATGTGGTTAAATCGCTCATGAAAATGGGTATGATGGTCACGCAGAACCAGACGCTCGATCAGGATACTGCTGAGCTGATCGTCGAAGAATTCGGCCATCGCATGGTGCGCGTGTCGGATTCAGACGTCGAAGATGTGATCCAGCAAACCGAAGATGATCCCAAGGATCTGAAATCGCGCCCGCCGGTCATCACGATCATGGGTCACGTTGACCACGGCAAGACCTCTCTGCTTGATGCGATCCGCAAGACGAAAGTCGTTGCTGGCGAAGCCGGCGGTATCACCCAGCACATCGGGGCCTATCAGGTTACCACCGACAGCGGTGCGGTTCTGTCGTTCCTCGACACACCGGGTCACGCGGCCTTCACCTCGATGCGCTCGCGCGGTGCCCACGTGACGGATATTGTTATCCTGGTTGTGGCTGCCGATGACTCGGTCATGCCGCAGACGATCGAAGCGATCAATCACGCGAAAGCGGCGAAAGTGCCGATGATCGTGGCGATCAACAAGTGCGACAAACCTGCGGCAAATGCCGACAAGGTGCGTGCCGAGTTGCTTCAGCATGAGATCGTCGTCGAAAAGATGTCGGGTGACGTTCAGGACGTGGAAGTTTCGGCCATTACCGGTCAGGGCCTCGACGAATTGCTTGAATCCATCGCGCTTCAGGCTGAGATCCTCGAGTTGAAAGCCAACCCGGATCGCCCCGCCGAAGGTGCGGTGATCGAGGCTCAGCTTGATGTGGGGCGTGGCCCTGTTGCGACCGTTCTTGTTCAGAACGGGACGCTGAAGCAAGGCGATATCTTCGTCGTGGGCGAGCAGTACGGTAAGGTCCGTGCGCTGGTGAACGACAAAGGCGAACGCGTGACCGAAGCAGGTCCGTCAGTTCCGGTCGAGGTGCTTGGCCTAAACGGTACGCCAGAAGCAGGTGATGTTCTGAACGTGGTTTCGACCGAGGCGCAAGCCCGTGAGATTGCCGAGTATCGTTCGAACGTTTCGCGCGAAAAACGTGCGGCTGCGGGTGCCGGTACGACGCTTGAACAGCTGATGGCGAAAGCCAAGGCTGACGAAAGCGTCAATGAACTGCCGGTTATCGTCAAGGCTGACGTTCAGGGGTCTGCCGAGGCAATCGTTCAGGCGATGGAAAAGATCGGCAACGACGAAGTGCGCGTTCGCGTTCTGCACTCCGGCGTTGGCGCCATCACCGAGAGCGATATCGGTCTGGCCGAGGCATCCGGTGCTCCGGTGTTTGGCTTCAACGTGCGGGCAAACGCTCCCGCTCGTCAGTCAGCCAACCAGAAGGGCGTCGAGATCCGCTATTACAGCGTTATCTATGACCTTGTGGATGATGTTAAGGCGGCGGCCTCGGGCTTGCTGTCCGCGGAAATCCGCGAACACTTCATCGGCTATGCGAAGATCAAAGAGGTCTTCAAGGTTTCCAACGTCGGCAAGGTTGCCGGGTGCCTGGTGACCGAAGGCGTTGCGCGTCGTTCCGCAGGCGTACGTTTGCTGCGCGACGACGTGGTAATCCACGAAGGCACGCTGAAAACGTTGAAGCGCTTCAAGGACGAAGTTGCCGAAGTACAGTCGGGACAGGAATGCGGCATGGCGTTTGAAAGCTATGACGATGTCCGCCCGAACGATGTGATCGAGATCTTCACGCGTGAGGAAGTGACGCGGACACTTTGATCCGCATCCCTCACAGTTTGAAATGACAAAAGGCCGCTCGGATTGAGCGGCCTTTTTTGCGGTCGGGATTTGGAAGAGCAGAACCATCGCGACACGAGGGAAACCGTGAAGCAAAAGAAAAAGAGCAGCCCGCAGGCTGCCCTTTCGTCATCGCTCAGTCGTTGATTTCAGGCTGCTGCGGTCTGCGAAACGGGCGTACCCGCGAACAGTTTCTCGCCCACACGTACTTCGACTTTCCCGTTCGGGAGCGCACGTACGAACGTGCCTTGAACGGAAACACATGTGCCCACTGTTATGGTCTTCAGCATTGTCAATCCTAGCCCCCTTTAATGTTGCTTCCCCAATTGTATCTCGGAGGTTGTTAACAAATCATCTAAAAAATACTCATTCTTAACTATTTCGTCATAAAATCTGCGTAAATTCACGCCGCAATGCAGAGGAAGATGCTGCGCCGCCGCATTCATCGCCTCAAAACACATTCCAGCAAGGTGTTGTGCGTTTAAGTTTTGGGCAAGTGCCTAATATTCATCAAAAATATGCCCTTACCCTGCGGCAACGACTTGATCTCTCGCAGCGAGATGATTCGCGGCTCAGAGCCAATCTCGAAGGATCGGGATAAGCGGCACGTCGGCGGGAGGCATCGGATACTTGGAAAACTCCGAGACACGCGCCCACGCGAGTTTCTGCCCTTCCTTGCCGTGCGGCACACCATCCCACCGCCGGCAGGCGAACAGCGGCATCAGCAGATGAAAATCATCATAGGCATGGCTGGCGAATGTCAGGGGGGCCAGGCACGACGACCATGTGTCGATACCAAGCTCCTCTTTCAGTTCCCGGATCAGCGCGACTTCGGGGCTCTCGCCCGGCTCTACCTTGCCGCCGGGGAATTCCCACATCCCGGCAAGGCTCTTGCCTTCGGGGCGTTGCGCCAGAAGAACACGCCCATCTACATCAATCAGGGCTACAGCCGAAACCAGTACGACCTTGGTCAAGATCGGTAATCCGCGTTGATCGAAATGTAGCCGTGGGTCAGATCACAGGTCCAGACGGTGCTGCTACCTCCCCCCAGGCCAAGGTCCACTGAGATCTTGATCTCCTGCTGCTTCATCACCGCGGCCCCCTGTTCTTCCTTGTAGGTGGGCGAGACCCAGCCATTTTCGGCAACCAGGACATCATCGAAACGGATCGTCAGCAGATCGCGATCAGCCAGCGCACCGCTCTTGCCGATCGCCATGACGACGCGACCCCAGTTCGGATCTTCGCCGGCGATAGCGGTCTTGATCAGTGGCGAATTGGCGATGGCCATGGCGTGGGTCTTGGCATCGGTGTCAGAGGCCGCACCCGACACATGGATCTCGACAAACTTGGTTGCACCCTCGCCATCTTTGACGACCTGGTGCGCCAGGTCCATCATGACCCCACGCAGTGCGTCCAGGAAGGTGGTGCTGTCTGCGGTGACCTCCACACCCGAGGCGCCGGTTGCGCCCATGAGAAGGGTGTCTGACGTCGACGTGTCGCTGTCGACCGTGATGCAATTGAACGTGATGTCGGTCAGAGCCGATAGCATGTCCTGCAGCACCGAGCGTTCAATTCGCGCGTCGGTGAAGATGTAGACCAACATCGTGGCCATGTCCGGCGCGATCATGCCGGAACCCTTGGCGATCCCGGCTATCTTAACCGTGCCCCCGGGAAGGTCGACCTGTGTCGTGGCGCCCTTGGGAAAGGTGTCGGTGGTCATGATGGCGTGCGCGGCTTCTTCGATCTTGCCCGCATCAAGGGATGCGACGAGATCATCAAGTTTCGCGGTCACTCGGTCATGTGGCAGCGGCTCTCCGATCACTCCGGTCGAAGAGGAAAACACACGGCTTTCCTCGATCCCGAGCGCGGCCGCTGCGGCAGTCGTCACGGCGCGCGTCGCTTCGATGCCGTTCTTGCCGGTGAACGCATTGGCATTGCCGGAATTCACGACGATTGCCGCGCCACCAGTGCTGTCCAGGCCGATCTTTTCCTGGCAATCCAACACGGGCGCGGATCGTGTCGCTGAGCGCGTAAAGACCCCGGCCATGGTTGAGCCGGGGGCCAAACTGGCGAGCATCACATCTTTGCGCCCCTTGTATCGTACGCCCGCTTCCACGGTTGCGAAACGAACACCATCAATGACCGGCAGCGCCGGAAAGGAAGTCGGTGCGAGGGGAGACGTGGGATATTTGCCCGCCATTGGGGATCACTCCAAAAGACCAGTGTTGTCCAGAACCGAAGGGTCGATACCTTCGGATGCGCTCTTGTCCACATCGGCCTTTGCGACGAGTTCGTCAATATAGGCGTTGGTGACCTGCTCCTGCAGTTTGGAGCGGATCTCGCCCTCAACATCGGCCAGTTCAGGCGCCTGCTTGCGGGTCTCGATCAGCTCGATCACATGCCAGCCGAACTGGGTCTGCACGGGTTCGCTGACCTGACCGGGTTCCAGCGTCTTGACCGCATCTTCGAAGGGTTTCACCATCATGCCTTCGCTGAACCACCCCAGATCGCCGCCGTTGGGGCCGGACGGCCCGGTCGAATTGTCGCGGGCGAGTTTGCCGAAATCGGTGCCATCGTTGTATTGCTTGATCAGGTCTTTCGCTTCGTCTTCGGTTTTCACCAGGATATGCGCGGCGTGGTATTCCTCTTTCGGTTCATAGCCGTCGCCGTATTCGGCGTTGTATTCCTTCTGCACCATCTCATCGGTGACTGCGGTTTCCAGATAATCTGCCAACGAAACAGCGGCCATCATGGAGCGGCGCGTATTGTCGAGAGAGACCTGCACACCTTTGGGCACCTCGCCCGTAAACGCCTGTTCCAACACAGTCTGGTTGATCAGCTGGCTCAAAAGCCCAGGAAACAGCAGGTTCGCGGGCATTTGCTGGTATTGTTCGGGCAGCGACGCGCGCGCCGTGACCAGGTGGCCGAGCGTAATGTCGGTGCCGCCAACGGTTGCCACGACCGTATCGGCGGTAACTGGCTTGTCCGTAGCGTCCTGAGCAGGTGCAGCTGAGTCAGCTGCGCTGGTTTCGGGGGTTGCCGTCGGTGCGGCAGCGTCCTGCGAAAATGACGCGATCGGCATCGAAACCACCAGAACGGCGGCGCATGCGAGACGGTGCAACATGGGTTTTCCTTTGCATTGCCGCACTGGGGCGCGGCGTTGACACTTATGGACCCGCCCACTACATCGCCTTATGGCAAAGGGGCGGACGGCCGGTTCGGGCCTTTTGTATGGGTCCTGATCGTAACGCACAAGCCGGGCCCGAAACACGATGGCGTCAGAGAGCGGAACATAGATTATGCTGGGTATCGGAACACTCGCCAAGAAGGTCTTCGGGACCCCGAACGAACGGCTGGTGAAGGCGACGCGCCCACTGGTCGCGAAAATCAACGCACTGGAGGCCGAGTTCAAGGCCCTGACAGATGCGCAATTGGTCGAAAAAACCAATGAATTCAAAAAACGCGCCGCAGAGGGCGAAAGCCTGGACGATCTGTTGCCGGAGGCTTTTGCAAACTGCCGCGAAGGCGCCCGCCGCGCGATCGGCCTGCGTGCCTTTGATGTGCAGCTGCTGGGGGGCATCTTTATGCACCGCGGCAACATCGCTGAAATGAAGACGGGTGAGGGCAAGACCCTTGTGGCGACCTTCCCGGCCTATCTGAACGCGCTGAGCGGCAAGGGTGTGCACGTTGTCACCGTGAACGACTATCTGGCCAAGCGCGACGCCGAATGGATGAGCAACGTCTACGGCTTTCTCGGCCTGACCACCGGGGTCGTCCACCCGGGACAGTCGGATGCCGACAAGAAGGCCGCCTATGCCAGCGACATCACCTATGCGACGAACAATGAACTCGGGTTCGATTATCTGCGCGACAACATGAAGTCGGACCTGAACGACCTCTACCAGCGCGAACACAACTTTGCGATCGTGGACGAGGTGGATTCGATCCTGATCGACGAAGCACGTACGCCGCTGATCATTTCCGGGCCGTCGCAGGACCGCAGCGACCTGTATGTCGCGATCGACAAGCTGATCCCCGAGCTTTCCGAAGAACATTATGCTGTAGATGAAAAGCAGCGCTCGGTTACCTTCTCGGAAGAGGGCAATGAACTGCTTGAGCAGCTCTTGCATCAACATGGCCTGCTGGAAGAGGGGCAGACCCTGTATGACCCGGAAAGCACGACCATCGTGCACCACGTCAACCAGGGTTTGCGCGCGCACAAGCTGTTCCTGAAGGACCAGCATTACATCGTGCGCGATGGCGACGTCGTGCTGGTGGATGAATTCACGGGCCGTATGATGGCGGGTCGGCGTCTGTCTGATGGCCTGCACCAGGCGATTGAAGCCAAGGAAGGCGTTCAGATCCAGCCGGAAAACGTCACGCTGGCACAGGTCACCTTCCAGAATTATTTCCGCCTTTACAACAAGCTGTCTGGCATGACCGGTACGGCGCTGACCGAGGCGGACGAGTTTCACGAGATCTATGGCCTTGGTGTTGTCGAAGTGCCGACAAACCGGCCGATTGCGCGGATCGATAACGACGACGCGATCTACCGCACGCAGCGCGAGAAATTCGAAGCAATCATCGAAGAGATCAAGACATCTCATGCAAAGGGGCAGCCGGTTCTGGTCGGGACGACGTCGATCGAAAAATCCGAGCTTTTGTCCGATCTGCTGAAAGCGGCCAAGCTGCCGCACAACGTGCTGAATGCACGCCATCACGAACAGGAAGCCCAGATCGTCGCCGACGCAGGCAAGCTGGGCGCCGTGACCATTGCAACGAACATGGCGGGGCGTGGCACGGACATCAAGCTGGGCGGCAACGTCGAGATGAAGGTGATGGAGGCGCTTGCCGCCAACCCCGAATCCGACCCCGATGCGGTGCGCAGCAAGATCGAAGCCGAACACACCGAAGCCGAGGAGCAGGTGAAAGCCGCCGGCGGCCTGTATGTTCTGGCAACCGAGCGCCATGAAAGCCGTCGTATCGACAATCAGCTGCGCGGGCGGTCGGGTCGCCAGGGCGACCCCGGCCGGTCGAGCTTCTTTCTGTCGCTCGAAGACGACCTGATGCGTATTTTCGGTTCTGAACGGCTTGAAAAGGTGCTGTCCGGTCTCGGTATGAAGGAAGGTGAGGCGATCATCCACCCGTGGGTGAACAAGTCTCTGGAACGCGCGCAGGCGAAGGTTGAAGGTCGCAACTTCGACATGCGCAAGAACGTCCTGAAATTTGATGACGTGATGAACGATCAGCGCAAACTGGTGTTCAGCCAGCGCCGCGAGATCATGGAAGCCAAGGATGTGTCCGAGATCACTCAGGATATGCGGTACGAGGTGATTCAGGATCTGGTTGTCGAATACATGCCGCCAAAAACCTACGCGGATCAGTGGGATACCGAAGGTCTCTATGTTGCCTGCATCGAAAAGCTGGGGATCGATGTGCCGGTGATCGATTGGGCCGGAGAAGAAGGCGTGGATGACGAGGCGATCATCGAGCGCCTTGAAAAGGCCAGCGACGAAGCAATGGCCAAGAAAGCCGCCGCATTTGGCCCCGATAACATGCGCACGATCGAAAAGCAGATCCTGCTGCAAACCATCGACGGCAAATGGCGTGAGCACCTGCTGACGTTGGAGCACCTGCGGTCGGTCGTCGGTTTCCGGGGGTATGCACAGCGTGATCCGCTGAACGAATACAAGAACGAGGCATTCGCCCTGTTTGAAACGATGCTGGATGGGTTGCGCGAAGACGTGACGGCAACGCTGGGCCGTGTGCGCCCCCTGACCGAAGAAGAGCAGCAGGCCCAGATCCAGATGCTGCAACAGCGCATGGCAACACAGCAAGCCGCGGTCGACGATGCCTTTCACAAAGCCGAGGCCGCTGCGTCAGATGAGCCGGGCAACGAAGGTGCCCAACCGGGCTTTGACGAGAATGACCAATCCACCTGGGGTGAACCGGGACGCAATGCACCCTGCCCATGCGGATCTGGCAAGAAATTCAAGCATTGCCACGGCGAAATCGTCTGAGCGGGCAGTATGGCCGGGGCGAACGTGCCCCGGTCTCCGTGCACTCACCAATCTGCCGCAGGCCGCCCCTGGCATTGTGGCGTATTCACGACCGCCTTTCGTAGGTTGAAAAATCGGTGCGATGGCCCGACACTCCGGCCTACGTGGTCCTGGGTTCCCGAGGTTTATTGATGCGACTCCTACGTGCGGTGTGCTGCGCCGCACTCTTTCTGGCGGCCATCGCGGGCAGCGCCGTTTCGCAGGATGTGACCCTGACTTCGCGTGACGGCCTGGTTGCCGTCGGCGGCAACCTTCTGGGCTACGACGGAGAGTTCTATCGCGTTGATACCGAGTACGGCGTTCTGACGTTGGATGGCTCCGGTGTGCTTTGTGATGGTCCGGGGTGTCCAAACCTGGATGACTATGTCGCCGAACTGACGATTTCGGGGGCGGCGACGATTGGCAATGTCCTGATGCCTGCTTTGGTCGAAGGGTTCGGGCTGCGATACGGCTACAGCCTGCGACGCGAGGAGGTGGCGCCGAACAGCATCCTGTATACGCTGACCGAGGCCACGCAGAATCGTGTCGCAGGCAAGTTCACGATCACGAGCAGCAATACAGATGCGGGATTTGATGATCTGCTGAACGAAGGCACGGATCTGGTGATGGCGCTGCGCGAGATCCGCAAGCCCGAGATCAGGGCGGCCATCGCCGGGGGGCTGGGCGATCTGCGGCAAAAAGGGCGCTTTCGTGTATTGGCACTGGACGCATTGGTGCCGATCGTGGCGCCGGGCAATTCCGTGCACACCATTTCCATGCCGGATCTGGCCCGCGTCCTGTCGGGCGAATTCGACAATTGGAGCCAGCTTGGTGGGCCAGATGCGCCCATTTCTGTCCATCTGCGTGCGACGACCTCCGGTCTGGGACAGGCGGTGGAAGATACGTTGCTGACGCCGGTCGGTGCGGTACTGTCCGACCAGGCGGTGCAGCATGATAGCGACGCCGGTCTGCGTGAGGCCGTGTTGGCCGATCCGTTTGCCATCGGCATATCGTCTGCCAGCGAGACAGGGACGGCAATGCGCCTTGCCGTGGGTGGGGCCTGCGGTGCCACGCTCACCGCCACGCCGCGCAACGCCAAGACCGAAGATTATCCGATGACCGCGCCGGTGTTCCTGTATCAGCCCGCGATCCGTTTGCCCAAGCTTGCGCGCGAATTCCTTGGCTACACCGGGAGTGCCCACGCGCAATACGTGATCCGGCGTGCCGGTTTCGTCGACCAGCTGCCAGAAGAGGTACCCATCGACGCTCAGGGTGATCGTTTGGCCAACGCGATCCGCCAGGCTGGGCAAGAGGTGCCGCTGGAAGAGTTGCAGCGCATGATGACCACGCTTGCCGGAATGACGCGCCTGACGACATCGTTCCGGTTTCAGGCAGGCTCAGCCCAGCTTGACGCGCAGTCGAGGTCAAACGTGGCCTTGATGGCACGCGCGCTGGAAAGTGGCCAATACGATGGCCGGCAGGTGCTGTTTGCCGGTTTCTCGGACAGTGACGGCCCCGCCGAGGCCAACCGCGTGATCGCCGCCCAGAGGGCCGAGGCGGTGCTACGGGCGGTTCTGGCGGCAGGGCAAACCATTGACACGGCCCGTATCAACCTGACCGCGGATGCCTTTGGTGAAGCGATGCCAATGGCCTGCGACGACAGCGCCTGGGGGCGCAAGATCAATCGGCGTGTCGAGGTCTGGATCCGCTAGGGTGCACGGCCACCCATTGCCTGTGACAGGTCGGCGGCGATCCGTTTCACGATGTCGCCGCACCGGGCCACCTTTTCCGGCGTCATGCGCGCGGCCAGGCCGGAAACCGAGACGGCGCAGACCGGTTCACCCTCCGGGCCCCAGACAACGGCGGCGACACAGCGCAGCCCTATCACGTATTCCTCGTCATCCACCGCATAGCCGCACTTTCGGATACGGGCGATTTCGGTCTGAGTGGCAGAGCGATCCGTCAGGCTGTGCGATGTTGCTGCGCGAAAACCGTGGCGGCGCACCAGGCGTTCGATCTCGGTATCGGGCCGGGTCGCCAGAATTGCCTTTCCCATTCCCGAGCACAGCACCGGCACACGCCCCCCCGGTGGGGAAATGGCACGCACGATCTCTCGACTTTCCACCTGGCTGAGGGTCACGACCTCGCCATCCTCGATCACACCAAGATTTGCCGTCTCATGAGTGGCATCCCTGAGCCTGCGCAAGAACGGGATCGCAGGCGCCACCAGATTCCGCGACAGGGCATAGGCCGCCCCGACGGTATGGGCCCGCCGCCCGATATGCCAATGGCCTGAATGTGCGTCCGATTGCAAAAAGCCGCGTTGTTCCAGCGTGGTCAGAAGCCGGTGCGCGGTGGAGGCCGCCAGGCCTGCACGCCGTGCGGCTTCGGACAGGCGCAGGCCATCAGGCTCGCCTGCGATATGCTCCAACAAGGTCAGTGCGCGGTCGACAGATTGCACGATCTGACTGTCACCCATCCGTGGTCCTTTCCAAATCCCGTTCAATCCTTTCCACATCGTGGAAAGCGGCGCAAATCTGATCGCACAGCGCGCCATGCAGAGTATGGTGCCCTCAACGAGATCAGGAGAGATGCCATGACCCAATATGTGACACGCGCGGGCCTGTCGGTTGCCGCTGAACTGGCCGATCTGGTCGAAACCCGAATGCTGGACGGACTGGATATCGATGCCGATCGTCTGTGGCAGGGCTATGCTGCCCTGCTGGCGCGGCTGGTGCCCGAAAACCTGCGCCTGCTTGAGGTCCGTGAAAACCTGCAACGCCAGATCGACGCCTGGCTGATCACCCGCAAGGGCCAACGCTGGGATGCCGCGGCCTACAGGGCATTTCTGACGGACATCGGGTATATCGTGCCCGAAGGTCCGGACTTTGAGATCGGCACCGAAAATGTCGACCCCGAGATCGCGACAATTCCCGGTCCGCAGTTGGTCGTGCCGGTGATGAACGCCCGCTTTGCCCTGAACGCTGCAAACGCCCGTTGGGGGTCGCTCTACGACGCGCTGTATGGCACGGACGCGCTGCCCGGTGCGCCCGAGGGCAAGGGGTACGTCCCCGTGCGCGGACAACAGGCGGTGACCTGGTCTGCTGAATTCCTGGATCTTGCCGTGCCGTTGAAAAGCGCCAGCCACGCCTCCGTCACGGCCTACCGTCGCGACGGCGATCGCCTTGTGGCCGAGGTGGACGGGACAGCCCATGGCTTCAAGGATCCGTCGATCTTTGTCGGCTATGTCGAGGATGGCGCCACGGCCACCTACATGCTGCGCCACAACGCGTTGCATATCGGCCTGGTCATCGATCCGGCGCACCCGGTCGGCAAGGACAGCCCAAGCGGTCTGCGTGACGTGCTGCTGGAAAGCGCGATCACCGCCATTCAGGACTGTGAAGACAGCGTCGCCGCGGTCGACGCGGCAGACAAGACTGCGGTTTATGCCAATTGGCTGGGCCTGATGAAAGGCGACCTGAGCGAGACATTCGTGAAGGGTGGCAAGGAGATGACCCGGGCACTGAACCCCGACATGGCATTGATTGCACCGAATGGTGATCCTTTGTCGCTGCCCGGACGGGCCTTGATGCTGGTGCGCAATGTCGGCCACCTGATGACGACGGACGCCGTCAAGTTCGAGGGCGAAGAAACCCCGGAAGGGATGCTCGACGCGCTGCTGACGGTCACCGCAGCCCTGCATGACCTGAACAAGACCGACGGGCTGCGCAACTCTCGCTGCGGCTCCGTCTATGTGGTCAAGCCCAAGATGCACGGCCCCGAGGAGGTTGCCTTTGCCGACGCGCTCTATGCCGGGGTCGAAGATATCCTGGGGTTGCCGCGCAATACGGTAAAGCTCGGCGTGATGGACGAAGAGCGCCGCACCTCGGTCAACCTGCGCGAATGTATCCGTGCGGTTAAGGATCGGCTGGTCTTCATCAACACCGGCTTCCTTGATCGCACCGGGGACGAGATCCACACGTCGATGCAGGCCGGTGCCTTTGTTCCGAAGGGCGAGATGAAGGACGCCGCCTGGCTCACGGCCTATGAAAACGGCAATGTCGATGCTGGCCTTGCGACAGGCATGCAGGGCAAGGGCCAGATCGGCAAGGGCATGTGGGCGAAACCGGATGTCATGTCCGAAATGCTGACGGCCAAGCTGGGCCACCCGATGAGCGGCGCCAATACCGCCTGGGTGCCGTCGCCCACGGCCGCCACGCTGCACGCCACGCATTACCATCAGGTCGATGTCTTTGCCCGCCAGGACGCGCTGAAATCGCGCCAGCGTGCCAGCCTGGATGACCTGCTGCGCCCGCCCTTGCTGGGGGGCCGCAACCTGACCGAGGCCGAGGTCACGCGCGACCTTGAGAACAATTGCCAGGGCATCCTGGGCTATGTCGTGCGTTGGATCGACCAGGGTGTCGGCTGTTCCAAGGTGCCCGATATCCATGACGTCGGCCTGATGGAGGATCGCGCAACGCTGCGGATCTCGTCGCAATATCTTGCGAACTGGTTGCTGCACGGGCTGATCACCGAGACCGAGGTCGAGGATGCCCTGCAACGCATGGCGGTCAAGGTCGACGCCCAGAATGCGGATGATCCGGCCTATACGCCGATGGCACCCGGGTTTGACGGGGTTGCCATTCAGGCCGCCCGCGACCTTGTTTTCAAGGGGGTTCAGCAACCTTCCGGGTATACCGAGCCGGTGCTGCACGCCCGCCGCCGGCAAGCGAAGGGAGAGGCGGCATGATCTCGGTTCAGCGTCTTGACGCCGCAGATGCGCAGCTGATGCTCGCCGGGGCACGTGCCTGCGCGACCGAAATCGGGGTGCCGATGTGTATCGCGATCACCGACGAAGGCGGCAACCTCGTCGCCTTCGAACGGATGGATGGTGGCAAGGTCACCTCGATCACCATCGCCATCGACAAGAGCTTTACCGCCTCCGGGGCGAAACGCGCGACGCATGACTACGGCGCGGCCAGTCAGCCGGGCGCCCCGGCCTACGGCATCGCCTCTGCAATCGGCGGTCGCCTCATGGTGGTGGGCGGTGGCTTGCCCGTCATGGTCGACGGCGCCTGCGTTGGCGGCATCGGAGTGAGCTCCGGCACCGCTGATCAGGACATGCAGGTGGCGCGCGCCGGCGTAGACGCCTTCCTCGCCAGCCTCTGACGGATCCGGGACCGACTGACCTGCCGGCGCGTGCCGGCGGGCCAGACGGGCCTAGAGATACCCATCGGCGCGAAAGCTGAGTTCGCGCGATTTGCCGATGATGATATGGTCGTGCAGGGTGATCCCAAGCGCCTTTGCCGCCGCTTCGACCTGGGCAGTCATGTCGATATCCGCCTCCGACGGGGTCGGATCACCGGATGGATGATTGTGCACCAATATCAAGGCACTGGCATTGATCTGAAGGGCGCGTTTCACCACTTCGCGCGGATAGACCGGAACATGATCGACGGTGCCCCGCGCCTGCTCCTCGTCCTCGATCAGCACGTTCTTGCGATCGAGATAGAGCACCCGGAACTGCTCGGTCTCTCGATGCGACATGGTCATGTGGCAATAATCCAGCAGCGCGTCCCATGAACTCAGCACCTGTTTCTGCATGATCCGCGCCCGCGCCAATCGTTGCGCTGCCGCCTCGATCAGCTTCAATTCGCATATGATGGCATCCCCGACCCCGCTGACCGCCATGAGCCGATCCGGCGGCGCGGTCAGCACACCGTTGAAATCGCCGAAGCTTTCCAGAAGGGCATGGGCAAGCGGCTTCATGTCCTGCCGCGCATTGGCACGAAACAACACCAGCTCCAGCATCTCGTAGTCGGGAAGCGCTGCGGCACCACCGGCCATGAAGCGCGTGCGCAATCGCTTGCGATGATCCCGGATATAGGAGGGCAGCCGCCCGGCCGGCAGAGGGGTCAACGCGACCTCATCGGCGTCGAACAGGGGCAGGGATGCTTCGTGAAAGGCGGGCGGTCGAGTCATGCCTCAGAGGATGCGCGACGCCGGTTAGCAAGTGGTTAATGCCTGCCGTGGACACCCTGCGGGGCACCGACGTCGGCATCGCGGGAAAATGACGGCTCAAGCCGTTGAAAACGCTGGAATCCAACGTCGGTATCCTGACGGTATCAGAGCGGTATCTGAACGGTGAAAAAATCGCCACGGCAGAGGACCATCGCGGGACCTGTGCCAGCCCACGGCACCACCCCCGCAGCCTGCCGCCGTCGGCGGTGGCGCCTTGTCATCTGGCCGAAAATACCCCCGCCGGAGGCAACACGAGCGGTTTTCCCAACGGGAAAACCACTCGGCACAGGCAGCGCGCCGCAGGCGCACAATCCGGCTCGATCAAGAAAGGGCGGCCCGTGGGCCGCCCTCATCCTGTCTGACTGATCGGGAAAAGTGATTGCCGCCTCAGCCCTTCATCGAATCCCAGAAGTTCTTCACCGAGCGAAAGAAACCTTCGCTCTCGGGATTGTTCTCTTCCGAGAGATCCTCGAATTCGCGCAGAAGTTCCTTTTGACGGCCGGTCAGGTTCACCGGGGTCTCGACCGCCATTTCGATGAACATGTCGCCATACCCACCGCCGCGCAGCGCGGGCATCCCCTTGGAACGCAGGCGCATCTGGCGGCCAGACTGGCTGCCTTCGGGAATCTTGACTCGGCTGCGTCCACCGTCGATCGTGGGCACCTCGATATCGCCGCTGAGCGCGGCCGTGGTCATCGACACGGGCACCCGGCAGAACAGGTTGTTGCCCTCGCGCTCGAAGATCGCGTGCTTGGCCACCTCGATAAAGATGTAGAGGTCGCCGGACGGACCGCCGCGCATCCCGGCTTCGCCCTCGCCGCCCAGGCGGATGCGCGTGCCGGTTTCCACGCCTGCGGGAATGTTCACCGAAAGCGCACGGTCGCGTTCGACGCGGCCCTGGCCATGGCAGACCGAACAGGGGTTCTTGATGATCTGGCCCATGCCGGAACAGGTCGGGCAGGTGCGTTCCACCGTGAAAAAGCCCTGCTGCGCCCGCACCTTGCCCATACCGGCACAGGTGGGACAGGTGGTCGGTTCGCCACCGCCTTCGGCACCGGAGCCTTCGCATTTGGTGCAGGTGACCGCGGTCGGCACCTTGATCGACTTTTGCAGGCCCGAATAGGCCTCCTCAAGCGTGATCCGCATGTTGTAGCGCAGGTCGGCGCCTCGGGTGGCGCGCTGGCGGCCACCGGGCTGCCGCCCGCCCATGAAGTCACCGAACAGGTCGTCGAACACATCCGAAAAGGCCGAGGCGAAATCACCCTGGCCCGCACCGCCGGCGCCGGGACGCTGACCGCCGCCCATGCCGCCCTCAAAGGCGGCGTGGCCATAGCGGTCATAGGCTGCCTTCTTCTCGGCATCCTTCAGCACCTCGTAGGCTTCGTTCACTTCCTTGAACTGGTCTTCTGCCTTCGGGTTGTCGGAATTGCGGTCGGGGTGCAGTTCCTTCGCCTTGGAGCGATAGGCTTTCTTGATCTCATCCGCTGCGGCCCCCTTCTGGAGGCCGAGGACGTCGTAATAATCGCGTTTTGCCACTTCAGGTCATCCCTTCCTTGGAACGGATAAGGCCGGCCCGCCCGAGGGGAGGACCGGCCTCAGAGGTTCCTCAGCGTCGGTGCAACTTACCCACGCTTGTTGTCATCCAGGTCCTCGAAGTCGGCATCGACGATATCGTCGTCCGAGGTATTACCGGCATCTGCCGCGGCGGGTTCGTCGTCGGACTCAGCCGATTGCGCCTTGTAGATGGCTTCGCCCAGCTTCATCGCCGCTTCGGTCACGTTCTGGATGCCCGCGCGGATCTTGTCGGGGTTCTTGCTCTCGATCTCGTCCTTGAGCGCGGCCACGGCCAGTTCGATGGCCTCGACAGTGGTCGGGTCGACCTTGTCGCCATGCTCCTCGAGCGATTTCTCGGTCGAGTGGATGAGGCTTTCGGCCTGGTTGGTCGATTCGACCAGATCCTTGCGCGCCTTGTCGGCATCGGCGTTTTCTTCGGCGTCCTTGACCATCTTCTCGATGTCGGCTTCGGACAGACCGCCGGAGGCCTGGATCGTGATCTTCTGCTCCTTGTTGGTGCCCTTGTCCTTGGCGCCGACGGACACGATGCCGTTGGCGTCGATGTCGAAGGTCACTTCGATCTGGGGCATGCCGCGCGGAGCGGGGGGGATATCCTCAAGGTTGAACTGGCCGAGCATCTTGTTGTCGGCCGCCATTTCCCGTTCGCCCTGGAAGACGCGGATGGTCACGGCGTTCTGATGATCCTCGGCGGTCGAGAAGACCTGGGATTTCTTGGTCGGGATCGTCGTGTTGCGGTCGATCAGACGGGTGAAGACACCGCCCAGCGTTTCGATACCCAAGCTCAGCGGCGTCACGTCGAGCAGGACGACGTCTTTCACGTCGCCTTGCAGAACACCGGCCTGGATGGCGGCGCCGAGGGCGACGACTTCGTCCGGGTTCACGCCCTTGTGCGGCTCCTTGCCGAAGAACTTGGTCACTTCCTCGACCACTTTCGGCATACGGGTCATACCGCCGACCAGAACGACTTCGTCAATGTCGGAGGTCGAGAGACCGGCGTCTTTCAGAGCGGCCTGGCAGGGCTTCATCGAGGCCTTGATCAGGTCACCGACCAGCTGTTCCAGCTTGGAACGGGTCAGTTTCATGACCATGTGCAGCGGCTGGCCGTTCGAGCCCATCGAGATGAACGGCTGGTTGATTTCGGTCTGGCTGGAGCTGGACAGTTCGATCTTGGCCTTCTCGGCGGCTTCCTTCAGCCGTTGCAGGGCCATCTTGTCCTGCGTCAGGTCGACGTTGTGCTCTTTCTTGAACTCACCGGCGAGGTAGTTGACGATGCGCATGTCGAAGTCTTCACCACCCAAGAACGTGTCGCCGTTGGTGGATTTCACTTCGAACAGGCCGTCGTCGATTTCCAGGATCGTGACATCGAAGGTCCCGCCGCCGAGGTCATAGACCGCGATCGTCTGCGTTTCCTTCTTGTCGAGACCATAGGCCAGCGCGGCAGCCGTCGGTTCGTTGATGATGCGCAGCACCTCGAGACCGGCGATCTTGCCGGCGTCCTTGGTGGCCTGACGCTGGGCGTCGTTGAAATAGGCAGGCACGGTGATGACGGCTTGCGTCACTTCTTCGCCGAGGTACGATTCGGCGGTTTCCTTCATCTTGCCGAGGATGAAGGCGGAAATCTGGGAGGGGGAGTATTTCTCGCCCTTGGATTCGACCCATGCGTCGCCGTTGCCGCCATCAATGACGTTGAACGGCAGGTTCTTCTTGTCCTTGGCCAGATCCGGGTCGTCGAAACGGCGACCGATCAGGCGCTTGACGCCGAAGATGGTGTTGGAGGCATTGGTCACGGCCTGCCGCTTGGCGGATTGGCCGACAAGGCGTTCCTCGTCGGAAAAGGCGACGATGGACGGGGTGGTGCGTGCACCTTCGGAGTTCTCGATCACCTTGGGTTGCGAACCATCCATGATGGCCACGCAGGAGTTGGTGGTGCCGAGGTCGATACCGATCACTTTGGACATGTTTTCGATCCCTTCTACTTAAGGCGATATTTCGGGCGCTGACCCATTCCGGCATCTGCGTCCCGATCCGGTTGCAGCAGCCAGAGAGCCTGTCTGGCTAGCTTCTGGGCGTATATAAGGAGGGGGTCTGTGGCCTGCAAGCCGCTCACGGGGGGGCAGACGGCAAAAAAGCACCATTTTTACCCGCTTCGGTGAATGCCTGGCCGTTGAATGGTCAAGGACACAAGGCGCAGGCGGAAGAGGAGGCAGGATCATGCCGTTGAACATTCGGGGTGTCGAAATACACCAGCACATTCTGGATCGCCCGGCACAGGAGGCGATGGTGGAAGAATTGCGCGCGGTTCAGGCGGCGGCACCGCTGTTTTCGCCGAAAACCCGCTGGGGCAAGGAGATGTCGGTGCGCATGACATCGGCGGGCAAGTACGGCTGGTATTCCGACGCGCGGGGCTATCGCTATGAGGCGCGCCATCCCGACGGTGGGGCCTGGCCGCCCATTCCGCCCAGCGTGCTGGCGCTGTGGCACGATCTGACCGGCCTTGCGCGCGCCCCGGACTGCTGCCTGATCAATTACTATGGCGAGACGGCGCGCATGGGGTTGCATCAGGATCGCGACGAGGCCGATTTCACCTGGCCGGTGATGTCGGTGTCGCTGGGCGATGACGGGTTGTTCCGCATCGGCAACGAGGCGCGCGGCGGCAAGACCGAATCGATCTGGCTGGCCTCGGGCGATGTGGCCATGCTGACGGGGGCGTCGCGATTGCTGCACCACGGCATTGACCGCATCCGGCCGGGATCATCGACCCTGCTGGCACGGGGCGGGCGGATCAACCTGACCTGCCGCGTGGTGGACTGAGCTGAGTTGCCGGGATGATTTGGCGGGGTGATTTGACGGGGTGATTTGTCGGGCCGGGCCGGGCCGGGCGTGACGTGATGGGCGTGATGTGAAGGGCGTGATGTGAAGGGCGGTGGTTGCGCCGGGGTGCGGCCTAGCGCCGGGCATCCCAGGAGATGGAGGCGCGGCGCGAGGTGTAGAATTCACCGATCATGCCGATGCAGAACAGTGCCAGCGCGACATAGAGCGCATAGCTGAGCGAGGAAAAGTGCGGGTTGTAGTTGATGAAGATGTCGCCGCGCGCCTGGTCGATGGAATGGTACAGGGGGTTCCAGTCGAACAGGTTGCGCATCTTGGGATTGATCTGGTTGGCCACGAACATCTTGCCCGACGCAATCATGTTGGCGCGCTGGTAGACGGTGGAAAGGATGCCGGTGATTTCCGGCGCCCAGGGTTTCAGCGCCAGAAAGACCGTGCCGACCGCGATACCGTATAGCCACGCGACCAGGATGCAGCCAAAGGCTCCTGCCGGATCCTGGATCGAGAAGTGCGAGATGGCGACGTAGTATACGAACAGGATCAGCGCCATCGTCAGCACCTGTATATATAGTGTCGAGATGGCGGCGGCGGCGATGGAGACGATCGTGTTCATCGGCGCATGTTTCATCATCGGAGAGGCCGGGCCTTCGGACCCCATGACGGCACTGACGGTACGCACGTGGGTCATGTAGATAAAGACGCCGGACATCATGAACAGCACGAAGTCGCCGCGAATGGCCGCCCGCCGCAGCCCCAGCACGGTATAGAGCAGATAGAATATGACGATCAGCAAGATGACGCGCACCATGTTCGTCACGATCGACATCACGGCATTGCGGTGCCCCTTTCGGATGGTGTGGGCGCTGCTGTGAAAGATCAGCTCGACCATCGAAACGGCGGATTGCAGGCGGGTCTCGTTCGCTCTTTGCTGAAACATGCGCACCTGCCTGTCGGGATCGGGGTCGTCGCCCAAGGAAGTCTTGCCGTCGGGGGACCAGTGCAACATAACTTGTCCGAATGTCCCAATCAATTATGGCCGGGATAGTTGCAGAGTGGTTAACGAACCTGCTCTGAAAGACCTGAAGGAGAAACTTTTGGATTTCGAAAAGCTTACCCGCGTGATGCGCAAGCTGGCCTTGCAAGCCGGTGACAAGATCATGGAAATTTACAACGCAGATGATTTCGAGGTGAAGACGAAGTCGGACGACAGTCCGGTGACGGCAGCGGATGAAGCGGCAGATGCGCTGATTTCGGCAGGGCTGCGCGCGGAATTTCCCGACGTGCTGCTGGTGACCGAGGAACAGGCCGAGTCGCACAAGGAAAGCGCGGCCACGTTCCTGATCGTCGATCCGCTGGACGGCACCAAGGAATTCATCAACCGGCGCGGCGATTTCACGGTCAATATCGCGCTGGTCGAAAACGGCACTCCGACACGCGGCGTGGTCTATGCGCCCGCCAAGGACCGCATGTTCTATACCCTGGCCGATGGCACGACGGTGGAGGAAGCCGCGCCCTTTGACGTCGACACGGTGGGTGAGGTCACGCCGATCAGGGTGTCCAGCCCGGACAACGACGCGCTGGTGGTCGTCGCGTCGAAATCGCACCGCGATCAGGCGACGGAAGATTACATCAACAAGTATAGCGTCAAGGACAGCACCTCGGCGGGGTCGTCGCTGAAGTTCTGCCTGGTCGCCACGGGCGAGGCGGACCTGTATCCGCGCGTCGGGCGCACGATGGAGTGGGATACGGCGGCGGGTCACGCGGTGCTGGCCGGTGCGGGGGGCGCGGTGGTGGATTTCGACACCCACGCGCCGCTGGCCTACGGCAAGGATGGCTATGCCAATTCGTTCTTTATCGCCTACGCCCCCGGCGTGGATCTGAAAAAGGCCTGATCCACGGGGCATCGCGGCCATGCAGCCAGGATCGGCATCCCTTCGTTTCAGTGTCATCGTGGTCAGCCGGGGACGTCCGGCCGCGCTGGGGCTGTGCCTGACCGGGCTGAGCCGTCTGGCGTATGACGCCTACGAGATCATCGTCGTCGCCGATCCGGATGGGTTGGCGGCGGTGGCCCGTTCCGGGCTGGCGGACGAGGTCAAGCAGGTGGCCTGCGACGTCGCCAACATCGCGGTCGCACGCAACCTGGGGGTGGCTGCGGCGGCGGGCGAGGTGATCGCCTTTCTCGACGATGATTCGGTGCCCGAACCGGGCTGGCTGGCGCATCTGGCGCAGGCCTTTGCCCGGCCCGAGGTGGCGGCGGCGGGCGGGTTCGTGCGGGCACGCAACGGGATCAGCCATCAGTTCACGGCAGCCTCGGTCGACCGGTGCGCCGAGACGCGGCCGGTGTCGGTGGATGCACAGGAGATCACGTGCCTGACGACAGAACCCGGCGCAGGGATCAAGACCGAGGGCACCAATATGGCGTTTCGCCGAAGCGTGCTGGCGCAGCTCGGCGGGTTCGATCCGGCCTATCGGTTCTACCTTGAGGACGCCGATCTGAACCTGCGCCTGGCCGAGCGGGGGATCGTCAGCGCCGTCGTGCCGCTGGCCGAGGTGCACCATCACCCCGCAGAAAGCGCCACCCGCCGTGCCAGCGGCGTCGCGCGTGATCTGCACGAGGTCGGGGCCAGCACCGCCGTTTTCCTGCGCCGCCATTGCCCCGCGCCCGAGCGGCAGGCCGCCATTGCCCGGCTGCGGGCGCGGCGTCGGCGCAGCCTGGTCGCGCAGATGGTTTCGGGGCGGCTGGAGCCACGCGATGTGGGGCGGCTGCTGGCGGGATTCGACGCAGGGCTCGCCGAGGGGATGCAGCGGGAATGCCCGGACCTTGTCCCCCTGCCGGCGTCTGCGGCGGCATTCCGCCCGTTCCGGTCGCGTCGTGTTGGCGAACCGCTTGTCTTGGCGGCGCGATGGATCGGGTGGCGCGGCAAACTTGAGCAGGCGGAACAGTTGGCACGCGAAGGGCGTCCGGTGACACTCTTCGTCTTTTCTCCGACAACTCTGTACCATAGGGTCAGGATGACCACCTTCGGCGTCTGGGTTCAGAGTGGGGGAACATTCGGCAAGAGTCTGCGTTCTGACAAAGCGATCACCCTTTGGCGATTTTCCAGCAGGGTTTCGCGCGAAACCGGGCGGATTGTCCGGCAGAGATGGAACGCGCCACTTGGCTAGGTCATGGTCATATTAGAGAAACTCGCAGGGGTTTCGTCACTTTTTTAATCTGGAACTCGTGCTTCGATTGCACGGTTCATGTTACAAAGCCCGTGTAATACGGGCACCAACGAATGAGTTGAGGGCACAGCGTGAAGAACAAGATCACCAAAGCTATCTTTCCGGTCGCAGGGATGGGGACGCGTTTCCTGCCCGCCACCAAATCGGTACCCAAAGAGATTATGACGTTGGTAGATCGTCCGCTGATCCAATATGCCATCGACGAAGCCCGGGCCGCAGGCATTACCGAATTCATTTTTGTCACCTCGCGCGGCAAATCCGCGCTGGAAGATTATTTCGACTATGCCCCCCAGCTGGAAGACGAGCTGAACAAGAAGGGCAAGACCGAGCTGCTGGATGTGCTGAAATCCACCTACATGGATAGCGGCGCGATTGCCTATATCCGTCAGCACAGGGCGCTGGGCCTGGGTCACGCGGTCTGGTGCGCCCGTCGCCTGATCGGGGACGAACCCTTTGCCGTCCTGCTGCCCGACGACGTGATCTCGGCTGAAAAGCCCTGCCTTCAGCAGATGGTCGAAGCGTTCGAGGAAGACCCCGCCTGCATGGTTGCGGCGATGGAAGTGCCTGCCGCAAAGGCCAGTTCCTACGGGATCCTGGACGTGAAGGAAGACAAGGGCGACGTCGTGTCGGTCAAGGGCATGGTCGAGAAGCCGAAAGAGGGCACCGCGCCGTCGAACCTGGCCGTGATCGGGCGCTACCTGCTGACGCCGCAGATCATGAAGAACCTCGACGATCTGAAAACCGGTGCCGGGGGCGAAATTCAGCTGACCGACGCCATCGCGGACGAGATCAAGGCAGGCCGCGAGGTGAATGGCTTCCGCTTTAACGGGCAGCGGTTCGATTGCGGCTCCAAGGCCGGGTTCCTGCAGGCGACGGTGTCGTTCGGGTTGGGGCGTGAAGATTTGCGTGACGAGTTGAAAGGTTTCCTGGAAGACATCATGCATGTCGGCCACGCAGCGCAATAAAGCCTCGGAGCATATATTTTGGATCACGTTCTTGTAACAGGGGGTGCGGGCTATATCGGCTCGCACGCCTGCAAGGCATTGAAAAAGGCCGGGTTTGTTCCGGTCACTTTTGACTCATTGGTGACGGGCTGGGAAGACGCCGTCAAATTCGGACCATTTGAAAAAGGCGATCTGCTGGATCGACAGCGGCTGGACGAGGTGTTTGCCAAGTATCAGCCGGTTGCGGTGATGCATTTCGCCGCGCTGAGCCAGGTTGGCGAAAGCATGAAGGAACCGGGGCTGTACTGGCGCAATAACGTCGGTGGGTCGCTGAACCTGATCGAAGCCGCCGCGGCGGCCAGTTGCATGAACTTTGTCTTTTCGTCGACCTGCGCGACCTATGGCGAACAGGACAACGTGGTGCTGGACGAAAACAGCGTGCAACTGCCGATCAACGCCTATGGCGCGTCAAAGAAGGCGGTCGAGGATATCCTGGACAACTTCGCGGCGGCCTACGGGATGAACCACGTGATCTTTCGCTATTTCAACGTGGCGGGCGGCGACCCGGATGCGGAAGTGGGTGAACATCACCGCCCCGAGACGCACCTGATCCCGATCATGCTGGAGGCGATCGAGGGCACGCGGCCCGCGCTGACGGTGTTCGGCACGGACTACGACACCCCCGACGGAACCTGCATCCGGGATTACGTGCATGTCTGCGACCTGGTCGATGCGCATGTCCTTGGGTTGCGCTGGTTGCTGGATGGCAAGGGCAGCCGCGTGTTCAACCTTGGCACCGGAGAGGGGTTTTCCGTGCGCGAGGTGATCGCGCAGTCCAACGCGGTGACCAACCGCGACGTACCGTACGAGGAAGGTCCGCGCCGGCCCGGCGATTGCACGAAGCTGGTGTCCGGGTCGAGCCGTGCGGAAACGGAGTTGGGATGGACACCGACACGTTCGACGATGAATACTATGATCACGGACGCATGGCGGTGGCATCGGACTGGGCATTACGACAAATAATACTCCGCCTGCGCGGCTGCTGGATGTCACACGACTGACCAGTCGCGCAGGTCGTGGCCTGACCGGGGTTGACCGGGTCGAGGCCGCATATCTTTCAGCCTTGCTGGACGACGGCGTGCCGCTGTTCGGGCTGGCGCGGGTCGCGCCGGGCTATGTCCTGATGGACCAGGCCGGGCTGCTGGCCCTGCGCGGACGATTGTGCGGAGAGGCGCCCTGGGGCCGGGCGCGCGGGGCCTTTGCGCTGGCCCGCAGGCTGAGCAGGGACCAACAGCGGGCACAGGCGGATCTATGGCGGCACGGCTGGGCACGGTCGTCCCGGTGGGGGCTGGGCGCTATGCTGCGCCGGTTGCTGCCCCGTGGCACGACCTATCTTAACGTCGGCCATTCGAACCTGAGCGCGCGGGTGATGCGGGCGGTGCGACAGGTGCCGGCTGTGCGGATCTGCGTGTTTTTGCACGATACGATTCCGCTGGATTACCCCCAGTTTCAACGAGATGGCAGCGTGGCCCGGTTTCGCAGGATGCTGGATGTGGCGGGCGGTGCGGACCTGATCCTGTGCAACTCGGGGGGGACGCGGGACCGCCTGAGGGTGCATCTGGGCCCCGGCGCGCCGGGCATCCGTGTGCTGGGGTTGGGCGTTGCGCGCCCTGTGCCCCGACCGGACGAGGTACCGGCGGGCCTGCCGCCGGACCGCCCTTATTTCGTGGTCACGGGCACCATCGAACCGCGCAAGAACCACGCCCTGCTGCTGGATGTCTGGGCCGCGCTCGAGTCCGAGGTTCCGGCGGCGAAGATGCCCGTTCTGGTGATCTGCGGCGCGCGCGGCTGGCGCAACGAGGCTGTCCTTGCCCGGCTGGACCAGCTCGGCGGCTCGGGTGCCAATATCATCGAGGTCGCGGGCCTGAGCGATGGGGCGCTGGCGGCCCTGACGCAAGGGGCGCACGCCAGCCTGTTTCCCAGCCTGGCCGAGGGCTTTGGCCTGCCCCCCGCCGAAGCCGCGGTGCTGGGGACCCAGCCGATCTGTTCCGACCTGCCGGTGCTGCGCGAGGTTCTGGGCCCTGTGGCGGTGTACCTTGCGCCGCAGGACAGGGCCGCCTGGCAACGGGTGATCCGCGATTTGTCCGACCGCGACAGGCGGCCGCTGGACCCCGAGATCGCGGCAGAGGCCGAGCAGCGTTTTGCCCCTTGGGACGCACACATCAATATTCTATTAACCATTATCTGATAGCCTTTTCCTGCCGGAATTTCGACGCGGGGAAATGACGTGCCGGCGCACGCGGGGCGGCGAAAGAGGGCGGGGTGGGGTTTTCACAGCGTTACCAGTTGAGGGCCGAGCGAAGGCGGTGGCTTTTTCGCGCCTTTCGCAAGCAGCGGGAGTTGCGCTGTATCGTCGACCGCAGCGCCAAGATCCGCCCGCAGGACATTTTGCTGTTCTCTACCTTGCGAAACGAACAGCTGCGCTTGCCGTATTTCCTGACGTATTATCGCGACCTCGGGGTCAACCACTTTTTCTTTGTCGACAATGGCAGCGACGACGGCTCGGCCGAGTTTCTGAGCGCGCAGCCCGACTGTAGCGTCTGGCACACCGAGGCGAGCTACAAGAAGGCGCGCTTTGGCGTCGACTGGCTCAATGGATTGCAGGCGCGCTATGGCCACGGTCACTGGACGCTGGTGGTCGATCCCGATGAATTCTTTGTCTATCCTTTCTGCGAGACGCGACCGCTGAGCGCGCTGACCGACTGGCTGGATGCATCGTCGATCAAGTCATTCTCGGCCATGCTGCTGGATATGTACCCCAAGGGACCGTTGACCGCGCAGCCCTATCGGGCCGGGCAGAACCCTCTGGACATCGCGGCCTGGTTCGATTCGGGCAATTACACGGTTCAGCGAAACTGGAAATACGGCAACCTCTGGATTCAGGGTGGTCCGCGCACGCGGGTCTTTTTCGCGGATCGGCCTGCGATGGCACCGGCGCTGAACAAGATCCCGCTGGTGCGGTGGGACCGGTCCTATGCCTATGTCAGTTCGACCCACATGCTGCTGCCGCGCGGTCTGAACCTGGTGTTCGACGAATGGGGCGGGGAAAAGGCCAGTGGCATCTTGCTGCATACCAAGTTTCTCGACACGTTCGGGAGCAAGGCCGAGGAGGAACTGTCGCGGCGCCAGCACTACGGCGGCAGCCGCGAATACCAAGCTTATCACGCAAGGATGAAGGCAGACCCGGAGCTTTGGTGCAAATGGTCGGAAAAGTATATTAACTGGCGGCAGCTAGAAATACTGGGGCTGATGTCCAAGGGGAACTGGGCGTAGGAAAAGGGTGCGCGTTTGAGTGTTGGCATTGTCATGCTGGTGCATTCTGCCCTGGATCGGGCGGAGCAGGTCGCGCGACACTGGTCTGCGGCGGGTTGTCCCATAGTCATCCACTGCGACCGAAATGTGCCTGGCAAGACCTATGCTGCATTCCGCAAGTCGCTGTCGGATATCGCGACGATCCATTTTTCCCGGCGTTACCGCTGTGAATGGGGCACATGGGGCCTTGTGGCGGCCACGCAGGATGCCAGCGAAATGATGTTGGCCAGCTATCCCGATGTGCGCCATGTCTATCTTACATCCGGGTCCTGCCTGCCGTTGCGCCCCGTTGCCGAGCTGATCAATTATCTCGCCGCGCGTCCGCAGACCGATTTCATCGAAAGCGCGACGACGGCGGATGTGCCCTGGACGGTGGGGGGGCTGGACGAGGAACGCTTTACCCTGCGGTTTCCGTTTTCGTGGAAAAGGCATCGCAAGGCCTTTGACTGGTACGTCGGGGTGCAGCGCCGGACACGGTTTCGCCGCGTGATGCCCAATGGCCTGGTGCCCCATATGGGCAGCCAGTGGTGGTGCCTGTCGCGGGCGACGCTGTCTTCGATTCTGGGGGATTCGATGCGGCCGACGTTCGACAAGTATTTCAAGAAGGTATGGATCCCGGATGAAAGCTATTTCCAGTCGCTTGCGCGGATCTATTCCAGCCACATCGAGAGCCGGTCCCTGACCCTTTCGAAATTCGATTTCCAGGGCAAACCGCACATCTTCTACGACGATCACCTGCAACTGCTGCGGCGTTCCGATTGCTTTGTCGCGCGAAAGATCTGGCCGCGGGCCAATCGTCTGTACGATGCCTTTCTGACCGATGCCGGGGCGGCGATGAAGCGGACAGAACCGAACCCTGGCAAGATCGACCGCATCTTTTCCAAGGCCGTGGAGCGGCGCACGCGCGGGCGACCCGGCCTGTACATGCAGAGCCGCTATCCCAACGACGGCTGGGAAAATGGCCTGACGGGGGCGAAATATTCAGTTTTCCAAGGATTTTCGGAGCTTTTCGAGGATTTCGAGGGCTGGTTGGCCCGCACGACGGGGTGCCAGGTGCATGGCCACGTCTTTGGGCCGGAGGACGCGCAATTTGCCGGGGGCCAAAGCGTGATCAACGGCGCCTTGATGTCGTCTGCCAGGTTGCGCGACTACAATGCACGCGATTTTCTGACCAACCTGATCTGGAACACGCGGGGACAGCGCCAGTGTTTTCAATATGGACCGCGGGCCAACCAGGATGTCGCCTGGGACATGGCAAAGGATGCCAACGCCCAGATCTCGGTCATCTCGGGGGCCTGGGCGGTGCCGTTGTTCCAATCCAACCGCAGCTTTGTCGAGATCCGGCGCGAGGCCGCGTGGTTGCAGAAGGTCGAGAGCGAATTCATCAATGCCCTGCGCTCTCCCTATTCCAAGGGGCACTTTCACATCTGGTCGATGGCGGACTTCGTCGATTCCCCGATGGAGCCGTTGCAGGCCGCGATCGAAGAGATCAGCCACCATGGTCGCCGCCTGACCGAAGTGCCCAAGATGGTGGACCTGACCGGTTTCGGCCAGTTTCTTCAGGATCTTAAAAATCAGGGTATGCACCCCTACCTGATGGGCGATTTCCCGGCGTCGTCCGACGATATACCCTTTGTTATCAAGCCGGTGCGCAAACCTTACCCCATTCAAAGGTAGCGACAGATGCCCCAGTTCTCCTCATTTGTCGTGTTCGCGGAAATGCGCACCGGATCCAACTTTCTGGAGGCCAACCTGAATGCGCTGGAGGGGGTCAATTGCCTGGGAGAGGCGTTCAATCCGCATTTCATCAGCTATCCCAATCGTGACAGCTGCCTTGGGATCAGTCAGGCCGAGAGGGATCGCGACCCGGGCCAGCTGCTGGCGCGGATGCAAAGCGCGCCGGGGCTGAACGGTTTCCGGTTCTTCCACGATCATGATCCACGCGCGCTTGAGCATGTGTTGAAGGATCCGGCCTGTGCCAAGATCGTCCTGACGCGCAATCCTGCGGAAAGTTATGTCAGCTGGAAGATCGCGCAGGCCACGGGACAGTGGAAGCTGACGGATGTGCGCCGCCGCCGCGCCGAAACGGTGGCGTTCGACGCGGATGAATTCGCGGCGCACCTGGGCAGGCTTCAGGCCTTTCAGGTGCGACTGCTGAATGCCTTGCAGGTCAGTGGGCAGACCGCGTTTTATCTGGATTACGAGGATTTGCAGAGCGTTGCCGTGATGAATGGCCTCGCGGCCTTTCTGGGGGTGGCGGGCCGGCTGGAGACGCTGGACCGGGACATGAAGGTGCAGAACCCATCGGCGCTGGCGGACAAGGTCGAAAATTTCGCGGAAATGGAGGACGTGCTGGCGCGGTTGGATCGGTTCAACCTGTCGCGCACGCCCAACTTCGAACCGCGCCGTGGCCCGCAGGTGCCGTCCTTCGTGGCGGCGGCGGGAATTCTGTACATGCCGATCAAGGGCGGACCGGAGGCCGCGGTCACGCGCTGGATGGCCACGCTGGACAAGGATGGCGTGATCGAGGGCTTCAGCCAGAAATCCCTGCGCCAGTGGAAGCGGGCGCATCCTGGGCACCGAAGTTTCGCCGTGTTGCGTCATCCGGTTGCGCGGGCCCATGCGGTTTTCTGCGACAAGATCCTGTCGACGGGGCCGGGGGCCTTTGCCGAGATACGCAAGGTCTTGCGGCAGCGGTTCAACCTGCCGATACCCGAGGTGGTGGATGCAGGCTATGCACCGCATCACCACAAGGCCGCGTTCCTGGCGTTTCTTGATTTTCTGAAGATCAACCTGTCCGGGCAATCCGGCCTGCGTGTCGATCCGCATTGGGCAACGCAATCGGCGATGCTTGAGGGGATGGCGCAGTTTGCCCTGCCGGATCAGCTGGTGCGCGAAGACGAAATCACGCTGCACTTGCCGGCGTTGGCCCGCCGGGCAGGGGGGGGTGATCACCCACTGTCCGACCCGGCTGCGGGTGCGGAGCTGCCCTATGCGTTGAATGTAATCTATGACGCGGAGGTCGAAGCGCGCGTCGCAGAGGTGTATCAGCGCGACTACATGACCTTTGGCTTTGGCCCCTGGCAGGGTGTGCGTTGACGCGCCGACGACGGGATGACAGGCTGAATTGACAGCCCGAAACCGGGACATGTCGTCGACGGGAGGCCGGATCATTTCCATCACTGTTCATCACCTCAACAACTCTCGGTCACAGCGGGTTCTGTGGCTGCTGGAGGAATTGGAGCTGCCCTATACGATCACGCGCTATCAACGTGATCCCAAGACGATGCTGGCCCCGGCCGCGCTGAAAAAGGTGCATCCCTTGGGCAAATCGCCGGTGGTCGTTGACGAAGAGGCGAACCTGACGGTCGCTGAGACCGCCGTGATCGTGGAGTATCTGATCGACCTGGCCGGGGGTCGGATGGGGCCGCCCGACGATCCTGCAGAGGCTCTGCGGTATCGGTACTGGATGCACTACGCCGAAGGGTCGCTGATGCCGCCGCTGTTGCTGAAACTGGCCATGAGGCGGGTGCCGATCATGGGGCGTCTGGCTGTCAGGAAGGTGCAGCCGATGATTGAGGTGCATCTGGATTTCGTCGAAGCCACGCTGTCGCGGCAGGAGTGGTTTTCGGGCGAACAGATCGGTGGCGCGGACGTGATGATGAGTTTTCCGCTGGAGGCTGCTTGCAGCCGCGCCGGTCTTGACGGGTCGCGCCCGGCCACGATGGAATGGCTGGATCGGATTCATGCGCGCCCGGCGTACAAGGCGGCGTTGGCGCAAGGCGGGCCATATGCCTATGCCTGAAGCCCATCATCGCCTTATTGAAATGCAACAGGGCCCCGGATGGGGCCCTTTTTTCATGAACCTGGCAAGAGAGGCGAGCCGACTAGGCGGCCTGCATGTTCTGATCAGACGTCAGGATCGCATATAGCGTCGCAGGGTCCTGATTGGCGCGCAGCTTCTTGCACAGCGCCAGATCACGGAGACTGCGCGACACCAGGGCCAACGCCTTCAGGTGTTCGACACCAGCCTCTTCCGGCGCGAAGAGGGCAAAGACAAGATCGACCGGCAGCCGGTCGATCGAATCGAAATCGACCGGTCTTTCCAGCACGATAAAGGCACCCTGAACCCGCTCGATGCCGGACAGGCGCGCATGTGGCAATGCCACGCCGTGACCGACCCCGGTGGGGCCAAGGCTTTCACGCTCCTGCAAGGCTTCGACAACGCGGTTCTGGTCCAGTCCATGTGCGGACTGGGCCAGTTCCCCGATGTCATGCAAGAGGCGCTTCTTGCTGGAAGCCGACGCAATCACCTTGATCGCTTCCGGCTTTAGAATCTGTGACAGTTTCATCCTGCCTCTTGTCTGCTTCGAGTGGGCCCGCCGACGGCGGGGCCCAGATGTCTAACTGCGTGGATCGATCCAGCCGATATTTCCGTCGTCGCGTCGGTAGACAACGTTGATCCCGTCCTTGCCTTCCTTGCGGAACACCAGCACCGGAGCGCCGGCCAGTTCCATGTGCATGACGGCTTCACCGACCGAGAGCGACGGAATCTGTGTCTCCATCTCTGCGACGATGACAGGTTGCAGCGTTTCCGGCTCCGAATCCTCGTCAACTTCGTCCGAGGCGAGGATATATGAGGAGGCGCCCAGAAGTTCAACCGGCTCAGCACGCGTTTTGTGGTGATCTTTCAACCGACGCTTGTAACGGCGCAGTTGTTTTTCCATTTTATCGGAACATGCCTCAAATGCCGCATAGATTTCAGGTGCGCGCGCCTTGGCCTGTGCGGTCAGCCCGGTGCTGAGGTGAACAGTGGCTTCACAGATGAATTCGTGGGCGCTTTTGGAAAATGTGATCTGCGCGTCGGTCGGCCTTTCTGCATACTTGGCAACCGCTGTCCCCAGACCGTCCTTGACGTGGGTCTGAAGGGCATCGCCGATATCGATCTGTTTGCCTGTGATCTGGTAGCGCATTCCGTCTCCTCTTCATGACAATTCGGGCGTGATCCTGCGGCAGTGGCCGCCGGAACGCTCAGGTCCGAATGCTGCGGAAAAACGACAGCCCCGCTGCCACGATCCCGGTCGAGCCGCCGAGGCGGGTACCGGGTGTCACTATGGCGTAACGCGTTACTGTCATGTCATCATTTGAGGATAAGAGGCCATCGTCTGTCAATGAAATGTGCTGTGATCGGTTGCCGCGCCGTTAGCGATCTTGCCAGGGGGCGCCAGCCAAGGGACCGCTGAGTGGTGCGCCGCCCTTGCAAGGCAGGCGTTCCGGGCCGTCGGTGAAAACCGCCTAAGGCCATTCTGCATCAGCGGTTTTCGGCTTTTTGCCGGAGGGTTTTGCCAGCGTCAGCTGATGCGGAAGCTGTCGCCAAGGTAGACGCGGCGGACGTTGTCGTTCTGCACGACTTCGTCCGGTGTGCCCGACATCAGAACCTTGCCATCGTGCAGAATGTAGGCGCGATCCACGATCTCGAGCGTCTCGCGCACATTGTGATCGGTGATCAGCACCCCGATTCCCCGTTTCTTGAGGTCGGAGACGAGGTGGCGGATATCCTGCACGGAAATCGGATCGACGCCTGCAAAGGGTTCATCGAGCAGGAGGTACTTGGGTTCTGCCGCCAGGCAGCGGGCAATTTCAACGCGGCGGCGTTCGCCACCTGACAGCGCCAGCGCGGGCGCGCGGCGCAGGTGTTCGATGGAAAATTCCGACAGCAATTCTTCGAGGCGTTCGCGTTTCTTGTGGCCGTCACTATGGGTGATGTCCAGGATCGCGGCGATATTGTCTTCGACGTTCATGCCGCGAAAGATGGACATTTCCTGGGGCAGGTAGCCGATACCGAGTTTTGCACGCCGGTACATCGGCAGGCCGGTGACATCGATTCCATCCAGCGTGACGCGGCCCCCCTCGGGTACGACCAGACCTGCAATGGCGTAGAAGCTGGTGGTCTTGCCCGACCCGTTCGGACCCAGCAGCGCCACCACTTCGCCACGATCCAGGGACATGGTGACATCGCGGATCACGACGCGTTTCTTGTAGGACTTGCGCAGGCCTTCGATTCGCAGCCCGTGGTCGCCTTCGGTTACCGTCAGCGAGGGCTTCGCCGCAGGGGGGGGCAGGTCCATCGGTCAGTCCTTGCCGCTTTGCAGGACCGTGCGCACGCGACCCTCCATCCGGGCCGAGCCGGAGTCGAGATCGACGTGCATGATGTCGGAGGCAATGGTGCTGTTGCCCTGAAGCAGGAGCACGTTGTCACGCATGACGATGTTGCCGTTGACCACGTCGTAGTCCGCCCGGTCGCCTTCGGCGGCATCTTCGCCGCTGACGAGGGTGACGCCGCCTGTCGCCTCTAGGCGCTCGATCTCGTCGCCGGCTTCGTTGTAGACGACCAGGACGCGGGGCGCGGAAAGCTTCATGTCGTTTTGCGCGACCTTGACGTTGCCTTCAAACACCGCTGTTCCATCGGTCTGGCTGACCGAGAGCTGGTCCGAATCGACATAGATCGGGGCCTTTGTATCGCTGCTGCCAGTGCCGAAACTGATACTGGTTTCCTGGGCTGTGGCCGGTCGTGCGATCAGCAGCGCCGTCGGCAGGGCAACAGGCAGCGCCAGCGGGACTGCGGCGAGGCACGCCATGAGCGCGGCGCGGAACGGGCGGCTCACGGCCATTTCAACAGCGGTCAAAGGGGGTTACTCCTGAGGCTTGTCGGGGTCGTATACCAGTTTCACACCTTCGGTGAAAACCAAATACGCATCACCCGTGGCAGGATCTGATGTCAGCACCATCCGACCTGCCGAAAACGTGCCGGGGGGGCCATCGCCCTTGATCGGCCCCTTGGATTCCGCATGAACCTCTCTCATGCCGGAGTCGAGGGCCTCGGTTCGGATGCGGTAGCCTGTGGAGGAGGTGATGACGACGCCCCCCAGCAATGTCGCTGTATCGATCGACTGATCGATGATGCCATGATCCCCGATGAAATTGATCGTCTCACCCGAGGTCAGATTGATTTCCGAGGCGACATTTTCCGCCTCTTGCCGGTGATCGGCATCCGGGCGGGCGCTATCGGCGGTAAACGCGATCAGGTCGCCTGTTTCGTTGGTGCCCGAAAAGGTGGGTTTGGTCACGCGTTCGCTGCGCGCTGCATCCCGCAGGTCGATGTTGGAATAGGGCAATTCGGCATTCGGATCGTGGTTGCGCGAGAGCAGGAAGAGCGTCGACAGGATGCCCATGGCGCTGAGTGGCAGAATGACCTTGAGCCAGGCCACGGCGCGGGAATAGGATTTTGCGGAACGCGCCACCAGCCGTGCCACCTACATATGCGCGAAGATATCGACATCCGCCCAGCCAGCCAGGTCGAGGCGGGCCCGCGTGGGCAGAAAGTCGAAACAGGACTGAGCAAGATCGGTACGCCCTTCGCGCGCCAGCCGCGCATCGAGTTCATCCCGCAATCGGTGCAGGTGGAGAACGTCCGAGGCTGCATAGTCAAGCTGGGCGGCGGTCAGTTGAGGCGCGCCCCAATCGCTCATCTGCTGCTGCTTGGAGATATCGGTCTGTAGCAGATCCTGGGTCAGGTTCCTGAGGCCGTGCCGGTCGGTGTAGGTGCGCACCAGCTTGCTGGCAATCTTGGTGCAATACACCGGTGCCGCAAGCGCGCCGAAGGCGTTGAACATCGCCGCAATGTCGAAACGACCGAAGTGAAAGAGCTTGAGCACATCCGGGTCGGTCAGCATCGCGCAGAGGTTCGGCGCCTCGGTCTGGCCAACGGCGATCTGCACCATGTGGGCATTTCCGTCGCCGCCCGACATCTGCACGACACAGAGCCGGTCGCGGTGCGGATTGAGGCCCATGGTTTCGCAATCGATCGCGACAACAGGACCAAGGTCAAGGCCGTCGGGCAAATCGTTCTGATAGAGGTGATTGGTCACGGGCCGCGTCCTTGGTGAACTGGCACTTGATCTAGTCGTTCGGAGGATAGGATGCAAACCGTGCGTGCGGCAATATCGGGGGAAAGCGCCTGTCAAACCGACCGATGGGCCCTGCCCTGAGGCGACAGGGCCCGCCAGGATGAGTTACCGGGGGTGGCGTTGCACGTCCGGGTTCTTGAGGTTTGCCCTCTCAGGCCGTGGCGGCGAGCTCGGGCAATGGGGGGGTGAGCTCGCCTGCATAGTGGCAGGCGACGCGATGTCCGTTGCCAAAATCGCGAAGCGCCGGCTTTTCAGTGCGGCAGCGGTCGGTCGCGAAGGGGCAGCGCCCGGCAAAGCGGCAGGCCTTGGGTGGGTTGATGGGCGATGGCGGTTCGCCCGTGACGGTAAAGCGTGCCCCTGCGCGCGAGCGGTCGTCGGGGGACAGGGCAGCGGCCATCAGCGACCAGGTGTAGGGGTGTTTCGCTGCGGCAAAGAGCTGGCCCGTCGGGGCCTGTTCGACGAATTCACCCAGGTACATCACTGCGACATGGGTACAGATGTGCTGCACCACGGCGAGGTCGTGAGAGATGAAGACATAGGTGAGGCGCTTGTCTTTTTGCAGACGTTTCAGCAGGTTGAGGATCTGTGCCTGGATCGCCACGTCGAGCGCCGAAACGGGCTCGTCACAGACGATTAGGCGGGGTTCCGTCACCATGGCGCGGGCGATGCAAAGGCGTTGTCGCTGACCGCCCGAAAACTGGTGTGGAAACAATCGCTTGGCATCGGGGTGCAGGCCGACCTGGCGGAACATCTCGTCAACGCGGTTTTCCCGGCCGCGCACCGGGCCGAGGCCCATCAGGTCAAGCGGTTCGCGCACGGCCTGCCCTGCGCGCAGGCGCGGATTGAGCGAGGAATAGGGATCCTGAAAGACCATCTGCATCATGTGGCGGATGGTGCGCAGGGGTTCGCCGTCAAGCGACGAGAGGTCGTGCTTTTCCAATTGCATGGTGCCTGCAACCGGGTCGACCAAACGCATAAGGGCTTGGGCCGTCGTGGATTTTCCCGAGCCCGATTCCCCGACGATGCCGAAGCTGTCGCCTTCGTTGACGGAAAAGGTGACGCCATCGACGGCGTGCACAGTCTGGCCGGAGGCGAGGGGGAAGTGGACCTTGAGGTCCCTGACATCGAGCAGAGGTTTCATGCGACGGCCTTTTCGGCGGTGGGTTTCCAGCAGAGCGCGCTGTGTCCGGGGGCGGTCTCGTACGTCGGTGGCGTGTCGGTATGGCATCGGTCATCGGCCAGTGCGCAGCGCGGTGCGAAACGGCACGCCTTGGGAAAGCGACCGAGCGGGGGGACCATGCCGGGGATTTCGCCAAGACCTTCGGCCTGCGGATCATTTGCCGCCGCGCCGAGGCGCAGGCGCGGGGTGCACGACATCAGCCCGCGCGTATAGGGGTGGGCAGGGGCGCCGAGGATCGCCTCGACGGTGCCGCTCTCGACACATTTGCCGGCGTAGAGAACGGCGACATCATCGGCCATTTCGGCGACCGCGCCGAGGTCGTGGGTGATCAGCATGATCGCGGTATCGGTCTGCATCTGCAGGTCGCGCAGCAGGCGGAAGATCTGGGCCTGCACCGTGACGTCGAGCGCGGTGGTCGGTTCGTCGGCAATGATGACCTTTGGGCGGCAGGCCAGCGCGATGGCGATCATGACCCGTTGGCGCATACCGCCCGACAGTTCGTGCGGATAGGCGGCGAGGCGATCTTCGGGACCGGGGATCTGCACGGCGCGCAGCATTTCCAGCGCGATCTCGCGCGCCTCGGCGCTGGATTTCTTCTGGTGCAGCTCGATCACTTCGGTGATCTGGCGTTCGACGGTCAGGACCGGGTTCAGGGCCGTCATCGGCTCCTGAAAGATCATCGACATGGCATTGCCGCGCAGCTGGCGCAGGCGCGACGGTTTCGCCGCCAACAGGTCTTCGCCTGCCAGGGTGATCGAGCCGCCGGTGACGGCAAACCGATCCGGCAGCAGGCCCATGGTGGCCAGCGCCGTCATGGATTTGCCGCAGCCGGATTCCCCGACCACACCGAGGGTCTTGCCGGGGAAGAGTCGCAGCGAGACGCCGTCCAGCACGGATTGCACGGATTTGCCGGTGTCGACGCCGACTTTCAGGTCTTTGACTTCGAGGACGGGGTCCATGGTTCATCGCCTCCGCAGTTTGGGGTTGAGGGCGTCGTTGATGCCGTCGCCGACCAGCGAGATGGCGAGGACCGTGATAAAGATCGCGACGCCGGGCAGGGTCACCGTCCACCAGGCATCCAGCAGGTAGTTGCGGTTCTGGCCGATGATCAGGCCCCAGCTCATCGTGTTGGGATCACCGAGGCCCAGAAAGGACAGGCCCGCCTCGAACAGGATGGCGGCCCCGACGGCGAGGCCCGCGGCGACGATCAGCGGCGGCAGCGCGGCAGGCAGGATGACACGGAAGATCAGGTAGGCGTTGCGGGCGCCAGAGGTGCGGGCGGCGGCGACATAGTCGAGCTTGCGGATGCGCATGAATTCGGCGCGGGCAAGGCGGGCCACCTGCGGCCAGCTGACCGCGCCGATGGCGAAGGTGATGGTGACCAGAGAGGCGCCGAATATCGTGACCAGCACCATGGCCAGCAACAGGGTGGGCAGGATCTGGAAGAATTCGGTGACCTTCATCAGCACCGCGTCGACCGCGCCGCCGAAAAAGCCCGCGAAAGAGCCGACGAGGATGCCGATGACGACCGAGATCACCGCCGCTGCCGCGCCGACGGCCAGGGTGGCGCGGCCGCCCTCGATGATCCCGGCCAGCATGTCACGGCCAAGGTAATCGGTGCCGAGGGGGGCGTATTCGCCGCCCGGCGGGGCGAAGGGCAGGTCGACCATCGAATAGGGATCGACCGGATAGAGAAATGGCCCGATGAACGTGGTGCCCAGCATGATCGCCAGCAGGACAAGGCCGATGATCGCAGATTGGTTGCGGGCAAAGGCGCGCATGAATTCCGTCACCGGGTGGGCGGGTTTCGGCCCGATCGGTTCGGGGCCGCTTTGGGGCAGGGTCGCGGTGGTGTCGGTCATTGGGTTGCTCCTGCGGCGCGCGGCTTGGCTTTCTTGCGGCGGGGG